>Ga0265297_10011223_pt1 | contig 11013 bp, 8 predicted proteins | sample Munlanlwell13791_FD_192502 | JGI IMG/M metagenome (GOLD analysis project Ga0265297, IMG submission 192502) | Leachate microbial communities from a municipal landfill in Southern Ontario, Canada - Leachate well 137-91 | ecosystem: Engineered > Solid waste > Landfill > Unclassified | place...
GCTGGAGTCGCCGGCCCGCCTGGAAAAAACGCTCCTTGCTAATAATTTCAAGATGGAGGTACCCTCAAAAGAACGGCTCATACTTGTCGCTTCCTCCCAGGAGATCGCGCAGGATAACGGGTTTGACAGCGGGGCCGTGGGATTTTTCGGGAGGGTCCGCCAGACTGTAGCAAGTTTATTCGCTTTGGGCCCCGAAGCCCAGGCTAAACCTTTAAAATAATAGTAATTATTTATATACCCTAATAGTTTTCCGCCGAAAACAAGGGTTGGTTATACGTGTACACTAGAGCCCACAAGACACGCCTTAATCTCGTATTTTCTTTATTTATTGTTCTATTAAGCCTTCTGCTTATCCGCGTAATATACATTGAACTCGCCAAGGCAGATGATTATTCCCTCCTGGCAAAGAAACAGCATACCGCAGTTATTACACTGCAACCTAAGCGTGGAACCATATACGACAGGAATTTCAGGCCGTTGGCGGTCTCCATTAACCTGGATTCCGTCTTTGCAAATCCGAGAGAGATGGCGGATAAGAGGGCCGATGCCAAATTGCTGGCATCGGCAATGGGCCTAAACGAACAATTTGTATATGACAGGATACGCAGGGACAAGGGCTTTGTCTGGATTAAAAGAAAAGTCGACCCCAAGGAGTCCGAAAAAGTCGGGAACCTCAAGATAAAAGGCATAGGGTTCGAAAAGGAGCCCAAAAGAGTCTATCCCAATAATTTCCTGGCCAGCCAGGTGATAGGATATGCCGGCACGGATGATAACGGTCTCGAGGGCCTTGAGCTTAAGTATGACGGATATCTGAAAGGCACGCCGGGATACAGGGTTACCATGAGGGATGCGCGAAGGCGCCCCATAGCGTCCTTTGAATGCGAATATTATCCCTCGAGGGACGGACATGACCTCGTGCTTACAATCGACGATGTCATACAGCATATAGCAGAGAGAGAACTTGATTGGGCTGTTGAGAAATTCCATCCGATCGGCGCGTGTATCATTGTTATGGACCCGAGGAAAGGCGATATCCTGGCCATGTCGAGCAGACCCACCTTCAACCTTAATTCGTTCCAGAACGTGGATGCCGAAAAAAAGAGGAACCGGTCGGTGACCGATATGTACGAGCCCGGTTCCATATTCAAGATAGTAACCGCATCGGCGGCCCTTGAGGAGAAAGCCGTAGGGCTCGATGACCGTTTCTATTGCGAGAACGGCGCATGGAAACACGCCGGCGGCAGAATACTGCATGATCATAAACCCCACGGATGGCTCACGTTCAGACAGGTGATAGAGAAATCCTCCAATATAGGGACCGTGAAAGTTGCCATGAAACTCGGACAAGAGGACCTTTATACGTATATAAAGAAATTCGGTTTTGGCGATCTGACGAACATAGACCTGCCCGGAGAGGTCCCTGGCCTTATCCGCCCGCCTTCGAGATGGTCCGGGACATCGATCTACGCCATACCTATGGGCCAGGAGATCAGCGTAACGCCGGTCCAGATGGCGTGCGCCATGTCGGTCATCGCAAACGGAGGGAAATTGATGAAACCCAGGATAATACAGTCGATACAGGACAAACATAGCGAGACCATAAAGGAATTCCCGGTTACCGTCGTAAGACAGGTCCTGTCAGAAAAGACCGCGGCTACCATGCGCGATATACTAAGCGGTGTGGTTGAGGACGGGACGGGACAACTGGCCAGGGTGGAGGGCTATGAGGCAGGAGGCAAGACCGGGACATCGCAGAAGATAGAGAACGGGACATACTCTCATTCAAAGTTCATAGCGTCTTTCGTGGGTTTTGCCCCGGCGAATAATCCCAAGGTAGTGGTCGTGGTAATGCTTGACCAGCCGCATCCTCTGTATTACGGCGGTGTCGTGGCTGCCCCGGTCTTCAGCCGGGTAGTCAGGGATACTTTAAGGTACATGGACATAAAACCGAATGCCGCAATACAGGTCAGGAGGGAAGTGGAACTTGATACGGTGGAGGATTAGGTGAGATTAAGGGACCTTATCGGCAGCCTCGATTACAGGGATTCCTCGGTATTCCCTCTCGGGGAAGATATCGACATAAAAGGGGTGACCTGCGATTCGCGGGCAGCCGGGAGTTCTTTTCTTTTTGTCGCCGTGAACGGCGCGGCATCGAACGGGCACAGGTATGTAAACGATGCGGTCGACAGGGGCGCAGTGGCCGTTGTCATGGAAGATGATATTATCGTGCCGGACCATGTGGCAAGGATATACGTCAGGAGTTCAAGGGACGCGGCGCCCAGGATCGCCAACGAATTCTTTGGCCGTCCTGCGAGCAAGCTAAAGAGCATAGGGGTCACGGGAACCAACGGTAAGACGACGATATCTTACCTTATGGACAGCATAATATCCTCGGCGGGGCACAAGGCCGGGGTCATAGGCACCATATGCTACAGGATAGGCGGGAGGGTGATCCCTGCGGCGAACACGACGCCGGGTCCCATGGAACTCTGCGGTTTCATGGCAGATATCATCAAAAGCGGGAGCGACTATCTTGTCATGGAAGTCTCTTCCCATGCTTTGGACCAGAACAGGGTCGGCGGCATATCTTTTGACGCGGCCATATTCACAAATTTGACGGGGGATCATCTCGACTATCATAAGACCATGGAGGAGTATTTCAAGGCAAAATCACGCCTGTTCCTTAATTTGCGGGATGATGCCTATGCCGTAATAAACATGGATGATGAATGGGGCAGGAAACTCCTTAAGGTCTCGAAGGGGAGAGTTGTGACATACGGGACCGACCTGGTCGCCGATTTTCTTTCCACGGACATAAAACTTTCCCTCGAAGGGACAAGGTTCACTGTCAATTACCCGAAAGGAAGGCTGGAGATAAACTCGAGGCTCATCGGGATGCATAATGTATACAATATGACCGCCGCTGCCGCCTGCGGTATAAGCATGGATTTTTCCGCCGAAGAGGTAAAGCTGGGCATCGAGGGTTTGTCATCGGTCCCCGGGAGGCTTGAACCCGTAGAATGCGGGCAACCGTTCAAGGTATTTGTAGATTATGCCCATACCGACGACGCGCTTGTAAACGTCCTTTCGGCGCTAAAGCCGATGATCGGGAACAGGATAATAACCGTCTTCGGCTGCGGAGGGGACAGGGACAGGACCAAGCGCCCAAGGATGGGCAGGGTCGCCGCGCGGCTATCGGATCTCGTCTTTGTGACTTCCGATAACCCGAGAAGCGAAGACCCTGCGGATATAGCTGCGCAGATAGTGTCGGGGATCGGGACGGATAACTATAGAACGGTCCTGGACAGGACCGAAGCCATAAGCGAAGCTCTTTCAGAGGCCCGCCCGGGGGATTGCGTATTGATCGCCGGAAAGGGCCACGAGGCGTACCAGGTGCTTAAGAATACAACGGTTTCGTTCGACGACAGGGAAGTAGCGAGGAAGATACTTTGTTCAAGATAGGAGAGGTCCTGGAAGCGACGGGGGGCACGTTGGCGCGGGATGGCGCGCGTGAGGATTTTACGGGCGTATCGACGGATTCGAGGAAGCCTGAGAAAGGTTGCCTTTTTGTGGCGATAAAAGGCGCTACTTTCGACGGTCACGATTTTGTTGAGGAAGCGGTAAGGAAGGGGGCATCAGGAGTGGTTGTCGAACATCGGGTATCTATATCCGGGTCCGCTTCTGTCATACGGGTGGACGATACCCTCAAGGCTTTCGGTAAACTGGCAGGTTACCACCGCCGCAGGTTCGATATCCCGATCATAGCCCTGACCGGTTCTAACGGCAAGACAACGACAAAGGAGATGCTTTTTACCATACTTTCTTCAAGGTATAATGTCTTGAAGAACGAGGGCACCAAGAATAATTTCATCGGGGTACCGCAGACGCTGCTTAAGATGGAGAGGCCTCACGATATGGCAGTAATAGAGTTAGGGACTAACCATTTCGGGGAGATCGCCTATCTTTCGGACATGGTCCAGCCAAACTGCGGAATAATTGTGAACGCCGGCCCTTCTCACCTGGAATTCTTCGGGACCGTTGATAACGTAAGGACAGAGAAACTTGACCTTTTGAAGAGGGTAGGCCAGGGGGGATACGCCGTAGTCAACGGTGACGACCGCGATCTTGCCGATGCGGCCATGGATATGTGTGCGGATACCGTCACATTCGGTTTGAACGCGGGCTGTAATTATACCGCCGGGAAGATAAAAGAGGACAGCTGCGGCATGGATTTTACAGTTAATGATACCCATATCGTGAGACTTGGGATAATAGGGAGGCACAATATATATAACGTACTTGCCGCCATAGCGGCAGCTTCGCTTTACGGTATTGAAGTGCAGGAAGCGGCAAAAGCTCTCGAAGGTTTCCGGCTGCCGAAACTCAGGATGGAATTGGAATCGTCGGGCGGGGTGGATTTTGTCTTTGATTGTTACAATTCCAATCCGCTGTCGATGAAGGCGGCCATAGAGACGCTGCGGGATCTGGGCCCTGATAAGAGGAAGGTGCTTGTTGCCGGTGACATGCTTGAGCTAGGGGATTCTGCGCCTGAATCCCACAGGGAGATCGGCCGCCTGGCCGCAAGGGCAAATGTGGAAGTACTGGTAAGTGTGGGCTCGTTCTCCGGGTATATCCTGGAGGGCGCTCGGGAGGAGGGGATCGGCGGAGAAACCCTCCTCCGTTTTGATAATTCGGTAGAGGCTGCAACGGCCTTGAAAAAAATATTGAGGCAGGGGGACCTGGTCCTGGTAAAAGGTTCGCGCGGCATGAAGATGGAGGAGATCAAAAAGTGTTTTATCAACTGCTCTACCCGTTAAGGGACATTTTCTTCGGCTTCAATGTCTTCAAGTACATAACGTTCCGCGCAGCCGGTGCGGCGATCACCTCATTTCTCCTGTGTATGATACTCGGCCCGTTCATAATAGAGAGGCTTCGCGCGCTCAAAGTAGGCCAGGTAGTCAGGACGGAGGATGACGCCAAGGGCATATATGAGATGCATAAGGACAAGGCCGGCACGCCGACCATGGGCGGCCTGCTCATAGTAACGGCGATAGTAATCTCAACGCTGTTATGGGGCGACATGACCAATAAATATGTGTTACTCGCCCTGATATCGATAATCTGGCTTTGTGTCGTGGGCTTCCTTGACGATTATCTGAAGATGAAGCTTAAGAAATCAAAAGGTCTTACTGCGCGCTCTAAGTTCATAGGCCAGATTATGCTCGGACTTATGCTGGGACTTTACGTATATTTTGATCCGCAGATCGGCAAGCAGCTGGACATACCATTCCTGAAAAACCTGGTAATGAACCTGGGGATGTTCTACGTTCTCTTTACGATGACCGTTATAGTAGGTTCATCAAATGCCGTCAACCTGACCGACGGCCTTGACGGTCTCGCTATAGGGTGCACGATAATCGTGGTGCTTACATATACAGCGTTGAGCTATATTACGGGCAACGCAAAGATAAGCGAATACCTGAATATAATATATATACCGGGGACGGGTGAACTTTCCGTGTTTTGCGCCGCCATGCTGGGCGCCGGCCTGGGGTTCCTTTGGTTTAACTGTTTCCCTGCGAATGTTTTCATGGGTGATACCGGTTCACTCGCTCTGGGAGGGGCTATAGGGGTGGTGGCCACTTTTATCAAAAAGGAGCTGCTCCTGCTTATAGTGGGCGGAATATTTGTTATGGAAGCCCTCTCGGTCATAATACAGATCACATCGTTCAGGTTCTTCGGGATGAGGGTATTTCTTATGGCGCCTATACACCATCATTTCCAGATGAAGGGCTGGTCTGAGTCAAAGGTGGTTATAAGGTTCTGGATAATAGGTATAATACTGGCTTTAGTCAGCCTATCAACGCTTAAATTGAGATGAAGGACTTTAAAGGGGCGAAGGTTACCGTTGCAGGCCTTGCGAAGAGCGGAATAGCCGCCGCGCTACTGCTAAATAACATGGGTGCGGTTGTCCGGGCAACTGACTCCGGGGATTCTAAAGCCCTTAGGCTGGCAAAGCGCAAACTTATTGCGCGCGGGATCTCTGTAGAACTCGGCGGCCACAGCAGGGAATCCGTAGAGGGCGGGGATCTGGTGGTCATAAGCCCCGGCATTCCCGAATATTCTCCTGTCTTGAAATGGGCGCGTGAGATGGGAATACCCGTTATAGGCGAGATAGAGCTCGGGTATCTTTGCTGTCCGGCGCCGATAGTCGCGGTTACCGGCACCAATGGGAAGTCGACAACGACTACGCTTATAGGACGGATACTTAAGAAGGGCGGCAGGCATGCCGTCGTCTGCGGAAATATAGGAAATCCTTTTTGCGGGGAGATAGGCAAGGTAAGAAAAGACTCCGTAGTGGTCCTTGAGGTAAGCTCTTTTCAGCTGGAGGGCATAAAGAAATTCCGTCCGCAGGTTTCCGTAGTGCTCAACATATCCCAAAACCATTTTGACAGGCATCCTAACCTTAAGGCTTATATCGGGGCAAAAGCGAGGATATTCGAGAACCAGGGAAAGACCGACCGGACAGTCTTGAATTTCGATGACCCCCTGACAAGAAAGCTTGCATCCGCGACCCGGGCGAAGGTGTTGTTTTACTCCAGGCGTAAAGGTTCTCCCGCTCCCGTCTGCCGTCAGGAAGAGATGAAGATAAAAGGGGCGCACAATATGGAGAATCTTCTTGCATGCCAGAGCGTCGCATCGATATTCGGGATAAGCAGGCGCAAGGTAAGGCAGGCTGTCATGGGATTCAAGGGCCTGGAGCACAGGTTCGAGCGTGTCAAGGAGATAGAAGGGGTAGAATTCATAAATGACTCCAAAGGGACGACGGTCCTGGCAACGGTCATGGCCCTGGAATCGTGCCAAAGGCCCGTTATATTGATAGCCGGCGGCCATGATAAGGGCAGTGATTTTACCAGGGCTTCGCGCGCGGTTGCCTTGAAGGTGAAAAAACTCGTGCTGATCGGCGAGGCTAAAAGGAAGATAAAAAAACAGCTTGGTAAGAGTACGCCTTGTATATCCGCCGGTTCGATGAAAGACGCGGTCGAAAAGGCATTTGCCTTAGCTTCCCGCGGCGATTGCGTTCTGTTATCTCCCATGTGCGCCAGTTTCGATATGTTCAAGAATTTCGAGGAGAGGGGGAAAGCGTTCAAGGATGAGGTGCGTTCATTGAAGAAAAGACGGGGGAGCCTCAAGTGAGGAGATTGAGGATACAGTTATTCATGGTGACCGTCATCCTGCTTGCCATAGGAGTGGTGATGGTCTATAGCGCGAGCGCCGTAAACGCCTACGAGACCCTCAGGGACAGCGCCTATTTCCTTAAGCGCCAACTCGTCTACCTTTTCCTCGGCGTCATAGCCTCAATTATGATAATGGCCGTAGATTATAACGTTATCAAGAAGTATATAAAGCCCGTGCTCATGGTTACTTTTTTCCTTCTTGTGCTTGTCCTTGTACCGGGGATAAGCCGCGAGATATCGGGAGCCCATAGGTGGTTCAGGTTATTCTCCCTAAGCTTCCAGCCGTCGCAGGCCATGAAACTGGTTATGATACTGTATCTTGCGGATTTTCTTTCCAGGAAACACAGTGATATACGCAGCTTTTGGGAAGGCTTTATGCCTCCCATGATAATACTTGGCGTTACAGTAGGGCTCATTTTGCTTGAACCGGACCTCGGAACTTCCGTAGCCATAAGCATAGTAGCTGTAATAATGCTGTTCGTGGCAGGGATGAAACTCGCCCATCTTATACCGATGATCGTGGGTTCGGTGCCGGTGCTATTGGTCCTGGTATTCCTTAAGGCATACAGGAAGAGGAGGATCCTGGCTTTTATAGATCCTTGGAGCGACCCTCAAGGCGTAGGTTTCCAGATAATCCAATCATTCATAGCTTTAGGTTCCGGGGGCCTGTTCGGCGTAGGGCTGGGCCAATCCCGGCAGAAATTGCTCTACCTGCCCGGGTGCCATACGGATTTCATATTTTCAATAATAGGTGAAGAGCTCGGGCTTGTCGGCGCGGGCGCCGTCATAATACTTTTCGTTCTGTTCATATGGCTGGGCTTCAGGATCGCCTTGAGGGCAAGGGACCTGTTCGGGCATCTTGCAGCACTGGGTATCGTATCCATGATAGCTTTGGAGGCGATAATAAATATCGCCGTGGCCACGGGCTCCATGCCGACAAAAGGCCTGCCCCTGCCTTTTATCAGCTATGGCGGTTCTTCCCTGATCTTCGATATGATGGGCGTGGCATTTCTGTTTAACATTGCCAAATACAGCGAGACACCTTATGAGAAGGAATAAAGCATGAAGGTGCTGATAGCCTGCGGCGGGACAGGCGGGCACATATTCCCCGGGCTCAGCCTGGCTCAGGAACTGGACAGGCGGGGAATAAGAGACGTGCTCCTTGTAGGTACCGATCATCCGCTTGAAGTCAAGTTGTTCGGTTCTTTCGGACTTCCGTATGTCCTCCTGCCGGTCGCTAAGATATCGGCCGATCCGGTTAAGTTCGTGAAATTCATATCCAGGTTCTTTTGCGCATCAGCACGATCGGCAAAACTGCTGGCAGATTATAAGCCTGATGTAATAGTAGGTTTCGGAGGTTACGCGTCCTTTCCCGTATGCCTGTTGGGCGCGCTTGCGGGCAGGCCGCTGTATCTGCATGAACAGAATTGCGAGGCGGGTCTGGCCAACAGGATACTGGCCATTCTCGCCAAACGCGTTGCCGTTAGTTTTTGGGAGACAAAAAAAGCATTTGGCGGGAAAGCGGTCTTTACCGGAAACCCGATACGCAGGAAATTATTGTCGGTTTCAAAAGAAGAGGCCCTAAAAAGTTACGGCTTTTCCGGGGACAGGTTCACTATGCTTGTACTTGGAGGAAGCCAGGGGTCACAGCGGATAAACATGATAGTGGGCGATATGCTTGGGATGTTGGATAACAGGGAGAAGGCCGGTATACAGATTATACATATAGCGGGTATGAAGAACTACGAGGATGTTTTTGCAAGGTACAGGACCTCCGGCGTAGAAGCCCGTGTCTATGATTTTGTCGAAGACATAGGTACCGCCTACGCGCTGGCGGACCTTGTGATATCAAGGGCGGGGGCTACCGCGCTCTTTGAGATAGCGGTCTTGGGCATACCGTCCATAATGATACCTTACAGGTTTGCCGGGGGGCACCAGTATTTTAACGCCGCAGCTTTGGAAAAGGCCGGGGGAACGGTAATAATGCGCGAGGAGGGACTTACTGCGCAGATGCTGAAGGACAAGGTATTTACGTTGATCGGGGATATGTATGCACTTAGAGCCATGTCGGAGGCCGCGAGAAAATTCGCTGTTGCCGACGCGGCAGGGCGCCTGGCGGATTGTATACTATGAAAACGGGAAATAAGAAGCATATACATTTTATAGGCATAGGCGGCATAGGAATGAGCGCGATAGCGTTCGTCCTGCTAAAGCAGGGCAATAAGGTCTCGGGTTCGGATGTGAAACGTTCAAGAATAGTAGAGAAACTTGAATCCCTGGGCGGTAAGTTCCACGAGGGGCATCATGAGAAGAACATAAAAGGCGCCGATATAGTCGTCTTTTCGTCATCCATAACTCCCGAGAACCCGGAGATAAAGGCTGCCCGTAACAAGGGTATCACGACGCTTCACCGCGCCGATATGCTTGCATTGGTGATGAACGGCAAGAAGGGGATAACGGTTACCGGCGCCCACGGCAAGACCACAACATCCTCGCTTATAGCGCATATATTGTTCAGGACGGGCCTGGACCCGACGGCTATACTCGGAGGCGAGATAAAGTCGCTTGAAGGCAACGCCAGGGTCGGGGGAGGTGAATATTTTGTTGTTGAGGCCGATGAGAGCGACGGCTCTTTCGTCCACCTCAGGCCTTTCTACAGTGTCGTGACGAATATTGACGCCGAACACCTTGACTATTACAGGAACATGGGCGAGATAATCGCATGGTACCTTAAGTTCATCGGGAAGATAAAGCCTGGAGGCATGCTGTTTGCCTGCGGTGATTGTGATAACCTGAAAAGGGCTTTAGGGGGTTACTCGGGAAACGTCCTTACTTTCGGGCTTTCGAAGGGCTGCGATATACATCCCGAAGATATAAAGATGCATGATTCCCGCTCCGAGTTCGATGTGGTTTACCGCGGCGGACGCCTTGGAAGGGCTGCGATCAATATCCCGGGGATACACAATGTTTCCAATGCCCTGGCCGCTTTTGCCGTCGCACTGGAACTCGGCCTGGATTTTTCAGCTATAAAGGAAGCGGTAGAGGATTTCACCGGGGCGGCACGCAGGTTCCAGGTGAAATATTCCGGCAACGGGATAAAGGTCATAGACGATTACGCGCACCACCCGTCGGAGATAAAAGCAACGATACTCGCGGCGAGGAACTGGGCGCCCAAGCGCCTTATAGTAGCTTTCCAGCCCCACAGGTTCTCCCGCACGAAATACCTTAAGGGTAAGTTCGGAAGGTGTTTTGACGCGGCGGACAAGCTGGTATTGACGAATATATACGCGGCTTCGGAAGAGGCGCTTGATAATGTCTCTGGCAGGAATATATACGCGCAGGCGAAAGAATGCGGACATAGAGATGTTTCGTATGTCGATAAAAAAGACCTCAAGCGGCACCTGCTTGGACAGCTCAAACGAGGTGACATGCTTTTAATGATGGGCGCCGGGGACATAACGGGCATAGCGGATTCGATAGCGGGTGAGCTTTCATCCGGGAAGAAGAGGAGAAGATGCCGGTCCGGGAAGAAGACCTGAAGTTCATAAAGGGTACGATAAAATTCGAAGAACCCATATCGGGCCACACGACATTCAAAATAGGCGGCCCGGCGGAGATATTCGTATATCCTTCCGATGAAGAAGACCTTCTGAGGGTTCTTGAGTATGCCTATGGCCACAAGATGGGCGTTTTCGTGATAGGAGGAGGCAGTAAACTCCTGGTTGGGGATAAGGGCATAAGGGGGTTCGTAATATCTTTTAGCGCGCCGTCATTC
>Ga0265297_10011224_pt1 | contig 11011 bp, 7 predicted proteins | sample Munlanlwell13791_FD_192502 | JGI IMG/M metagenome (GOLD analysis project Ga0265297, IMG submission 192502) | Leachate microbial communities from a municipal landfill in Southern Ontario, Canada - Leachate well 137-91 | ecosystem: Engineered > Solid waste > Landfill > Unclassified | place...
TAAATGATATACTACAAATAATGAATATATTTGTGGCAAAAATAAATGGAATAAGAAAATATAAAAAAATTGAAAAATAAAACTTGATATCAAAAAATATCAAGTTTTATGCTACAAGTAGCCACCCTCATATTTTTTGGAACTATAAAATACCTAGAGAAGATGAATTAATATTAAAATATCCTAATAAATGGTGTATGGAATGTGATTATTGGTTAAAAACAATAAAATGTCCTTTTTGTCAATCAAAACTCGAAAAAGAAACAAAAGATGTTAGAGAATGTCACGAATGTAAAGCATGTAATTTAGGTGTATTTTCTTCACATTGTGAATGTGAATATTATACACAAAACAACATGTTTCATATCTTGTAAAAAATGTAATTCTTGTAAAATATGTGGTAAACAACTACAATATCATTTATCGTCAGGAAATGATGAATGTGATTATTGTGAAGAACTTAAAAGACAAAAAGAAAATGAAATAATAGAAGAAGAAAGACAAAAAGAATTAGAGAAAAAAAAAATAATTTTTCAAAATAAATGGAAGAAAAGCAAGCCATTAGAAAAACTTTCATTTTATGGTAAAGAAAAATTATTGGTTTTAGCGAAACAAAAAAATATCAGTGGAAGATATAACATGACAAAAAAAGAACTTATAGATGAATTATCATTAATTGTAACTGAAAATGATTTCCCAATAAAAAAATAACATAAAAATAAAATATATTTTTATTAACAATTTACAAAAGAATTATCTGATAATCATCATAATTATCAAAAAGCAAAATATTGGAATATTTAAAAAACAATTTATTGGGGGCAATTTCATCTGGATGGAAAAATTAATGAATTATATACATTGGATGCAATGGTATATAAGAAAAAAATCACACGTTTAATTTTAGGAAATAAAATATCTATATAAAGATATATAGATATTTTACATTACAATGAGTATTAAAAAACCATTGGATAAGCAACAAGATTATTTTAAGTGTATAAAACTACCACTTAAACATGTCTTAAAAAATTTCGATATTAATACACCTAAAATTACAAATGCAGTTATAAGATGTAATAAAATAATGATACATACTTTATCATTTTTGAAATTATATTTGTTAGATTACTATGAAAAAAATAATAATTTACCTAAAATAGATAAAGTATTTATTAATTCATGTATGAAAATTTTATGTTCTGAAAATTCATCAGGTAGATCGCCAAAAAAAGAAATTAAAGAATTAAAAGATACATTGACTAATTTTTATATTTCTGATTATAAACCATTAATTAAGAATGAACTTTTAGATTATATACATCTCAATACTGTTTTAGATTATTTATCAATTGACATTTTAACTATGTATGAAAACAATATTAAATTACATTTTGTCGAATACATTGAACGATTTGTTAATGTAATGTGGGAAAAAAAACTAATTATTAAAAAAATTAAAAAAATATGTAAATCTAAAAAAGAAAAAGATGATAGAATAAATAAATTACGTAATGAACTAAGAAAAATTAAAAATGATATATTAAATGTATCAGATAAAAAATATCAATCCAAATCATTTTATCACCAATGGATAAAAGATATTAAAAATAAAATATTACCAAATAAAATTAAATATAAAAAAGATAGTTTATTTTATGATTTACAATGTTTACCTCAAGATTATTTACCATGTATGATTTTTATTATGAAAGAAATAGAGAAAGATAATTTAACAATTAATAATGTATTTCCATTAAGAACTGATATTATACCAAAACACATTAGATTAGATACAACAACATTAGTTCATTTGTTAATAACAAAAAAACAAGGAAATAAAACTGATTATTTATTCAAAGGAAATCTTAAAAAGAATGAAGATAAAATATGGAAATTTTTTTTTAGAACTGAAAGAAAATGTTTTAAGAAGCAAAATTATACATTTCATCATATGATTGAAACTGATGGTATAAGTTGTTCTATATTATTATTAAGGAATGATTTAATAGGTAAGAGAATACCTAATAGTAAATTAAGTTGTAATGAAAAATATATCGATGAACTGGAAGATTATTCATCATTAAAAAATAAAAAAATAGTTGGAATTGATGTTGGAAAATGTGATATTATATATTGTGTAGATGATGATAATAAAAAAGCCAACAAATTTAGATATAGTCAGGATAGTAGAAGAAAAGAATGTAAAATAAAAAAATATGCAAAAATGATTCTAAAGTTTAAAAAAAAAGAAATAGATGGAAAAAGTGTAATTGAATATGAAACAGAATTATCTTTATTAAACAGAAAAACCTTAGATATTAAAAAATTCAAAGAATATATTCAAAAAAAATGTTATGTAAATAACTTATTGTTTAAGTTTTATGAATCATATATTTTTAGAAAACTTAAACTAAATGGTTATATAAATAGGAAAAAGAATGAACAAAAAATGATAAATAATTTTAAAAAAATATTTGGAAAACCAGAAGATACTATTATTTGTATAGGAGATTGGGAGCAAAAAAAGAAAATGAAATATGGAAAAGAAATTACAAAAGGAATTGGAATGAGAAAATTGTTTAGACAAAATAATTATAAAGTATATTTAGTTGATGAATTTCGAACAAGTTGTAAATGTTCAAAATGTAATGGTGGAGAATGTCAAAAATTTATAGTTAGAAAGAATCCAAAACCATATAAAGACAATTTTGCATTAGTCCATGGAGCACTTAGTTGTAAAAACTGTTGTGTTGTATGGAATAGAGATTGTAATGGAGCAACAAATATCTACAAAATAGCGAAAAATGCAATAATTGGTAAAGAACGTCCGAACTATTTATGTAGATGCAATTAATCAGTTGTATTAGACGATACAACATAAACAAAATTTACACAATTCTGAAAAGAATAAACCTTAAAGATTTAAAATCTGATTTTTTGTCTCATTTTAAATCTTTAAGGGTGTAAAGGATTTTTTGAAATTACATTCGATATGTTCTTACTTACCTGTAAATGTCATAACAAAATTGATAATATATTTAAATTTTTGAATGATCATAAAAAATTCAAATTTACAAAAAAACAATTGGAAGATATTATTATAGAAAGTTGTAAAAATGGAAATTATGAAATTTTTATGAATGCTTCAAATTTACTTCTTAAAAAAAGAAGTTTTTATGAAAAATTATGTAAAAAAAGTAAAAAAATATCATTTATTAAAGATAATGCATTTAAAATTTTTAAAGATTTATGTACAAGAAAAGTTGAACAGATTGATTTACGAATTATTGATCAACTAATTTCTATAAATCCACCAAAAAATATTTTTAGAGAAATGCAATTATATCATGAATGTTATTTACATAATAATGTTAAAATGAGAAATTATTTATATGAAAATATTTTTGGGAAAAAACTATTTTATTTTGATCCACAAAAATTAGATATTAATTTTAGAAATGAATTTAACAGATTAATAAAAGATGAAATTAAAATATTATTTGAATGTGATGATATTGAAATGATAGAATGGCTTTATAATCATGGATTTAATGCAGACTTTAATGTTAAATCTGAATTTGAAAAATCAATTGATAAAAAAATAATTAGACTTTTTATTGAGGCATCTTTTCCTGAACATCCATTATATTCAATTTTTGGTTCTGAATATGATATTTCTATTTTCAATGATAAATTATTTAAAAAATTATGTTTTAATAACGATATTATTTTTGTTAATTTACTTATTAAATATTTAACTTATTTACATTCCAAAGGCATTTTATTAAATGTTAATTATGATATTTTTATCCAAAATGATAAAATTATTAAGTATAGAATAAATGATATAGAAGTTGACATTGACAACGAGTTTTTTGAATTAGAATTATTAGAAATTAAATTAACAAATGAAAAGTTAAATAGAAAATGTTTAATATGTGATGATTCTATTGGGAATATTATATTACCATGTGGACATAATTATTGTAAAAATTGTTTTATTCAATGGTTTATAACAATGAATAATGAAAAAAATTGCTGTTATTGCACACAATCATTTGATGTTTCTAATTGCAAATATTTTAAATAAAAATCTTTATCTAAAATAAATATTAAACAAATGCTAATCCAGCCATTCCACTTGCAAAACGTAATATATTATAACTTCTTGCATAAGTTCTAAAATTAACAGTATCTCCACTAGTAAACATACTATTCTTAATAACAACAATTAAATTTGCCTTTTTAATTCTTGATAAATTACAACTTCCTGATGGTTGATGTTCTTCTGGTTTTAATGCAAATGTATATACATATATTCCATCTGTAGGAGATGATGTATGAACTTTATAAGGTATTAGGTAATTGAAAAATTCGCCCGGCATATCTTCGATAATATTTATACCATTTAATTCAACATGAGCAGAAGTGATTGAAATACCTTCACCAGATGAACTGTAAGTATAATTATTCCATAAACATTTAGTAGCGCCAGTAGAATTTGTTATAAAAGATTTACGTTGTAAAACCCAGATTAATTCTTCACATGGATTATTAAACGATATATCAAATTGGTAATCTTGAGAAGAAATATCTTCTTCACTGAAAATTTGAAGTTGTTCGATTAAGTATTCATGAGAACTTTGAGCAAATTTTTTACGTTCTTGTAAATCTAAATAAATATAATCAATGAGAAGTGAACCATTTATAGATAAATCTTGGTCTTCATATTCATCATCTAAATTAAAACTTGATTCTCCATCAGCGAGTTCAATATAAGAACATTCAGAGAATTTTTTTAGTTTTAGATTTAATGAGACATTCATAAATTGCATAGATACAATTGGAATAGCCATACCATTATTTCTACAAAACCAAAATTGTAATGGAATTAATAATGTATATGACGGTTTAGTTGTTCTATCATAAGTTGTTAAAGTTGAAACATTACCTATCATTTTATTATAAATATTTTCCATATGAACATTTTTAGTAAGTTCATACCAAATATTAATCCAATCACCATAATGTTTATCAATAACATCTCCTCCAATTGAAACTTCAATATAATTTATAATTGAATGACCTAAATAATCAACCCATGCAAATTTTCTATTTGTTAATAAAAATTCTTGATATGTATTATATGCTGCTTGATGATAATTATAAACTGTTTGTAAAAAACGTTGCGAATTTAACATTCCAATTCTTAATGACGAAAAAATTCGTTCTTTAGAACTTTTACCTTCAGGATCTGGAGAATTATAAACAAATGAATAGGCAATTACATCCATTGACATTGTATCAACACTATAACCTGAAAAATTTCCAACTAATGTATAAAAATCATTAGTTGCGCGAACATTTTCATCTTCAGAATTATTTCCAGAATTTGGAGTATAACCTACATTTCTAGATGCATTACCAAAAGTCTGAAAAACTGCAGCTTGGATTGGTTCATAAGAAGTTATGTTTGATGCTGAATAAACTTCATAAGCTAAACGATATGCTTGCATATTTACATACATAAAAGTCCAACAAGTTGCATATTCAGAAAGTGTTGAAACATAATTTGCATATGCAGCAGCTTTTGCAACTGGATCGATTTCACGAGTTACATAAAAAGAAGGAATAACTAGTTTTAAGTAAACTTTATGGATTAAATCACCAGATGTAGGAAGAGAAACAATTGATGTTCTATCAAAGTTAACTTCATCATCAAATTGAACTTCTACATTTTCCATTGCAAAATTAGTGTATCTTCTATAAACTGTTTTGAAATATGTTATTTCTGGATTACCAGTTAAATATAAATCTTCACTTCCGTATGAAACAATTTGTACTAAGCCTGACGTCATTAATTTATATCCATATAAAAGTTTTCGATTATAAACTTTTATATAAATTACTAAAGTTATTAAAAATGTATATTAGTTGTAGCTTTGTGACAAATTATATTTTAAGAACATTTACACATAAAACTACAATATACAATTTTTTAGAGAACAACACATAATAATGAAGAAATAATTTTGATAAACAATATAAAATTAAAACAATTTTTCGTTTTTTTGAAAAAAACAAAAAAATAGATATTATGCCGTTAAAACAGGATAAAAATAGAACATAATTAAATATACGCAATAGATTTTTAACAATAAAAATTTTCTATATTGATTGTATAAATCAATATGGCAGGAGGTTTAATGCAACTTGTAGCTTATGGTGCTCAGGATGTTTATTTGACAGGTAATCCTCAAATTACATTCTTCAAGGTAGTTTATAGACGACATACGAATTTTTCTATTGAAACAATTAGACATACTTTTTCAGGATCAGTTGATTTTGGGAAGAGAAATACTGTGACAATTTTGCGTAATGGTGATTTAGCAACAACTGTTTATTTTATGGTTTCTTTAAGTGCTGTAACTACAGCAAATCTTGCTGCAACACATTCGCCTAAATTCGCATGGGTTCGACGTTTAGGACATGCATTGATTGATTATATTGAACTTGAAATTGGTGGAGCAAGAATAGATAAGCATTGGGGACATTGGATGGATATATGGTATGAACTCACTAGAACTGATAATCAGGAACGAGGATATGCTAAACTTATTGGTGATGTTGATGAATTAACAGAGCTTTCGGCTCTTGCACATGATACAACTTATAAGGATGCTTATACTTTATATATTCCATTCCAATTTTGGTTTAATCGAAATTCTGGATTAGCTCTTCCTTTAATTGCTTTACAATATCATGACGTAAGACTAAATATTCAACTTAATAATTTCAATCAACTTTATGTTTACACTGGAACAACTGCTCCTACAGGTCTTACTATTTCTGATGCATCTCTTTTAGTTGATTATGTTTATCTTGATGGAGAAGAGAGACGAAGATTTGCACAGGTTGGACATGAATATCTCATTGAACAGTTACAGTTTACTAATTCAGAAGCAATCACAAGCACAACTGGTTCAACTGCAAATGGTAATTACAGACTTAATTTCAATCATCCTAGCAAGGAAATTATTTGGGCTGTTAAGAGTTCTAACTTTACTTCTGGGAAGTCATTCTTACATTATACAAATAAGACATCATCAACTGACTGGGATACTTGTTTGGATACTGCTGCATACAATCTTGTTTGCCGTCAGTTAAAGACATCAACTTCTGATGCTGCTGCTGGTGAACTTAACGTTGTTAATTCTGGTGATTATGTATCAAGTGCTGGTGCTGGACATAATATTACAATTACCAACGTTTATACTGATGGTCTTACAGTAGCAGCAGGACCAGTTATTAAAGGTGGAACATCTGATTCTTATTTACTTTACAAACAAAGTGCACTTTATTCAAGTTCTCCTACGTATTATCTTGCTGATAAAATTGATTCAATTATTATTACTATTGGTATAACAACAGTTGGTGTAATAAATTATGTAGTTATTAAGAATGTTGCTGTTGTTCAACACACATTAACACTTCGTGATCTTTCTATTCCTATTGAAAACTTAACTGATGCACGATATGCATGTGTAACAACTTCTCCTTATTACATTCCTTACTTTGATACTGGTATTGATACTGATGTTACTGTTTACCAGTTTAATAATTATGGTGTTCTTCTCGATGGAACTGGAAATCCAGTTGCAACAGGACTAATTCAACTTAATGGTCATGATAGGTTTGATACTCGTGAAGGTGCTTATTTCAATTATATTCAACCATATGAGGCTCATACTCATACACCTGCTGATGGTATCAATGTTTATTCATTTGCTCTTCATCCTGAACAACATCAGCCTTCTGGATCAGCTAACTTATCACGTATCGATAATACTCAACTCATTCTTACTTATGCTGATCCTACTTATGTTAGCACATATCCTTCTCTACATTTCTTCTATGATGCCGATTTATATGTTTATGATTTCAATTACAACGTGCTCAGAGTTATGAGTGGAATGGCTGGTTTGGCGTACAGTAATTGACCGACATTTTTTGGGACATTTTATATGTATTTATGTATCAACATACAATTATATGTTGGTATTCAAAAACAAATTATGATTTTTTAATGAATAATATTAAATTATTCATTAAAATATATAAAAATCAATAATTATTATTAAAAACTTTTATTTTTCATTCATTTTCTTATTTCTCCATTTTTGTTTTCTTATGCGTTCATATTCTCGTTGTTCATCTGGTGTTCGAATATGTTTTTCTTTTGGAGGATTAATTTTATGACGATATATTTTTTGTTTATTTGCTACCATTTTTTTATATTTTTCTTCACCCATTTCAATCCGTTGTTTATTCCTATAAAATTGACGTTGTTCAGCGCTATTTGAAAACTTAATTTTTGTATCATCTTTATTATCTTTATCATCTTTATCATCTTTATCATCTTTATCATCTTTATCATCTTTATTATCTTTATCATCTTTATCATCTTTATCATCTTTATCATCTTTATCATCTTTATCATCTTTATCATCTTTATCATCTTTATCATTTTCATTATTTTTATCATCTTTATCATCGTCATCGTCATCATATTCATCGTATTCATTGTCTTCATTGTCTTCATTGTCTTCATCATCTTTATCATCTTTATCATCTTTATCATCTTTATCATCTTTATCATTTTCATTATTTTTATCATCTTTATCATCGTCATCGTCATTGTCATCATATTCATCGTATTCATTGTCTTCATTGTCTTCATCATTTTCATCATCTTTATCATTTTCATTATTTTTATCGTCTTTATCATCTTTATCATCTTTATTAATCATTTTATTATATTCTCTTGATTTTAAAATTTTGTTTTTAATTATTATTTTTTGTTTATTTATATTCGGAATAATAAGATTAAAAATAATATCATCAATATTTTCAATTTTGTATTTTGGAACGAAATTGTTGTAAATTTTAATAAGTTTTGATAAAACATTTTCTAGTTTATAATTATTTTTCATATAATTGCAATTTCCACAACAAGAAATAATATTGTCAAGTTCATAACCTAATGAATTATCAATTCTATCTATTCCATTACGGTGGTTAATATTAGTTTTTTTCCCACACAAATAACATGTTTCCATTATAATCACATTATAATCATTTTTGTCTATATTAAATGACATTTTTTTTTGTTCAGCTCTATTTTTATATTGTTTAAAAGATGCGCAATAATAATCTTGAAATGCTTCAGAAAATTCAAATTTATTATTATTATCATATAAGTAATGAACTATGTGTTTAACTTTCTTTATAAAGACTTCAAATGAATCAGTTTTTTTCATAAAATTGCACATTTCACAACATGAAACACAATTGTCAAGTATGTAACCTAGAGAACTATCTTTTCTATCAATTCCATTCAAAATATTTGTTTCTCCACAGTAAAAACATGGCAATTTAAAAAATATTAAGCAATCAGAATATCTTAAATTCCAATTTATTTCTAAATTTTCAGCGCGATGTTTATAATAATTTATTCTGTCTTTAATACTTTCACGTTTTTTTTTGTTTATTTCTGCCATTTTTTCTGGATTATCATCTCTCCATTGCTTTGCAACAGCTGCATTATGCAAATGATATCCTACAGTATCTTCATCATTTTTCTTTTCTCTATATTTTTTGCAATATTCAATAGTTTTATCTGGATTATCTTCTCTCCATTTTTTTTTCTCTTCAATTCGTTCTGGTTTTCTATCATATTCTCTTGCTTTTTCTTTGTCTCTGACACGACCTTCTTCTATTTTTCGTTGTTTTTCTCTACATTCATCACAATGATTAGTTGGTTTTCCATTTGCAATATTAAAAAAATGTTCATTTAAAAATTCTTTACCACATTTATGGCAAATTTTAGTTTCTTCACTTAAATGTTCGATTTCTATTTTTTTATTTCTTCTTTTACTATCTTTTTTTCTTTCTTTGATTCTACATTCTTCGCATTTTTTAAATTTGGAATCTAAATCTAGAGCATTGGTACAACCACGATAAAAGTTACTACAAACTTTTTGCCCATTATCTTCAATTTGTTCTTTAATAAAATATTTTAGGTGTAATTTGCAATAACCATTTTTACTTGCTTTAAATTTGCAATTCTCGTTTTTACACCGAATTTTATTTTTATTTCTACATTCTTCGCATTTAGAAAATTTATAATTAATATCCATAACATTTCTGCAACCACGTTCAAAATTACAACAAACTTTCTTAGTACCATCTTTTTCTAGTTGTTCTCTCAAAAAACCTAAAGTTTGATGTCTACCACAAAAACCATTTTCAAATGCAGGTCTATGACATTTTTTATCTTTATTTTCATATTTGCATTCCATTGTACTTACTTAAAAAATATAATTTGTATTTATATCAAAATATTTATTTTTCAATTTTTATTTAGGAAATAAAAATTGAAAAATAAATATTTTAGATACTTTAGTATAATCATCAAATTTGAATATGGATGAAAAAGAAAAATTAGGTTATAAATTATTGTTATCCATCATTAAAAATATCAAAAAATGCTCAGCATATTTAACAGAATTTCACTATCCACAATTTAAAAATCAAGTTTGTAAACAATTTGATTTGATTGGAATTTTTACAAAATCTTTTATATCTTTAGGTTTTGATATTAATTATAAATTTAAAGAAAAAACATCATTAATTGAGGAGATAAGTAAAATTAATATAAATATTGGAATTCTTAAAAGTCTTACAGATGATAATTTGTTAAAAAGGAATAATAAAATTTTTTTAAAATATTTATGTGTTAATATTGATTCAAAAAAGAAATTTCAAACTGTTAAAAATTTAATATTAAATTTTTTTGATCCAAAAATGATTGTTAAATATCGTGATAATTATGATTTAACAATTTTAGATATGTTGTTCCAATCAGAATATTTAATTTCAGAAAATGATATTTTAGAAGTTATTATTTTCTTGAAAAAAAATAATTTTGATTTCGATTATGTTGGAG
>Ga0265297_10011225_pt1 | contig 11011 bp, 12 predicted proteins | sample Munlanlwell13791_FD_192502 | JGI IMG/M metagenome (GOLD analysis project Ga0265297, IMG submission 192502) | Leachate microbial communities from a municipal landfill in Southern Ontario, Canada - Leachate well 137-91 | ecosystem: Engineered > Solid waste > Landfill > Unclassified | place...
GAAAGATGAACGTGCCCTTTATCGAGGCGTTCCTCCCCGTTATCTTGGCCTTCGAGGAAAAATCAAGCGTTCCTTTTCCGGGCTTTGAGGTGACGGCTTCCTTAGGCTCCCCCAGTTTCAATTCCTGCGGGGCCAGCGCCGGCACCTTCGCCATGCTTGGCAGGTCTAAAAAGGCTGGAAGGTCTTCACGGCCTTATCATATTCGCCGGAATTCAACTGCTTCTCTCCGAGCAAAAAAAGCTCTCCGTCAGTCTCCGCGCAGGCCGGGGCTGCCGCGGCGAGTGCTGTAACTACCAATAAAATCGCTATTACGGGGTACCTATGCATTAAATTTAATATACATTATGCCGGCAGGTAAATCAAGGGTAATAAATTGCCCCCGTGGGCATTATTTTGCTTACATGATAAAGCACGTGATATCAGTCGAGCCCTTTCTTCTTAGAAAATATCTTATACAGGCAGTATGCGCACAACAGGATGATAAAACCCCATGATAATATTATAAATACCCATCCGCCTGCGTTCATTTGCCCCCTCCCTGCCCTGGGTGCGCGCGCCTCTTCCTCCAGGCAAGATTTACCAGTATTATTAGCCCGGACAGTACGCCGAGCAGCAACAGCCTTGTGCCGAGGACATACGGCCGGTTCTCTTCGGGAACGCCGGCCATCAGTATCCTGTTCCTGCCGTTGTCGGAAAGTAAATATGAGCCCAATATCACGATAAGAAACAGCGGCGTCACGTAGCGCATGATGAACTTATATGCGCCTGGTATCCTCAGCGCCGCGCCATGGTGCATCTCTTCCCACGCCCTGTCCATCCCGAATACCCACGTGAACAAAATAGTCTCTATCGTGGCGAACAGTACGAGGCAGAAGGTCCCTCCCCAGAAGTCCATCTCATCGACCACGCCCTTCCCGAGGAAGAAGATCGCGGGCTGGCAGAGCACGAAGAACACTACGGTCAGGATCGCCAATGCCTTCTTCCTGCTCAGGTTGAACTCGTCCTCAAGAAAGGCCACCGCAGGCTGGGAAAGCGATACGGATGACGTGACACCGGCCAGGAACAGCATCAGGAACCATAGGAAGCCGAAGACGGCCGTTAACGGTATCCTGCAGAATATCGCGGGCATTGTCACGAACCCGAGATTGAAGGATCCACTTTTCGCGACTTCCTGCGCGCCTGAAGGGCCGAAGAATACGAATGCGGCCGTTATTACGATGCTTCCTCCTATAATGACCTCCGCGAACTCATTCATCCCGGCCGCCGTAAGCCCCGACAAAGTCACATCGTCGGTCTTCTTTAGATAGCTGGCATAGGTCAGTATCACTCCTATGCCTACGCTAAGCGTAAAAAATATCTGCCCTGCAGCCGCAAGCCAGACCTTGGGGTCTTTCAGCATGGTCAGGTCCGGGTTCCACAAAAAACCCAGCCCGTTCAGCGAATTCCAGCCGGGCTTTAAGGGGTCCGGAGCCCCAAGCATAAGCACGCGAGCGGCTATCAATACGCCGAATATTATCAGCGCCGGCATCGCGACATTGCACAGCTTTTCTATGCCTCCCTTGATCCCATGATAGAGCACGAAGATATTTAGGGCAAAGGTCGCAAGGAAGAAGATGTATGCCGTCCGGAGTGAATTGAAATATTGGTTTGATTCGAGTCCCTGGAACGCCGATAGGAACGATTGCAGCTGCGCCTGCGTGGTTGCGCCGGCATATTTGCCAGTAAGCGCAAAGAAGCTGTAGGCAAGGGTCCATGATTCAATATACGTATAATATACCAGTATTACGAGCGGCCCGAAAATGCCGATCACGCCGAAATACTTGATGAAGCGGTTCTTTTGCCTTAATGAGTGGAATATGCCCGGAGCTGTGCCGTGGCCGAATCCGCCCCCGAACCTGCCGAGGGACCACTCTATCCACATGAGGGGGATGCCGAGAAGGAGCAATGCCACGAAATAAGGTATCATGAACGCGCCGCCGCCGTTCTGCGCCGCCTGGACCGGGAACCTCAGGAAATTTCCGAGGCCTACGGCCGAGCCCGCGACAGCCATTATTATCCCGAGCTTCGAGCCCCAGGCCTGCCTGGACTCCTGCGCCATCTAGTATTTTACCTCTATAAGGCAAAGCCCTTTTGAAGGCGCAGTCTCTCCCGCCGCCTTCCTGTCTTTCGCCTTAAGTATCTTCGCCATGCTGCCGGCGCATATCCTTCCGCGGCCGATACCTATAAGGGTCCCGGCGATGTTCCTTACCATATTATACAGGAACCCGTCGGCCTCCACATCCATGATTATCTTAGCGCCCCTCCTCTTCAAGGTAAGCTTCTTGATGGTACGGACCGATGAGCGCTCTATCCTGTCTGACGCCTGGAACGACTTGAAATCATGCTTTCCTAAAAGCGCCCCGGATTCCCTTTTCATCAGCGCGAGGTTGAGTTTATACGGAATATACGCCGTGAGGTTCCTCTCTATCGCCGAGGGCGAACTGCCGGTCATAATAGTGTACCTGTAGGTCTTCGACCTGGCGTCGAACTGCGCGTGGAACTTCAACGGGACGTCTTTCGCTTCCTTTATTACGATATCCTTTGGCAATACGCTGTTGAGCGCCCTTTGAAGTTTGTAGAGCGGTATGGCGGAGGATGTCTTGAAATTCGCAAAATGGCTGACCGCGTGGACTCCCGCGTCGGTCCTGCCGCAGGAAATAAGCCGCGCTTCACGGCCTGTTACCCGTTTAAGCGCGGCTTCTATCGTGTCCTGGATGCTCCGGGCGTTCTTCTGGGATTGCCAGCCCGAATAATCCGTCCCCTCGTATTCTATTTTGAGCAGGATATTACGCATTCGGCAATTTGTACCGCGTTTGTTGCGGCGCCTTTGCGCAGGTTGTCTGCGACGACCCATAGCCACAGGCCGTTCTTCACGGAACAGTCGCAGCGTATGCGGCCGACAAAGGTCTCGTCCCTGCCCTCGACATCCTTAGGCATGGGATAAAGCCCCTTTTTGGCGTCGTCTATGACTACTATGCCCGGCGACTTCGCGAGAAGCTTCCTCACGCTGTCCGGGCTTATCCGTTTCGCGGTCTCGATATAGACAGACTCGGAATGTCCTGTCCTTACCGGCACCCTGACGGTGGTCGCCGAGACCTTTATTTTGGGATCATGCATTATCTTATGCGTCTCTTTTACTAGCTTCCACTCTTCGCTGGTATAACCGCATTCGGCGAATCCGCCGATATGCGGGAAGACGTTATATGCCAGCTGCTGCGGCATCGAACGGTCAACGTTAACATCTATCCTCTCGTACCCGCCCGCCGCTATTGCGGCATTCTCGGCCTTAAGCTGTTCCACCGCGCTCTTGCCGGCCCCGGAGGACGCCTGCAGGGTGGTCACGATTATCCTCTTCAACCCGGCCTTCCTGCGTATCGGCTCGAGAGCAACGACCATCTGCACGGTCGAGCAGTTCGGGTTCGCTATTATGCCCTTATGCTTCTTTACGTCCTTGCCGTTGACTTCGGGGACGACCAGCGGCACGCCGGGGTCCATACGGAAATCAGCGCCGTTGTCTATCACGACACAGCCCCTCTTTACCGCCTCCTTAGCGAAGGTCACGGCGGCGCCCTTCTCGCCCTCGGTGCCCGCGAAAAGCGCGATGTCCATACCGTCAAAACCTTCAGGAGATATCGCCTGCACGGCATACTTCTGCCCGTCGACGTCTATCTCCCTCGCGCTGCGCGCCATGACGCGCAATTCCCCTACGGGAAAATTCCGCTGGCGCAGCACGCGCAGCATCTCGACGCCCACGACCCCTACGCCGACTACCGCCACATTATATCTATTCTTCTTTTTCATCTTCGTCCCTATAGGTTTTCGACAACCAGGTCGCCTACCTGGCTTGTGGAATAGCCCATCTTCCCGGCTGCCAATGATTTCAATTTCGTGTTGACCAATTTAATTACCGCGCCCTCGATCGCCTTCCCGGCCTCCGCTTCACCGAGGTTCTCGAGCATCATGCCTCCGGCGCATATCGCCGCCAGTGGATTTATGACATTCTGGCCTGTATACTTCGGCGCCGAACCGCCTATCGGCTCGAACATCGAGACGCCTTTATGGTTGATATTCCCGCCCGCCGCGATGCCCATGCCGCCCTGTATCATGGCGCCGAGGTCGGTTATGATGTCGCCGAAGAGGTTGTCCGTCACGATCACGTCGAACCATTCGGGGTTCTTGACGAACCACATCGTAGTGGCGTCGACATGCGCGTAATCGGTCTTGACCCCGGGATAATCCTTGGCGACCTCGTTGAACGTCCTCTGCCAAAGGTCCCATGCGTATGTCAGCACGTTGGTCTTGCCACAGAGCGTGAGCTTCTTTTTCTTGTTGCGTTTCATGCACAACTCAAACGCATAGCGTATGCAGCGCTCGACGCCCTTGCGCGTATTGTACGATATCTGTATCGCGACCTCATCGGACGTGCCCTTCTTCTGGAACTCTCCCATGCCCTTGTAGAGGCCTTCGGAGTTCTCGCGCACGACGACGAAATCTATATCCTCGGGCTTCTTGTCCTTGAGCGGGCAATACGCCGAATTGTACAGCTTTACCGGCCTGAGGTTTATGTACTGGTCGAGCGCGAACCGCAGCTTTAACAGTACCTGCGTCTCGAGTATGCCGGGTTTTACTTCCGGATGCCCTACCGCGCCGAGATATATGGCGTTATACTTCCTGAGCTCCTCGACATCCTTGTCATCGACCGTCTTGCCGGTCCTCAGGTAGCGTTCGCCGCTGAAATCGAATATATTCGTCTCATATTTGAAACCGAATTTTTCCGAAGCGGCCTTGATGACCTTGAGGCCCTCGTTAACGACTTCCGGGCCGGTCCCGTCGCCGGGTACTACGGCAATTCTATAGTTACTCATTTTTTATTGACCACCCATTTCATCAGCCCGCCCGCCGCTATAAGTTCCTGCATGAACTCCGGCATCGGCTTGGCTTTATACACCTGTTCCCTTGTGAGGTTCCTGATCAACCCCTTCGAGGCGTCGACTTCCACTTCGTCGCCTTCCTTTATTGCGTTAGCGGCTTCCGCGCATTCGAATATGGGAAGCCCTATGTTTATGCTGTTGCGGAAGAATATCCTCGCGAAGCTTTCCGCTATCACGCATGATATGCCGCATCCCTTAACCGCTATCGGCGCATGCTCCCTGCTCGAGCCGCATCCGAAATTCTTTCCGGCAACGATAATATCGCCGGCGGCGGCCTTTTTTGAGAACCCGGGCGTTATCCCGTCCATGCAACTCGCCCCAAGCTCCTTAGCGTCGACCGTGACGAGGTACTTCGCGGGGATTATCTCGTCGGTATTTATGTCGTCCCCGAATTTCCAGGCCTTGCCTTTAAGTATCATATGACTTCCTCCGGGTGCGCGATCTTTCCCTTTACCGCGCTTGCCGCGGCGACCGCGGGGTTCGAGAGGTATACCTCCGATTTCAAATGCCCCATGCGCCCGACAAAGTTCCTGTTCGTGGTGGCTATCGCGCGCTCGCCCGCCGCCAAAATTCCCATATGCCCGCCGAGGCAGGGCCCGCATGTCGGCGTCGATACCGCGCAGCCGGACTTCACGAACGTCTCTATCAATCCTTCCTTCATCGCCCGGAGGTATATCGCCTGGGTAGCGGGGAAGATTATGCAGCGCACATCCTTATGCACCTTCCTGCCCTTCAATACCTTTGCGGCGATCCTGAGGTCCGTTATGCGGCCGTTTGTGCAAGAGCCTATGACCGACTGGTCTATTTTTACGTCTTTGACCCGGCTTACGGGTTTCGCGTTCGAAGGCAAAGGCGGCAACGACACCATAGGTTCAAGCTTCGAAACGTCATATTCCCTGACCTGCGAATACACGGCATCCTTATCGCTCTTGTATAGCTTCCATTTCTTCCCAGACCTCTTGGAGGTCTCCCTCACGTATTTAACGGTCGTCTCATCGGGCGCGACTATGCCGTTCTTGCCGCCGGCCTCTATAGCCATATTACACATAGCGAACCTGTCATCCATCGGAAGGCGGCCTATCGCGTCTCCCGTGAACTCCATCGATCTGTATAAGGCGCCGTCCACGCCGATATCGCCTATCGTGTACAATATGAGGTCCTTGCCTCCGACCCACTTGTTAAGTTTCCCGCTGTATACGAACTTGATGGATTCGGGGACCTTGAACCAGACCCTGCCGCGGACGTAGGCCGCCGCGAGGTCGGTGGAACCGACGCCGGTAGAGAAAGCCCCTACCGCCCCGTATGTGCAGGTATGCGAATCCGCGCCGATGATAAGGTCTCCGGGCATGGTGAGCCCCTCTTCCGGAAGCAGCGCATGCTCTATGCCCATGCAGCCGATCTCATAATAATATTTTATCTTGTGCTTCTTGGCGAAATCCCGCAATACCTTAAGTTGTTCGGCGGACTTTACGTCCTTCGCCGGGGAAAAATGGTCCGGAACCAGCGCGATCTTCTTGTTATCGAAGACCTTGCCTACCCCGGCCTTCTCGAACTCGGATATCGCTATCGGCGCCGTTATATCGTTGCCGAGGCAGAGGTCGACCTTGCAGTCTATGAGGTCACCGGGCGATATCGACTTCCTGTCGGTATGGGCAAGCAATATCTTTTCCGTTATCGTATATCCCATTATAGCTCCTTCACATAAGCGACTTCATCGCAATCCGCGAATTTCGAACAGATGCTGCAGTCGTTCCAGATCTTCTGCGGAAGTTTCTTCTTCTCTGTCGCGGTAAACCCGAACTTTCCGAAAAATTCTGTTTTAAGAGTCAGCGCAAATACGCTCTCCAGCCCGAGATTCCCGGCTTCCTCAATGCAGGCCTTTACCAGTTCACTGCCGATGCCTTTATTGGTACTGCCCGCCTCTACAGCGAGAGACCTTATCTCCGCGAGCTTGTCCGAATATATATGCAGCGCCGCGCAGCCCAGGACGTTCCCGTCCCGCTCCGATACGAAGAAATCCCTGATGCCTTCGGCTATATCGTCCTCGGAGCGCGGGAGCATCTCTTTCCTGCGCGCATACAGATCGACGAGTCCGTGTATCTTCTTTACGTCCTTGACCTGCGCTTTTCTTACCATTATTTAATTATGCCCTCGGATGGGCTCGATGCCGACGCATACTGCCTCTTCGGTATCCTCCCCGACAGGTATGCAAGCCTTCCGGCCTCAACGGCCATCTTCATGGCCCTGGCCATGCCTACCGCATCCGCGGCGCCTGCGATGCCCGTATTCATCAGCACGCCTCCGACCCCGAGCTCCATAGCCGCGGCGGCGTCAGATGCCGTCCCTACTCCCGCATCGACGATTACCGGGACCTTAACCGCTTCCTGTATGAAACGGATATTTACCGGGTTCAATATGCCCATGCCCGAGCCTATCGGTGACGCCAGAGGCATCACGCATGCGGCGCCGGCATCGGCAAGCTTCCTGGCCATTATCGGGTCGTCGTTCGTGTACGGCATGACCGTGAAACCCTCCCTGACGAGTATCTTCGTCGCGGCCAGCAGGGCTTCCGTGTCCGGCATGAGCGTCTTCTCGTCGCCTATGACCTCGAGCTTGACCATCTCCGACAATCCCATGGCCCTGGCCATCCTTGCTATCCTCATCGCGTCTTCTGCGGTATAGCATCCGGCGGTATTGGGCAATATAGTATATTTATTTCTGTCGATATGGTCAAGCAAAGATTCCTTCTTCTGCCCGGCCTCGCCGAGGTCCAGCCGCCTTATCGCGACCGTCACGACTTCCGCGCCGGATGCCTCAAGGGCCTTCTCCATTATATCGAAGGTGGCATACTTGCCTGTACCGACAAGCAGCCTCGACTTAAATTCTTTTTTTCCTATCCTTAACGCGCCGTCTTCCATGCTTATCTCCGTAATATTTGCACAACGCCTTCAGATTGCACGACTGGCATTTCGGTTCCCGCGCGGCGCACACCTGCCTGCCCAGCATTATCAGATGCACGTGGAACTCCCTTATCGCGTGTTCCGGCGAGACCGATGTCAGGTACTCCTGGGCCTGCTCTCTGTTCATTTTGGGCCCTATAAGCCCCAATCTCTTCATTACCCTGAATATATGAGTGTCTACGGGCATTATCGGCTTTCCAAACGAGAATAATAACACAATGGCTGCTGTCTTCGGCCCGATCCCCTTTATCGATCTAAGGAAACTATAACCATCTCTTAGGCTCATTCCCTCAAGGAACCCGAGGTCGAGCGAGCCCCTGCGCTCCTCTATCTCATTCAGCGCGCCTTTGATCCTCGGCGCCTTAATATTCGACAGCCCCGCGATCTTTATCTCGCGCCTTATCGAGGGCAACCCTGACCTTCTGAGGCTTTCCCAATCCTTGAAGCGGCGTTTCAGGTTTGCGAACGCGCGCAGCGAGGTGATATCGGAAGTATTCTGGGAGAGGATGGTCTTGACGAGCTCGCCTACCGCATCTTTCTCCGTCCTGAACCTCAGCCTGCCGAACCTCTTTAGCAGCAGGGCTCTTACGGCAAGGACATTCTCCGTCCGCATCTATCTCTCGATGACCGTCCCTTTAGCTACGACCACAAGCCCGGATTCCGTAACCGTAAACCTCTTCTTATCTTCTTCCAGGTCGTAGCCTATCTCAGCCCCGGACGGGATCTTTACGTCTTTATCGACGATCGCGCGCCTGATCTTCGCGTTCCTGCCTATATCCACGCCTTCCATTATGATCGAATCGGTCACGCTCGAATAACTGTTTATCCTGACATTATTCGACAGTATCGAGCGCTCGACACGCCCGCCGGAGATTATGCATCCGTTCGCGACCATCGAATCCAGCGCGGCGCCTATGCGCATCCCGTCGTCGCCTCCGGCAAAGACGAACTTGGCCGGGGGGAACTTCTCCATATATGTCCTTATCTGCCAATCGTTATCGTAAAGGTTGAATACCGGCGTAACGTTTATGAGGTCCATGTTCGCGTCGTAGAACGCGTCGAGCGTGCCTATGTCGCGCCAGTACTTGGCCTCCTTCTTGTTCTCGTCCTTGAAATTGTACGCGAACACCTTCGCCTTCTTCGATACCATCGAGGGGAGTATATTCTTCCCGAAATCGTGCTTGCTGTCGGCCTTAAGCGCGTCTATGCCCAGCTCTTCCTTAAGCACGTTCGTGCTGAAGACGTATATGCCCATTGAAGCGTACACATGGCCGGAGTCGCCCGGGATGGTCTTGGACGGGACCGCCGGTTTCTCCTCAAAACCCTGTATCCTCTCGTTGCGGTCGACCTCAACGATCCCGAAATGGCGGGAGTCCTTCCTGTCTACCTCGACCACGGCGATGGTGCAGTCCGCGCCCTTCGCCTTGTGGTATTCCACCATCTCGGAATAATCCATCTTGTAGATATGGTCGCCCGCCAGTATAAGGACGTATTCCGGCTTCTCGGTCTCGATAAAATACAGGTTCTGGAATATGGAGTCCGCGGTGCCCATATACCAGGTGTCGCCTGTCCTCATCTGCGCAGGGACTATATCTATATATTCTCCGAGCTCCGCGTCGAAGATGTTCCATCCGAGCCTCAGGTGCCTTATAAGCGAGTTGCATTTATACTGCAGCAGCACGTGTATCCTGCGGATGTCGGAGTTTACGCAGTTAGACAGCGTCACGTCGATTATCCTGTAGATTCCGCCGAACGGGACGGCCGGCTTGGTGCGGTCCCTGGTCAGCGGATAGAGCCTCTCGCCCTTTCCGCCCGCCATTATAAAAGCGACCACGTTTTTCATCTTATTTCTTCACCGCCGGGTTAAAGAAGACCGCGATTATTATCTCGAGCAATCCGTTCCTTATCATCATAACGGCTATGGCTGCGAGGAATATATCCGATACCTTCGCGAGCGCCCTCGACCCGCCCTTACCGAGGATCTTAATAAATACGTCCGCCTTATATAAGACAAGCCACATGAAAAGCATGTTCAATATTATCGATACCGCCGTCGGAAGCCAGCCGTAAGCCCCCCTTAATATCAGCACCGTCGTTAGGACTGCGGGCCCCGTTATGAGCGGCGTGCCGAGTGGGAATATACCGACATCAACGTTTGTATGGCCCCTCTTGTCTTCGCCCGGCAGGAGCAGGTGTATCGACAGGACCAGTAGCATTATGCCGCCGGCGATCCTGAAGTCCTGCACCGTGACGTTCATATACTTCAGGATGATATTCCCGAGGAACATGAACAATATCGCGATAATGCTCGCGACAAGAATGCTGTTATTGATCACCTTCGAGCGGTCGGAGGCCTTCATGCCTTCCGACATCGACAGATAGAGAGGGATGTTGCCGAACGCGTTGACCGCCATAAAGACAGGCACGAATGTCAGCACGTATGGCACCAGTTTACCCAATATATTTTGCATGTCCCCACCTTCTTCTTTTGGCTATATTATATTAGATAGACGCTTAAAATGCAACACCCTCGGAGGGCATGCGACAAAATGCCCCGGCTTGACCTCCTCCAATGACGGTTCCTTGACCCTGCACTGCGGCTCCGCGTAAGGGCAGCGCGGGTGGAACTTGCACCCCGGAGGCGGGGAGATCGGGGACGGAGGCTCACCCTTCACGTATATCCTTTTCGTCTTCCTTCCCGGGCCGAGGGAGATCGCCGAGAAGAGCGCCTCCGTGTACGGGTGCACCGGGGTCGAATAGAGTCCTCCCGTAGCCGCGTATTCAAACATCTTCCCGAGGTACATTACGAGCACATTATCCGATACCGACTCGATGACGCGCAGGTCGTGGGATATAAAAAGGTATGAAAGCCCGAACTCCTTCTGCACGGACCTCAACAGCTCAAGTATCTGCGCCTGTATGGAAAGGTCCAGGGATGATACGGGTTCATCGCACACCACAAGCTTCGGGTCCGTCATCAGGGCCCTCGCGATCCCTATCCTCTGCCTCTCCCCTCCGCTGAACTGGTGAGGGAACCGCCTCGCGTAGTCGGGTTCCAGCCCGACCTTCGACAGCAGTCCG
>Ga0265297_10011227_pt1 | contig 11009 bp, 9 predicted proteins | sample Munlanlwell13791_FD_192502 | JGI IMG/M metagenome (GOLD analysis project Ga0265297, IMG submission 192502) | Leachate microbial communities from a municipal landfill in Southern Ontario, Canada - Leachate well 137-91 | ecosystem: Engineered > Solid waste > Landfill > Unclassified | place...
GGGCGGCGAATTTCGTTATTCTCCATCGAAGATACCGAGATTTATGCTAAAGTGGTAAGGAGTCTCAAGGGTCTGGGCTAAAACCGGGAAGACATTTTTTTATCCGCTCGCTATTCTCGGTAAACTATAACGGTAGGAGGCATCATGGATTTCCAATCCGTTCTCACCACCTGTCCATACTGCGCAGTGGGGTGTAATCTCGTCTTTGAGGTGCTGGATGGTAAGATCATCGGCACCTTGCCGTCAAAAACCGGCCCCACCAACGAAGGCAGCCTCTGCATCAAAGGCTGGAATGTGCACGAATTCGTCCAGCATAAAGACCGGCTGCTCAGCCCCACGATCCGCCAGAACGGGGTAGCGAAGGAAGTCTCCTGGGATGCGGCTCTGGATCATGCCGCCGCGGAGTTGCGCCGGATCAAAGATACTTATGGGCCCGATAGCGTAGTGTTTACGGGCTCGGCCCGGTGCATTAACGAAGAGACCTATGTTTTTCAGAAATTTGCCCGCGCCGTGTTCGGTCATAATCACATCGATCACTGCGCCCGTCTCTGACACGCGCCTACGGTGGCCGGGCTGGCCGCCGCCTTCGGCAGTGGCGCCATGACCAATTCCTTCCGGGAACTGGAAGACGCCAACTGTATCTTTGCTATCGGGACGAATACCACCGTGGCTCACCCCATCGCGTCCATGCGGATGATGCGCGCCTTAAGCAAGGGCGCCAAGCTCATCGTGGTTGACCCGCGCAAGACCCAACTCGCCCATTTGGCGCATCTTCACGTGCAGCATAACCTGGGGACCGACGTGGCCCTCATCAACGGCATGATGCACGTGATCTACAAAAACGGCTGGCATAACCAGGCCTTTATTGAGGAACGCACCGAGCAGTTCGAAGCTCTGGTGGCGATGATCGAAAAGTATCCGCCGGAACGGGTGTCCGAGATCACCGGCGTGCCCGTCGACACCATTACCAGCATGGCGGAGATTTACGCCAAGGCCGAAGCCAGCGCCATCTGTTACGTGTTGGGCATCACCCAGCACACCTGCGGCACCGACAACGTCAAGAGCCTGGCCAACCTGGCCATGCTCTGCGGCCACATCGGCCGGCCGTCCACCGGAGTCAACCCCATCCGGGGCCAGAACAACGTCCAGGGCGCCTGCGACATGGGGGCCTTGCCTAACGTCTTCCCCGGCTATCAGTACATCACGGTGCCGGATAACGTGAAGAAGTTCGAAGCCGCCTGGAACGCCAAGTTGTCCCCCACCCCGGGGCTGACGATGGTTGAGCAGATCCAGGCTATCCCATCAGGAAAGGTTAAGGCCCTCGTGGTCTTCGGGGCCAACCCGGTGGTGAGCTATCCGGACGCCAACCAGGTGCAGAAATGCCTGGAGCAGGCGGAATTCCTCCTGGTCATGGATATCTTCCCCACGCCCACGACGGAGTTGGCCCATGTGGTGCTGCCCGCGGCGTCCTTTGCGGAATGTGACGGCACCTTCAGCAACTCGGAACGCCGGGTGCAGCGGGTGCGCCAGGCCATCCCGCCCATGCAGGGAAAAGCCAACTGGGAAATCATTCAGGAGCTGTCCACCCGCATGGGCTATCCCATGCATTACAACTCCGGGGAAGAGATCTTCAATGAGGTCGCCAGCCTGGCTCCCTCCTATGGCGGGATGAGTTTCCCCCGCCTGGAGGAGAAAGGCCTCTGTTGGCCCTGCCCCACTCCGGACCATCCCGGCACCCCCTATCTACACAAGGATAAGTTCGCCCGGGGCAAGGGGTTGTTCCACGCCATTGAGTTTAGGCCGCCGGCGGAGACGCCGGACGCCGAATATCCTTTGTGGCTGACTACCGGGACGATCTTTACCCAATATCTCACCGGCACCATGACCCGGCGTTGCCCGACCCTGGACCGGGAGAACCCCGAGGTATTTGTCGAAATCCATCCTCACGACGCCAAGCGGTTGGAGATCCAGCCTGGGGAGCATGTCCGGGCCACGACGCGTCGGGGGACTATTATGGCCAAGGCCTGGGTGACCGAGCGGGTCAAACCGGGGGTGGTGTTCATTCCGCTGCATTACCTGGAAAACGCCGCCAACCGGCTGACCAACTGCGCCCTGGACCCGGTGACCAAGACCCCGGAATACAAGGTCTGCGCCGTTCATCTGAGCAAAGCGGCCTAGTTTGCCAACCAAGTGATGATCCCTCGGGGGCCCCGCCCCCGGGGGGCTGCAAAGGGGACCTTGCAGCCCGAAGCACTGGGGCCTGGCTGCCGCAAAAAAATCCTTGCGAGAGCTTGCGCTCTTCGATATAGAATATAACGAGCGAGTAGGAGATGGTCATCTCTGGAGGGGAACCTTAGCTTCTCCTCATTTTTTGCCAAGCGCTATTCTTTTGAAAATATAACGGCCAGGCCCCGGCCTCCCCGGTGGGCGGGCTGAACCTGGGAAGGGCGACGGAAGAAGATGATGGCGGATAATCAAGCTAAACCCATGCAGATCGGCCCTTACGAGTTCGATGCGTATCTGCGCCTGGTCAAGAACTTTCACGGCAACGTGGCGCCGGGGCTGGTCATCGGCGGCTTTATGGTGGATACGGCCCTGCGCCAGCTTCCGGAAGGCGGGCTCTTTGACGCCATCTGCGAGACCCGCGCCTGCCTCCCGGATGCGGTGCAACTCCTCACCCCCTGCACCATCGGCAACGGCTGGCTCAAAGTGGTCAACCTGGGCCGCTTTGCCGTCAACCTCTACGATAAGTATCAAGGGGAAGGGGTTCGGGTCTGGCTGGACCCGGCCAAAGTGGACCCCTGGCCCGAAATCAAGAACTGGTACCTCAAGCTCAAACCCAAAGCCGAGCAGGATAAGGAACTCCTCCTGGCCCAGATCAGAGAAGCCGGCCCCCAGGTTCTGAGCTGGCGGTCCATCCGGATCCGCCCGCATTTTCTGAAGCGCCGGCATCGAGGCCCCATAGTCGTATGCCCCCTGTGCCGGGAGGCCTATCCGGCCCAGGATGGGGGGATCTGCCGGGGCTGCCAGGGAGAGGTGCCTTATGTGGAGGACCAGGGCGGAGCGGAGGCTCCCTTGCTTCAGGCCGTGCCCCTGGAGCGGGCCGTGGGACGGCGCGCCCTGCACGACATGACCCAGATTGTCCCCGGTCTGAGCAAGGGGCCGGCGGTGCGCCAGGGCGAGGTCATCGGCGCGGGGGATCTCTGCCGCCTCCAGCAGATGGGCCGGCACCACCTCTACGTGGTGGGCGACGACGGCCCCGGGCCGGAGTGGGTGCATGAAGACGAGGCCGCCCTGGGCTTTGCCCGGGGCCTGGCCGGCGAGGGCGTGACCTTTACGGATCAGCCTCGGGAAGGCAAGATTAACCTGCTGGCGGCCCAGGACGGCCTGCTGGTAGTGGATGAGGCCCGCCTGGAAAGGTTCAACCTGGTGCCTGGCGTGGTGGCCGCCAGCCGCAGCAGCTACTCCCTCCTGGCTCAGGGCCGGCCCCTGGGCGCCACCCGGGCTATTCCCCTGTTTCTGGCCCGGGCCGATTATCTGAAAGCCCTGGCAGTCCTGGAAGAGGGCCCCTTGTTTAAAGTGTTGCCGTTGCGCCGACCCCGGGTGGGGGTCCTGGTCACCGGCACCGAGGTCTTCCTGGGGTTGGTGGAAGACCGGTTTATCCCCATCATCACCGCCAAGGTGGAAAAGTTCCAGGGGCAGGTGGTCAAATCCCTGATCGTCCCCGACGATAAGGGGGCCATCAGTAGGGGAGTGCAAGACCTCCTGGACGCCGGCATCGATCTGTTGGTGACCACCGCGGGCCTGTCCGTGGACCCCGATGACGTCACCCGCCAGGGCTTGATGGAGGCGGGGGCTACGGACCTTATCTATGGGGCTCCCATCCTACCCGGGGCCATGACGCTGTTGGCCCGGATCGGCCCGGTCCAGGTCATGGGCGTGCCGGCCTGCGCCCTGTATTTCAAAACCACCAGCTTCGACTTGCTGCTGCCCCGGTTGCTGGCCGGCCTGTTCCCCTCCCGGCGGGACCTGGCCAAACTGAGCCACGGGGCCTTCTGCCTGGAATGCAAGAGCTGCACCTTTCCAAAGTGCCCCTTTGGAAAATGATTTCCCGGGGCTGGATTGGGGTTCGGAAACTATACGATAATGTAATAAGTAGATACAATAGCATTAGTAAATAATACGTTTTAGTATAATTAATAAGAGTAACGGCTACGTTGAATTTACGCCGCAAAATCTCTTAAATGATTAAATATAGATAGTTATGTTAATAATCGGTCTTGATGGTATGAAACTTGCCCCTTATCCTAAATAAACCTTATCCTAAGGAAAGTGGGGTGGCATCGTGCCTGTCGGAGTGGAACTGACCCCCTTATGGTTGACCTTAAAGGTGGCCGGGGTGGCGACCCTGGGGACCTTTGCCGTCGGGGTGATCCTGGCCTTTCTGGTGTCCCGGAGCCGGTTTTGGGGCCGGGAGGGCTTGGACTCGCTCTGCACCCTGCCCCTGGTCATGCCGCCCACGGTTCTGGGCTATTACCTCATCGTGGTGATCGGCCGCCAGGGTTGGCTGGGCCGCTGGCTCCAGGAGACCTGGGGGATTTCCCTGATTTTTACCTGGCAGGGCGCGGCGCTGGCCGCCGCGGTGGTGTCTCTGCCCCTGATCTACAAGTCGGCCCGGGCCGCGTTTGAAGGCGTGGACCCCGAACTGGAAAACGCCGCTCGCACCCTGGGCGCCTCAGAGGCCGGGGTCTTTCTCCGGGTCTCCCTGCCCCTGGCCTGGCGGGGCATCCTGGCCGGCGTCATGATGGCCTTCGCCCGGGCCATGGGCGAGTTCGGGGCCACCCTGATGGTGGCCGGCAATCTCCCCGGCAAGACCCAAACCCTGTCCATCGCCGTCTATGACGCCTTCCAGGCCGGCAATGACCAGACGGCCACGATCCTGGTGATGATCATCTCCGGCGTGTGCCTCACTATCCTGCTGGTCTCGGGAAAGGCTTTAAAAATCAAGTATATGTGAACCTTGGGGGGTGTTATGACGAAAATTAAGATGCTCGTTGTCCTCTGGTTGGGGGCCTTGGTTCTCTGGGGGGCGCCGGTTCATGCCGACCAGGAATTGATCGTTTCCGCCGCCGCCAGTCTTACCAACGCCTTTCCGGAAATCGGCAAGAGCTTCGAGAAGCGGCATCCGGGTACCAAAGTTATCTTTAATTTTGCCGCGTCCGGCCCTTTGCTCCAGCAAATCGCCCAGGGCGCCCCGGTGGACGTGTTTGCGTCCGCGGACCAGAAGACTATGAACCAGGCCCAGGAAAAGGGACTGATCGCGCCGGCCAGCCGGAAAAATTTTGTGAGCAACACCCTGGTGCTCATCGTGCCGGAAAAATCCGGTCTCTCTCTGGCGGCGCTTAAGGATCTGGCCTCGGCTGAAGTCAAACGCGTGGCCCTGGGCAATCCCGACACCGTGCCGGTGGGGCGCTACACCCGGGAGGCCTTGACCCAAGCAGGGTTGTGGGAGACCTTGACGCCCAAGTTCATTTACGGGGAATCAGTCCGCCAGGTGCTGGATTATGTCAGCCGGGGGGAAGTGGACGCCGGGTTTGTCTTCGCCACCGATGCCGCTATTGCCAAGGGAAAGGTGAAAACGGTGACCGCGGTTCAGGGGCACCAACCCATTGTCTATCCGGTAGCCCTGGTGGCGGCAAGCCCGAAGCAACCCCTGGCCCAGAGCTTCCTGGATTCTGTCGTGAGCCCGGAGGCCCAGGAGATCTTTCAACGCTATGGCTTCGGGAAGCCCTAGGCCCTGTTTCCCAAGGAGCGGCCATTGGCAGCCGATGGCCTATCTAATTGGCTAAATGATGAACATCCAGATAGACATCAAGAAACGGTTGTGGTCGGAGCAGCGGGTCTTTAACCTGGAGGTGGCGTTTGCCTCCGATCAGGACATCGTCGTGTTGTTCGGTCCTTCGGGCGCCGGCAAGAGCCTCACCCTGCAAGCTATTGCGGGCCTGACCACCCCGGATGCGGGGCGCATCCTGGTGGGGGAGCGGGTTCTCTTCGATGCCGTCCAAAATATTCGGGTGCCGGCCCGCGACCGGGACGTGGGTTACGTCTTCCAGGATTACGCCCTCTTTCCCCATTTGACCGTGGCCCGGAACGTCTCCTTCGGGTTGAAAAAGGGCTGGCCCTGGTACCTGCCCCGGGGTGATCGGCTGGTCCTGGAGGAGGTCCTGGATATCTTTGAGCTGACCTCCCTCAGGGACAGCCTGCCCCGGGACCTCTCCGGCGGGCAGCGCCAGCGGGTGGCTCTGGCCCGGGCCCTCATCCGCCGTCCCAGTCTGCTGCTCCTGGATGAGCCTTTTTCGGCCCTGGATGCCCTGCTGCGGGCCAAGATGCGCCGGGAACTCCTCAAGGTCCAGGCGCGCTTTAAAGTCCCGGTGATTCTGATCACCCACGATCCGGAAGACGTGGCCGCCCTGGCCCAGACCGTGGTGGTCTATGACGCCGGCCGCATTCGCCAGGTCATGCCCCTGGAAAACGACGATAAGTCCCGGACCCAGGCCGGCCTGTTGTCTCTCTACGCCGCCTAAAACCAGCCCGGGGCGCGGCGCGCCCCGGACCGGTGCAGCGTTCTTCCCAGACCCGCAACCTTCCCCAACCTCAGCCTGCGATCTAGGTCACCAGAAGGCTCCCATTCCCCTATCTGGCGGAATATGCTATTATTTCCCTTATGTGGCGGAAGAGCAAAGTCGGCGGTAAGCTCTTAGGGGTCACCCTGTTTTCCCTGCTGGTGGCCCTGGTGGGCCTGCTCCTGGTGATCCAGTACCTGGCTACCCGGCAAATCCTGGAATGGCACCGCCAGCGGGTGGAACTGGTGGCCCGGCTGGTGCTGGCGGAATACCGGGGCAAGATTCAACGGGTGGCGCAGGCGGCCAGCCTCCTGGCCGATAACCCCACCTATGGGGAACTGCTGGCCACCGGCAACTCCGAAGCGCTGCGGCGTCTGGCGACCCCCATGATGAAGGCCACCGGCCTCCACATCCTCACCATTACCGACTATCAGGGAGTCATCCAGGTTCGGGCCCACGAACCCGGGGCCCTGGGAGTCAATATCTCGAGCAATCCCCTGGTTCGAGCCGGCCTCCAGGGCAAAGAGGCCTCCCGTATGACCCATTGGCAGGATTCCATCGCGCTCAGCGCCTCCGCCCCCATTCGTTACGAGGATAAGGTGGTGGGGGTGGTCCTTACCGGGCTCCTCATTGACCGGGGCTTCGTGGAGTCCCTGTCTCGCCCGGGAGCCGAGGTGGCCATGTTCTACGGCAATCGCCTGGTGGTCAATTCCTTTAAAGACCTGCCGGAGAGCGCCCTGAACCAACTCCGCCACCACCGCGACCTGGCGGCCAGCGGCATAGGGCCTTTGGAACGCATCCAGCAACTGCAACTGGGGAAAGAGGATTATACCATCACCTATCTCCCCCTGGAAGAAGGGGATAAACCCTGGGAAAGCCTGATCGTGGTAGGGGTGAGCCGCCGGGAACTGGACCCCACGCTGCTGACCCTGAAACTGGTCATTTTCGGAGTAGGGGGTGCAGCCGCCTTCATCGGCGGGCTCCTCAGCTTCTGGCTGTCCTCCGGAATGCGCCGCCAGATCGCCCATCTGGCCGACGGCACCCGGCAGGCCATGCAAGGGGAACTGGCCGGGGATATCCCGGTGACCAGCCGGGATGAACTGGGGGAACTGGCCGAGTCTTTTAACGCCATGACCCGGGCCTTGCGGGAAAAGACCAGTCTCCTCCAGGAAGAACGGGACCGGGTGGCGGCCAACGCGGATTTTCTCTCCATGATCGTCCATGACATCAAGGCCCCCCTGACCGGAGTACGGCTGACCATCGAGGCCCTCGAGGATGAGACCCTGCCCCCCGAGATCCATCACAAGCTGCAGGGGATCATCCAACGCAGTGAAGGCCTGCTCCTGCACCTTCACAATGTCTTGGATTTGAGCCGCTTTGAATCCGGGCGCCTGGCCCTGAGGCCGGAGTCGGTGCCTCCGGCTTTTATCATTCAGCGGCTGCTCCATCATTTCGGCGCCCTGGCCCAAAACCAGGGGGTCAACCTGGTGGCCGCGCCGGCCCCTGACCTGCCGCCCATCACGGTGGATGAGCCTTCTCTGGACCGCGTCCTGGCTAATCTGCTGGTGAATGCCCTGGCTGCGACTCCCCAAGGCGGCGAAATTCAGGTGAAAGCCCTCCCCGGGGCCGATCGCCATGAAGTCGAAATAATCGTGGCCGATACGGGAAGCGGCCTGGCCCCCGAGGAACAGGAGCACCTCTTCGAAAAATACCGTCTCTCCCGGCATAAGAACAACGGTTCGGGGTTGGGGCTCTATATCTGCAAGACCCTGGTGGAAGCCAATCAAGGCCGCATCTGGATCGAGAGCCGCGCGGGGCACGGAGCCGCGGTGCACCTGGCCTTTCCCGTGGTTCGGGAGGTTGAAAATGAGCCGGGGTCGGAGCCGCCGGCGCCGGATACTGCCGAAACTTCGAGTTCCTGACTTGCCAAAAAGCAGATATGTCCGATAAGATTAAGGAAACTATGCTGAAGCGTTTACCCTGGAAAGACGGCAATCTGACCAGAACAATGGTTAACCCTTAATGGCTGGCAGGAAATTAGCGGCCCTGGGAGCCGGCATTGGACATGAGCCCCTGGATATTAGTGATCGATGATGACCGCTGGACCCGGGAAGCCCTGGTGTCTATCCTGTGCCGGGCCGGTTACCGGGTCACCACCGTGGAGAGGTTTGACCAGGAGCTGGCAGCCGGCAACTTCCCCCAGCGGTATCAGGTGGCCGTGTTGGATTATCACCTCCCCGACCTCAATGGCCTGGAAGTGGCCCGGCGTTTGAAACATTTCCAGCCGAATTGTCGTATCCTCATGATTTCCTCAGAGCTTCCGAGCTCGACCGCACTGAGCGGCCAGGACGTGGTAGTGGACCGCTTCCTGGCCAAACCATTCTCCAAGGAAGCCATTCTGGAGGCAATCGCCAAACTTTGTCCGACCCCGATGACGTGAGCCCCGGGTTTCTGGAAGACCCGGCTGCGGCGGGTGATCTGCCGGAGTGGGTCCTGGCCTATGCCCGCCGGGAACGTTTGTTCACCCCGGGGGACCGGGTTCTGGTGGCAGTCTCCGGCGGCCCGGATTCGGTGGCCCTCCTGCACCTGTTGGTGCGTCTGCGTTCCGAATGGGCTCTCCACCTGGGGGTGGCCCACTTTGACCATGGCCTCAGGGGAGCAGAATCGCGGGCTGATTCCGAATTTGTGGCCGACCTGGCCCGGCGCCTGGATCTCCCTTGCCATACGGGCGCAGGGGAGGTCAAAGCCGCGGCCCAAAGAGACCGGCTCTCCGTCCAGATGGCGGCCCGGAAGCTCAGGCAACAATTTCTCCGCGACACCCGCCGGCATCACGCCTATACCAAAATCGCCCTGGGTCACACCGCCGATGACCAGGTGGAGCTTTTCTGGCTGCGGGTGCTGCGGGGGGCCGGTCTCGAAGGGTTGAAAGGCATGTGGCCGGCCACGCCCGAGGGCCTGGTGCGGCCATTGCTGGCCGTGGGCAAGGCGGTGCTGCTGGCCTGGCTCGAACAGGAATCCCTGTCTTTCCGGGTTGATGCCAGCAACCTGAGCCGGGCTTACCTGCGTAACCGGGTGCGCCTGGACCTCCTGCCCCACCTGACCCGCCACTTCAATCCCCGCCTGGCCCAGACCATCTGGCGGACCCAGGCCCTTCTCCAGGACGAGGAGCGGATCCTGTCCCGGGACGCGGCCACGGCCTGGGACCGGGTGAGCCGGAAACTGGCCGCGGACTGTTTCGCCGTGGACCTGGACCGCTTGCTGAGCCTGGAGCCGGCCCTGCAACGGCGGGTACTCAGGTTGGGGGTGGGAAACCTCGGCACGGATTTGACCCTCACCGCGCCCCAGGTAGCCGCGCTCCTGAGCCTGGCCCGGAGTGGGCGCAGCGGCGGAACGATCTCCCTGGCCGAGGACGTCCGGGTGGCCCGGGCGGGCGCGGCTTTGCACTTCTTCAAGGCCCTGCCGGACCCTCCCCGGGAGACCACCTGGCTGCCGGATTCTCCGGGAGACGTGCTCTCTCCCCCCGGCTGGCGCTGGCGGCTTGTTCGGCGAGCCCGTTCCGACGCGGACTCCAAACCGCCTCCGGACGCGGCCTGGCTGGATCCGGACCGGGTTACCTGGCCGCTTGAAGCGCGGCACTGGCGGCCCGGGGACCGTTTCTGGCCCCAAGGAGCGCCGGGACCCAAAAAGCTCCAGGACTTCCTGGTGGATGCCAAAATCCCCCGCTGGCTCAGGCCGCACCTGCCCCTGGTGGCCCACGGCGGGGAGATTGTCTGGGCGCCGGGTCTCAGGGTCGCAGACCCGGTAAAGCTCCTGCCCGCCAGCCGGGAAGTCCTGGAAATCACGGTTACCCCCGCCAACGCCGACACCGGCCGCATCTGGGAAATTCTGGCCGGGGTGCGGGGGTAGGTCCTGTATTATTCAGGCAAAAAAGAAAGTGAGGTCGTTTCCTTGCCCCAGCCCCGTCCAGCCCTGCTCCTGATCAATCCGTGGATCTACGATTTCGCGGCCTACGATTTTTTCGCCCAGCCCTTGGGGATGCTGCATCTGGCCGGGCTGCTCGAATCCCGGGGCTACGCGGTGCATTGGCTGGATTGCCTGGGCACGCCGCACGCCCGGCCCGGCCCCTTCGGTACCGGCCGCTACCCCAAGGAAATCATCCCGGCGCCTCCGGCCCTTAACGGCATCAGCCGGCGCTACGGGCGCTACGGTATCAGCGAGGCCGTGTTTCGGGAGAGGCTCTCTGTGGTCCCCCGGCCTGCGGCCATCCTGGTCACCTCCCTCATGACCTACTGGTATCCGGGGGTGGCCGCGGCCATCCGAATGGCCAAAGAGCAGTTCCCCGGGGTGCCCGTCATCCTGGGGGGCATTTACGCCACTCTGTGCCCG
>Ga0265297_10011228_pt1 | contig 11008 bp, 11 predicted proteins | sample Munlanlwell13791_FD_192502 | JGI IMG/M metagenome (GOLD analysis project Ga0265297, IMG submission 192502) | Leachate microbial communities from a municipal landfill in Southern Ontario, Canada - Leachate well 137-91 | ecosystem: Engineered > Solid waste > Landfill > Unclassified | place...
TTTTGGATATTACGCGACACTGCCAAGTGATTTCCTTGCGCCTGCAGAAAGACCGCGCATTGAAGAATTGGTAACGGACTGGATGGCCGGAACGGTTACATCTTACGATAGCACGACCGGTGTTTTAGTTGTAAATATTACATCTTCAAGCGGAACCGATACTTTAACGGCGTGGAATATCGCCAAGGGAGCTACTCCGGGGAATCCGGCGGAAAATATCGGAACATCTACCACAAGTCTCTTATGTGGAACCGGAAGTAAAAGTCTTACTACTCAGGCCGACCTTGATCTGGAAGCAGGGGATTATATCATTGTCTCCTGTGAGAATGCTCCTACCGGTTGGGTTGGACACATTACACCTTTGCAGCCGAATTATCTCAATGATGATGCGGACGATCACGATAGAAGTTGGTGGGATTGGTATAGCTCCTGCTATTGTGATGAATGTAACTGCGGTACGCCAAGCACATATAAGATAATCGGTTCAACCATATACGTTCGCCCTACTCCTACCGTGGATATATTAGTGAAAGGTTTATATCACGCAAAACCGGTCGCTCTGACATTAGCCACTCAAACTATTCCATGGGAAGGTAAATTTGACGAAATATTTACCGAGGGTGTTGTTCTGATAATCACTAAGGGAATTTCTATTCTTGATGCCGATATCGAGTTTATGACGTTCTTCAAAAGAGAATTCTCTACAGTTATTGATGCCAGGGCAAGACTTTTACCACGCAACGGGCGAATGAAACGCAGTAATTATTTATAGAGGTTGGTTATGGCAGATACCACTAAAAACATAGATGGCGGAACTCCTGCCGGAGAGGAGACTTCGTTATCTGGTGAATTGGGCGATATAAGCGCCGTCGTGTCCGAACAGTTAAAAGACGAGTTTGGAGCAACATGGCCACCGTCGAAAGTGATCCCGTACTGGAATTTATTTATTCAGGAAACGGTAGGTTTAAAACCGGATGTTTATCCAGTGGAAGAAACTATAATACTGGTTGCAGGAGCACGTCAGGATTTGCCGACAGCCGCACTTTTGCTTTTAGACGCAATTTGTAATATTTCCGAGACTTCTACGGTCGCTGCTCCGGTTCCTGTAATAATTAACAAAAAGAATCTCGACCTCATATATCCCGGATGGCAGTTAGCCGAAGGAAATGCCTCTGTTTCGTTTATTGTCAGAGACGACTTTAATCCTAAAGTCTTTTATACCTATCCGCCGCAGCCTTCAACAAGTACGGGCAAAGTAAAACTTCTTGTCAGTGAAATGCCGGATGCAATAACAATTAATTCAACTGATTTTCCCTTTGATGATTCATATATTCCGGCAGCGGTTGATTATCTTATTTACCGGTGCCTGATTGAAGAAACAACGATTCCTAATGCACAAGCAAAAGCTATGACATTTTATAATAAGTATTTACAGGATTTAGGCTTGAAAGCCAGTATCGAAAAGAAGATAGGGGCTAAACAGTAATGCTTATTCAACTTGATAAGTTCGGCGGAAGAATGCCACAGGCTATTGATCCGGCACTCATTCCAGCCGGAAAATCACAAGAGGCCATTAATTGCCGGTTTGATCAGGGCGGTGTCGCCGCGCTTAAAAATGATGTGCCGATTATTGCACAGTCTAAGATAGGATTGCTTTTAACTATTTACCGTTATTCCGATGGCAACTTCTTTCAATGGCTTACTGATGTTGATGTATGCGCGGCTCCTAATCCCGCAGACGCCTACGGTCGTATTTATTTTACTGAGAACGGGGAATTAAAAGTCACTGATAAATTCATTTATAAACAGGGCGGCACCGAATATCCGATGGTTTCCTATAATCCATGTCCTCCGGCACCGGTAAACGCGCCGACTGTAGCGGCAGAATCTATTTTAACAGCCGTAACGGGTCTTACCATAGCCGATCTTAATTGTGTTGAAGCTAATGGCACTTATAATTTGATTTTCTCCGGAGGCGGTGGATCGGGCGCAACGGGGACATATACAATTCTTAATAATATAATAACAAATGTCTCTTTGACCGCAGGAGGATCTTATGCGTCCAATCCGACAGTTACAACGCAAAGCGGAGATGGAGTCATAACGGCGACAGGCGTTCAGGATGCGACGCTCGTTGAAACAAGAGGTTATGTCTATACGTTTGTTAATGGATATGGAGCAGAAGGTCCGCCTTCTCCTGTTTCCAGCTTGATAGATATTTATGATGGGAACACAGCCGCCATAACAGGAATGGACGGCAATCCTGATACCACTACACAGAAATACAATATTACAAAAAAAAGAATTTACCGGCTTAACCAAAGTTCAACGAGCGCGATATATCAGTTTGTAGCCGAGGTTGATGTTGACGAAGCAAGTTATGATGATTCTATCCTTGATTCTGCACTTAGCGAGGTACTGGCAACCGCAGAATGGGAAGCTCCACCAGTCGGCATACAGGGAATAAAAGCTCTTCCTAATGGCGGTCTGGTGGGTTTTGTTGGCAATCTCTTATGCTTCTCAGTTCCCGGATATCCTCACGCATGGCCGACGAGTTATCAAAAACCAACGGATTATCCTATTGTCGGCCTCGGTGTGTTCGGAACTACGGTAGGAGTTTTAACTTCCGGAATTCCCTATCTGGCCGTTGGCAGCGATCCTTCCAATGTCGTTATGGAAACAATGGACTTAGGTTATTCCTGTATGTCTAAAAGGGGAATTATTCAGGCCGGTGATATTATCGTTTATCCGTGTCCTGAGGGACTGGCGGCAATAGGTCCGGGAGTAAGAGAAATAATAACCGAGGGCGTTATGACGCGGCAGGACTGGCAGAGATTATATAATCCTGAGACAATTAATGCCTATTTTTGGGAAGGGAAATATATCGGTTTTTATGAGAGCAACGGTATTAAAGCAGGTTTTATGTTTGATATTAAGAGTAAGGATTTGACTGACTTAACATTCTACGCAGCAGCCGGTTATCGTGACAAGGGTACCGGAACTTTATATTTATCGCTGGGGGAATAACCATGAAGTAAATTGTTAACCTAATTAAAACGTAGAGGAAAGCCAAGGAAGGCTCACAGGAGAAATCTTGTGAGCCTTTTTTATTAAATTTAGCCGGAGGGAAAAATCATGCAGAAAGAACAAATGAAAATTATTGATAAAATGACAATGGGTGTTGGCAAAGGGGAACACGAACAAATCAAGATTAATGCGAACATGAAGTTGGAATTGTTTGATGCCAACGGGAATCTAAAGGCTACCAGAAACGTCAAGAATACGGTCACGACAGCAGCGAAATACGGCATCATGGATCAGATTCTCGCATCTCCTACTTTGACCGCTAAGCCTGGTTGGATGGAACTTGGAACAGGTTCGCCGGCCGCTACGTTATTGGGCGCGTATATTTCCGGTTCAAGAACTGCCCTGGATTCCAAAACAAGAAGTGGCGCGGTCGTGACTATGGTTTGCACATTTGCCGCAGGAGTAGGGACGGGCGCTGTAACGGAAGCCGGCGTTTTTGATGTAGTTACACAGAATACCGTCAATATGTGGATGTCGACCAGTTTCTCCGTTGTGAACAAAGCTGCAGTCGACAGTCTGGTTATTACATGGACGTTGACGTTAAGCTAAAGATAAAAGGGTGTTCTTATGGCTTTAACAGCTCCGACAGTCACCACACAAGCTGGTTCTAGCGCAACGCCAAGTTCGTTTGTTGGAAACGGAAAAGTAACTAATTGGGGCAGTGGAGGCGCCTTTTTTGTAAAAGGTTTTTGCTATAAATTAGGGACTTCAGGAGACCCAACTCTTGAAAACGATTCGCGCATTGAACATGTTGACCCGCCCCCTATAAATACGGGAGATTATACAGAGACTATTACGGGATTAATTGCCGGAACGTCGTACCGTGTTAGGGCATACGCCTATATTATAAGTTCTGATTTTACAGAATTTGCACTTGGCTATGGTTCTACTGTAACAGTAACGACAAGATCGTCAGCGGTTGCGCCAACCGTATCAACGAGCGCGGCCACCGAGATAACCGATGATAGTTGCAAAGGAAACGGTTCTATTTCTGATACCGGCGGGGAATTATGCTCTTCAAGGGGGTTCTGTTATAAAATCGGTGCATCGGGAGATCCGACTACGTCCGATACCGTTGCTTCGGATACAGGCTCTTTTAATTTGGGGACCTTTACAAAGACAATTACCGGACTTTCGCCAGAAACTAATTATCGGGTAAGAGCATTTGCCGTAAATTCAAAAGGGACTTCTTACGGAACGACAGTTAATGTTTTGACTGACGCCGCTCCATTAACCCTGTCTCTAAATGACAGCATTACTATATCGGACAGTATCGCAAAGACTGCCCGATCAACCAAGGCCGACTCTATCAGTGCGACCGATGGAATATCAAGGGTGGCAACGTTTAATCGCGCATTGACGGATACGTTGACCGTAACCGATGGTATAGCAAAAAGCCAGAGTCTTAGTTTTGCCGATTCTGTTAGCATTGCAGATAATTTCTCCCGCGTCGCTTCATTTAATTTAAGCTTTCCCGAAGCACTGTATATCGCCGATGATATTAATGTGTCCATGCCCGGGCAATACGTCCTGAACTTCAACGATAGCATGACAATAATAGACTCAATCGGCAAGTCGTTCAGCATCACTTTAGAAGACACTTTGACAGTTGAAGATGATATGTCCAGGATTGTGGCCTACGAAAGATTAATTGCCGATACAATAACTGTATCCGACGATATGACACATTCAAAAATTGTTCTGCGGACAATCAATATCGTTGCCAATTCCATGTTAAAGAATGCCACTCAACAGGTGTCGGTAATAGGGGTATATTCTGATGAATCTGCCAGTGATGTTACTCAGTTCTGTTCTTTTGCAACTTCGGACATTGATATTGCAACAATTGACTCCGGCGGGCTGATAACTTCAATTTCCGAGGGGCTTGTTACGATAACAGCCACATTGGGGGATCTTACTACAACCTATGTTCTGGCGGTAATATCAGAATCTCAATCGGCAGCTCTGATGACTGGAATAGTATCATTTGCTAACGGAGATACTTACCGGACAGCCTCTTATCTATCCAGGAGGCACGTATTCAAGACTAACAGTATAAGTTTAGTCAAGGTTCTTGCTTCTAAATATCCGGTTACTATCGAACTGGTTTTCCCCGATATCCCCCTTGCTATACCGGTAACCGTAGAAAACAAGAATCCTGTGCGGGTGAAATCGTTTTTAATGGAAGCCGTTGAAGTAAGGATTGCACCTGCCGAAGAAGTAACAGCCGTATTTCTGGCGTCAACAATGGAGGAACTGACTTTATGACGGCTCCTGTAATCGGACAAATAAGGACATTTAATGACGCTCAGAAGGCACTTGAAAATATAAGGGGAGCACTCGGATCTTCGGTTGTTATCGGACAGATAAGGACTTTTAAAGATATTCAGCGTTCCTGTGAAAACATACGAGGATATTTTTCAGGGGAAGAAACTAAACCGGTTATACCGCAAATACGCACGTTTAGAGATGCGCAAAGAGTTTTGGAAAACATACGAGGTCATTACGTATGATAATAAAGGATTTAGCAAAAGAAGATGTTGATCGTGTATTTGATAATCTCTGGCCGCAGGGGAGGGAAGAAATACTTATCATGGGTTCCACTGTGGAAAAGGAACGCCAGAAATTCAAGAATATGGCCGGGAAACCGTGGGCTGTTTCATTTCATGACAGCGAATGCTTTGCAGTATTTATCATGGAACAGGTTGGAGAAATGAAGTGGCGCACTTCCTTTGCTTCCATAGAAGAAGGATTTAAGAAAAACTGGATGGCATTGACCAGGTATTTCAGGAAATCGAGCGACGTTATTATTTATGATGTAACCAAAGGAGAAGGAATTATCGAACTGTTTACGATAAGCGATACTGATTATAACTGGTTCCAGACAATAGGTTTTGAACTTATCGGAACGGACGGGTTTATTGACCAATACGAGAAAAAGGCGAGGTGATTATTATGTGTATGGGTGGATCAAATCAGGTTGGACCAACTGAAGATCAGATAGCACAGTCTGAGATCAATAATAATATGTGGGATTATTACCAGAAAAATTACAAACCTGTGATTAATAAGTATATCGCCACCAAGACAAGCAAAGCCAATACCGCACTTGAAAAGAAAAGCATGGGCGGCCAAATAAACGCGGATGTAATGAAAGCCGCGAAACCTCGATCAGCCACGAATGCCGTTGTCAACGCCAAGAACATGATGGATTTATCCGATGTTAAGGCAAACGCTCTTGTAACAGGAGATGCGGCGGTAGAGTCAAGGAAAATGACAGAGAAACAGAACTTAATCAATATCGGCAGAGGGCAGACGACAACAGCCATGGCCGGCATGAATGAATTGGCCAGTATGTCCGTTGAGGATGCGATAAGAGATAAGGCTCGTGATGAGGAAGTTAAGGGCATGGAAGAGAACGCTATCGGCTCGACCGTTGGTGCTATTGCCGCTGCCGGAATGTATGGCAAAGGACTTATGAGTAAACCGCCGAAGGCAATGATCGATGCAGGCACGGAAACAGAAAATCAACTTAACAACATAAAGAATGTAGGCGCAAAATGGGGCCTTTCTTATTAGAGGTGTGAACTATGGGAGGAGAAGCAGGCGTGGTAGTGCCAAGAATTAAATCTAGTAACGACGTGGGAGATGTCCGCGATAATATTGTGGCCATTGAAAATGTCATTAAAAATTTCCCGGATGCCATGATAGGCGATTGCTTTCCTTTAAGGCATACATTCGTTCCTGGAATGTATATCAGAGAGATAACAATGCCAAAAGGATCATTGCTTACGAGTAAAATACACAAAATAGAGCATCCATATTTTATACTGAGGGGGGATGTGTCAGTTATGACTGAGGAAGGTTCCGTAAGAATAAAGGCCCCCTTTTCCGGAATTACTCCCGCTGGAACAAAAAGACTTATTTATTGCCATGAAGAAACTGTCTGGATTACGGTTCACAAGACCGACAAAACCGATTTAGGGGAGATCGAAGAAGAGATAATAGCCAAGAGTTTCGATGAACTTGATAATATAATCGAAATTAATTTTAAAGAGCAATTTATATTAGAGGAGGACTCGCAATGACTTGGGCAGCTGTAGCAGTAGGGGGAGTGGCGGCGGCGGGAACAGTGGGCAGCCTGGTCTACGCAAACAACAATAGACCTGACGCGCAAGGTAGTCCGGTTGGTGCAAATACGGCCAAGCTATTAAGAGAACAGTTTGCAGATTGGCAAAATACTTTCATGCCGATTGAACTGGAAGCGCTAAAAGGTATTTCATTTAATAATGATGCTTTATTACCGAGTTCATTGGATAAGGCAAGAAAGACCGTTTCCGATTCCTATGATTCAATGGGTGGTATTCTGGAACGGCAAAACAGGGGACTGGGCATTGTCCCCACGTCACAACAAGAAGCAACTAATAAAAGACTTTTAAATTTAAACGAAGCTGCAACTACGGCAAGTGTCCAAAATAAAACACGGGCCAACGTGCGCCAAATGGATGAACAGATTTTATTGGGCACGACGCCAAACCCGAACATTGTGAGGTAATAATATGAATGGATTAATCAGTACCGGCGAAGATTATAAGAATAAGGCTCTTTCCGGATTTATAAGAGAATCTGCAGACGAACAAAAAAGAAGCCAGGCCAATAAAGATTTGGCGGCTCAGCGACAGGAACAAACAATAAGTATGGCCGCATCCGGAGTGGGCACGGCTGTCAGTATCGGTTTGATGTTAGCGTGTCTTTAGGAGGGTGAATTATGCGATCAACATTATCAAATCCAATTGAAACGGGCGTTGATTCTTTTGTTAAGGTCTCCAGTTTGTTTAATCAATTGGAAAATTCCAAGAAGCAACGCGAGATCATGGATCAGGAAATTGCCGATAAGGAAGTGAATAGAACGCGCAATACGGAAATATTCGCACGAAAGAAGAAAAAATGGGCGGAAGAGGACGAACAGAAACACGGGCAGGAAAACTTGAATTTTCTGGAAAGCGCTCTTTCCAAGGCACAAACCGCCAAGGATAAAGGTGAGCCGTTTGATGTTTCCAATTTAACAGAGCAGGAACAAAACTCCATGATTTATTTCCATGATCACATGGGAAGTATTAACGCGGCTGATTATGGAAACGTATTGAGTATAATAAAAAATGCAGCACCGCAGGTTCAAGGGAAAAAAGCTCAGGTGCCTTTTGATGATAGGGTAAGCAAAACAGTAGCAACCGCGCTTCAGTTATCCGACGATCGTCTTAATGTGGACGATTACGGAAATCGATTACAGGGTAAAATTAAAAGTGCCGTTGTGGACGGAACGTCTCCTTCTATAGAAATGGGGTTAGTTGTTGAAAGAAAAATACCGCCGACGCAACCGGGGAAACCTTATAAACATATTGGAGACAATCAGCCGGTTTATGTCGCTCCTGATAGCAATCCTCAGAATGTAGTCGAGAAGGGGAATATTAATCTTAGTAACCGGCCAGTTGTGAAATTACCTGACGGTAAGATAGCGACAGTATTTTCTATGTCCATCGGCGTTGACGGGAAAGAGGTATTGATCCCGTGTGTCAGTCAAGACGGCAGGATGTTAAACAGAAATGAAGCCGTCGCGGAATGGCGAAAAACCATTACAAAAGAAAAACCATTCGGTGAACATCTTGGAGTGTTTAACGATATCCAGTCTGCTGACGCCTACGCTCAGGAACTACATAATAGCGAACTCTGGAAAAAGGATAATGAGTATTACGGGCAGGATACAAATAATGACCTTTTAAAACATACCAGCGGCGACCCCAACGCGCCTTATACAATATTTCCTGCGCAGTTGGCCGCGAGTAAGTTTTCTTTACAGAAAGACCTGGCTGATATGGTCGAGCAACTGGAAGCGAAATTAGGCGGCGCTGCATTCTCGGAGCGCAAAGCGAAAATACGAGAAATAAGAAAATCAAATGCCGTTGTTAAGGATGCTTTAAAAGCCGTTCAGGAAGCCGGAGAAGGAACGCCGATCAACGAATTGCGTTCTATCTTTATGCAGAAACTTCCCTTGGATATGCCGATAAAAGAACAGGTAGAGCTGGCAAAGATATTTATTCCCGAAAAAGAGAAGAAGACTGAGGAAATGTATAAAACCGAAAACGGGATTGATATGATTTCCAAAGACGGCGGCGAGACATGGGGACCGCGATGGTCTCCAAAAGAAAGGGAGTTGACCGAAAACGGAACCAAAGGAATTAAAGAAAAGATGAAGACCTTCGATGATCTGTTTATCCAGACATACGGCGATAAATTACCAACCGAGACGGATCTGGAAGGAAACAAAAAAGCTCCCGATAAGAATACAATCCTGTCTAAATTAGGGACTTCTGAAGTCAAGAATAAATTCGATAAGAATGGAAAGCCGATAACCTTGCAGCAGTTACACGACGCCATGCAGCAGTATTACGAAGGACGGATTAAAGAGGGTGTTTCGCCTGCGGAAGCGTTAAATCAAACAACTACTTTCGGTCAGGATTTTGGGAATACGGGGAAGAAGGGAGCTTTTAATATTAAAGGAATTCCCGAAGATAAGGTGAAAAATATATCCAATAAATCAAACAATGCTATAAAACTTGGCGCGAGAATACTGCAAAATCCAGAGACCGGAGAAATTCGCGCTAAATATCCCAATGGCGATACTGAGGTTATTTGGAAAAAATAATTTACAAGGAGTCCTGACATGGGCGATCCCAAACTCGACAACGGGTTTATTGATGTTACCGATACCATTCAATCACAAGAAAGTAAACTTCCAGATGGATTTATAGATGTTACAAACGAAGTAGCAACCTTGCCTTCTAAAAAGGGAAGAACTATTTCCGAGGAGTTCGTCAAAGGCGCCAAGGCGGGTTGGCTTAATGCCAATCAAGCCGTTGGTCAAATAGTGCAATATGTCGGCAAGGAAACAGGTGTCAAAACAATCGAGGATGTTGGACAGGATGCTAATGAGTATTGGGGAAAGAAGGTAGAGGAACAGACCGCGGATGTTAGTGATATCCGGAATATTGAATCATGGCATGATTTCGGAAAATGGGCGGCATGGAACATAGGACAAACCGGATCGCAGTTGGCCACAATAGCCCCGTTTATGTTCATGGGCGGCGGTGAAGTCGAAATGGCTAAAGGAGGTTTTACCGTTCTCGGCAATCTGTTAAAAGCCAAACCGGGCGCGGCTACACAATTTGCAAAATTTATCGGTCAGTGGGCGAAACTCAAACCGATTGATATACCAGTTGGAATATTGGAAGGCGGTCAGGTTTTAGGCGGACAATTAGAAGCGCAGAAAAAAGGCGAGATAGAAGAACTTCACCCTATCCGTGGTCTGGTGTCGGCTTTTATTGCTACAAAACTTGAAGAGCTCGGCGACGTGACAGCCATTGATAAAATGGTTCACGGAATCGGCGGACAATCAGGAAACCTTATTGCCAGAATAGCAAAAGGAACGGCGGGCACCGGAGCGGGAGAGTCAATGGAAGAATTCTTCCAGCAATATGCCGAACAATTCGGTATTAATCCAAAAGACATTAATTCCAAAGAACAATTTATGCAGGCGGTCAATGGTGCAGCAGCCGGTTTTGTCGGCGGCGCGGCCATGGGTTCGGTTACTGGTTTACCAAGCAGAAAAGGAAAGACTGAGCCTCAAATGCCGGAAGTTAAAACCGATCAGACCGGACAGGCAATTGTTCCAACCGTTGATATTGAAGAATTCAAGACAAACCTCAAAGAAGGAAAATTGACCAAAGAAGAAGCTCTGATTCAGAGAAAGAAGATATTAAAAACAAATCCGGAGATTGAGGATGATGTTAATAATATTCTCATTGAAACGGAAGAAAACAATCAATTTAAGGAGGCGCAAAATGCCACTGAAAAAGGGAAAGAG
>Ga0265297_10011229_pt1 | contig 11008 bp, 11 predicted proteins | sample Munlanlwell13791_FD_192502 | JGI IMG/M metagenome (GOLD analysis project Ga0265297, IMG submission 192502) | Leachate microbial communities from a municipal landfill in Southern Ontario, Canada - Leachate well 137-91 | ecosystem: Engineered > Solid waste > Landfill > Unclassified | place...
CACTCACCGCCTGAGCACCCTAGAGCACGCTGACCTCATATTCGTGATGGAGGATGGTAAGGTCGCGGCGCAGGGGAATTTCAGGGAGTTGTCCGAAAGTTCGCCCGTTTTCCAGAAGATGACCAACCAGAAGTTAATAACAGAAACGAAAGAATAGCGGGGTAAACGATGCCTTCAAAGAAACCACAGATAGAAGTAAATGCGAATTTCCATCATATCGCCGGGAGCGATCTCTATGTGCGCGCGGACGAAAGGTTCAAAGAGTACCGGAAGAGATGGAAGGAGTGGCCGGAATCGTTCCACGCGGGCAAATTTCCTTTATTCATAGACGTTGAGGTCACCAGCGCGTGCAACCTGAAATGCCCTTTTTGCGCGACGACATTCCGTGGCAACGAGATCAAGAAGGGTTTCATGGCGCCTGATACGTTAAAGAAGATAATCGATGAGGGCAGGGAGAACGGCCTTTACGGGGTGAAATTCAACATACGCGGAGAACCCCTGCTGCATCCGAAGATCGACGAATTCGTGAAATACGCGAAGGAGAGCGGGCTTGTGGACGTATATTTCAATACAAACGCGATGCTCCTTACCGACCGCGTCGCCAACAAGCTCATAGATGCGGGGCTCGACAGGATCTCTGTCTCGTTCGAGGGATACACAAAAGAGATGTATGAGTCGAACAGGGTAGGGGCGGATTACCAGACGGTCCTCGATAACATTGAGAACCTTCAGAAGCTGAAGAAACGGCTGAATGTCGCATTTCCCAAGGTCCGCATACAGACGGTTATGCTGCCTGACATCAAGCCCATATTCGATAAATATAAGGAATTCTGGTCAGGCCGGGTGGACGAGGTGGCTTTCCTTGACTACAAGGAGATGAAGGTGAAGAAGAAGGGCGTCAAATACCCGTGGGCCTGCCCGCAGATATGGCAAAGGATGGCGATATGGTGGGACGGGACGATCCTTCCCTGTAACCACGACGATGACGGGCTCCTGGCGTTAGGGAACGTATCCGAGTCCAGCATCAGCGAGGCATGGCAGTCGGAGGAGCTGAACAGGATCAGGGAAGCCCACAAAAACGGGCTGGCCCATCAGATAGGCGCCTGCGACGGGTGCTATCTGCGGGCCAGCGAAATAGCAAAGCTGACGGAGGCATAGATCATGGTAATAGCGCTGCTTATGGGCAGGAAAGGCAGTAAAGGTTTCCCGGGCAAGAACCTATATCCTGTCCGCGGCAACCCCTTGGCGTACTATCCTATGAAGGCCGCAAAAGACTGCGTTGATATCGATAAGTCGTATATCTCGACAGACGACGAGAAGCTTATGGACCTAGCCGCAAAGAACGGCATAGAGACCATCATAAGGCCTCCCGAGCTGCTTACGGATGCGGCTCTCGGGGAAGACGTATATGTCCACGGCTACAAGGTCGCGAGGGAAAGGAACGAGGGCAAGGATATAGATATCATCGTACTGCTCATGTGCAACGCGCCCATGGTCAGCGCCGCGATCCTTTCTGAAGGCATAAGGGTATTGAGGAAGAACCCGGAATACGATTCGGCGGTGACCGTCTCGCGGTATAACATGTGGAGCCCCCTGCGCGCGCGCAGGGTAGGGAATGACGGGCTATTGTATCCTTTCATCCCGTTCGAGGCGATCGGAGACCCCGAAAAGCTGAATTGCGACAGGGATTCACAGGGAGACGTATGGTTCGCGGACATGGGCGCCTCGATCGTAAGGGCCCGCTGCCTCGAGGATACTAAGAGCGGTTTCCTGCCGCAGAAGTGGATGGGCAGGAAGATATACCCGCTGAAACAGGACGCAGGGCTGGACGTAGACTATGAATGGCAGCTGCCGCAGGTGGAATATTGGCTGGATAAACAAAGGAACGGACAAAATGAATAGATCGCCGGCCGGCGAAGCCCGGAATCGCACCGTTTTAATAACAGGGATAACGAGCGGGATAGGAAGCGCGGTTGCCGACAGGTTTGCCCGTGAAGGCTGGGACGTGATCGGCCACTATTTCTCATCCGGGAAGGATGCTGCGGATATCGAAGCGAGCCTGAAGAAGGAATACGGGATCAAGGCGTCGATGTATAAGGCGGACCTTTCATCGAAGAAAGATCTCATGAGGTTTGCGGGCGAGGTCAAAGGCCTTCCTGTAAGCAGCCTTATAAATAACGCCGGCACCTATATATCCCAGATGCATTTCAGCGAATTGAAGATGGACGATCTCGAAAGGGCGTTCACGGTGAATGTGTATGCCCCGATGCTTTTATGCGGAGCGGTGTTCGCGAAGATGAAGGAGATGGAGTACGGAAGGGTCGTGAATATCAGCTCGATAGCGGCCAAATACGGCGGGTCCGCCTATTCGATGCATTACGGATGCTCAAAGAGGGCGCTGGAGGGGATCACGAAGACACTCGCCAGGGAGGGCGCCGCTTACAACATCCTCGTAAACAGCGTGAGGCCCGGTGTCATAGATACTGCTTTCCATAAAAAATTCCCGAAGGATATGACAAAAAGGATCGAGATGATACCCGTAAAGAGGATGGGCAGCCCCGGGGAGGTCGCAGAGATCGTATATTACCTCGGAAGCGATAAGAACGGGTTCATAACGAACGAGACGGTCTCGATAGCGGGCGGGGAATGAACTCGCGCGCTTTAACGCCGTTATTCGGCGAGCTTTCAGCATGGTTCGAGGCCGTGTTCGTCAAGAATATGCCGGGAGACATAGGGGCTTCCGTAAGGAGGCGCTATTGGTCGAAGATGACGAATGGGGCCCCCAATTTCAATATTTCCATCGGATGTGTCATAACGAACCCTAAGAGCATCAGCATAGGGGAGGGGACCAACATCCTCCATAATTGCTGCCTGTATGCCCATGGCGGCGGCATGATAAAGATCGGGTCGAGGGCGGCGATAAACAGCAATGTCATGCTGGGCGCTGCAGATAAAGGGACGATCACCATAGGCGATGATGTCCTGATAGGACCCAATGTCGTCATCAGGGCAAGTAACCATCGCTATGAAAAGAAGGATATCCCTGTAAACCGGCAGGGGCATGCCGGAGGGAAGATCGCGATCGAAGATGACGTGTGGATCGGGGCCAATTGCACCATCCTCCCTGACGTAACGATAGGCAGGGGAGCGATCATAGGCGCGGGCGCGGTCGTGACCAGGGATGTCCCGCCGTTCTCGTTAGCGGGGGGCGTGCCCGCGGCGGTCATAAAAGGTGATTGCAGATCATGAGGATATTCCCCGCGGCCAAGCCTTACCTAAAAAATATTATGGAGGCGGTGTTCGCCATGTCCTTAAAAAGCGCGGCGAGAGAGCAGGGCCTGGAACAGACGGTCTCGCTTTTGACGGCGGCGATCCCGGATATAAGCGGGCAATATACGATAGCAAAGGTGGACACCCCTTATCTCGAGAGAAAAGTCCGTAACATGCACGCTTTCCAATTATCGCTTGTTAGCAGTGTCCTGGAAAAATACGAAAATGCGACCATCGTGGATATCGGCGATTCCGCGGGAACGCACCTGTCATATATCATGCAAATATATTCGGGTAAAAAAGCCCTGAAGTGCGTCGGTGTGAACCTTGACGCAAAAGCGGTCGAAAAGATAAAGGCGCGCGGATTGACGGCGATAAACGCGAGGGCGGAAGACCTCCATAGGCACGATATCAAGGCCGACATCTTCCTCTGTTTCGAGACGCTGGAGCACCTTACGGACCCGTGCAAATTCCTCCATAGTTTGTCGGCAAACACCGACGCGAGGTACCTTATTCTTACCGTTCCTTACGTGAGGCAGAGCCGCGTCGGGCTGCATCACATCCGCGCGCTGAGGAAGAGGCAGGTCTTTGCCGAGAATACCCATATATTCGAGCTTTCTCCCGGGGATTGGAAATTGATCGCCAGGCACTCGGGATGGGATATCGCGGAAGAAAGGTTATACCTGCAATATCCGAGATGGTCGCTTTTGCGGTTTACCCAACCCTTCTGGAGGAGACTGGACCTGGAAGGATTCTATGGCCTGATATTGGAAAGGGACGATACCTGGTCATCATTGTATAAGGACTGGTAAGGAGAGATCATGAAAAAAATCGCCATTACTACTACGACGTTCGCCGAATATGACAAAAAGCCCGTGGAGTCATGCCGTGAAAGGGGTTACGAGGTGGTCGTTAACCCTTACGGCAGGAAGATCAAGCCGGAAGAGCTCCTTGAGTTGGCTAAGGATGCCGTCGGGCTGGTCGCGGGGACCGAGACGATCGCGGAGGAGTCACTCCTGAAACTGAAATCACTTAAAGTCATATCGCGCTGCGGCGCCGGCATAGATAACGTAGACGTAAAGGCTGCCGGCAAGCTGGGCATCAAGGTCTTCAATACGCCTGACGCGCCCACGCTGGCCGTAGCAGAGCTGACGGTAGGGCTTATCCTTAACCTTTTGAGAAAGGTAAGAAGGATGGATGCCGCCGTAAGGGAAGGCAAGTGGGAGAAGCTTATGGGCAACCTGGTTTCGGGCAAAAAGGTCGGGTTGATAGGTTTTGGAAGGATAGGGCGCAAGGTAGCCGGCCTTTTGGGGCCGTTTGGCTGCGAGATAACGTACGCGGATCCCTTCATCGATGACGGCGTCGGCGGATTCAAGCGGTTAAGCCTGCAGGAGGTGCTTTCCCGGTCGGACATCGTTTCCATACACGTTCCGGCGGGCGGGATGCTGATCGGCGAAAATGAGATCGGCATGATGAAGAAGGGCTCCTGGCTCGTGAACGCATCGAGGGGCGGGGTCGTAGACGAGGGCGCGCTATGCAAGGCGCTTAAGTCCGGGCACCTGTCGGGCGCCGCGCTGGATGTCTTCGCGAAGGAGCCATATGAGGGCGCATTGAAGGGACTTGATAACGTGATCCTTACCCCGCACATAGGCTCGTATGCGGTCGAGTCCAGGATAGGAATGGAGATGGAAGCCGTCAAAAATCTATTGAACAACTTAGACGAGGTGAGATAAATGGCAAAAAAGGTAATAGTATTCGGGGGTTCGGGTTTCCTGGGAAGCCACGCCGCGGACGCGCTGACCGACTCGGGCTATGATGTCGTCATATACGACCTGAAGCCGTCGCCGTACCTTAGGAAATCCCAGAAGATGGTCGTCGGGGATATCATGGACCAGAAGGCGGTCGAAAAGGCGGTCAAGGGCTGCGATTTCGTTTACAATTTCGCCGGCATAGCGGACATCGACCACGCCAGCAAGGCGCCCCTGGACAGCGTCAGGATAAACATACTGGGCAATACGGTCATCCTGGAAGCGTGCAGGAAGAATAAGGTCAAAAGGTTCGTCTTCGCGAGCTCGGTCTATGTCTACAGCAAGGCAGGTTCCTTCTACAGGAGCACCAAGCAGGCGTGCGAATTGCTGATAGAGAACTACAACGAGGTCTTCGGGCTGCCTTACACGATACTGCGTTACGGCTCGCTCTACGGCCCGAGGGTCGACGAGCGGAATTTCATTTACCAGATCGTCAAGAAGGCCCTGACGGAGAAGAAGATCGTAAGGGAAGGGGACGGCGAGGAGATAAGGGAGTACATACATGTGAGCGACGCCGCCAAAGGCAGCGCGGATATCCTCACGGATGAGTTCGTCAACGAGTATGTGATCATCACGGGGAACCAGCAGATGAAGGTCAAGGACCTCCTTACGATGGTAAAGGAGATGCTTGATAATAAGATAGAGATCGAATACGTCAAACCGTCGCATAATTACCACTATGAGATAACCCCGTACACTTTTGCGCCGAGGATCGCGAAGAGGATCGTCAGCAGCGCGTATGTCGACCTCGGGCAGGGGATACTAAAATGCATCCAGAGCGTATATAAGGAAGTGAACCCGCTCCCGACGCTTGACGGGCACAAGAAAAAGAAATGAAGCGCTACATCAGGTTATCATACGATATCGGCAGGAAAACGCCTCTTTATCCGGGCACGCCCGAAGTAACTATCGAAAAGCTGAAGGATATGGCGAACGGCGGCCATTGTAATACCTATAAGGTCGCGTTTTCGAACCATACGGGCACCCATATCGACGCGCCGGCGCACTTCTATGAGAACGGCCGCAGGATCAGCGGCTATTCCCCGGAGGAACTGGTTTTTAATCGCCCCCTCATCATAGACGTCCCGAAGGAGGCAGGCGAGGCGATCGGGGCGGATGACCTGTCCGGCCGGATCGGGCAGGGGAAACCTGACGCGCTCCTGATAAGGACGGGTTTCCAGAAATACAGGCAGACGGATCCGGAGAGATACTGTTCCGGGAACCCGTACCTTTCGCCGCCGGCGGCGGAGTATTTAAAAAGGTCCCTGCCGGGTTTGAGGGCGATAGCTTTGGACTGCATCTCCGTCGCCACTCATTCAAACCGGGATGCCGGGATAGAGGCGCACAGGACACTGCTGAAGGAAGAGGGGCCTGAGAGGCGCGCAATACTTTTGATCGAGGATATGTATTGTCCGCAGGCGCTCGGGCATATCGATGAGTTGATCGTCATGCCCGTATTCATTGAAGAGGTTGACAGCTCACCCTGCACCGTCATAGGGGTCATAAATGATTAAGGTGATCATATTCGATTTTGACGGCGTCATAGCGGATTCCGTCGATATCAAGACGAAAGCCTTCGGGGAATTATTCGAGGACGAAGGCGGGGACTTCGCCGGAAGGGTGGTGGACTACCACCTGAAGAATACGGGCGTCTCGCGATACGAGAAATTCAGGCACATCTACAAGAATATGCTGAACAGGGAGCTCAGCGACGAGAAATTCAGGGACCTGTGTTCAAGGTTCGAGTCGCTCGTGACCGATAATGTCGTAAAAGCCCCTTTCATAAAGGGCGCTAAAGAATTCCTGGAGGAGCATTCGGGTGAATATGCCTGTTTCGTGGCATCCGCGACACCCCAGAAGGAGATAGAGGATATCGTGATGAGAAAAGGGCTTGGCGGATATTTCAAGGGGATATACGGCGCCCCTTTCAGGAAATCCGACGCCGTGAAAGAGATCATCGCGAAGCAGGGGGTCGAGGCAGGCGAAGTGCTTTACGCGGGGGACGCGATGAGCGATTATAACGCCGCGAAAGGGAGTTCGGCTAATTTTGTCGCCGTCGCGGAAGAGGATTCGCCGGTATTTTCGGGCGTGGATTGCTTGAAGATCAGGGACCTGAAAGGATTTGATAAGCTAGTCAGATCATTATGAACGCGATACTGGTATTCGACGGCCCTTCATTTGACCCGCGTGTACTGAAGAGGCGGTACGATAAGATATATATGTTTTCGCTGACCGCGGATTGGGACGTGATCGACAGGGTAGCCGATAGCATCAAGGCTGCCGGCCCGGAGGTCGAGATCCTCGATTCGTCTAGGACCATAAACGACGAGGCCCCGCTCTACCGGGATAAGTTCATCGAGTGGGCCGCGGCAATAGGCAATCATAAGGTGTCTTCGGGAACGGTGCGCAATAGCCTGCTTTTGCCGGGAGAGGAGGAGGTATCGGCGTGGTGGTTCGGCCTTCTGGCCGACAAGGACCCGGTAAAGAACCCCCTATTTCTGCGCATGATACAGGCTTCCTGCATAATCAAGGCGGCGAAGGACCTTGGCAGCGAAGTGATCATAGCCCTGGATGACCGCGTCATGCGGGACGGCGTAAGGTCGGCCCTGGCGGATAATAAGATAAACAGCGTAGTCGTACGTAAGAGAGGGCAGGCAGCGGAAGACATCAAGGCGTTCCTGGTAAAGCGGCTGCGCGTAAAGGCATTCTCTGCGCTGGCAAAGTTCATAGCGGGCTCGCTTTATTTAAAGATGAAACTTCCCCCGGTTGGGAGGCGCAGGACGGCTTTCGATAACGATATACTGTTCTTCACGTATTTCCCGTCCATAGCGGCGGCTGATAAAGGGAAAACCGCATTCAGGAACAAATTTGCGGCCCCGTTACAGGACCTATGCGGCCGGAGCGGGAAGAAGATCGTCTGGGTGCTGCTTTACGCGGATTTTGACGGTTATTCGTTCAGGGAAGCGGTCATGATGGCCGCGAAGTTCATCAAAAGCGGCGAAGATATGTTCTTCTACCAGGAATTCATGGGGCTGAAAGAGCTATTGAAGTCCATATACGGATACTTAAAGATATGCGTCAAATGGAACGGGATAAGGCGCGAACTGGGGCCCGCGGAAATTAATGAGATAGCCGGTAATAAGTTCTGCGGCAGGTTTATGATCGAGGTCCTGGATAACTGCATCTCCGGCGATAATTGCCTGAGCGGTATAGCGCAGTACCACACATTCCGGAACCTGTTCAGGGGATTGAAAGGTTTTTCGCGCGGAATATACATTTGCGAGATGATGGCCTGGGAGGCCGCGCTTATCTCGGCGAAAAGGGCGGAAAAGGCAGGTTACCCGTTCATCGGCTACCAGGAATTCGCTTTTTCGCGCTATTATTTCCAGATGTTCCATTCGAAGGAGGAATTGAAGGACAAGAACACTCCCGGGGGGATACCCTTACCCGAGAAGATAGGCTGCTGCGGGAGGGTGCCTCAGTCCATGCTCAAGGAATACTATGATAACGTTGAAAACCTGGAGAACCTTCGGTTCCAATACCTGGATACGGCGTTCCGCGGGGCCGGCGCCGGCCGCCGGAGGGACGGCAAAGGGAAGTTCACGCTTCTCGTGTGCACGAACATCGACATCAATGAATCCAGGGCTATCGCCAGCCTGGTTAAGGCGGCATACCCCGGGGGAGATCCGGGGGATATCGAGATCTGGTTCAAGGGTCATCCAAACCTGAAGACGCAGGTAATATTCGATAGCATGAATATGGGCGGCTACGAGATCAAGGAGGGGGCGGTCCAGGATTTCCTGCCGTCGAGCGATGCCGTCTTGGTCGGCGCGAGTTCGGTCGCGCTCGAAGCGCTGGCTTACGGATGCGAGATCCTCGTATATTTGAACCCCCAGACACCGCCGTTCTCGCCCCTTACAGGGTTTGAGGAGTATTACCGGAAGGTTTACGATCCCGCCTCGCTCAGGAGCGTTGTCGATGAGCTCAGGAACGGGCAGGGCGCTGGCAGCCCTGAAAAGAGGCGTGAGTTCGCGATGGATTACTGGAACGTAAATAAGGGGCTCGACGCGTGGAAAAGCAACCTGGGTCTGGGAAGATGAGGATCCTGATAACAGGCGGGACGGGGCTCCTCGGAAAAGCGCTTATCGAGGAAGGCGGCCGATCACGCGAAATAACCGCCACATATCTGGGAAATTATGATATCGCGGATCCGGGCGGCGTTAAATACAGGAAACTGGACCTTAAGGATACGGAGGGATACGGCAGGCTGTTCGGGGAGTCCAAGCCGGAAGTGGTCATACATACGGCAGGCCTTGGAAGCCCTGATTACGTCGAAAAGAACAAGGAAGAGAGCTGGCAGGTAAACGTTAAGGGGACGCAGGACATAGCGGATCTCTGCGAGGAATACGGCTCAAAATTCATCTATATATCGTCGAACGGCATATATGACGGCGGGCATGCCCCGTACAGCGAAGGGTCGGATGCGCTGCCGATCAATTATTACGGGGTGTTGAAACTAGAGGGAGAGCAGGTAACAAGGAAGGCCGCGGTCCCCTGCGCAATAGTCAGGCCGATACTGATGTATGGATGGAACCATCCTTTCGAGCGCGGCAATATCGTCACTATGGCGCTTTCTAAGCTGAAAAATAATGAGGAATTCTTCGCCTATGACGATGTGTATTCTACCCCGCTTTACGTGAAAAGCTGCGCCGAGGCCATATGGAAGATAATCGACACGGGCAAATACGATGTCTTTAACATAGGCGGCGCGGAAAGGGTAAGCGTATACGGGTTGTTAGTCAAGGCGGCCGAGGCCTTTGGCTATGATGCGGCGCTTGTCAAACCTGTGCGGCAGGGCCATTTTAACGAATTCACGAAAAGGCCCGTGGATACCTCGTTCAATACGGATAAGATGAGGAAGGTTCTCGGAATCGTGCCCTTATCGGTCGGCGAGGGCATGAGTAAAATGAAGGAGTCGCGGCCCTAGGCTGCCATGGAAAAAAACAAGATCTTCATCATAGCCCCTTATTGCTACGGGATAGACGAGTCGATCTCGCGCGCGTTCGGATCGCTTGGCTTTGAGCCTTACCTTAAGAGCTCGAAGATAGGCTTGAAGAAGTCGGAGATGGCGTTATTCAAGCTGATCAAGGAATTCCCTTTCGCGAAGGCTGTGCTGAACAGGGGAGTCAGGCATTTCCTCGGAGGTAAGAACGACGAATATCTTGACGAGATAGAAAAATTCAGGCCGGATATTATCCTTATAATAAAAGGGGAGACCGTTTTTCCCGAGACGCTGAAAAAGATAAAGGAGAAATGGAATATCCCCTGCGTATCGTATATGTGGGATTGCCCGTTCTTCTCGTACAGCGCCGACAGCGCCGACATCTACCGGAAGAGCAATTTCGAGAAGGGGATGCACCTCTACGACCACGTATTCGTCTATGACCCATATTACGTAGAGGAGCTGAAGAAGCGCGGGTTGACCGGGCTGAGCTACCTGCCTTTAGCGACGGACATGCGCCAATACCGGAATGTGGAAGTGAGCGATGGTGAGAAAAAGGAGCTCGGGTACGATATAGCTTTTGTCGGTTCGCCGTTCCCGAACAGGATCGAGGTATTGGACAGCCTTCGCGATTTCAGGCTGGGGGTATTCGGCGACGGATGGCGTGAGATATTCAAGAACAGGACGGTCCCGTCATACTATAAAGGAACGGCGACGGGCGAGAAGGTGCTGAAGATATACAGCAGCGCGAAGATAGTCCTGAATATCCACGATCCTGAGGCAAGGCTAAGCGTGAATACGAGGACTTTCGATATCCCGGCATGCGGCGCTTTCGAGCTGTCCGATTACAGGCCGGAGATCGAGAAGCTCTTCCGACCCGGCGAGGATATGGTGTGTTACAGGGACATCCCTGAACTGTTAAAGCTGG
>Ga0265297_10011230_pt1 | contig 11006 bp, 9 predicted proteins | sample Munlanlwell13791_FD_192502 | JGI IMG/M metagenome (GOLD analysis project Ga0265297, IMG submission 192502) | Leachate microbial communities from a municipal landfill in Southern Ontario, Canada - Leachate well 137-91 | ecosystem: Engineered > Solid waste > Landfill > Unclassified | place...
TGCGATATGTCCCTGCCCATTCGTATATCTTCCCTAACCAATTCTTATGCATAGCGCGAATGTCTGCCGCCGTAAATCGTTTGCCGGAATCTATGGTTTCAATATATTTCCCTAAAATTCGCGCGTGCTCGGAAATCTCCAAAGCCTCCATATCGCGCAAACGGGTAATCCCGCGCAGATTCATTAAAACCTTGCCGCGAGAACCAGGCTGAAGTTGCGCCTCCGGATAACCCGACACATCATATTTATCGCCTTTAGCGTTCATATAATCTTCCTTATTTCAAATGCTCCACATAATCGCCGTAGCTGACGCCATCATCCCACAGCACATCGCAGTAATTCCATACTTTTGGGACTATTTCATTTTCACTCATAAAATTTCCTATTATACTAATCCATACGATGTATCCAATACCATTCTCTAACATCCTGTCCATTATCTTTTAAAGCATAAACCGCAACAAAAGCAAAAGTTCCTTTTTGATCCAATGAATCAATATTAAAAAGCACCGGTGATTTAGAAAATGGATTAGGGATAGGATTAAAACCTATTAATCGCGTTGAAACTTTAATATTTTCAAAATCCGCCTTCAACCCAACAATATCTTTAGACGTTTCCTGACATTTATCAACAGCCCATTTCCAAAATTTACGATAATCCCATGAAGATTCCTTTCCGCCCTGTGGAATAGCATGCCAATAACCTTTACTTGCCAAATCAGAATCAAACAATTTCGCACCTGGCGTAACCCATTTATTAACTAATTTGACATAATCTCGCCAAGGACAATCTCTAACTTCAGAAAACTCATCTAATACCTCATTTTTCCCCGGTCTTACCCATCTCTTATTGCGATAAACTTCTAATGGCATAATTGCACCGGTTCTTCCAAAAGTAACTACAAAAATTCCAAGATGTCTGCGTTTATTATTTGTATCAGCTAAATAATGGTTAAACTGTAACCAAATAGATTGACCAAAGGTTTTAAACTGATATTCTTTACATGGAGTAAGAATTAAAAAACTGTCAGTATTTTTTGCAATCAAATAAGTTTTTACATTAGGCAAAAATGCTAATGTTCCATAATCACGTTTATAGAATTCTTGCCGGCTAATTATTTCGTTTTGTGAATCTAATAAAACTTGCTTTTCTACAGTTTTTTCTTTCTTTTCGATAGAAGGATTAAAGAAATTTACACTAACGCTAATAATTGCAGCTAATATAGTACAACCGCCACAAATTAAAGCGGCTATAATACCAACACTAAATCTTTTCTTATTTTTTATCATTTATTTGTTTAATAACTAAATGTTTTTCCATCTCTCCAAGATTATCAGTCCACACTCCATCCCAAGATATTTCAAACACATCATATTTCCGAGAAATAAAATTATCCGCAACGATTTCTAATTCAACGCGCATAGTTGAATTAGCAGATATATGTCCTTCAAAATTATTAGGCGTTCCGTAAGTACAAATCCTGAATTTTTTTTCAACAAGAAAACCAAAATCGGCAGTATCTTCTTTGGATATCATTGGAAACATTGGATGACTTTCTGCCGGAGCCCAAGTTAATTGCTGAGGAACAAATACATTTGCCCGGTAAAAATTACCATCTGCCTTCTTTTTTAGTATTCCAACAAGTAATATTCGCACATTCTTAGCAGAAGACCAAGGGCGTTTATTTTTAACAGATAAATGATAATAAATAACCGATGGGCCATTACTAAAATGCGTTAATTCACCTTTAAAGTTTTTAGGTTCTAACACTAAACGAGGACCAGCAAAGAAATCTCTAAATTTGTCACCCCAGATAGCCATAACAGCTACAGCAACAGTTCCAACAGCAGTTAACCAATCCGTTAGCTTTCCAAAATTTACAGAAATATCACACGCCATCGTCCCCTCCTTGCCAATATCACTTTTTACTTAATTCTAACTTCCCCTTCTTTATTCGTTCCAACAAACTCTCGACAGGCTCATCATTCGGATCCGGCTCAACCAACTTGCCTTCGAAGGCTTTTTTCAAAATACTCTGTTTCAGTCGCTCAATCTTCTCCAGTCCTTGCTCAACGGCATCCTCAAGCAATTTTGCCCGTTCAAAACGAGATTCAATATTCTCAACAATCTTCACCTGTTCTTCAGGAGAACAAAATTTAAACGGAACCTTTTTAAAGTTTCTAGATGAAATCCCTGCAACCGTTGTCCCGGTTTTAGCTCTTTCTAATCTCTTTTGAAAAAAAGTTGACATTATCTGATACATTACGAATTTATCAAAATTGTCCGATCTTAATAAAACCATTCTTTGCGCAATCGAGAATTTATAATCCGGGATTAGAGAAACTTCTCCCATAGGAGCTTCAGTAGTCATTAAGACATCACCTTTATGTGGAATTCCTCTAGTCATATACTTCTTGTAAGTCTCCTCAGTAACATATCGAATATTTTCAAGTCTTATTTGACCATTCCGAATGTTTGAAGTCCGCAAATGTATAACACCCTTATCCGCATACGGTGGAGTTCTCCCGCGATAATCAATGATTTTAAAAATACTCTCAATAGGTTTTTCTTGTTCAATTTTCTCAAACGCCGATTTAAACACTGCCTGGCGATAGCGCTTAATTTCCTGCTGCACGCGCTCCAGCGAATCCTTGGCGCTATCCAGCCGCGAAAACAAGCTCTCAATCTTGGCGACAATACGTTTTTGTTCGGGATAAGAAACTACCGGCACAGTCAGACACTCTAATTCTTTCGTTGGCACACGAAGCTGGCCAGCGGTTCCTGTCATTCGGCCCCGTAAAAACCTTCGAACACTCGCCTGGAGTAAAAAGTAAAAGTAAAACTTATTGTCGACACAATCTGGCAAACGTATGACATGGAATTCCGTTGAACCCAATCCAATCCCATTCCTCAAACCTCCCATCAAGGCAATTTTACCGTTTTCCATACATGGCGTAATCTTGGCAAAAATAATATCTCCATCTTGAAATAGGGTAAACCTTTTTAACCCATCCGAAAGTTTAATCGTTTCCGACAAATCAAACCTGCCACTTTCCACTTCAACAGCTTTCATCGACAGGAAACTTACTGTAACATCTGTCTTGGCCCGAGGGATCGCCTTCGCCGGATTAATTATTGCTACATCACCAAGTATAATCAACTGTGCTCCTTAAATTCAATAATTTTCGCTCACCAATTCACCACAAAAGTTTAACCGTTATAAAGCGAAATGAACCATTGTAACTTATAAAGTTTTTGCTTACTTGATTAAGAAATAAGGGATTCGAGATTGTTACGCAATTGAGCTTTAACAACATCAATATTAAGAGACCAAATATCAGCTAAAGACGAAATTGCCCCTTGAGTTTCCCATGGCATGATCGGCAATTTACCATTAGTGACAAACGGCCCATCCGTCTCCAGAAGAACCTTCTCACGAGGCATTAACTTTATCAATTCCCGCCCTTTCGCACCTAATATCATTGCAGGACCGACACTAAACCAACAGCCCATTGTAATAGCCCGCTGCAATTCATTCGTTGTCCCAGAAAACCAATGTAATATCGCTGTCCCGGATCGAGGATATTCTTCAAGCAAATCCAGAACAGCATTGACAGCACACCTCGAATGAATACTCATAATCCTTCCACCTTGCTTTTCACACTCAGCTAAAACATTTAAAAATATATCCTTTTGCAATGGAAAGAATTCCTGATTCTTTGGCGTTCCGTCAAGACCTATCTCTCCAATAAACTGAACCTTCGCAACATCTGCCAGTAACATTTTTAATTCATTCGCTTTTTTATTCGCTATTTCAGGATGCAGCCCAAGGGCAACCTTAATATTTGTATATCCCGAGAATCTTTGTGACGTCACTTGCCAAGCTCTAGGGCTAGTCGTTACGACTAGAGTAAAAATATTTCGCTTTGAAACCATTGGAAGCAACTTTAAAGAATCCTGATAAAGATCAAGATGGGAATGAAAATCAATCATATAACCCCATGCTTTATTAAAAGCTGCCCGAGTTCATCCAACCCCCGAGATAAGACTCCTTCATATTGAGGACGATCAGTCGATGACGCAAAAGAAAGCGCTCCGCCTGCGAAGCGTTGTATCCCATATTTTTTATAATTTAAATAGGCCATAGCCACCGCCCCAATATCGTTAGGACCAAATTCACGGCCCGCTTTAGACAAGTCTTGAAAATGATAATTATTCACCGTGGTATCAGTTAATTGTGCTTTTAAGAAGGCTGCACGCCTAACCAAGCAAGGCAAACATCTGCCACAATGAACTAGTTTATATCGACCAAACTTCCCACAACTTGTAGACTCCCCTATTAAACCAGTCAATTTTGCCTGATCACAACATCCACTAAGAATCTCGCCTTTAGTTTTAAATCGAAAAGGGAAAGATAATTTTACTGGGATACTTAGCATGTCCCAAATTTCTTGAAGGCCTCCAGCATAAAGGGGATGCGTGGTTTTCGTGCTCAAGCTGCCGCTTCTTCCTGAATTAAGTGATGGATTAAGACTCATAAAGCCGTTCTCGGGAACAACAACTTCTATAGGTGCTTCGGATCGAGAATTTAAGGCAGATGCCGCAAGAAGCCCGTATGCAAAAAAGATTATTGAGCGTCCCCGAGTTGAACTTTCACACCTATTAAACAAGCTTACTGGATGGCTCCAATTAAAATACCGACTAGAAGCACCCAAGGTGTTTGCAAACCTCATTTGTGATTTTCTATCACCTTTGACGACTTGAGAAACAAATAAAGGTTTTCTCCCCGTAGCTGTCAAGTCAATTGCGCCAACAAGACTATCCATACCACCCGAAAGTAACGAAATACAATCTGCATCATAAGAAGCGAGAACTGATGCTTGTGGAGGTGGCTCAGCTCCAGGAAGAAAGTTTAATTTCCAAAAATCACCAGTTAAAACACGTAAAATCGATTCTAACCGAGATTTTTGTTGTACCCATAGTCCGTGTTCACAAAGATAAACATCCACTTCAATAACGCGCGTCCATCCATCGGAACTGTTCGACCTCTTACATGATAAATCAGCAGCTGCCACTGCTAACGCAATTGACAGAAAATCCCACACGCGTACAGTCGGACTAAAACCTTTCTTTTTAACATCACTACGCAATGTTGGCGCAATGTGCCCAACACCATCACGATGTGAATAAGAATACATCGAGAAATAGTTGACGTCATTCACTAGTGTTGCTGGCAAAATAGAATCTGGGGCACAAATAACTTTGTTCATATAGCACCTTCATATACACTAAAAGTATTCGCTAATGCTTCTTGAATAACAGTTGCCATCTGTCTCGAATCTAGATTGGCATTCCCTTCTCGCAACTGACGAATCTGGGCAGCAATTTCAGCCCTCATGTATTCACCCATTTCATTCACCCGTTGCACAACGTCTTTCGGATCTAACTTGGCGCTTTCAAAAAGTTGGCCGATATCAAGCTGCAATCGTGTGGATGCCTCATTTGCCAAAAAAAGCTCAACCACTGTCCAAATATCCGCGTCGTTCATTTTAAGCAAATTCACATTCGGCTGAATTCGTAACAAATCAGACATTGCACCATTCATAGAGTTTCGACACGATTCTTCATCAAGGCTCCCTCCATCTGATACAACCAAACGGCCGATTTCATCAATCACATCCCTTGCCGTTGACGTCCTAGCCACTAAAGCATTAATCCACTGGTTAATACGTTGATCAGTACCATCTCGTACTGTTTGAAAAAACGAAACCAGGCCAGCCGCAGTCCTAGCTGACAAACGCATACGTTTCGCCACGTTTTTCGCACCGCCCATCCCCAGATGGGAATAATGACCAACTGCTTTTCTAAAATGCCCCTCGTCTCCCGTTCTAGCAAAAATCCCCATTTCTCTTCGGGCATTTGCAAATCGTCGAGCAGGAGCAACACTCACCGGCTGATTCACTTCCAATGGTTGATCTGGTGGCGCAGTTTCCCTTGGATTATTCCCATTAGGCTCATCTGCTGGCACACTAGGAATAATCAATGGATTACCAATCTGATCAAGCCAAGGAGGATCAAAACCTACCCCGGCACCAGGCCCTGAACTTGAAGTAGACGTTCCCATTTATTTTCTTCCTTGCATTGAGATAGCATTCTTAACTTGTACAGGAGTATTCGCATCCTGCGACCAGCGCTGCAGCATATCTTGAGCCCACGCCTCTCCTTTAATATGAGGAATCAGTGGCGCGGGGCGATTAGCCGCTGGTATCGTTTCAAGATTTGATACAAATAATGGCCCTAGTCCCGCGAACGCCCTAGTTACATGAAGACATCGAATTAAAGATGACAACGACCATTGCTCCGCCCGCGAAAGTCTCAATAATCGGGACAATATACTTCCACACTCTACTTCACCAAGAGTTTGCAATTGAGTAATCATAGGCTGCTGAATAACTTCTCTTATCTCGGCTAACGCTGTTAACAATTCTTTCCCTCTAACAGAAAGTTCATCAAAACTTGCAAAATTCATCGCCTTATCTCGGCTCAAATATAATAATGGGCGAAGATCAATAGCAGCTAAACGTGGAGTAAGTTTTAACCATTCGGCAATAAAGGGTACATTCCAGCAAGGATCAGGTGAGCTATACACCTCTCCTTTTGCAAGAGCATCCTCAATTGCCTTCAAAAAAGAAGGTTTTCCATCGCTGCTTTCGGAAACTTTTCTTACTAAATATTCAAATGCCAAAGCCGGGGCACAACGCTCAAATAGCTGCAATTTCACTAATTCCTCAAAGGCTACAGTCATACCTTGGCTTCTTGCAACCGTATCTCGAATCATGAGATTATTTAAAAATCTTTTTATCAATCTAGGATTACCTGCGATATTGTCTGCCGTCGCCATAAGACCGGCAAGTTGATCTGCCAAATCAATTTGAGAACCAATCTTGGTGACTTCTGCACCAAAAGCCTCTTCCATTGTCTTCCGTGTCAGACAGCCTTTCCAAGAATCTCGAGCTGCTTCTAAAATTTTAACTTGTGCCTCTGCTAATACTTCTTTTAAAATTACCCCACGCCTCTGTTCCAAGTCAGCTAACAACAGAATCAAATAGGCTTTTACTTCACTGATGCTTAACCGAGGGACTTCCAGCGGAACCTGTATTAACTTGTCAAAATAACTAGTGACTAAATTATCTTCCAAGTCATTAATCCCAAAATGCGCTCTAACCGCATTGCGGATCATCTGCTGATCAGCGGCAATAACAAAAGCCGTGCGGGGCAAAAATAGAAGTAACCGCATGGCCTCCAATGTAGAAATCGCAGTATTAGGAAGACATCGATCAAGGTCATCAACTAAGACAACCAGAGTAATATCTAAATCTTTTAGGACCTCCTCAAAAGCTATTCTTAATCCTGCTATTTCTTTTGGAAGCGACTTTAATTCTTTATCTCTTAACAGACCTTTCAGTTCAGGCTCAAGCTCGGCATAAGCATTCTTAAGCTTCGTTAAATCTTCCTCAGACGGATTCCCCTGAGAGTTCGCAAGTCCACTGACAGCCCCAATGACTGCTCCAAGAGGCCCAGCCATCGTACCGCCGACAGCCATTCCGGTTAAAACCGGTGCAACAAGTTTTCCGACCCGGAACCATTTAACACGTTTTGCAAATTCGAGAGCCTTATCCAACGGTGTTTTTCTTTTTTCTGCTTCATCAAGCAAAGCGTCGGAAACAACTTGTAACAATGCCATTCTGGCATCATCGAAACCCTGATAAAGCCAAGCGTTAAAATTTACAAAAATGTATTTCTTTCTTGATTCTTCATCTTTCTGTAAACAAACACCTATCATTTTCACTAACGATGATTTGCCAGATCCCCAGTTACCAGACACGCCTATCGACACCGGCTGACCATTTGATTCGCGAATAAGTTGAGCTGCTGTTTCTGCAACAACAGTAAAATTTAGTAAATCCGTCGTCGTTTCTACATCGTGCCACATGAGTGACCTCCTAAAATATATTTTCTAATTGCTTTACTAGAACCAAATATTTTCCTAATTTTAATAATTCCCTTAAAACTTTCCAGCCCCGCGTTGATGTTCTCAATGATCTTAGTAGTTAAAACATCCTAACCGAGAAGATTATCGATGCCGATTAGACTCTGTCCCTTGAACTCAAAAGTGTCAAAACTAGTTTTATCCCGATAACAAATATATCTATCTGAACCTATAAAACAATTTAGATATAGTTGTTCACCACTCACCCCACCAACGCCGTATTCAACTCCTCAATCACTCCATCCAGATTATCTCCAAATACTTCTTTAGCCTTAATAATTCCTCCGCTGGCGCTGAAGGGCGGCAGGAGGAAATCGTTTTTATCCACACTACCGGAACCGGCGATGTGCTCAGAGATCATCGTCAGCCACTGGATTTGTTTTGCGCTGAAAGTCTTACCTAAAAATTGCTGGTTTTTCAGCCATTCCTGAAAGCGATGCTCAACATGTTCCTTAAACGGCTCCAGGACCTCCTCTTGATGTATAGCAAAACGCACCAGGGAAACGATATCGGTTAATTGTTTCTGAATCGAGGCCGGGCGCACTTTGGATTTTTCCAGCTGTTCATAGGCGCGCCAGAGAGTATCGGTGGTAAAGCCGTAAGGCGGCATTTCGATTCTTTCGGCTAATTCGCGGATCTCTTCATAGGTAACATGACGCTTTTTATACGGCAGGTTATAGAGGATCTGCAAAGCAGTAATTTTGTCTTTGTTCTCGGCGATAAACTGCTCAAATTTCTTGACGATGGACGAAGCTTTATCTTTGGACTGCTGATCGAATCCTGACTGGGTAATTGTATCTATAGTAACAGTATCAATGGTTTGTTCGGTCTTTTTATGAAGCACGGTTAAAAGCTCGCGAAATTCAGGATTATCAAAAGGCGCGCAGGCTTGGTCCCGATCAGCGACGATATCCGGATCAATGACTGAGACCAGATCGTTGACGATGTTAGACAAAGACTTGCCGCCGGATACGGCCTTGATCCGCTCAATATCCCGGGGTTCCAGATCCAGATCCAGGCGCGACAAGCGCGAGGCCAGGCTGGATAAAGTGTCATTGTCGCGGATGCCGATGGCAATATTATTCAGAAGTTTTAGCGTAGGAACGCTTTTTTGCCTATCCAACGGGAAGCTCTGGGTCTTCTCGCTTTCGCACACGCCTACGGCGTCAACCAGAATAAAATGGGTCTTAGTTTTGGCGTCAGGAGTTACAGCCATAAGGTCATCGGAATCAATTACCCGCGTGCCGCGGCCTTTCATCTGCTCAAAGTATATTGCGGATTTAACGTCGCGCATAAAAAGAATACATTCCAGCGGCTTAATGTCGGTACCGGTAGAAATCATGTCCACGGTTACGGCAATCCGGGGATTGAAACTATTGCGAAAGGCGGCGATCAGGTCGTCGGTGCTCTCCTGGGTGCGGTAGGTGATCTTCTTACAGAAATCATTGCCTTTGCCGAATTCTTCGCGCACAATCTCGGTGATGTCTTCGGCGTGGCTGTCGTCTTTGGCAAAAATCAGGGTTTTGGGCACTTCAGTGCGGCCGGGGAAAATTTCCGTAGAAAGTTTATCCTTAAATTCCCGAATAACCGTGCGGATCTGGTCTTTAACTACAATACTGCGGTCAAGCTGATCCGGGGCATATTCGATGTCTTCGTCCAACTTTTCCCAACGGAGTTTGCGAGTAAGCCGGTCGCGTTTATCCACGTAGAAACCGGAAGGGATTTTGCCACCCTCTTCGGTGGTCTTAGTGCGGATGCGGTACACATCAAAGCCAACGTTGACTTTATCCGCGACTGCCCGGTTATGATCGTATTCCATGACTAAGTTTTTGTTGAAAAAACCGATGGTCTGATTTGAAGGAGTTGCGGTTAGGCCGATGATAAAAGAATCAAAGTATTCCAGGACCTGACGCCAAAGGTTGTAAATGGAGCGGTGGCATTCATCAACGATGATGAAATCAAAGGTTTCTACGGGAATTTTGCCGCTGAATTGCACTGCTTGCGGATCAATATCCGGGGCATCGGATTCATAAAGAGACTTTTCATCGAGACTGGCGTCCAAATCCTGGTCACCTTTAAGCATGGAAAACAGGCGCTGAATAGTGGTAATGCAGACTTTGGCGCCGGGGTCAAAGACGTTAGTGGTCATGTGCTGGACGATATAAAGATCAGTAAAGTTGCGATTATCGTCAAAAGGGATATAATTCTGGAACTCTTTTCTGACTTGCCGGCCCAGGGAACAGCGGTCAACCAAAAAGAGAATCCGGCGGGCTTTGGCAAATTTAATCAAGCGGTAAATCTCGCTGATAGCGGTGTAGGTTTTGCCACTGCCGGTAGCCATTTGCAACAGGGCGCGCGGCTTGGCTTGGCGCAAAGATTTTTCCAGGTTAGTGATAGCCTCGATCTGGCATTGGCGGAGATTATAGGGATCCAAAGGCGGTAATTCGCGCAGGCGCTGACGCAAAGATTTATCCTGTTCAAGCCAATCAGCTAACGTATCCGGGGAATGAAAAGCGAATACGCGGCGCGAACGGGCGTCCGGATCGCGGTTATTGCGGTAAAAAGTTTCTATGCCGGTGGATTCGTAAGCAACCGGAAGAATATCATCAACTCGGGGAAGATTATCGAGAACCGAAGAGTTATAGCGGGCGGTTTGCTCGGCAACTCCGGAAAGAGTAATCCCCTCAGCTTTAGCTTCTACTGTACCCACGGCTTTGCGGTCGACAAAAAGCATGTAATCAGCCGGGCCGGATTTGGTAGGAAATTCACGCACAGCTACTCCCCTGCCGGCGGAAAGATTAATCTTACGGATATCCTGAATAATCCAGCCTGCTTCTTTTAATAACCCGTCAATCACCTGCCTCGCTTCGGCTTCGCTCATATTCTTTTCTCAAATAAAAACCCGACCGTGTGGCCGGGTTGAATATAGTTATAAATATAAAATGATAAAAAATT
>Ga0265297_10011231_pt1 | contig 11006 bp, 12 predicted proteins | sample Munlanlwell13791_FD_192502 | JGI IMG/M metagenome (GOLD analysis project Ga0265297, IMG submission 192502) | Leachate microbial communities from a municipal landfill in Southern Ontario, Canada - Leachate well 137-91 | ecosystem: Engineered > Solid waste > Landfill > Unclassified | place...
CGTAGCCAAGTGGTTAAGGCGGGGGTCTGCAAAACCCCTATGCAGCGGTTCAAATCCGCTCGCCGCCTCCAAGAAAATGCCGAGGTGGCGGAATGGCAGACGCGGCGGACTTAAAATCCGCTTCCCTCACGGGAGTGTGGGTTCAAGTCCCTCCCTCGGCACTTTCCCCTCTCTTACGCAGCTTTATCTGATCGATTTATGAATCCAGCGGTTAGAGACAGTATTCCTGCGACTATGATCAAAGGGAGATGGAGTATCCCCAGCTCGCCGATGAAGAAAAAAGAACATACGCCGGTAAAAATCAGTATGATCCCGGCCAGCCTCGGATAGGGCCATATCAACACAGTGCCTGCAATAAACGAGAAAAGAGCTGCAAGCCCGATTGCCGGATAATCCCGGGCAAGTATGCTGTACCTGCTCTCGTATTTCAGGGCAATGGATACAAGCCCGACAAAAAAGATGAGAATCCCTACAGCGAACCCGATAATGCAGCCGAGTATTCCCGCTATTAGAGCCGCAATCTTCAATCCTCTGCTGCTGCGGGCCGCGCCTGATCGATGCGACTGTACTTGTTTAGCGGGTTGTCGGTGTATGTCATGTGCTGCAGCCCAGGATAACGGCCTGTTGCAGTAAATGCATGACGGAGCACCATATACAGTTGGATTACCGCAAAAGGGACAGGTGTAATACTGCTGCATTTGTCCTGTCTAACTGTTGTTGTGTTATATGAGAAGGCTATGCCTGAGTGCCGGCCAGCATGATTTTAGATTCCTGCCCCACATGTTCCAGGAAATGCAGGTACATCTTGGTGCGCAACTGGTTCCTCAACCTGTAAGGCGCCACAAACTTTCCCTTCAGCCAGATCCTTTGTTCATCCACGTGTATTAACACGCGTCTGTTGCTTTCAGCCTCGTGCAGGAAAGCGGGGTAGTTCTCCCTGAACACTTCCTTGGCCAGAGCCAAGTACTGGCCGTCCTCCTCGTTGATGATCTCCTCCAGGAGGGTGGCGGCATGGACTATATCGCTGTCGGAGGTTACCGGTATCCTGATCTCATCAAAAATGTAGTCGCACTGCAGGTTACGGCCGTGTTTCTCGTAGCTCTTGGAGAAATTAAGCACCGGCTTGTCCAGAACGATCAGGTTGGGTATGCTCAGTATCTTGCCGGTGAGCTCGCCGCCCAGCTTCTCGTCTTCGCCCACCTCATCCAGCGTCAGGAAGAAGACGCCGATATGCCTCACATCGCCCTTGTAGCTGTCGATCCTGATACGGTCCCCTTCATGCAGCATGTTGGAAAAGACTATGATGAAATAGCCGAAGTAGCTTGCCACGTATTTCTGCAGCGCCAGCGCCAGGCCTATAGCTATGATGGAAATATAAATGGCAAGGTTGCTGTAAAGAGCCACCACAATTAAGCTGCCGAGTACGGCGAACGCGATTAACAGGGCGATAACGCGAGTCTTCATGCGTGAATAGCGGTCAGGCCGGAGGCATGATCTTCAGAATGCCCGAAGCCTTGTCGACGGATATTGTATAGTCTCCGGGAGCCCCTCCCACGGTCATGAAAGTGACCTCATGGCTGAGTCCCGGCTCAATGCTGATCTCATTCGTGGCCTCCAGCCTTCCATTGATCTTGAACTCAGCTCTATGCCGGACCTTCTCGATGCCGGAGTTGATAACCGTAGCGATAACACCGATCGAACTTCCGGGATAGGCCCTGTCAGGCAATATATGCAGGCTGGTGATGCTAGTGGGATCCGGTATCTCCGGCGGAGGCACCGCTTCGGGCGGATCGGGCTCTGCAGGTGGAGGGGGCGGCGTCCATGTCAGATCAGGCATAATGACCGGCTGGCGGTTGCCCTGGCGCATCCGTGACGAGAACAGGGAAGCCAGGCCGGTCGACTCAGGAACCGAAATCTCTGCGGAGCTCTTGGCCTCGGTCAGCGACGTAAGATGCGCTATCTGGTCCTCGAGAGCTGCAACTTTTTTCTGCGGGTTCTTGATTTGCTTCAGATACTCCTCGGCGGGCATTTGCCCTACCTTGAAGCGGGCATCAAGGTTGGCCATCTCCTGTTTGAACACTCCAAGCTGGCGGGACCGCAGCGCCAGCCTTTTGCTGAATTCCTGCTTGATCTGATCGATCTTTATCTGCGCATGCTGCAAATTTACGGAGTACTCAGTCTTGAGTGCCGTATAGGATAATTCGTTGATGGCCTTATCACTGCGCAACTTCTCCAGATTGGTCAGAAAGAGCTCAGCCCTCTCCTTGTTTAAAAAAGCTGTGTGAAGATCGTTTTCCATTCTATCTTTCACCGGCTGACAGACGCTTCCACTTATCACCCGGTACGATTATTATATCGCCACTACCTCTTGCGGGCCAATACACTTTTAACGGCGTCCACGATATCTCCTACTGTCAGCCCATTGGCTTCAAGCAGCTCATCAGGCTTACCTGACTTACAGTATGTATCTTTTATCCCCAGCGACGCAAGCGGCGCCGGACTGCGTGAGGCCAGCACCTGTGCAACGATGCTGCCCAGGCCGCCGTGCAGTAGATGCTCCTCCGCCGTAACTATCGCACCTGTCTCAGCCGCCGCAGCCTCAATAGCCTGGCGGTCCGCCGGCTTGATGCTGGACATGTTGATCACGCGGCAGCTGACGCCGGACTTCTCCAGCAATTCGGATGCCTCAAGCGCTTTATATACCATGATGCCGATTGCAATAATGGCCGCATCATTTCCCTCCCTCAGTGTATCGGCCCTGCCGAGTTTGAAGCTGCAGCCGGACGTGTATACGACGGGAGTCTTGGAGCGTCCCAGCCTGACGTAAAATGGCCCCTCGGTGGAGGCCGCCGCTTTGATGGCTTCAACTGTCTCTATGGAGTCCGCCGGTACCACGATGTTGAAGTTGGGCAGCGAGCAGTAAAGAGCAATATCTTCGATGGCCTGGTGCGAGGAGCCGTCCTCGCCTACGGTGATGCCGCCGTGTGTCGAAACAACCTTTACATTGGTCTTGGGCTGTGCCACGCACATACGCACCTGGTCGAAGCACCTGCTGGAGGCGAACACGGCAAAGGTGCTGGCAAACGGTATTTTGCCGCAGGTTGCCAGCCCTGCGGCGATGCTGATCATATTCTGCTCGGCCAGGCCGCACTGTATAAATCGCTGGGGATGTGCCTGCGCGAAATATTTGGTCATGGTGGAACGTGAAAGGTCGGCATCGAGCACCACGACGCGTGAATCCTGTCCTCCCAGCTCGGTCAGTATCTTGCCGAAAGCCTCACGCGTAGTCAGCTCCGCGTAATCGGTCATGCCAGCTCCTTCAGCGCTGTCTCGGTCTCGGACTTGCCCGGCGCCTTGCCGTGATAATCCACGTTGTTTTCCATGAAGCTCACACCCCTGCCCTTGACGGTGCGCGCCACGATTACCACCGGCCTGCCTTTCACCTGCGCGGATTTCTGAAGTGCGTCAACTATCTGCTGCATATCATGGCCGTCGATAACCAGCGCCTCCCATTTGAAAGAGCGCCACTTATCCACGAAGGGTTCCAGGTCCATTATCTTGCTGGTCGGACCATCCAGCTGTAATCCGTTGAAGTCTACGATAGCCGTGAGGTTGTCCAGTTTATAATTGGGGGCGAACATGGCAGCCTCCCAGACCTGGCCCTCCTGGCATTCCCCGTCCCCCAGCATTACATAGGTACGGTACTCTTTTTTATCCAGCCTGGCCGCCAGCGCCATACCGATGCCAACGGAGAGACCCTGGCCGAGCGAGCCCGCCGACATGTCAACCCCCGGTGTGAGAGTGCTGTCGGTATGTCCCTGCAGGCAGGTGCCCGTTTTTCGGAGTGTTGTAAGCCATTCGAGCGGGAAATATCCGCATTCCGCCAGCGCAGCGTACAAAATGGGAGCGGCATGGCCTTTGCTCAGTATAAAACGGTCGCGGTCGGGCCACCTGGGATTTTTGGGATCGTGTCGCATGACACGGAAATACAGGGCTGTGATGATATCGGCCGCGGAAAGCGATCCGCCGGGATGCCCGCTGCCAGCGGTTGAGATCATGGTGATAACATGCCGCCGAAGCTTGCGGGCCATGCCCTTTAGGTCTTCAATACTATATTCGGTCATTGGAAGCGGCATGTGCCCCGGGATCCCCATACAATGCATGAACTCCCGGCTGTAGGCTTGAATCCGACTCATTATATTCCACACCAGATTGACATGTCCATTTTTACATCATATTTATTGAATGTTATGCATTGTTAACCCCGTCCGGCTCATTTATAATGCTGTAGATGATAATCGATGCTCATACACACATATTCAGTCCGGATGTGATCGAAGGCCGTGAGGAGCTCTGCACGTCCGACCGCTGCTTCGGCATTCTGTACGGCAATCCCAGGGCCAGACTGTGCACGGCGGAGGAGCTTATACGCAGCATGGACGAGCAGGAGATTGCCGTATCGGTGGTACAAAACATCGGATGGTCCAGTCATGAGATGTGCGTGCGAAGCAACGACTACCTCTTGGAAGCGGTCGGCAGGCATTCCGGCAGGTTGATCGGATTCTGCGCTGTACAGCCGCGCGAGGAAGAGAGGGCGCTGTATGAGATGGAGCGCTGCTCTTCAAGCGGAATGAAAGGTGTGGGCGAGCTGCGCCCGGATGTCCAGGGGTTCGACCTCAGCGATGGGAAATTAATGCGGTCACTGGTCGACCGTATGATTGCGCTGGAAATGGTGCTGTCATTGCACGTTTCCGAGCCTCTGGGGCACGATTATCCGGGCAAAGGAACCAATACGCCCGATGTGGTCTACAGGTTTAGCTCTCAGGCGAAAGGATTAAAGCTCATACTTGCGCATATGGGAGGAGGGCTGCCTTTCTATGAGATGATGCCCGAGGTCGGTGAAACGTTGTCGGATGCGTTTTACGATACAGCGGCGGGGCCGTTCCTGTATAAGCCGGGCGTATATAAATCTGCAGCAGCATTATGCGGTATAGATAAGGTGCTCTTCGGCAGCGATTGGCCGTTGCTGGGCCAGCAGCGGGTAATCTCGCACATCAGGCAGTCAGGCTTGAATGACGCGGAAATCGATTCCGTGCTGGGAGACAATGCAGGCAGGCTTTTTAAAATTGAGCGGGGATAGGATTCAATGAACAATGAGACTGTAAGGTCGTTCATAGCAGTAGAGTTGCCTGCCGAGCTGGTGGCGCGGTTGAGGGGTTTTCAGACCGGCCTGAACTCGTCCCGCCTTCGCTTCGTAAAGTGGGTCGATCCCGGCTCTATCCACTTGACCCTCAAGTTCTTGGGCAATGTCGATGCCGGGCGGTTGGAGGCGGTAAAAAGTGCGCTGGAAACGGCCACCATGCCTCACAGGACGTTTCGCTTGGCCACGGGGCAAACGGGTTTCTTTCCGGGACTGCAGCGCGCACGCGTTTTCTGGCTGGGTCTTGAAGGAGATACCGCTGAGCTTAGCGGGCTACAACAGGACATTGACAGGGCCATGGCCGGCCTGGGTTTTGAGAGAGAGAGCCGGCCTTTCACAGCCCACCTTACTCTGGCCAGGCTGCGCGAGGAGTGCACCAGGGAGCAGAGACAGGAGTTCACCGGGCTGGCGCAGCATGCCGCATTCGAGTCGGGCCCGGATATACAGGTACAGTCTGTTGCACTGATGCGCAGCAGGCTCACGCCCCAGGGCGCGCTTTATTCACGTTTGGCTGAATATGAATTGAAAGGCGAATAAAGCGTTGACTGGCGGTCAACGGTGCGCGAATAATCTAATTTGCTTATAAAATTTGGTTAATGCTATACTTTATTCATCCTTGGAGGAGGTGGAAAAAATAGTGGAAAACTATTCCTTTCCAAAGTGTCTGAAATGCAAAGTAGGTGATTTGGTTCCGCTGTCCGATTTCGGCAGCCAGGGGGCAGCGATACATTATAAAGCCTGGGTTTGCACAAATCCTGAATGTGGTTTTAACCTGAAAATCAGGAACGGCGACATATACTTGAATGAGCCCATATTCAGCGGCGCAAGTCATACACTGCGCGGTCATTAATAAGGAGAGAAAAGCGGAATAAAGGCGGATCAAAACATGGAGTGGTCGTTTTGACCGCATGGTTGAAACAGCTCCAGTATGAAGTCACCGATTTTTTCTTTCCGCGGACATGCATCGGATGTGGGAAAGTCGGTGATTTTATTTGTACGGCCTGCTCGAAAAAATTGAGCAGGATGCTCCCGCCCCTGTGTCGGCGTTGCGGCAGGCCCGAATCCAGCGGGGCATATTGCTCCGAGTGCTGGGGAATAAAAAGTTCCCTCGACGAAATCCGCTCTGTTTTCATCTTCGACGGCATCGTCCGCCAGGCTGTGCATGAGCTTAAGTACCGTAATGTGCAGGCCATCTCCGCCTGCCTGGCCGGATACATGTCCGCCTATTTCCGGGAATACAGCCTGAACGGCGATGTGCTGGTGCCCGTGCCGCTTCATGAGAAACGCCTGAGAGAACGGGGCTATAACCAGTCCCGGCTTCTAACTGAGGCGCTTTCCAAGCTTATATTTAAAGAGGTCAATCCGGCGCTGCTCAAACGCGTCAGAAATACGGGGCCGCAGGCGCGCAGCTCCAGCGTCCATGAGCGTAAGGCAAATATGGAGAACACGTTTGTCTGCGAGTCAGACAGCGCCGCGGGCCGTAATATCATTATCATCGACGACGTTTGCACCTCCGGCGCCACTCTCGAGTCATGCGCATCGGCCCTTAAGTCGGCAGGGGCCGGACATGTGCTGGGCTTCACACTGGCAAGGGAAATATCACTGAGGAGTTGATTATGGAGATTAAAATAGCTGCGCGCAACATGAAACTGGAAGACGATGTGCGTGAGTACGCCGAGAGAAAGCTCGGCAAACTCTTCAGGTATCTCAACAATATCAGCTCGGTCAAGCTGGAACTGATCGAAGAGAAAACTAAATCCCGTCAGCCGGTCTTTGGAGCACAGGTGACGATAAACATAAACGGTTTCCTCATGAGGGGAGAGCAGAAGCGCGACAATCCAAGGGCTGCCATCGATGCTGTGAACGATATCATGGAGCGCCTGATCGACAAATATAAGAAGAGGTACAGTGTTAGCAAGGCGCACGATACCATCCGCACCCAGGCAGAGCAGGAAGCTTCCCCAGCCGAGCAGCCGCAGCATGTATATAAACGCAAACGCTTCATTGTGAAGCCCATGACCATCGAGCAAGCTGTGGAGCAGATGGAATTCCTGGGGCATGACTTCTTCCTCTTCGTCAGTGACGGCGACAACTCTATCAATGTTGTCTACCGGCGAAAAGACGGCAAATACGGCCTGATCGAGCCTGAGTTCGATTAGGGTGAGGCAGACTATACGGATGTTTAATGCCCTGATATCAACAAAGCATGGCTGGGTGGGCATCGCCTTCTCCAGGAAAGGAGTGAGCAGACTGAACCTGCCTGTTGCCGATAGGAAACAAGCGCAATCCCTGCTGGGCGACGGAAAAGAAAAGGATATTACCGAATCCGGCGTACTGGCGCAACAGGTGAGGGAATATTTCCAGGGCGGAAAAAGTGATTTCGATTGTAGAATGGACCTGTCGGGCGCAACACCTTTCCAGCGTCGCGTCTGGAAAGCGACCAGGGCGATACCTTACGGAGAGGTGCGAAGCTACAAATGGGTGGCACAAATGGCGGGCAGTCCACTGGCCTGTCGTGCCGTCGGGAATGCCTTGGCTTCCAATCCCCTGCCGCTGATCATCCCCTGCCACAGGGTCGTTTGCAGCGATGGTAGGCCGGGGGGATTCGGGGGTAAGGCCGGGGATGTCGCATCCAAACTGATGCTGCTCGAGCTGGAAGGAGCACTGGATCCCCGACTTATACGATAAGGTGGCGTATGATCAAGCACGCTTATGCGAATATCAATGATATAAGCCTGCATTACGCAAGCAACGGCAACGGGCCGTTGATCATGTTCCTGCATGGCTTTCCCGAGTACTGGAAAATGTGGGAGATACAGGTCGAGGAATTCGGCCGGGACCATCTGGCGGTCGCGCCGGACATGCGGGGTTATAACCTGTCCTCCAGGCCGCAGGATGTAAGCAGGTACAAACAGAAGTACCTTATGGAGGATATTAGGCAGCTGGCCCAACATCTGGGCTACGAGAAGTTTATTCTGGTTGCGCATGATTGGGGAGGTGCTGTGGCCTGGACCTTTGCCATGTTTTATCCACAGTATCTGAAAAAGCTGGTAATAATAAATGCTCCTCATCCTGTCATATTCGAAAGGGAGCTCAGGGAGAATCCGGAACAACGTAAGGCCAGCAGCTACATGCTTCTCTTCCGCAGCCCGGAGGCCGAAATAAAGCTATCCGCCGACAATTACGCATGGCTGCTTAATATGGCCTTCGGAGATCTTATCAGGGAAGGGATTCTTAAGGATGAAGACATAGAAGGATATAGGAAGGCCTGGTCCCAGCCCGGTGCATTGACCGGAGGTCTGAATTACTACCGCGCTGCCAGCATGGGGGCCCTGGAGAATCCGGGTAAGTCGGCTGCCGAAAAACTGGCTGCGACAACTGGCCTACCCGGGATCAACTTGCCTGTGCTGGTGATCTGGGGAGAGAAAGATACCGCGCTTTTAACAGGATGTATAAGAGGGCTGGATGAATACGTGACAGACCTTACCATCCGGCGTGTGCCCAATGCTTCACACTGGGTGGTGCGGGAGAAGCCGCTGCTTGTAAACTCGCTGATACGCGATTTTCTGGAACAATAGTCTGAATCAGGAGTTGGCCAGCATTTTGAGTTCAGCCATCAGATTATCGGAGTAGTCGATTTTAATATCCGGAACCTCCAAGCGCGTGATTTCATCACCCCTGCGTATGGCCAATTGCACGCTGTCGTTGCCCGGATACCTGCGCAGCACTTCCAGCACCTTCTGCAAATACTCCAGGTCCTTTCTGGAATCCTCGCTCTGCCTGATGTTGATGATGAGCGTTCTGGGTCCTATATGGTTGTTTTTCCTGCCGTTGTCCTGTTTGATCGGCTGCACCGGTTTGGGCGGTTCGGGCCTTGAAGCCTCCGGCTCGTAGCGGCTGACCTTGGTGCAGTTGATGTTAGCCCTGTCCTCCCTTACCTTGACATAGCCTTCCACCAGCAGGATGCTGCCGTCCACCCATAGCTCCTGCGTCTGAGAGTAAACGTCGGACCACACGGTAACCTCGATGTTGCCGTTGAGATCCTCGAAAGTGACGATAATGAAGATGCGGTTGTTCTTGGTGGTAATCTGTCTGACTGAAGTGACCATGCCGGCCACAATGACCTTCTCGCCGGCCATCTCAGTGTTGATTTCGCCGCACAGCACGGTGGCATGCTCCGCCAGGCGCGATGCCATGGCTGTGAGCGGGTGCTCGGAAAAGTAGAGTCCCATCAACTCCTTCTCCCAGGAAAGCTTCTCCTGCAGTGACACGTCGAAATCCTCCATGTCAAGTGCGGGAAGGGGTACATCCACGTTTTCTCCGAAGAGGTCGAACATGCTGGATTGGCCTGATAGCCGCTGACGCTGCTCGCGCTGGGATAGAGAAACGATGCGGTCGAGGGCGGCCAGCAGGGCGCCCCTCTGCCCGAGGCCATCCAGCGCGCCTGCCTTTGTCAGACTCTCTATCACCTTTTTATTAACGTTGCGAAGGTCCACGCGCCGGCAAAAATCCTCAATAGATTTAAACTCACCCACCTCACGGGCTTCGACGATGGGCAGCACGGCGTTGCCGCCCACGTTCTTGATGGAGGCCAGCCCGAACCTGATGGCGCGTCCCATGCCGGTTTTCTCGATGGTGAAATGAGCGAAGCTGTGGTTGATGTCGGGCTTGAGCACCTCTATACCCATACGCCTGCATTCGGCCACGGCCGAAGCGATACGGTCGGTCTTATCGAAGTATGTGTTGAGAAAAGCGGCCATATACTCGATGGGATAGTTGGCCTTGAGGTAGGCAGTGTCATAGGCGATGCGGGCGTAGCTCACACTGTGCGCCTTATTGAAGGCGTAGCCGGCAAAAGGCTCGATCAGGCTGAAGATGGCGCCGGCCTCGCTCTCCGTGTATCCCTTGGTCCTGGCGCCGTCTATAAAATTCTGCCTCTCCTTCTTCATCACGGCGGCATCCTTTTTACCCATGGCTTTGCGTATGATGTCGGCGCGGCCCAAGCTGTAACCTGCGAAACGCTGCACTATGAAAAGCACCTGGTCCTGGTAGACGATTACGCCGTAGGTGTCCTCCAGTATGGGTACCAGGTCAGGATGCGGATAGTGCACCGACTCCAGCCCGTGCTTGGCCTTGATGAAGGTTGGTATATGCTCCATGGGCCCGGGACGGTATAAAGCGACCATGGCGGCGATGTCGGTGAATTTAGTGGGCTTGAGCTCTTTAATATAGCGGCGCATGCCCGTGCTTTCAAGCTGGAAGATACCCATGGTCTCACCCGAGGAGAACAGCTCGAAGGTCTTTGTGTCGTTGATGGGTATATTGAGCAGGTCCAGCTCGATTCCGTGTTGTTCCTTGATGACATCCCTGGCCTTGGCCAGCAGGGTGAGGTTTGCCAGTCCCAGGAAGTCGAGCTTGAGCAGTCCCAGCCTGGCCACGTTCTCCATGGAGAACTGTGTCATGGCGGAGTGCTGGCCGATGTCCCGGCTGCCGCGCTGCATGGGCAGATAGCGTGTGAGAGGTTCGCGCGATATCACCACGCCGGCGGCGTGCGTGCTGGAGTGGCGCGAAATACCCTCCAGCTTCTTGGCCGTGTCGATCAGCTTGCGCACCATCTCATCGGCGGTATACATATCGGCCAGCTCTTTGACCTCCATCATGGCGTCATCCAGCCTTATGTTGGGCCTGGGTGGTATCAGCCTGGCTACCTGGTCGACCGACCCGTAGTTCATGCCCAGCGCGCGCCCCACATCACGGATGGCCGCCCTGGCGCCCAGCGTGCCGAAGGTTATGATTTGCGCTACGT
>Ga0265297_10011232_pt1 | contig 11005 bp, 1 predicted proteins | sample Munlanlwell13791_FD_192502 | JGI IMG/M metagenome (GOLD analysis project Ga0265297, IMG submission 192502) | Leachate microbial communities from a municipal landfill in Southern Ontario, Canada - Leachate well 137-91 | ecosystem: Engineered > Solid waste > Landfill > Unclassified | place...
GGTTTGTGACAGTGTGACGATTACTATGACATCCGGCGCGTTAAGTTTAAACGGCATGGATGAAACCGTGACTTCGTTCAGCAATAGCGGCGGGACCTTTACGACCGGTTCGGGCCATTTGACCGGCATTGGCGACACTCCCGGTACCGTTACGTGGTCGGGCGGAACGAACACGATCAATAATGGCGGTCTTGTCGAAGATGCCCATATTGTGATTACGGGCGGGACAAATACCGTGGAGGGCGGCGCCACTGGCGGCGTGTTTCAGCTCAATGCCGGGGGAACAGGTTTGGAAATGACGGGTGCGACCTTGACGCTCAATTCCGATGGAACTACTGCCGGTAAATTGCTCCTCCAAGGTGACGTGACAACTTATGCCTCGGCAACGACTTCTAATATCAGCAATGGTCTTGCGTTGGCCAATTCCGGGACTGTGGATCTCGATGGCGGAACACGAACATTCACCATCGCAGACGGTGCCGCAGCAAACGATCTTGCCATTAGCGCCGTCATTGACAATGGCGCCCTGACCAAGGCCGGCGCAGGCACTCTTACTCTAAGCGGCGCCAATACCTACACCGGCAGAACGACGATTAACGCGGGTACGCTGGACCTGACCGGCGGCGATGCGATTGTCGACACTGGGGCAGTGAGTCTGGCCAATGTGGCAGGAGCGAAGCTGGTGCTTAACGACGATGAAACCATCGGTTCTCTCTCAGGCGGCGGCGCCTTGGGCGGCAATATCGAACTGGGAAACAGTACCCTCACCTTCGGCGATGCCAGTAACACCACCTACAGCGGCATCATCAGCAACTTCAAGGGCGGTTGTCTGATCAAACAGGGCACGGGCACGCTCACTTTAACCGGCGCTCATCACACCTACAAAGGGCTTACAACAATCAACGAGGGAACATTAAAGTTCAGTGGCAATACCACCCTCGATGGCGGTCTTACGAATGCGGCGGCAGGGGTCCTGGATATTGGGCTAAACACCCTGACGCTTGCCGGCAACTATAAGCAGGATGCGGGCACTCCGACTTTAAATGTAACCCTTAGCGGAGCGGCGAATGGAACGATCGATGCAACAGCTACCGGAAATGCCGCTGACTTTAACGCGGGTACGATTCATGCGGCCCGTGGAAGCGGAAGGATCACGAACGGTCAAAAGTATACAATCTATGATGCTGCTGTGGGGGCTATGGATTTTTCAGGTATTACCGTGACGTCCGGAATCAGAAACGTTAATTTTACAATCAGCACCACGGGTGATGATCTGATCCTGACAGCGGTTGGTTCTAGCGGCTATATCTTTGGCACCGTCTCGACCGGCGGCAATGCGGAAGCTGTCGGGAATACACTTGACAAGATCGTCGAGGCCGGAGCGACCGGCGATATGGCAAACGTCATTGATAAACTGGACGGGATGGGTTCTGATGCGGAAGTCGCCGGGGCAATGGCGACGATGGAGCCGGACGTGAGCACTGGTACAGTGGAGGGCAGCCGCGTTCTGACGGGGCAGTCATTTGTGACCATCAGTAACCGGTTGGGCGGCGCGCGGAGCGGATTCGTGGGTTCGGGTGTTTCGAGCGGGGATATGACGGATGGCATGGGTGTCTGGATCCAGGGTCTTGGGAGCAACATGAAACAGGATGAGCGTAAGGGGATCCAAGGGTTCTCGGCGAACACCTGGGGGACCACGATCGGCGCTGATAAAGTAATCGACAAGCATTTCCGGCTGGGGCTTGCCGGCAGTTATGGATGGGCGGGTGTGCATTCCAAACAGCCCGGGAGTCCTTCGAATGATATCAACAGTTTCCAGGGGACGATCTACGGGAGTTATGACTCCCTTGATCTCAACAAGGCGCGTCAGGGCGGCAAGAAGTCTTACGAGGCGGTGCGCAGCCAGGTCGAGAACTCCTGGTATGTGGACGGGATGTTCGCTTTTACGCAGGATAACTACGACAGCCGCCGCGAGATCTGGTTAACTTCTGCGGATAAACGTGTTGCGAAGGCGGAGCATTACGGCCAGCAGTATTCGACGAAGTTCGAGACAGGATATACTTTTGTTTTTGAGAAGACAAAAAAGCTGGAGATCACCCCATTCGCTTCTCTTGGCTACAACTTTCTTTACATGAACAAGTATAAGGAAAATGGAGCGAATGCGCTGAATCTGAGCGTCCAGGGCGAAGGGTTCCATCAGCTGGAACAAGGGCTCGGGACGAAGCTGGCATATCCGATCGTGGCCAAGAAGGTGGGGACATTCATTCCCTCGGCCAAGGCGGCATGGCTTTATGATTACATGGGAGACCGGTTTGAGACGACGGCTTCTTTTGCCGGTGGAGGACCTTCTTTTAACACCCAAGGCGCAAAACCCGCAAAGAACGGGATGCTTTTCGGCGCTGAACTCGCATTCCTGAACAAGGGGAATATGACCCTTACCGGGAACTGGGACATAGAACTCAAGGACCAGTTCATAAGCAACACCTATTACGGCACCGTCCGATACGATTTCTAATACCCATTTAGAATCCTCAAAAGCTAATGAGGTGCAGACGTAAAACATCCAATAAAAATTAAAAAACAGCTTTCTCTGTTTATCATCCTTTCTTTTGCTTCTTTACTGCCTCTTACTACTACAGCGGAGGCAGCAAACGAGACTTATGCACAGGCGGTTGTAAATGCCAAGGCGCACGCGGACAGTCCGACGGAATGGGTCGCGACGGATGTGAGCATAGTCAAGATTGGCACGGCAGAATCTGTAGCTGTAAGTAATCCCTACGGCTTAAAATATTACGGTGCGTCGGGTAACAATCAATTGATCGTGCGCACAGCCAGTACAAGCAACGCCTACAACGGTGTGGTGGGTACCGCGACTGCCGGAACCAATTACGCGATCTATGGCAGCAAGACCTCAATGAACGCCTGGGTCACTACCGGTCAGGAGATGACCAGCTTTATTGACGGCCAGGGCTTGACCGCGAGCACAGTCACCACGGGGATCGAGCGCGGCCTGGGGATGAATACTGCCGCTGGAGGCACCCACGATGCTATTTTTGAAATGGCAGTAACTGTCGGAAATTCCGGTAACAATCCATACCTTCTGCGGCCGGTGCGCAATCCCAATCCCACCACTTACAGTACCACTCCCGGTGATTATGGAACGAGCGCCTCTTTTCCCGCCAGTGCCTCGGCTGCAGGGATCGGTACCGGCGAGGCAGCGAATAATGTATTTACCAACTATAAGACCGCTTATACAAATTGGGCGGCTCAGGCATACTCCACCAGCCCGTTTCCCTGGACACAGCTCGGATACACTTATTATTGGGGACAGGTTGAAAATCCTCCCACACAGCTGAGCGAGGTGCAAGGAATGTCCGAATTCATTTTGCTGGGCGGAACAGGGAACAGTGACACGAGCAAAACCCCGTCCGGCACCAACGAGGCGGGGAAATTGATCACCGTCGGTATTTACGCCACACAGTCCTATATCTATACGAAAAACAACGGGACCATCCTTACCGATGCAACAGGCTCTCAATACGGCAACGGCTTCGCCAGTTTTAATGTCACCGGTTCGTGCAATACTCTTTGGGCCGGGGCGAATTTTCAATCCGGCGCCAGCCTTGATGCGAGCACCGTTAACACGATCACTATTGCCGCGGGCGGGAGTGTCAGCGGCGGGGAGGGTATTCTTGTCGGATCCAAAAACTACACCGTCACGAACACTGGGTCTATTACGGCCAACGTTAACACCAAAAAATTCAATACGACCGGTTCGGAAAATATCGCCCTTCTTTTTAAAGGCGATACCGCAGCTTATGTCGGTGACGTGAAAAATATTCTCATAAACTCCGGCACGATTACAGGCCCCGGGTCGAGCGGCATCGCCGTCAAAACTCTTGCAGGCGACACGGCGATCACCAATACTGGAACCCTTTCCGGCGGTGGTTACGCCATTTATCTGACAAGCGGCACAAATACCATCACCAATAATGCCGGTGGCACGATCACAGGCCCCATCAAAATCGCCTCCGGCACAACAACGGTTGTTAATAACGGGACGATCAATATCGGGACAGCGACAACTAACGGAGGGATTTATACGCAGAATTCGAACGCCACGTTAAAACTCACCGCGAATTCGGCGACCCATTTTGGGAAACTTACAGCCTCAAGTGCTGCTTTAGATGCGGCAAGCAAGGTTTACGTCAATGTTGGCGGGTATATTGCTAACGGGGCATCTTTAAAGGTCATTGACGTAAGCGGTGGAGCAGTGACCGTTCCTGGGAACATCTCTTCTTCCAGTTATGCCGTCGGATTTACTGCGAATGGAGCGGCCGATTTAGTTCTGACCGCGGCTCGTGTCACTAACGCTTATGCTACAGCATCCTCAAGTGGTAACACGGATAGGGTAGGCGCGACTCTTGACCAAATTGCCTCGGGCGGACCCACCGGGGATATGCAGACGGTCTTGAGCACGCTCGACCAAATAGGTACTGCTACTCAAGTTGCAAATTCGGTCGAGACCATGACACCGGATGTAAGTTCCGGGGCGATTGATGGGAGTCGGTCTTTAACGGCTCAAGGGTTCACGACGGTCAGTAACCGGCTGGGCGGCGTACGAAGCGGTGGCGCGACAGGTTCGGGCGTTTCAAGCGGGGACATGGCAGATGGCGTGGGTGTCTGGATGCAGGCTCTCGGGAGCAACATGAAGCAGGGCGAGCGCAAAGGGATTGAGGGATTCTCGGCGAATACCTTCGGGACCACGATCGGCGCGGATAAAGTGATCGATAATCATTTTCGCGTGGGTCTTGCGGGCGGTTATGGGTGGGCGGGCGTGCATTCCAAACAACCGGGCAGTCCTTCCGATGATATCAACAGTTTCCAGGGAATGATCTACGGCAGTTTCGACTCCCTGGATCTCAACAAAGCAAGACAGGGCGGCAAGAAGTCCTACGAGGCGGTGCGCAGCCAGGTCGAGAATTCCTGGTATGTGGACGGGATGTTCGCTTTCACGCAGGATAATTACGATAGTCGCCGCGAGATCTGGCTGGGGGTCACAAAGCGAGTCGCGAAAGCGGAACATTACGGCCAGCAGTATTCCACGAAATTCGAGACGGGATACAAGTTTGTCTTTGAGAAAACAAAAAAGCTGGAAGTGACTCCTTTCACGTCCCTGAGCTACAACTATCTTTACATGAACAAGTACAAGGAAAAAGGCGCAGACGCGCTGAATCTGAATGTTCAGGGTGAAGGCTTCAATCAGCTGGAACAGGGTTTTGGGATGAAACTTGCCTATCCGATCACGGTCAAGAAAGCCGGGACATTCATTCCGTCTGTTAAGGGGGCATGGCTTTGTGATTACATGAGGGACCGGTTCGAGACGACAGCGAGTTTTGCCGGCGGAGGAACTTCCTTTAACACTCAAGGCGCCAAACCCGCGAAGAATGGAATGCTCTTCGGCGCTGAACTCGCGTTTCTGAACAAAGGAAACATGACGGTGACCGGGAATTGGGACGTAGAAGCCAGAGACCGGTTCATAAGCAACACCTATTACGGCACCGTCCGCTACGATTTCTAGCACCCATGTAAGACCCAGTCTTCAATGGGGTTTCTGACAAAGTCCGCTTGATTTACCATTGAATTTCAAATCGATAATCCAGCCGGCTTTGGTTTTGGGTGTGTCTCAGTTTTCCGCTTTCTGTCTTCAGTTTTCCGAGCAGCAGGTCGAGAATAAAAGTTGTGCCTTGCTATAGAGTCATATAGAATTCGAACATCAAAGTCTGTGATGCTGTGAAATCCTGCTCCTTGCAACCTAGGATAAATTAACTTTGAAAAAAGTTACGGGCTATTTCTACATAAAACCAAAAGAAATTTCTTTCTCCAAAAAGCTTCTTTCCGTCATCGCCATCCTTTCCCTTGTTTTTTCCGTTCCCACGCTTCCATTGGCGCAGGCGGCAGCAACCGGCTTCAATCAAACAGACGCGGGGCCTTACGATTACACCACAGCGGGCAACTGGGTCGACAACACCATCAATGGGACTTGGGATTCAACGCTGACTTTGACAGCGGGGCAAACGGTTACTTTTGTCACCGACACCGCTCCCGGCACAGCGTTGAATTTTAATTACGACGGCAACTTTTCGCTCACGCTGGAGGCCTCCGCGGCCGGCACCAAAATCATCTATCTTAGCGACAACATTAGTTTGAATACCGGCGGCGGGACTTCGGCGAATGTCACTGTTGGCGACGCGGACAATCACCTCAATGTTAACTTGGGTGGCGCGACCCGCACCATGACGGTGGCTGCCAATCGCACGCTAACTTTTCTTGACGTTGTTTCCAATGGTGCTTTAACGAAGACTGGCTCTGGTATTTTTACTCTCAGCGGCGCCAACACCTACAGCGGCGGAACTACCATTAATGCTGCGGGAGGTACGGTTATCGCTCTTAATGAAGACGCGCTGGGAACCGGGGATGTTACATTGGCTGGCGGTAAGCTGCAGCTCGTCAACGATACAGCGATGGCCCTTGGCAACAATGTCGTGGTGACTGGCGATACCGAAATTGATTCCGATACAGCAACTGCTACGGATGGAGTGACACACACCCTCGGCACTTTGACTATCAACGCCAGCACCTTGACCGTCGGGACCGCGACGAACGCGGCATCAGGAACTCAAGGGCTGACTTTTGGAAATGTGATTTTGAATGGTGCCGCCGGGACAACGGCCACTATTGATATGGCTCTCGGCGCTGGCGGGGCCAACGGGCTTTTGACCCTTGGCACTGTAAGAGGTACTCTCGAACAGAATGTAACGCTCGATGTCGGTTTAGCCGACCTAAGCGTGGGAGCTATAGGCAACGCCAATGAAATCATGCAGTTGACTATCACGGGCGCGACCACCACTTTAGGTGGCAATATCACAACCACTAATAATGGCATCCTAAGGGGAGATATTGACATAAACGGTAATGTTGTGCTGGGGGACACCGTGTCCATAGTTACGAACAATATAAATACATCAGACGGCGGAAATATAGACATTAGCGGAGCGACGTCGGCAAACGGTGCTTCTCATGATCTTACCATCAACACATCAAGTAGTAATAAGTACGGCGGGACCGTGGCGCTTGGAGCGTTGAGTAATGGCGGTGGATCTTTTGTGAATAATTTAAGCATTACCACAACGGGTAGCGGGGCGGGGCGTTCTAGCGGAGACATTTCTTTGCAAGCGACGCGGACTACGGGCACACAGAGTTATGACACGGCGGGTGCCGCCATTGCTGCAAACGGGACCGTAACATTGAACGGCGATCTCACGACTACCGATAGCGACATCACTTTTGCCGCGAACACGCCGGTCACTCTTGGCGCTGCGGTAGCGATCACCACTGGAACCGGAAGCGCCACGCTCAGGACCGTCAATAACGGCGGATTTCTTCTTACCATGGACAACACGGGCGCGAGCGCCAGCCAGATCGCCGGCGCCGTTTCTGGAAATGGAGGTCTGACCAAAACCGGGAGCGGAACACTGACCCTTTCCGGCGCGAACACCTATACCGGTACGACGACAATTAGCGATGGGACTTTGCAGATAGGTGATAATGGTGCTACGGGGACTCTTGGCGCGGGCGCTGTCACAAATAACGCTACATTAACATTCTCCCGTAGCGACGATATCACAGTCACCAATTTCATATCCGGCACAGGTTCTTTAGTAAAAAGGGGCGCAGGGACGCTTTTCTTGGCGCCGGTTGTGAGTGCGACGGGCGGCACCATTACTACTGTCGGAGATTATAAGATCCATACTTTTACAGGTGATGGCACCTTTGATGTGGTGGGAGATTTGAGCGCGGAGGTGTTGGTTGTGGGTGGTGGCGGCGGCGGAGGCGGAGCCGCAGGGTGGGTTGGTTCTGCGGGGGGTGGCGGAGCCGGCGGTTATGTTTATGATGCAAGTAAAGAGATCACTTCCGGTTCTTATACTGTAACCGTTGGCGATGGCGGAGCTGGCGGCGCAGAAGCTGGGGACCCTACAGGCATTGGAACCAATGGCGAAGATTCATCCATTTTTGATTTAAACGCAGTGGGCGGCGGTGGCGGTGGAACTCCTTATAGTGGTGTTGGTCAGGATGGAGGCTCGGGAGGAGGCGGTGCTTATTCCAATACTGCCACTCCAGCTTCTGGAGGCAATGGCTCACAGGGTTATGCGGGAGGCTCAGGCGGAGTTAGTGGGCCTGCTCCCTATGGTGCCGGCGGCGGCGGTGGATCTTCTGCAGCAGGTAATTCCGGCGACGATGACGCTGCAGGCGGCGCCGGAACTTCTAACTCTATTACCGGGGCAGCAGTATTTTACGCCGGTGGTGGCGGTGGCGGAAATGAGGGTGGTATTGCTGGCCCTGGTGGAGTGGGAGGGGGTGGAGCTGGTAATACAAATGGTTCCGGAGTAAGTGGTACAGCCAATACTGGTGGTGGCGGCGGCGGAGCTGCCGGAACATGGGGGGGGACCGGAGGTAACGGCGGCTCGGGGATTGTGATCGTGCGTTACGATAGTACTACAATTGGGAGTAATACCTACACCGGTGGGACTACCCTCACCGAGGGTATCATAAACTTCACTAATGGTGGTATTGGTTCAAGCGGCGACATAGTTTTTAATGGTGGCACACTTCAGTACGCTGCGGGAAACACCCAGGATGTTTCAAGTCGCATCACGAATAGCACCAGCGCTGTCACGATCGATACCAACTCCAATGATGTTACTTTCGCAGGCGTCATTGATTCTGATAATACAGGCGGTCTGACCAAATCCGGCGAAGGCAGGCTTACTTTATCCGGCGCCAACACCTACACCGGAACCACAACGCTTAGCAATGGCACATTGCAAGTGGGTGTCGCGAGCGTGGGCTCGGTTGGCTCGATCACAAGCAGTGCGATCGGCACGGGAGCATTAGCCTTAAACGGCGGAACGATCTCTTCGGATAGTACCACCGCGAGAAGCATTTTGAATGCGGTCACTTTCGGCGGGAATGTTACTTTGGGCGACACTACGAACACTGGCAAACTGACTTTTAGCGCGGCCGCGGATCTGGGCGGGGCAACCCGAACATTGACGACCGCGAGCAACGCGGAATTTGCAGGCGTTCTGAGCAATGGCGGTCTGACAAAAGGAGGGAGCGGAACACTGACCCTTTCCGGTGCGAACACCTATGTCGGCGCGACCACAATGAACGACGGCACTCTGAACATCGGAAGCAACACAGCGTTGGGCGCAACAGCCAGCACATTTACAATTGCCGGCGGTACGATCGATGCTACCGGTGCAGCGCGCGTCATAACCAACAACAACGCGCAGATCTGGAGCGGCAACTTCGCTTTCACGGGCACCAACGATCTTGACCTTGGCGATGGTGCGGTGAATCTTGGCGCCGCTCTTCGAGTAATCTCAATCTCAAACGCGAGCACACTGACCGTGGGCGGTGCTATGAGCGGTACTGGGCTCGGAGGCGTGCACAGATCCGGTGGCGATGCAAGCGGAGAGCTCATCCTGAGTGGTGACAATGTCCACACGGGGAAGACCATGGTCAGCTCTGGAATTCTCACTTTATCGGGGGATAATTCAGGTGCGTCGGGAGGCGTGACCATTAACGGCGGCATATTAAACATCAATAGCGTAACTGCTCTCGGGACCGGGGAATTCATCATTAACGGCGGTACGATCGATAACACGAGCGCCGGGGATATTACATTGACAACGGCGAATAGCCAAAGCTGGGCGGGCAGCTTCACCTATACCGGTAGCGCCCATAGTCTCAATCTCGACACGGGCGGAGTGATGCTGCTTAGCGGCGATCGGACAGTTACGGTTGGCGGAAATACGCTAGCCGTTGATGGTGTTATCAGCGGGGGCTGGGGTATCAACAAGGCTGGCGCAGGAACGCTTGCGCTAAACGGCAACAATACTTACACCGGCGCAACCACCCTTACAGATGGAACACTGAGCGTTGGCGTAACCGGGAACCTTGGCGCGGCGGCTTCGAACCTTGTGTTCGATGGCGGTACGCTGCAGATCACCGGCACGACTTTAACCAGTATTACGGGAATCGGACATACTGTCACTACCAACGCGACCAAGACCGTTGGATTAGATATCAACAATGCGGCCAACACGTTCACGTTCGATCAGGTCCTGAACCAGACGACCGGCGGTCTCACTAAATCGGGCGCTGGTACTTTGATCCTCAATCAGGCCAACACCTACACCGGCGCGACGAATATCAACGGCGGGACATTAAAAATCAGTGCGTCAAGCAACCTGGCTAATACGTCGTCCATTAGTATCAATACCGGAACACTGGAGGCTACCGCAAATTCGTTTTATTTGTCATCCGCTATTACACTCGCCGGAGCTGGAACTCTCCAGACCGATAGCGATGCGGCAATGACCGTGAACGCTGTGGACAATGGCGGGTACTTACTGACCATAGCTGGCTCGGGGCAGACCACAATAAGCGGTATTCTTAGTGGATCAGGAGATTTGATCACAGGATCTGGCACGCTTGTTTTTAATACCACTAATACTTATAGTGGGTCAACAACCATTAATGGTGGCCGACTGACTTTTGCGCGGCATAGTTTGGATAACACATCGTCTATTATCATCAATGGTGGAGGAGAATTAAGAGACACTGGTAATGCTCCCACCCTGACACAGAATATAACGATTGGAGCCGGAGGGGGAACGGTCTATTCAGGTTCAGGGGGTGCTCCGCTGACGCTGAGTGGCAATGTAGATAATGGCGGTAATTTATTTACAGTTGATGGCGGTATGACCACGATCAGCGGGAACATCAGCGGCTCGGGAGGTCTGACCTCGTCGACAAATGCTTACGGCGACGACTATACACTGACTCTCTCCGGAACAAAAACCTATACAGGCGCCACAACTGTCAGCTCGGGTATTTTGGCTGTCAACGGCGATATCCGCACCAGTTCTCTCACCAC
>Ga0265297_10011233_pt1 | contig 11005 bp, 11 predicted proteins | sample Munlanlwell13791_FD_192502 | JGI IMG/M metagenome (GOLD analysis project Ga0265297, IMG submission 192502) | Leachate microbial communities from a municipal landfill in Southern Ontario, Canada - Leachate well 137-91 | ecosystem: Engineered > Solid waste > Landfill > Unclassified | place...
CGGGCCCCTTTCAGCGTTTTCCCATGCTTGTTCAAAAGATCCTGGATCCGGGTCACCACATGCTCAGGCATGCTTTGGTTGATCTCTCCGGCAAGTTCGATAAAGCGCGGTTCAAATCCATGAATGCGTGCCTTCCAGGAAAGATAGAAGGGGTCTATCGGAATGCAATGTCCCCCCAATCCCGGACCGGGATAGAACGGCATAAAACCGAAGGGTTTTGTTTTGGCGGCTTCAATCACTTCCCAGATATCGATTCCGAGTTTGCCGCACATCAGACACAACTCGTTCATGAGGCCGATGTTGACACTGCGGAAAGTGTTCTCGACCAGCTTGACCATTTCCGCGGTTTTTGGTGACGACACTTCTACAACCGTGTCGACGGTAGCGCTATAAAGCGCGGCGGCAAGTTTTGTGCAGTTTGCGGTCATCCCGCCCACGACCTTCGGAATATTCTTGGTTTTGTATTTAGGGTTGGAAGGATCAACCCGCTCCGGCGAAAATGCCAGAAAAAAATCTTTACCGAGTTTTAGCCCCGTTTTTTCCAGGATCGGCAAAATCACTTCATCAGTCGTCCCGGGATAGGTCGTGCTTTCGAGTACGACAAGCTGTTCGGAATGCAGATGTTTTTGGACCTGCCGGACCGCTGACAGAATATAAGAAAGATCGGGGTCTTTCGTCTTTGCCAGGGGCGTCGGGACACAGATACTGACCGCATCGACCTCTTTCAAGACCGAAAAGTCCGTAGTCGCCTTGAAAAGCTTCTTGCGCGAATACGCCCTGACATCTTCCGAAGGCACATCCAGAATGTAGGATCGCCCTCCTTCGAGTTCACGAACCTTTTCTTTCGATACATCAATCCCAAAGACCTTGAAACCCGCCTTAGCGAATTCGATCGCAAGCGGAAGACCGACATATCCCAGACCGATCACCGCAATTTTGGCCTCCCGGTTTTCAATTCTGCTCAGCAGGTTTGTCTTGTTTTTTTTCTTCATAGATTTTCTTTTTTGTTAAATCGTTATTAAATAATTTTGTATTCCTCGGAACCTCACCTCAAGAAAAGGCGTTTTCCTTTACGATCTTTGCCCTTGGCCAACTGAGAGCACAACAAACCCGCGGAAAGCGTTACGGCTAGAATCAAATAGCGGGAGAACCTTGCGGGGCTTCAACAAATCCAAGCACCGAGCTTATTCATCTTCCTGACTTTGCTTTATTTTTGAACATGTTTTTAATGGTGGTTTTGAATCTCTCTCTAAATGTCTCTTTCTTTTTTGACGTATCCCGTCTTTGGCCTTCCCCGCCGTAATAGCGATAGGATTTGTAATATTGGTAATAACCGAGGTCGCTATGTTCTGCTTTCATGGCGTTCAGCACAATGCCCAGGAATTTTGCCTTTGTATTTATCAGTTTCTCTTTCGCATTCCGGGCAGCCGGAACAAGGATCTTACCGCTGCGTACCACCTGGATAGAAGCATCCGTCATTCCCGATAGAATGATGGCATCCGTAACGCTGATAACCGGCGGTGAATCGAAAATGACAAAGTCGAACATCCGTTTCGCCTCTGCAATGAATTCCTGCATTTTGGGGGAACCGATAAGTTCCGCGGGGTTTTTGACGTTACCGCCCGAGGTCACGACTTTCAGGTCCGCGATTTCCGTATTCTGAACAATCGAATTCATGTCGGCAGCGCCTGTGAGGTACTCCGTTAGTCCGTTGTGTTTGTTCAAGTTAAACACTTTGTGAAGCTGCGGCTTTCTCAGATCGGCGTCAACAAAGAGAATTTTGCTGCCGCACTGTGACATCACGATGGCAAAGTTTGAGCTCGTCATCGTCTTACCCGCCTGCGGATCGGCGCTCGTAATGACTATCGACCTTAGATCGGCACCTTCCGGCAATAAGGAAAGGACTTCGGTGCGGAGATGTCTGAAATGCTCGGATATCGGAGACGTCGGCTGGAGGTGGACAAATCTATCTCTTTCGGTTTCAAGAATGCGCCCATCAAGTTCGGGGATCGACCCGAGAAAGCGTGTTTCCAAGATTTCCCTTACGTCCTTCGGCGTCTTTATCGTCATGTCCAGATAATCGATAAAGAATCCTAAGGCAATCCCCATGACAAGGCCCACCATCACCGCTAACACCATATTCAGTATTAGGTTTGGTTTTGCAGGCTTTTCCGGCACCTCGGCCCTGTCCACAATGCTTATGTTATTGATGTTGATCGTACTTGTGACATCGACTTCCTTTAACCTTGAAAGTAATGTCTCATATATGCGCCTGTTGTTATCCGTTTCGCGCTCAAGTGTCCTGTACTCCATCGTCTTGCTACCCGCGTCTACATCTTCCATGCCCTGGATCTTGTTCCTTAAGGAGTTGATCTGGGACCTGAGTTCCACCATCTTGGGGTGCTCTTCGGTATAACGCTCGGCATAGCTGTCCAGAAGGGCCTGCGACTTCGCATATTCCGCTTTCACCTGCTCCGCGGCCTGCTCTCCTCCCATCCTTACCTGTGGCAGGACGTTGATATTATTCGCTTCTCTGTACTTCTGGAGTGCCAGCTCTGCACTTGTTAACTTTTGCCTTTGCTCCTCGATCTCCTTGGTAAGCCATTCCGCAGCAGCGCCGGCGGTGCTTATATTGCGTTTAAGGTTATATTTTATGTATTCTTCCGCGACTGCATTTGCGATGTTCGCCGACATCTTCGGGTCCGTGCTTTCCGCAATGATCTCTACGAGCTGGCTATTCTTGATAGGTATTATCCGGATGACTTTGAGGAGCTTTTTGACCGGATCCTCTTGCTTGTCCTTACGCGGGACATCCTTGTTCAGGCCAATGGCATCGGCCACATTCCTCATTAGCGTGGAGCTCTGGAGCAATTTATACTGGGTTTCGTAATAGTCCTTGTAGGCCCTGTAATCATCGGAGACTCCCATGGGAGCGACTTCCTGGATCGAGGTGACGCGCGGACTGCTTTTTTCTATTTGGATAACGGCCGTGGCCTCGTAGACCGGATTCTGCTTGAGCGTGCCTATCAGTACTGTGGAGACAAGCACCGTAAAAAACGTGAGGATCGCTCCCCGCCGTCTTATGATGACGTGAATATAGTCCTGGATATTTGCCTGCTTTTCGATCACTTGTTCTGTCCTTTCTCAAAAAGCATATTTTTTCACAGCAATTTACGAGATTTGTAATATTTGGAAAATATACAGCCAGATGACAGGATCAGAAAGGACTTTCGGGAACAAAAACGATGTCCCCCCTCTTGAGCGGCACGTCTTTCGACTTGTCCCCTTTTCGGCTGATCTCTCCCACCTTGACGGTGAGGGTCTTTTTTTCGCCGTTCTCCATGCGCATGATCTTAACCTTATTTTGCGCGGCAAATTTGGTAAATCCTTTGGCGAGGCCTATTGCTTCGAGAACGCTCAAATTCCCCCGCAGCGGGAAAGAACCAGGTTCGTTGACCTGCCCTGTCACGCTGATCGTACTGTATTCCTTGATGAAAACGGTCACTTGTGGTTTTTTTAGATATCTTGTAAGTTTCTTTTCAAGAACCTTTTCTAATTCGTAAGTGGTTAGACCTTCCGCTTTGACTTCACCCAAGAGAGGAAAGGATATACTTCCGTTGGAAGAGATTCTTATCTCGCGGTAAAGCTCGTCTTCTCTGTAAACAGTGATTTCCAGAACATCATCGGGGCCGAGGGGGTAATCTTCTTGGGCGTGGACTGCTGTCGGTAATAAAACTAAAATGACGAGGAGGACTGAAATGCGAATGCGGGCGCTTATAGGACTAAACATCTTTTCAAAAGATCATGGCTTCCTTAAAACAACAGGGAGCCACGCAAAATCACTTGTTGGTCTTTATAGCTGAAATTATGGAAATTCGAATGTCTTTGTTTAACAACATATTCGGGTTCAAAGAACAGCGTTTCTTTCACGATCTCATATTTAAACCCCACGCTGATACCCCACAAAGTGTCTTGCCTCTTCGCTGTTTTGTCACCTTCTCTTGTTTCCGAAGGATAGCGGTTATAGGCCCAAAAAGTTCCTCCGTTCATCCGTAAACGCCGCATGAGAAGATGATCAAACTTAAGACCCAGGATATTCGCGGTATAAAAACTGTTCGTCGCATACGAAGCTTCTTCCGGTCGTGTTTCGCCGTAAAAATTTAAATTAGTACGTTTCGTGATCTCATATTTAATATTCAAAAAAGCAGTAAAACCCGCATAATCTTTTGCCTCTGGACGTGAGTAGCCTTGGTATCTACCCCCCAGTTTTAAGGTACCAGTAAGCTTCGGGGCGATCTTACCTTCTACACCGATCCTGCCTTGGTAGTAACTTGAATCGGAATTTGTGGGACTTTTATGATATCTGATCCGCCCATAATTGAACTCGCCCAAGAGCCATGTTTTAGTGGCAATTTTATAAAATGTGGTTCCAGTAATCATGTGATCGTCATAGTCAAGGTTAGAAAACTCGATATATCTATTCATTGTTACTGTGTAGGCACTTTCGAGTTTTACTTTTTCGCGGGTGTAATCAACACGTGCATCTAATTTATTTTGCCATCTTTTTGTAAGAAGCGTGCGCTCGTTATTCGGCGGATCTTGAGTCTTGAGGAAGTCCTCGGTGATCCGAACTCCGATATCGTTTGGAAATTTGCATCTCACCGAGCCATGGGCTGTATGGTCAATTCTGCTAAGTTTGTCGTGCCGCGCAAAATGTATGAAATCCGCGTGATAGTAAGCCTCTGCGAAGTAATCATCGCCGCGTGACGGAATGAACGGCATTTGGGCCGCAAGGCCGGTGCGGTAATCGGTGATCCAGTCCATGTTTCCCTGGCCTCGCGGCTCGAGCATAATATTCGTATCGTATTTCTCTTGGATTGAAGCATAAGGATGAAGTTCGAGCAGCCCGACATGGAGGCGCGGTTTGTCTTTATCCATGTCGAAGAGACCTGAGTAGAAAGGCTTCTTCTTTGCCGGCGCGACATCCTCCGGCTTCAGTACATTTGCAGGAACCTTAGGTGTATCCGGCAACTTCGGCTTGGCTTGTAACGTCTTGGGCTTGGGTAGCTGAGCCCACGCACTTTCGGCAAAACATAACGTTAGTATCAACGCACACGATAAAAAGACACAAACGCCCCACTTTTCTTTTTTATCTGAGAGCATCATGATTTGCCTTTCTTATTTTTATGCCGAACACCGGAACTAATCGTACTTGCTTCCTTCCGGTCTTGTTGGTTGTTCGGCTTCTTGTTCAAACTCTTGTTCGGACTTTTGCTCAGCTTCTTTTTCGGTTTCCGCGAGCATTTTGGCTACAGCCGAAACCCATGTGTTCCACACTTGTAACTCATTCGCTGTCAGCCCGGCGGGAGGCGTTGGGTTTTCTCCCGTTTTTATGGCACTTTTCCATCCGGCGGGAACTTCCACCGTCACACTTAAAGGCTCGCCATTGGGGCCTAGCCCCTGTACATATATAACGTCCTCAAAAGCCTGAACATTAGTAATACCTTCAAAAACCTCTACTCCGAGTCCTGTGCCCCTGGCACCGCAGATGGCAGTCGGAGTCCGCACCTGGAATTTGGCTCCATTTTTAAGTCCTTTGAGTTTAGCCAGGATTTTGCCGTTGGGAAGACTGACCTGTGTCAGTGAATGAGAGAGAAGATCTACGGCAAGGGTCGTGTTTTCCCCGACATTGACGACATTAAGCATTGCTTTATCGAAAACAAGGTCTGCAGACGAGGCGGCGCCCGCCTTTAATATCGCACCTTGCCCGAGATCCATATCGTTCTCGGCCGCCACCCATTTGCCTTTGCCTTGCGGATCGACCTTAACATCGCCCTTAATGGAAATCACCATCGCCTTAAGATCGTTATCAGCCGCATAAGCGCTTATGGAAAAAATTCCGACAAGTACGAGCGCGAAACCAAAATATAATATTTTTTTCATAATCCCCCCCTGCGCAAGAGTTTGAAGTCAACCGAACGGTGGATGGTAGCATTCTCTATTTCGTTTTGCAATATTTTTTTAGTATTTTGTCGTAAGTTTTAGCATTTGCCGCAAAGTAATGAAATGGCCTTCCTTGATAAGCTAAAGGAGGGTTTACGTTCCGAAACTGATGCCAACGGCTTTACTGGCCACAACAAGGGGGGTGTCCGGCATCACAACTTTCAACTTGTGGACTGCTTCCTCGATTGGGATAGATTTGACGGTATTCCCCTGCACGCAAACCATCTGGGCCCACTTCCGCTGGTGTATCAACTCCACGGCACGTGTCCCAAAGAGCGTTCCCAAATTACGGTCTGCCGGCACGGGAGAGCCTCCCCGTTGAATATGCCCCAAACTCGCCGAACGGGTTTCAAGGCCTGTGCATTTCTCGAGACGTTCCTCAAGATATTTTCCGACACCCCCGAGTTTGACGGGATAGGGATTCTTAGGATCGCTCTTTTTTTCAATAACCTTCCCGCCTTTTTCTCTTGCACCTTCGGCCGCAACGATCAGGCTGAACTTTTTTCCGTGCTGAGCCCGCTTCTTGACGGCTTTGCAAACTGCCTCCATTGAATACGGAACCTCCGGGATCAAAATGATGTCGGCACCGCCCGCAGAACCGGAATGAAGCGCGATCCAACCGGCATTTCTTCCCATCACCTCGAGGATCATCACCCGATGATGCGCGGCGGCCGTTGTATGGAGCCGATCGATCGCTTCCGTGCAAATACTGACGGCTGTATGAAAACCGAATGTGTAATCTGTACCGCTTAAATCATTATCTATAGTCTTTGGAATTCCAACAACCGGAATTCCTTTGCGACAGAGCTGATTGGCTATGGAAAGTGTCCCATCGCCGCCGACTGCGACCAGAACATCCAGACCCCATTGCCGGAAATGTTCGATCGCCTGATCGGAGTGATCTTCAAAAATAACTTTTTTCCCCCTAACCACCGGTACTCTGAACGGATCCGCACGGTTTGATGTTCCAAGAATGGTCCCACCCAGGGTGAGGATTCCTGACACTTGAGTCTGAGTCAACTCGTGGCCACGCTTTTCGATCAGCCCCGCATAGCCATCTTCGATACCAAAAATTTCCCACCCATGGTTCGCAATGGCAGACTTGGTGACAGCACGGATGACCGCATTAAGACCCGGGCAATCTCCACCCCCAGTCAGGATTCCGATTTTCTTGATCTTTTTTGGCTTCATGGAATTATTGAAGCAGCTTCAGCTCTTCGCCGGTATTCGGGTCATAGGTATAATTCGAAGGAAAGGTCTGCCCTGTCCTCGGGTTGTATTTTGTGTTCAGCTCCTGCTTTACCGCGGGCCGAGCATAGGCCGTCTGGGTTGCAGCTGTTGTTGTCTGGGCCGCAGTTGTCGTTGTAGCGGGCGTCGCAGCATACTGACTCGGTTGATACTGTTGCTGCATCATTTCCTGCCGCAATTCTTTTTTCGTTTGCTCTTTTTGCCGACGTGCCATCTCGCCGGCAACCACGCCCGTCAAAAGACCAGCGCCTGCGCCAATGGCCGTACCGACACCCGCATGCCCCGTCGCACTTCCGGCAAGAGCACCAATCCCCGCGCCAAGTGCCGCACCCGCCAAGCCGCCCGTTTCACGTTCAGTAAGACCGCTTTCTGTCGCGCATCCGCTAAGAACAAGTGGCAGGACCAAAATAGCCGCCAGTTTTCTTGTGAAGGGTTTCATGATTTTCTCCTTTGCTAAGTTTGATAATGACGTAACGACTCAACCTTGAAATCCTGTTCATTATAATCACTTTTTCGGCTTTCAAAATAGATTTTTAGACGCTCTTGGAAAGATGCTTGTTCAAGCTCTCCATCCATCTCAAAAGAATCTTCGCAATCTGTGCCTTGGGCCGGGCCGCAATTCTTCGAATCCTGCCGGCGGCATCGATCAAGTGAGCCTCCACACGCCGTTTCCCGAACGGGATACGACCGTTGGAACCGTAAAAATTCGCCACAATACCATCCAGTTTTTTCCTTATAAGTTTCTTTGTAGCGCGACGTATCAGATCCTGAGTCTCAAGACAAAAACCTATGACAACTCTACGACCCTTTCGTTTTGCGAGCGACGCCAGGATATCCGGCGTTCGTTTCAGTTTAAGCATCAGCCCCCTTGCACTCTGAATCTTGTGCCGGCTCGAGGCAACAGGCATGAAATCGCAGATAGCTGCTGTCATGATTAGACTGTCATGTTTCGGAAAAAGTTCCGCACAAACTTTTTCCATTTGTGTGGCTGAGATGACGGAATAGAACTTCACCCCCCTGGGAGGCTGAAGATCAGTCGGACCGCTGACAAGACTTACCTGGTAGCCTTTTGAGACGGCTACTTTTGCAAGCGTATAGCCCATTTCTCCCGTCGAAAGATTGGAGAGAAATCGCACGGGATCAAGCATCTCCCGTGTCGGTCCGGCGGTAATGAGGATCTTTTTGAAACGTGGCGCCACTTAAGTTACCTGCGGCTGGCTTTTTGGAAAAGAATATTTTTCACCGAGGCAAGGATGGATTCTTCCAAAGCAATATGGCCGACACCTACGCGCCCGCAGGCCAAGTCCCCCTCGACCGGATCCACGAAATGGTACCCAAGGGCCTTGAGCTGGGCGATATTTTTTTGGGTCACCGGATGTGTATACATATTATCGTTCATAGCCGGAACAACCAGAACGGGTTTTCGCGTCGCGAGAACAAGACAGCTGGCCAGATCGTCCGAAATACCGATTGCCATTTTTGCGATGAAATTCGCAGTCGCAGGAGAGACGAGCACAAGGTCCGAGAGATCCGCTAAGGAGGTGTGTAACACGCCGAAGGGAGCGTCCTGGGGGAACATCTCGGAATAAACGCGCTCACCACTCACGGCACGAAGCACGGTTGGCGTCACGAACTCCCTAGCGCAGCTCGTCAGGACACACACCACCCGAATGCCCTCGCCCTTCATCTTTTTGATAAGCCCCGGGGCCTTGTAGGCGGCAATACTGCCTGTCAGGATGTGAAGAACCGTCCTATTACCCGAGAGCTTTTTTGCCTTTAGCTTTGATTTCAACATAGCTGACCTTTTTCGCGGCCATTTCATTTAGAGCAATGGTCGCGACCTTTTTGGAATCTGTTTTGATGAGCGGCTGGGCGCCCTGTGCGAGTTCATTCGCACGCGCCGCGGCAGTTAACACGCTTTTGTAGAGGCTTTTGTTTTTTTCCGACAGGATCTTTTCTAACGCAATATACGCCATGGCTATTTTTTTCTCCTTTGTTTTGAAGCATTCAAAATAATTTCTTCGACCTCGAGAACCGCTTGGTCCAGGTTCTGGTTGATGACTGTGTGGTTATAAAGCTTCGCGGCTTTAATCTCGTTCTGCGCAATCTCGATCCGCTTTTCGATCTCTTCGGGACTTTCCGTGTTCCGCCCCGTGAGCCGTTCCCGCAACACCTTGACCGAAGGCGGAAGAATGAAAATACTGAGAAGCGAATGTGCCTTTCCCCAGGATTCCATGACCTGCTTCGTTCCTTGCACATCGATCGTCATGATCACGGTCTTGCCCTGCGCGATTTGATCCTCCACAAATTCCCGGGGAGTACCGTAAAGATTACCGTAGATCACGGCATATTCCAACATTTTCTCTTCGCGCACTTTTTTTTCAAAATCCTGTTTGGAATAAAAAAAATAATCCTGTGCGTCTTTTTCATCGACCCGGGGCTTGCGCGTGGTTGCCGAGATTGAACGCACCCAATCCTGGTGCCGCTTGAGAAGACGCTCGACGATACTTGTTTTTCCGCACCCCGACGGCGCAGACAAAATCACGAGACCACCGTGACCTGTCCCCGTCTTTTCATTCGACATTCTGAACCTGTTCACGGATTTTTTCGATCTCGCTTTTAATCGCGATAGCTTCTTGGGAGACTTCAAAGAGCTGGGCCTTGGACGACATGGTGTTCGCCTCACGATTCATTTCCTGGCAAAGAAAATCCAGCTCACGACCAATCTCGCCTTGCCGACCAAGCCACTTTATGAAAAGTTCTAAATGACTTTTCATGCGGACTGTTTCTTCGGTAATGTCCGAACGCTCGGCCAGAAATGCAACTTCCCTATAAAGACGCTCCGTGTCAAGTTTCTCATTTTCGAGGAGGTCTTTGAGACGACTTTTCAATTTTTCAAAATAGATTTTTTGATTGCCCTGCACTAATGTCTCGATCTTATGCGTCGTTCTGGCGATGTGATCCAGACGTTGACGAAAATCCTTATCCAGCTTCTTGCCCTCTTCTTCCTTATGACGAACTGCTTTATCCAAAACTTTCTTTAGAAACCCGCTGAGGTTCGCCCAGTTCCAAGTATGCAAATCCTCCGGTATTTTTTCTTTCACAACACCGGGAAGCCGCATGATTTCTTCAACCGTAAGTTTCCCTTCCACCTTAAACTTAGATTTGATCTTTTGGGCCGACGTAAGATACGCACGGACCTGGCCTTGATCAAATTCATATGCAACAGATTCGTCATCGCGACCTTCCTCTGAGATGCCGAGCGTTATCTTCCCCCGGCGCATCACAGACTGAACGAGTTGGCGCGCCCGCGGTTCGAACAGGCACATGCCGGGAGGAAGTTTCATGGAAAGCTCGAAATACCGCTGATTTAGTGACCTAATCTCGACGACCCAGCGTTTGCTCCCAACCGCAAGCGACGCGCGAGAAAAGGCCGTCATACTTCTTATCATAAATGTGGAATCTCAGGAAAGTTATAGGACATTCCGTTTACCTTGACTCTTATTGTCGATAATTGGTGGTAGCGAGGATTATCCCGATTTTCGGTTTTTAAAAATAAAAACCAGGATAACAGGTGGTGTATTATAAAAGTTTCCACTGGACTGTCAAGGAAAAGCGTAGAGATTGTTGACCGCCGCGGGCACATGGTATCCACCCGGCGGCACGGAGGATAACACACGCTCCAATCGGATGGGAGGGAAATTAAAAACCTGCTCATTCATCCCCGGCATTTTCTTCCGGAGGATCTCAACGG
>Ga0265297_10011234_pt1 | contig 11005 bp, 5 predicted proteins | sample Munlanlwell13791_FD_192502 | JGI IMG/M metagenome (GOLD analysis project Ga0265297, IMG submission 192502) | Leachate microbial communities from a municipal landfill in Southern Ontario, Canada - Leachate well 137-91 | ecosystem: Engineered > Solid waste > Landfill > Unclassified | place...
CGGCGTCCACCGAGAAGTACTACATCATCAACGGCATCGCGCCCTACCTCAAGCCGGAGAAACACTACATCGTGGACGAGAAGGCGCGCTCCGCGACGCTCACCGAGGACGGCGTCTCCGAGGTCGAGAGGCGGCTCAACGTAAAGAACCTCTACGATCCGCAGAACATAGACGTGCTCCACCACGTCAATCAGGCCCTGAGGGCCCACGCGCTCTTCAAGAGGGACGTGGACTACGTGGTCAAGAACGACGAGGTGATCATCGTCGACGAGTTCACCGGGCGACTCATGCCCGGCAGACGCTGGAGCGACGGCCTTCACCAGGCGATCGAGGCCAAGGAAGGCGTGCGCATAGAGAACGAGAACCAGACACTGGCGACGATCACCTTCCAGAATTACTTCAGGATGTACAAGAAGCTTTCCGGCATGACCGGGACCGCGGACACGGAGGCCGAGGAGTTCCATAAGATCTACAAACTGGACGTGGTGGTCATACCCACGCACCAGCCGATGATACGAGAGGACGAGGCCGACCGCATATACAAGACCGAACAGGCCAAGTTCGATGCGGTCGTTACCAAGATACGCGAGCTCCACGAGAAAGGGCAGCCTGCGCTGGTCGGCACCATATCGATCGAGAAGTCAGAGCGGCTCGCCAAGATGCTCCAGAGGTACGGTCTGCCGCACAGCGTGCTCAACGCCAAACAGCACGAGCGCGAGGCGGAGATAGTGGCGCAGGCGGGTCGTTTCGGCGCGGTGACGATATCCACGAACATGGCCGGCCGCGGGACCGACATAATGCTCGGCGGCAACCCCGAGTTCCTTGCACGGAGCGAGACCGGACCGGATGTCTCCGAGGAGGAGTTCAAGGCGGCGGTCGCCCGCTACAAGGGGCAGTGCGCCGCGGAGAAGAGAAAGGTGATAGAGGCAGGCGGGCTCTACATCCTGGGCACCGAGAGGCACGAGTCTAGGCGCATAGACAATCAGCTCAGGGGCCGCTCCGGCCGCCAGGGTGACCCCGGCAGATCGCTGTTCTACCTCTCCCTCGAGGACGATCTGCTCAGGATCTTCGGCGGTGAGCGGATATCCGGCCTCATGGAGCGGATGGGCATGGGCGAGGCGGACGAGATACAGCATCCGTGGCTGTCGCGCGCCATCGCCAACGCACAGCGCAAGGTCGAGGGCCACAACTTCCAGATAAGGAAGAACCTGATCGAATTCGACGACGTGATGAACCAGCAGCGCCACACGGTCTATTCGAGGCGCCGCGAGATACTGGCCAACGAGAGCAACAAGGACATGGTCCTCGACATGATCGACCAGACGGTGACGGAGATCGTCGAGGAGTGCGTTCCAGAGAAGATCGGCGAGGGCTTCGACTCCACTCAGCTCAAGGACAGGGTCCTCGCCGCGTTCAACGTCCTGCTCGCGGATTCCGATCTGTCCGCCGGGCAGACGTTGCAGGAGGAGCTGGGTAAAAACCTGTACGACCGCATGATCGCGATCTACGAAGAGAGGGAGCGCGCCAACGGCGCAGACCTCATGCGGCGGATCGAGACCGTACTGTTGCTCCAGACGCTCGACGCCCTTTGGAAGGACCACCTGCTCTCCATGGATCACCTCCGCGAGGGGATAGGGCTCCGCGGTTACGGGCAGAAGGACCCGATACTCGAGTACAAGAAGGAAGGGTACATGCTCTTCCGCGAGATGATGAACAGCTTCGTCGCGGACACGGTTTCAAAGCTGTTCAGGGTCAAGGTCTCCAGCGAGGAGAGCGTCTCGCGCGTCGCCGAGCGGGGCAGACAGCGCCAGGCCGCGAGCGCCGTGCATTCCGGGACTAGCGCCTTCGACGAAGCTCCCCCGGAGGCCCGCGGCGACCACGGCAGGAGGCAGGGCACGATCCTTCGCGAAGCCCCCAAGGTCGGCCGCAACGACCCCTGTCCCTGCGGCTCGGGGAAAAAGTACAAGAAGTGCTGCGGCGCCTGATCTTATTTTGCCCCTTGGCTACCTTCCCAAATATGCTAAAATAGTGGCAATTTCAGGAAAGGGGTCCCGCGCATGTCCACCCAGCAGCCCGAGATCGAAGGCGGCACGCTTTCGGGCCTGAACAACATCATCAACAAATACAGCGATGTAGTGCTCGCAGCGGTCATCGTTTCGGTCATCGCGATGATCGTCATCCCGCTGCCCACGTGGCTGCTGGACATCCTTCTCACCATACAGCTCACCATGGCGGTCATAATAATCCTGGTGGCGCTCTACATCAGCGACGTGCTGAAGATAGCCTCGTTCCCGACGATACTGCTCATGGCGACCCTCTATCGCCTTTCCCTCAATATCTCCACGACCAGGATGATACTCTCGCGCGGCGACGCCGGCGAGGTGGTGAGGGCCTTCGGCAACTTCGTGGTCCAGGGCAACTACGTGGTAGGCGGCATCCTGTTTCTCATCATCACCCTCGTCAACTTCATCGTGATCGCAAAGGGAGCGGAGCGCGTCTCTGAGGTCGGCGCACGGTTCACCTTAGACGCCATGCCGGGCAAACAGATGTCGATCGACGCTGACCTGAGGGCGGGCATCATCAACATGGAGCAGGCGATCCAGCGCCGTTCAACCCTGCATCGCGAGAGCCAGCTCTACGGAGCCATGGACGGCGCGATGAAATTCGTGAAAGGCGACGCCATCGCCGGCATGATCATCACCCTGATAAACGTCATAGGCGGTTTCATCGTGGGCGTGGCGCTGAGGGGACTGCCGTTCCAGGACGCGCTCAAGAGTTATTCCCTGCTGACCATAGGCGACGGACTCGTGCAGCAGCTGCCCGCGCTGATCATCTCGGTCTCCGCAGGCATCGTGGTGACGCGCGTCTCCTCGGAGAGCGAGGGGTCCAACCTGGGGCGTGACATAGTCACGCAGGTCACGGCGTATCCGAAGGCGCTCATCATAGCCGCTGTGATACTGGGCCTTTTGGCCATAGTCCCTGGCCTGCCCAAGATCCCCTTCATCATCATGGGGATCATCGTCGGCGGGATCGCGGCTTACCTCATCAAATCCAAGGAGAAAGTGGTCCAGCAGATCATGGAGCAGCCGAAGCAGGATGCGGTCAAGCGGGCGGTGCGCAAGCACGGCGACGTGATGCCCTTCATCCTGCCGTCGCCCATCTCCATGGAGGTGGGGAGCGCGATCATCCCGTTCGTGGACGACTCGCAGGACGGGGGGCGCTTCATCAACGAGCTGATTCCGCTTCTCCGCCACGGCCTCTACTACGAACTGGGAGTCAACTTTCCAGGCATACAGGTGCGCGGGCAGACGGTGGACATGGAGCCGGAGGCGTACGTCATCAACATCAACGAGGTCCCGGTGGCGCACGGAAAGGTGATGCACGGCCATATCCTCGTGGGCGAGCCGCTGGAGCAGCTCTCGCTCTTCAATATCAACGGCACCGAGGCGATCCATCCGATCGACGGGTCGGTGGTCACCTGGATATCGGAGGAGTTCAAAGGAGTGGCGCAGCAGGCCGGCTTCAGGATGTGGGACGTCTCCGAGTACCTGATTCTCCATCTCTCGTATGTGCTCAGAAGACACGCCAATGAGTTCCTGGGCTTGCAGGAGATACAGACTATGGTCTCCGAGTTGGAGAAGAGCCATCCCGCGCTCGTGAAGGAACTGATTCCCAAGGTCATCACCATCATGCAGCTGTCGGACATCTTCCAGAGGCTCGTGCAGGAGGATATCGCCGTCAGGGACTTGAAGACCATATTCGCTACTCTGGCCGCATGGGGCGAGATCGAGCGCGACACGCTCACGCTCACCGAGCACGTCCGCGCAGGACTCAAGCGCTACGTGACCCACAAGTACGCGGGCGCCGCGAATACCCTCGCCGTTTACCTGCTGGACGCGGAGATCGAAGACTTGGTGAAGAACGCGATTCGCCGCACCGAGAAGGGCAACTATTTGGCGCTGGAGCCGGAGATTACGCAGGAGATCGTAGAGGCGGTCGGCAAGGAGATCGCGTCGCATCCGTTCCCGCCGGGCGCCAGGCCGCCGGTGATACTCACCACCGCGGAGATACGCCGTTACTTCAGGAAGATCGTGGAGCTGGAGTTCCCTCAGCTCTCGGTCCTCTCTTATCAGGAGCTTTCGGAAAACCTCCGCATACAACCGATCGCACGCGTCGGCATCCCGCAGGAGGTGCTGCAGTCCGCGATGGTTTAATTTACCCTAGACCTTTACGACGCCGTTCTCCACCACGGTTTTGCGCGTGCCGTCCGGGAAGATCATGTCGCAGCGCTTGCAGGTGATCGGGCTCTCTTTGGCGTATACGACGTCCTGGTGCACGACCTTGCCTGATTTGAAGTCTTTCACTCCAACTTTGCCGCCGAAGTGGTCGGAACGGCCGTAGGCCCAGTGGAAGCCGGCCTTCTCGTCTTCGAGCACGATGCCGGTCACCCTGGCCTTGTCGTTCAAGCCTACCGCGAACTCAGCGATGTTCTGCCATGCCGGGTCGGCCTTGAACTTTCCGCGCAGCTCGGCCGCTTCAGGGCTCGCGCCCTTCACGTCGACGATCTTGTTGGCCTTCACGATGAAGACCGCTGTCTCATCCCCGAGTTTGACCGGCAGCTCGCCCGCGGTTTTGCTGTCCGGGCCTTCGTTCGGCACGCAGTAGACCTCGCCCGCGGGGAGGTTGGAGAGGGCGCCGTCCGTGCCTGCCTTCTCGGGGTGCAGTATGCCGTCGTCCTTGTGCGCGTGGTTATACGAGGGCAGGTCGAAGTAGCACTTATGTCCTGTGGAGAACTCGACCTCGGCGGCCGCGGCCTTGTCGAATATCGCGGCCAGGATATTCGCCTTCTCTGCGATGGCTGAATAGTCCGCGGAGAGCCCTGACTCCTCCATGAACTTTGCTACTCCCGGCATGCTGCCCACGCGCAGCTTCTTCGACTTCTTCGTGTAGCCGTAGAGCGGAGCGGTGGCCGAAAACTCCGGCATCGCGATGATGATTGTGGAATGGCCGATCACCTCGTCGAAATCCTTGTCCACGCCTCCGATCTTGCAGGTTTTGGGAAGATCGGCGTTGTTGCCGCCAGTGGCCTGGTACGTCACCGCGGGATTCACCGTGACGCCCCAGCGGTTCGCCAGGTGCTCGATCTTGTCGCGCCAGTCTTCCGCCATCTGACGGCGTTCTTTCCATTCCTTGCGGTCGGGAATCGACCCGTGCGGCAGATCGTACATCACGGTGACGATCTCGCCCTTTGCCGGTTTGAAGATGCTGTCGAAGAATTTTTCCAGATTGAACGCCATGATTTTCTCCTTTTTTTCAGGATGACAGCAGGTTGACTATGGTTATGAACGCGAAGAGCAGGACTGAAACTCCGAGGCCGATCATGCCTATCTCCACTGGCGTGAGCTTCTTTATCTTTTCGATCCTGGGCGTGGGCGTGGGATAAGCGGCATGGGAGGCTCGTTTTTTCTCCAGATCGGCCCATTCCCTGACCGCTTCGGATTCCTCCTCAGGGAGCTCCTCTGTGGAGCCGGTTTCAGCTTCCTCTTCGGTTTGCATCGCCGGCTCAGGCTCTTCCTCGAGGCCGGGTATCTCCTGTGGCGAGATCGGCGCGGGTCTGGATTTCGGAGCGACCTCCTCCATGGCGGCCAGGTTTATCTCCTGCGGGTTTCTGAAGATGCAGACTATCGTACCGAACGCCACTCGGTCGCCGTCGTGCAGATACTCCTCGATCACGCGGCGGTTGTTCACGAAGGTGCCGTTCTTGCTCTCCAGGTCGCGGATCGCTATGCCGCCCCAGCGTTTCAGGACCTTGGCGTGGCGGCGCGATATCGCGTACTCGTTTATCGGGAAGTCGCACTCCGGGTCGCGGCCTACCGTGAATTCTCCCGTCTCGTCCGTGAGATGGAGTTTCTTGCCCTCGGCCACGCCGTTGAGCACCTCGAGGGACGGCACCATCTCCTTGTCCAGCGCGGTCAGCACCTTCTTGAGGAGCTTGACCTCCAGGAGGTCGGAGCCGGTTATCTCCTCATCGATGGTGAGAGCGCTTTCCGCTTCGGCGCCGTGAAAACGAAGGTCGAAGGTGTCGATGGTGATGAGATCGCCGGGCCTGAGCAGGTTCTTCTCATGGGGCGCCAGCCTCATGCCGTTGAGGAACGTGCCGTTGCCGCTCTTGAGATCGATGATGAAGTGGTTCTCGCCGTCGGAGACGATCTTTGCGTGGAAGCGGGAGACGCCGCGGCCGCGCAGCTGTATCAAGTTGCGGTCGTGGCGGCCGACGGTGATCTCCTCCTCGGTGCAGGAGTGTATCAGCGGTTCTTCGCGGCCTCTTTCCTGTATGATCAGTTGCGACATTTGATTTTGTTCGCGTTCACGAAGTCTGAGGCGATCTTCGTCTCCGCCGCGAACTCCTTTGCGCCCGTTGCGATGAATCTGCAGTACATCCGGCCCGCTTCCTCTGTCCTCCCCTGCTGTTCATGGATCTTGGCCAGGTTGTAGAGCGCTCTGGCGTAGTTCGGAGCTATGACCACGGTGCGCTCCCACTCGCGCTGCGCGTCGAGAATTTTCCCCTGCTTGAGATAAGTCAAGCCCAAATTGAAAGAGGCGTCGGCGAAGTTGGGGTTGATGCGAGTCGTCTCTTTGAGCGCTGCGGTCGCATCGGCAAGACGGCCGGAATTGAGATAGAGCGTGCCGAGCCTGTACCAGGCCAGCTCGTTGTTCGGCTCTAGCGCAGTCACGCTCTTGAACTCGTTGACTGCGAGATCCGGCTGCGTCGCCTGCATGTAGTAGAGGCCCAGCGACATGTGGACCCTGGGCGATTCGGGTTCGATCTCCAGGGCCTTGTTCAGCGCGTTCTGCGCCTTGGTCAGGTCGTTGCGCGCCAGGTACAGCTCGCCCGTCTTGAGCCACTGGTCGGCCGACTCCGGCTTATCGGCCAGCGCCAGCCTGCGGCGGATGCCGGCGAGTTCGAGCTCGCCGCGTTGTTCGTAGACCTCGGCGAGCTTGGCGTGCACGTGCGTGAGGGAGGCGTCCAGCTCGGTCGCTATCTTGAACTGATCGATCGCGAGCGGGCTGTAGTCCTGTTTGTCGATCTTGGATTTCTCGAGATACGCAAGGCCTAGATTGTAATGCGCGTCGGCGAGCGTGCTGTCTTTTTTGAGGCCCTTTTTTATCGCTTCGATCGCGTCGTCTATCCTTCCTTCGGCCAGATACACCGCGCCCAGGTGCGCGTATGCGGCGGCGTATTTTTTATCGAGTTCGATCGCCTTCTTGAACTGCGCTTCTGCAAGACTGTTTCGTCCCGTCTTGCGATAGACCACGCCGAGGTTGTTGTACGCCTCCACATATTCCGGCGCGAGCTCTATCGCGGTCTTGAACTCGAGCTCAGCGCGCTCGTAGTCGTCCTTGTTCATAAAGCTCACGCCCTGGTTGTTGTGATACACGGCGCGAGAGGTAGGCATGGTGATCTTCTTCTTGGCCGCGGCCTCCATGGGGAAAGCGAGCATCGCTACGGCGAGGAGAAGAGCCGTGTATCTGTATGATTTCATATCACCTCATGGATTTCCAAGGCACGGGTCTATAGCGCTGGCCCGGTTTTGCGCCTGCACCGCACCTTCTTGATTGCCGAGTATGGATTCCGAATTCGCAAGCCTCTGCCACGCCACAGCGTCCTCGGGCACGAGCTCGACGCTCTTCCTGAAGGCCGCGGCAGCCGCCTTGTGGTCGGAGCGGCTCGCCGCAGCCGAACCTTCCTTGTAGTAGGCGTTGCCCATCACGAACCTGTCTTTTATTTCGGCCGGACCCGTTTCCTTGGCGGCGGGTTTGGGTTTGATGTATCCGAAGACCGGACTCATCGGCTTCGTGAGCTTGGCCATCTGTGCGATCTCGGCCTCCGCCCGGATGAAATAGGTGTCATAGGGTTTTCCGGACATCTTATTGTAGAGGCCGAGGAAGTCGTTCACAGCGGCTATGCCCTGATAGCCCAGCGGAGAGGCGTAATCCAGCCTCTTCACATCCGTGAAATGCAAGATGACCGCCTCGGCGTTCGACGCGTTGTACGCCTCGAGCAGCTCGCGGCCCCTCGAGTAGCTCTCGTACGCGCGGGTGGATGCCGTCGCATCCTTCACTGCATTGAATGAGGACTGGTCGAAGGAGAGTTGCATCTCCTTCATGATATCCGCAGTCGCCTGGGCCGTCCTTGAGAAGAACTCGCTGTTGTCGGGGTAGGGGAAGACCGCCTCTCTCTGGGCGATGAGCTGCCCGCCGCCGTCCGAGAGTTTGATGAAGATTCTCATGTTCCCGTCGAGGTGCTGGTACATGCCGTCGATCGAGTAATCATAGGGGCCGCCTCCGTGTGTCGCCGTTATGCCGTACTGCGCCCGCGCCTTTCCGGCGGAAGAGAGGAGGTCTCCCACGAAGTTGCGGATCCCTGTGGAGAGCCACTCGTCCCCAGGTTTTTTGGTGAAGTCGGTGAAGGGCTTCACCAGGATGTTTTTTCCGGCGGGCATGAGCGACATGCGGCCCTGGGCCATTGCCGCCTGCCACTTGACGCATGTCTTGGATTGCGCCGTGCCGGGTGCGGCGGCTATGAAGAGAAGCGCGAGAAAGGCGAAGAGTTTGATGCGCCCGATGCCTGACATGATGAACCAATATCCTGATTTTCTTAGTTAAAATCAAGCTCTAAACCCAGAGGGTGCTTTACTGGGCCTCTCCGATATGGTATTCGATTAGTTGATATGGCTGATGACCAGGAGAAGAGGGGCCCGGCGCAGGCGGTTGAGGAGAGGCCGCAGGCCGCGCCTGCGGCAGATTCCGCCGACAAGACCGTGATAAGGTCACAGGGTGAGATCGAAGAGGAGCTGACCCCCTCGCGCCAGCAGACTTCCCTCCCTTACATGGTCATAGTTGACGGTCCGCGCATCGGCACCCGTTTTCCGCTCAAGGAAGGCGCCAACATCATGGGTCGGGCGCCGACCAACGAGATCAGGCTCGAGGACCAGAGCGTCTCCCGCCAGCACGCCGAGGTGATGCGGCAGCCCACGGGCTATGTGGTGAAGGACCTGGGCAGCAAGAACGGCACTTTAGTCAACGGCAAGCAGATATCGGAAGCGGTCAAGATCAGCCACAAGGACGTGGTCAAGACCGGCATATACCAGCTCAGGCTCGTTACGCAGAAGATGGCGCTCGATGAGGAGCTCACGCTCCCGCCGGAACTCGCGATGAGCGACCGGACGGTCTTCGTAGCAATCCCCCCCGACAGCCTCACGTCGCGTATGGAGGAGAGGGAGGTCCCTCTCGAAGAATCTCCTGCCGAGGAGATTCCTCTTCCCGCAGATGAGAAGGCATCCGGTTCTAAGTCAAAGGTGATTTCCAACAGGTTTTCGGGTCTGCTCGGCGCTGCCCTCGCCGACAAGCGCAAGGCGGCGATGTTCGGCGCCCTGATAATCCTGCTCATCATCACTGCCGGATATTTTGGAAAGCGTCTGCTCTTTAAACCTGCCAAGCGCGTCGTGGTGGCCAAATCTCTGCCGGCCGATGTAGCGCCAGTACCTGCGCCGACCCCGGCTCCAGCTCCGGCCCCGATGCCCGCACCGGCTGTCCCTGAGACTGCGGCTGCTCCTGCATCCGTCTCTCCGCCGTCGCCTGATGTCGGGCCGTTGCCCGCTGAGACGCCTCCTGTTGCGGTCGGTCCCACGCCTCCGGCGCCTGGCGCGCCGGAGACTGCAGCACCGCTCCCTGCGCCTGCGCAGCCGGGTATGCCGGTTGAGCCGGCCGGCAGCGCGATGCCTGTCTTCGTCGATTTCGCCTCCAGCCCGCTGCCTGCAAAGGTCATGTTCAAGGGCCAGGACGTGGGCCAGACTCCCATGCGCATAAACGTTCAGCTTATGCCGGGCCAGAGCTACGAGGCGGAGGCCACGTTCGTAATGCCCGAGATCAACGAGAGCTATACGCAGAAGGTTTCGTTCCAGGCGGAGCTGGGCCAATCGGTGGTCCCGGTGCTATTCCGCGCGCCGATAGGCATCTTCAAGGTCATGGGCCTTCCAAAGGACACCGAGCTCTACATGGAGGGCAAGTTTGTCTACGACAAGTACAGGAGCGGGACGGCGAAACCCGACAGCGTGGTGTTCAACAAGCCGAGTTATGTGCCCTACGGCACGTATGTTGTGGAGCTCAGGCGCGCCCGAAGGCTGGGCGAGACCTCTTCCACCTATGTGAGCGACATAATCTATCGAAGGGATTTCGTGTTGGCCGAGGACCAGCCCACGTACGTGCTCGAAGTGAAGGAGGAGGACCTCAAGATATTCCCCGTGAAGGTGAAGTCCGATCCCTCGAACGCCGAGGTCTTCATCGACGGCAAACTCGTGGGGGCGACCCCGTACGAGGGCACGTTTCCCCTCGGCGAGCACAGGCTGGTGCTGCGCAAGGAGGGATTTTTCGAGCATGCCGAGGACCTGAAGGTCGACATCAACACGCCGTTTCTGGCCGACGTCAAGCTCCAGACCTCCATCGCGGGCGCGCATATCAACAACGCCAAGCTTGCGATGAATCGCCAGATGTACCAGGAGGCGATCAACGAGCTGGCGGCAGCGCTCACGTCGGAGCCTGCACCCTCGGAGATAGCGCTCGCCAATTACATGCTCGGCAAGAGCTACTACGCGCTCAACGATATTCAGAGGGCGATCAGCTACTTCGAGCAGGCGCGCCAGGTGGAGGAACAGCGCTACCCGGCCATGCTCGGCCTCGTCGCCTGCTATGCCGCCCAGCAGCAGGCCGCGAAGGCGCTGCCCCTGCTGGTGGAGGTGATGCTCAAGTCAAAGGACGAGGAGGTCAAGCGCGAGGCGAACGGCCTCTTCCAGAAGATATCGCCGCTTCGCTCCGTGATCTACGTCTATTCCGACCCCTCGGGCGCGACGGTTACGGTCAACGACAAGCCTGTGGCGCAGCAGACGCCGGTCATCCTCCACGATCTTCCGCTCGGCAGCTACCGCATCCGTATTGAAAAGGCGGG
>Ga0265297_10011235_pt1 | contig 11005 bp, 13 predicted proteins | sample Munlanlwell13791_FD_192502 | JGI IMG/M metagenome (GOLD analysis project Ga0265297, IMG submission 192502) | Leachate microbial communities from a municipal landfill in Southern Ontario, Canada - Leachate well 137-91 | ecosystem: Engineered > Solid waste > Landfill > Unclassified | place...
GCGCGGCTGCGAAATCCCAATTGATTAGTTTGTCCAACATGGCGTTGACATAGTCCGCGCGGCGGTTCTGATAGTCCAAAATAATGCGCGCGTTCTCACTCGTCAATCGTAATCGTATTCATCATGCCGTCTCTTCTTCATGTGAAAGTTTGGGGGATTTTGCCTCCAACGCCGGCCCATAAGAATCGGCCCGGGCAGAATCAAAAAACCGCGTCCAAAACTGCCGTTTGGACAATGACTCGCGTTGTTGTTCTTGAGTCATGCCCCCCCTACCGGAGAGTCACGACCGTCCACCGCCTTGTTGTCGACCATCATCTTGCATCTCCTTTAATCTCGTTATACGGCGTTAGGGTGAAGAGGTTAATTGGGGAGTGCGGCGACCCGGCGCCGCTTTGGATGGCCGGTCTCTGCCGGCCATGCGACGGGCGTCGGGACGCCCGCTCATTTCATTTGGCTTGTGGCACCCGGTTTGGGGCCGTCCTTTTCTTTGGGCCGGTTTTCTGCCGGTGGCCGGTAGTCGCCAATCACGCCCTTTACCGGGCAGATGGCGAAGACGGGACATTTTTTGCAGCCGATCAGCAACGCAATGGGACATAACGTCATGGCCGTTCTCCTGGTTATGCAGACGCCGATTTTCGTTTTTATGATGGTTTCCCGGTCCCGATGCATCAGACGACGTGCCGGTCGCACATTTTGCGGAAGTGGTACCCGTAGATGGCCAGGGTGACGGCCTGGTGCAACAGCCGGGGATGGCGGCATTGCGTCCACAGCAGCAACCGCCAATAATGGAACCGCTCCCGTCCGACAATGCCGAGCCGCCAAAAGGACAGGATGAGCGCGTGAAGGTCCGACCAGCGAAGCGGGGTTTTGGTCCGGGGCGGGGCGGAATTGCGCAGAAGCGTCCGCAGCCGCTGGTAGTAGTGCTTCGGGGCGTAGATGTGCTGCAGAATGCGCCGGTAACCGTTGCGCAACGCCTCCAAGCCCATGGCCGGCAGGATGTTGGTGGTGCCGTCCACGTTGTCGCCCGACGATTCCCCGCTCAGCCGCCCCTCCTTCGCCAGGCGTGCATACAGCCGCGTCCCCGGCGGGGCCTGCAACATCCCCACCATGGCGGTGACGATGCCGCTCTGCTGGATGAAGTCAATCTGCCTCTGGAAGATGGACGGGCGGTCGTGGTCAAAGCCGACAATGAAGCCGGCCTGCACCTCCAGTCCGCTGCGCTGGATGTGCTTGACATCGGCCAGCAGGTCACGGTGCCGGTTCTGAAACTTCCGGCATTCACCCAGGCAGCTTTCATCCGGCGTTTCGATGCCGATGAAGACCTTGGTAAATCCGGCCTCGACCATCATCGCCATCAGCGGTTCATCCTCGGCCAAATTGATGGACGCCTCGGTGTAGAAGGTGGTCCCGCGCTTGCCTTTCCGCCAGGCGATCAGGGCCGGCAGGAGGTCGCTTTTCAAGAACGCCTTGTTGCCGATGAAATTGTCATCGACGAAGAACACGTCTTCACGCCAGCCCAAGGCATACAGGCGGTCCAGTTCGGCCAGGATTTGCGGCACGGTTTTCATGCGTACCTGGTGCCCCAGCAGCGCGGTGACACTGCAGAAATCACAGCCGAACGGACAGCCGCGGCAGAACTGGATGCTCATGCTGGCGTAGCGCCGGAGGTCGAGCAAATCCCACCGGGGGACGGGGGTTTGGTGCAGGTCGGCAAACTGGTCGGACGCGTAGACGCGCTGCACCCGGCCCTGCGCCAGGTCGGCCAGGAACGGCGGCAGGGTCAGTTCCGCCTCGTTCAGCACGAAATGGTCCACGGCGGCAAACGCGTCGTGGTCGCCCGTGAACAGCGGGCCGCCGGCCACGACGCACACGTTCGCCGCCTTGCAGCGGGCAATGGCGTGTTGCGCCGACTCGCGTTGGACGGCCATGGCGCTGATGAACGCCATGTCGGCCCACTCCAGGTCCGATTGCCGGAGCCCGCGCACGTTGGTGTCGACGAGGCGCAGCGACCATTCCGGCGGCAGCATGGCCGCCACGGTCAGCAGGCCCAGGGGCGGATGGGCCGCCCGTTTGCCCACGAATTCGAGCGCGTACCGGAAGCTCCAAAAGGTGTCCGGAAACTCAGGATAAACCAGTAAAACATTCATGTGCACACCTCGCCGCGCCTTCCGGCAAGGACGTCATCGTCCCTGATGCCCGGGGGTTCGTCCCCCATCGCGTCCGTCGCCGCCATGCTTGTATTTGACCTCTTTGGGGTAGCGGTCTCTGGGCAGCGGCGCCCAAGGGCCGCTTCTGGAGCGCGAGTAGTACCAGCCATTATTCTGGTAATGATAGTGATAGCCGCCGGTGACATAGTAGGGCTCGGTGTCCAACACCACAATTGCCGGCAACGGTGGCACCAGGACCACATTCCGGTCGCGATGTTCCGGCACCACCAGGCACCCCCCGAACAGGAGCGGCGTCAGCGCCCCGGCCAAGACGATTGTTTTCGTGTTCATACCCTGTGTGCTTTCCGTTTTCCGTTCATTTCCTGGCGATCAGTTGACGGTGAGCAGGCGGCATCCGGCAAGGCAACCGGTTGCCAGGACCACCAGCAGCCGTAGGCTCCACGTGATCAAGCGGTTGTTTGAGAGGCTCATGTGCTTTCTCCTGGATCGGGTTGCGGGCGGGTACGGCGCGGCAGTTGGGGACGTTGTTTGAAGCGCACCGCCAGGGCAAGGGCAAGCGCGCCAAGCAGGGACGGTTCCGGGATGGGGACGAGCGTGTCACTGCTCTCGCTGGCAAACACCAGGCCGCCACTGAAGCCGGGCCCGTTGTTGTAGAGCGGGCTGTAGTCGGTGATGCTGTTGGTGTTCAGGGTCACCGCGGCGGTCCGCGCCAATGCCCGGCCGTTTAAAATGGCGGCGCTGGTGTTTAGCGTGATGCTCTCATAGGCCAGGATGTTCCCTGCAAACGTCGAGTCGACGCCAAGCGTTGCCGAGCTGCCGACGATCCAGAAGACACCGATGTCGGCGCCGTTATTCCCGGCAACCCGGGGATTGATCACGGTCACCTGCGAACTGCCGGAGGTCGTCAGCGTGCTCCCGACTTGGCCGTGGTTAACATGACCGGGTCCATCACGGAACCGGCCGGCCCGCTGACATCAACCGCGTAAATGGTGCCGATCACTTGGGCGGCGGTCAGCCCAATGGCGGAACCGGCGATCGGGCTGGCCCCGACATCGCCCGTGACGATGCCGCCCCCGGTGGTGGTGATCGCGGCTCCCGAGAGGAGGGTGAAGTGGGCGGCCTCGCCCAAGACGACCGGCGACGGTCTCGCCGCCAAGACCACCGATGGCATGACCATGGCCAGTAGCGTGGCCAGCCCGTTGAACAGTTGTTTGAGGTGGAGGTTTTTCATGTTTCTTGATCTTTCGAGGTGGCGGAGGATTTTCCCCCATGGATTGGGTTGTTTTCGGCGCGGTTGAATGAAAAACCGGTGACGGGTTTCCCTTCTTTCTAAACCCGCCGCTTGCGGTTTACAGTGAAGTATAGGGCGTTGCCGGTCAGATTATTATGGGGTAAAACCCTACTTTTGCATGGGGTAAATCCCTACCTTGGTGCCCGGGACGGCTTGTCCCGATGGCCGGGGAGGCGATGGCCAGGGCCTAGCCCGGATTATTCATGATGGCTGCCAAGAACGTGGGGCCGGCATTCCTGCTTGCCAGAAACGTGTCGCGGGCATTCCTGCCCGCGTTCGACTATTGGCGTAACGCCCACTTAAAAAAACAATTTAAAATTGAGCCGTTTTCAAAAGTCCCGCTCAAGGGTGCCGTTCGTGAACGGCGGGAATTCCTCCTGAACCGAAGAGCGAAGACTACAAAAACGATGCCGATACCGATAGCGATACCGACCCCGAGAGCAACCGATGAACGTTGAAGGCTCCCGCGGCTCGGGTTTCCCACGATGTTTTTCATCGGTATCGGGGTCGCTATCGGTATCGGTATCGAAGGATTCAAGGTTGCCATTCCGATGCGGTCTTCGTTGCCTTCTGTTCACACGGGGTTCATGAATAATCCAGACTAGGGTTACACCCCATAGACAAAGGGACGGTAGCGCCGGTATAGTTAAGGGTAGGTAGAATAAGTGGCTGGCCGGGGAGCCTCCACCCGCAACACGCCATCGTGCGCCGGGCCGGCCGAGGGCGTCATACGCCAAGGACCATGTCCAATGAAGCAACCGAACCCAACGTCTCTCCGCGTGGAACTGACCGCCGTGAAACAACGGTTGCAACGGGAGGTTGCCCGGCGCCGGGCGGCGGAGGTCACCCTCAAGGAAAACCGTCAGCGGGATGACCTGTTGCTGGCAAAATCGCGCCTCATGCAGAAGCAGTTGCGGCATCTGTCCCACCAAATTCTGCTGGCCCAGGAAGAGGAGCGCAAGCACATCAGCCGGGAATTGCATGACGAGATCAGCCAGATCCTGACCGGCATCAATGTCCGGCTGGCCGCCCTGAAACTGGAGGCCTCGACCAATACCGGCAACCTCAAGAAGAAGATCGTCACCACGCAACGCCTGGTGGAAAAATCAGTGGAGGCCGTGCATCGCTTCGCGCGGGAGTTGCGCCCGGCCATGCTGGATGACCTGGGGCTGATTCCCGCACTCCTGGCTTATATGAAGGAGTTCGGCAAGCGGACCGGCTTGCGGATCCGCTTCTCCTCGGTGACGGCGGACAAGATTGCGGCGTTGGACAGCCTCAAGCGAACGGTGCTCTACCGGGTTGCCCAGGAAGCGCTCACCAATATCACCAAGCATGCCCACGCCAACCTGGTGAAGGTTTCCATTCGGGTTCAAGAAGACCGCATCTGCATGGAGATAAATGACAACGGCACCGCCTTTGATGTGACGCGCACGCTGGGCGCCCGGCGGCGCAATTGTTTGGGGATAACCGGGATGCGTGAGCGGGTGGAAATTGTCGGCGGCACCTTTGCCATCACGTCCGTCGCGGACAAGGGCACCACCGTTGAGGTGCAAATCCCGCTCGTTAACGGGGCCGGGAAATTGATCGGGAAAAATCCATGACGCCCATTACCGTGTTGCTGGCTGACGACCACACGATTGTCCGGCAGGGGCTTCGGGCCCTGTTGGAAATGGAAGGCGGCTTTGAGGTGGTCGGCGAGGCCGCCAACGGCCTGCAGGCCGTGGAGTTGGCCCTGACCCTGCACCCCGCCGTGGTGGTCCTGGATCTCGCGATGCCGCATCTCAATGGGCTGGAGGCCGCCCGGCGGATTCTCCAGCAGGTTGCCCCCGCGCCGAAGGTGCTGATCCTCTCCGCGCACAGCGATGACGCCTATATCGAGCAGGTGGCCGCACTGGGCGTGGTGGGCTATCTGGTCAAGCAAACCTCCGCCCACCTGCTGGCCAAGGCCATTCGGGAAATTCACCAAGGGAAGGTGGTCTACGGGGCGGCCGTTTCCACGCGCCTAAGCGGCCATCACCCGGGCGCACCGGAGCCGGCCCACCGGTTCACCCGGGCCGGTCATGCCCGGGAAGTCGCGCCGCACCTGACCTCGCGCGAACGCGAAGTTCTCCAGCTGATCGCGGAGGGGCATGCCAACAAAGAGATTGCCACCGACCTTGGCATCAGCATCAAAACGGTGGAGAAGCACCGGCAGGGCGCGATGAACAAGCTGGGCATCCATGACACCGCCGGCCTGACCCGTTACGCGATTGCGGCCGGCATCATCGAGAGCAGCGTTCAGAGCACCATTATTTTACCTTCACCAATTCTGCGCTCGGCACGTCACCGTCCAGACGTCCGGCGGCCCGCCGGCCGTCAGGCCCGGGAACGGATGATCCCGGCGGCGCGGTCGGGGGTGATGTCGGCGTGTTCCCCGAACGCCTGGCCGCGCTCGGCCAGCCGGGCGCGGATCTTCTCCGCGGCCTCCTCGGCATTCACCTGGTAGGCCGCCAACCGCGTGGGCACGCCGACAGCCTCGAAAAAGGCCTCGGTTTTGGCGATGGCGGCTTCGGCCACCGCCGCCGGATCGGTTCCGGCCAGCCCCCAGATTCGCCGGCCGTACTGGACCAGCATGGCCTGCTTGGCCGCCGCTTCCGCGCGCAGGACGCCGGGCAGGATCACCGCCAGTGTCTGGCCATGGTCCAGGCCGTAGAAGGCGGTCAGTTCGTGGCCGATCATGTGGGTCGCCCAGTCCTGCGGCACCCCCAGGCCGATGAGGCCGTTCAAGCCGTGGGTGGCGCACCACATCAGGTTGGCCCGGACCGCGTAGTCGCGGGGCGCCGCCGCCACCTTGGGCGCCTCCTCCAGCAGGGTGGCCAGGATCGCCTCCGCCTGCCGCTCCTGCAGCGGCGCGCCGGCGGGGAACGTCAGGTACTGTTCCACGACATGGACAAACGTGTCGACAATGCCGTTGGCAACCTGCCGCGGCGGCAGGCTGTAGGTGGTTTCCGGATCGAGAATGGAAAACCGCGGATACACCTGGTCGCTGCTGAAAAAGCGTTTTTCGTGGGTCGCCAGCCGGGAAACCACGGCGGTGCTGTTCATCTCGGAACCGGTGGCCGGCAGGGTGAGCACCACCCCCAGCGGCACGGCGGCGGGCACCGGCGCCGGTTCACTCAGGATGCGCCACGGGTCGCCGGCGGTCCACGGCATGGCCGCGGCGATGAACTTGCTGCCGTCAACCACCGAACCGCCGCCGACGGCCAGCAGGAAATCGCAGCCCTCCCGGCGGGCCAGGGCCACCGCCCGCATCAGCGTCTCATAGCACGGATTGGCCTCGATCCCGCCAAACTCCGTCAGGGCGCGCCCCGGCAGTGCCGCCAGCACCTGGTCGTAGACGCCGTTCCGTTTGATGGAACCGCCGCCGTAGGTCATCAGGACCCGGGCCGTTGCCGGCACCAGGTTGGCCAGTTCGGCGATCATCCCTTTGCCGAACACGATTTTGACGGGATTGTGATAGGTGAAGTTTTCCATGGCGAATCTCCAGGGGAGGGGCAACGGGGGGAGCTGGCGGCGCCGGTGTTCAGGCTTCAGCATGTGCGTCCCTGCGGCGGGCCGCCAGATGCCTGAAGTGTAACCTGCCGGAACCCGGATGGCAATCCATGATTCATCTCCACCCTGAAGTATAGGCTGGGCACCCTGCGGGATGCCTCTGCGGAACCGGCCTGCGCAAGCGCCCGCCGGCCCGTGGTTGCGGTGCGGCAAAACAAGGTTAGGTTATCTTCTCGGTTGGAAATTGTTACAACCGCGCCCATATTACGGCAACAGCATTGACATTTTTGACGACGCACCCGATACCCCCCAATATTCCAAGGAGAAGCCCGATGACCAAGCGCGACCTGGCGATCCGCATCGCCGACCAGACCGATCTGAAACAACAGGACGTGATGAAAGTGATCCAGCTGACGCTGGACATGATCGTCACGGAAGTCGCGGGCGGGCGCAATGTCGAGTTCCGCAATTTCGGCGTGTTTGAGCCGACCGTGCGCAAGGCGCGCATCGGCCGCAACCCGAACAGCCCGACCCACACGGTGAAGATCCCCGAGCGCGTGGTGGTCAAGTTCAAGCCGGGCCGGGTGATGGAAGCCAAGGTCGGCAAGATCCGTCCGGGCAAGCTGAAGAAGTGATCCTGCCCCCGGCCGCGCCTTGCCGCGCGGCGGTCAACGATGGCGAGAGCCGGCGGCGTCCCCGCCGGCTTTTCGCTTTTCCAGATGTTCGAAGGAATGACGCATCATGGCCAGCCAGTCGGAACCGTTGTTGGGCACGGCGGACATCGCCGAGCCGGAAGTCCGTGAATGGGTGCTGCTGGAGAACCGGGCGCGGGAGCTCTTTGCCCGCTACGGCTACGGCGAACTCCGCACCCCGGTGATCGAACGCACCGACGTGTTCGTGCGCGGCCTGGGCGACGAGACCGACGTGGTGAAGAAGGAGATGTACACCTTCGAGGACCGCGGCGGCCGCAGCGTCACCCTGCGCCCTGAAGGCACGGCCGGCGTGATGCGCGCCATTGCCAACCAGGGGCTGGCGGAAGGCGAGGAGCGCCGGGTGTTCTACCTGGGGCCGATGTTTCGCGGCGAACGGCCGGCCGCCGGCCGCCGCCGGCAGTTCCACCAGGTTGGCGTCGAGGCAGTTGGCCGCGCCTCTCCGTTGCTGGACGCCGAATGCATCGCCATGCTGCTGCATTTCCTGGAAAGCGTGGGGATCCCCGACGGCGAACTGCTGCTCAACACCCGCGGCTCGGCCGAGGACCGGCCGGTCGCCGCCGCCGCCCTGAAGGAGTATTTTGCGCCGCGCCTGGCCGGCCTGTGCGAGGACTGCCGCCGCCGCTTCGAGACCAATGTCTGGCGCATGTTGGACTGCAAGGTCGAAGGCTGCCAGGAGACGATTCTCGGCGCCCCCGCGGTCACCAACCTGCTGGGACCGGAAAGCACCGCCTATTTCGCGGCGGTCCGCCGCTGCCTCGACAGCCTCGGCGTGCGCTACCGGGTCGAGCCGCGGCTGGTGCGCGGCCTGGACTATTACGAACATACCGTGTTTGAGGTCGTCCACGGCGGCCTGGGCGCCCAAAACGCCCTGGCCGGCGGCGGCCGCTACGCCCTTTACCTGCCGGGCAACGACCGGCCCCTGCGCGGGGTCGGCTTTGCCGCCGGCCTGGAACGGCTGCTGCTGGCGCGCGCCAGCCTCGGCCAGGCGGCCGCTGAGGCCGCCGGCATGGATGCGTACCTGGTCAGCCTGGGCGAGCGCGCCCTGGCCGCTTCGCAGGCGCTGGCCATGGAGCTGCGCCGGGCCGGCCTGCGCGTCCTGGCCGACACGGCGGGGCGCAGCATGAAGGCCCAGATGCGCTCCGCCGACAAGGCCCGCTCCCGCTTCACCCTCATCCGTGGCGACACCGAACTCGACGGCGGCACCGTCCAGTGCAAGGACATGGCTGCCGGGACCCAGGAGGCGGTGCCCGCCGCCGCCGTCACCGCCTGGCTCCAGTCGCGCCTTCGTCCCGGAGGGACTGAATGACAATAGACAGGGGCTTCAGCCCCTGTTCCGAAAAATGAAACGCTGGCGTGCCGCAGGTACGCCGCGATTCGCCGCGTACCTGACGGCACGCGAAATCGCGGGTGACAAAACAGGGGCTGAAGCCCCTGCCTATTCCCGCCCCGTCCCGCTGGGACGGGAAAACCGCAACCGTTGAGTTCTGTCAAATTCTATGTGCGTGCCGCTCATAGCCGCACGCTAAAGCGTGAACTCAAACGACATGCGCCATGGACTCTTGAAAGCGACTCAGGCAATAGAAGGGGGGCTCCCATGCCAACCGCCCTGATCACCGGGGCCAGCCGCGGCATCGGCTGCGCGCTGGCGAAACTGCTGGCGGCGCGCGGCGTCACGGTCTTTGCCGCCGGGCGTGATGCCGCCTTGCTGGACCGCCTGCGCGCCGAAGCCGGCTGCCGCACCTGGGCCGGCGACCTGCGCGACCCGGAGGCGGTGCTGGCCCTTTATGCCGCCGCCAAGGCCGCTCTGGGGGAGGTCGACTGGCTGGTCAACAACGCCGGCTTCAACAACCGCAAGGCGCCGCTCGCGGAGACCGGCCTTGACGAGTTCGAGGCCCAGTACGCCGTCAACCTGCGCGCCCCCTACCTGTTGTGCCGGGAGGCCCTGCGGGACATGAGCCGGCGCCGGTGCGGCCACATGGTCAACGTCATCAGCAGTTGCGCCCTGCACGCCAACGAGACCATGGGCGTCTACTCGGCCATGAAATGGGGGCTGCGCGGCCTGACCGGGGTGCTGGTGAAGGAGGCGCGGCCGTATTCGGTCAAGGTGACGGCGGTCTACCCCGGGGGCACCGACACGGCGTTCCGCGCCCAGCCGCGCCCCGACTACCTGCGGCCGGAGAGCGTGGCGGAGGCGATTGCCAGCGTGCTCTTCGCCCCCGCCGACCTGGTGGTCCACGAGTTGACCTTCCGCCCCTTCGCGGAAAGCAATTTCTGAAACAAAAAACCCCTGCAAGCCAGCGGCTTGCAGGGGTCTTTATATGGTAGCGGGGGCAGGATTTGAACCTGCGACCTTCAGGTTATGAGCCTGACGAGCTACCGGGCTGCTCCACCCCGCAATCAGAACCAAAGAAACTATAGCGCCACAACCGGCGCTTGCAAGCTCAGGCCGTCACGGCGACCGGCACGATGCTGACCTTGCGCTGGGCCTTGCAGAACTTGACGGTGCCGTCACAGGTGGCGAACAGCGTGAAGTCGCGGCCCATGCCGACATTCTCGCCGGCGTGGTACCTGGTGCCCACCTGGCGGATGATGATGCTGCCAGCCGTCACCGTCTCGCTGCCGTAGGCCTTGACGCCGCGATACTTGGGATTGCTGTCGCGCCCGTTACGGCTGCTGGATTGACCTTTTTTATGTGCCATGGGGCAAATTCCTCATGCTGCGAAATGGCGGCCTCCCAACCAGGGGGCAGCCGGATTATCCTGCCGCGCGATGAAAGAGCATAACATAACGGCCGACCGCCGGAGTGCAAACCGGGGGGGCTGGCGGGGCGTAGGTCGCTTCCGTCGGGATTCCTTGGTGATCCGTTTGGCAACTCCCTGACCGGCCGCGCCTCTCCGCGGGGGGCAACCCCGCGCTGGAGTTTGGCGAAACCCAACGGTTGCGGTTTTCCCGTCCCAGCGGGACGGGGCGGGAATAGGCAGGGGCTTCAGCCCCTGTTTTGCCCGCCCCCCCTCGTTTCGCGTGCCGTCAGGTACGCGGCGAATCGCGGCGTACCTACGGCACGCCATCGTTTCATTTTTCGGAACAGGGGCTGAAGCCCCTGCCTATTTTCATTCAGTCCCTACGGGACGAAGCCGCCCCTAAACCTCGTACTTTTGCCAAACTCCAGCGCGGGGGCAACCCCGCGCCTACAGGACGGACCGGGTTTCCTGTAGGCACGGGCGTGTCGCCCGTGGCGGGGGGCGGCCGTGGCAGACGGGGATGAGGAATGTCCTCGGGATCGGGGTCGGAATCGGGATCGC
>Ga0265297_10011236_pt1 | contig 11004 bp, 10 predicted proteins | sample Munlanlwell13791_FD_192502 | JGI IMG/M metagenome (GOLD analysis project Ga0265297, IMG submission 192502) | Leachate microbial communities from a municipal landfill in Southern Ontario, Canada - Leachate well 137-91 | ecosystem: Engineered > Solid waste > Landfill > Unclassified | place...
CTTGGCGGCTTGGCGAGAGGAAACTCGGTATTCAAGGTTATAGCAATGGATAATCCGCTCAAATCCGACCTGGATCATATCCTTGCGCATACTCAGGGACTGTGGGATGAACTCCGCGGCCGGCGTCTTTTTATCACCGGCGGGACCGGTTTTTTCGGATGCTGGCTGTTGGAGAGCCTGGCTTGGGCCAATGACAAACTGGGCCTGAATGTCCGGGCCGTGGTTCTGACCCGCAAGCCCGAGGCGTTTGCGCACAAGGCGCCGCACCTGGCAAACCACCCGGCGATTAGTTTCCATGCCGGCGATATTCGCAACTTTGCGTTCCCCGAAGGGCCGTTCAGTCATGTGATCCACGCGGCCACCGAAGCCAGCGTAAAATTGAACGCCGCAAACCCCTTGCTGATGTTCGACACCATCGTCGCGGGCACGCGTCGGGCGCTGGATTTCGCCGTCCAAGCCGGGGCCGGGAAAGTTTTGCTTGCCAGTTCCGGCGCTGTCTATGGCCGCCAACCGCCGGAAATGACGCATATTCCGGAAGGCTACCATGGCGGCCCCGATCCGTTGGATACCAAGTCGGCCTATGGGGAAGGCAAACGCGCCGCCGAACTGCTTTGCGGCCTATATGCCAAACAGCATGGCCTTGAGCCCAAAATCGCCCGGGGGTTCGCGTTCGTGGGACCATATCTGCCTTTGGATGCCCATTTTGCCGTTGGCAATTTTATCCGCGATGGACTGCGCGGCGGGCCGATCCAAGTCAAAGGCGATGGCACGCCGTATCGTTCATATTTGTATGCGGCCGACTTGGCGATCTGGTTATGGACTATTCTGTGCAAAGGCGAACCATGCCGTCCATACAATGTCGGCTCGGAAAACGGGATAACGATTGCGGAATTGGCGCATCAAGCCGCCGGCTGTTTTCACCCCGCGCCGCGGGTTGCGATTGCCCCGGCCCCGGGCGGAGTCGATGGGCAAGCGCAAAAAAAACCCGAGCGCTATGTGCCGTCCGTTCAAAGATGCGCCCTGGAACTGGGCTTGCGCCAAACCTTCGATTTGCGCGAAGCGATCCGGCGCACCGTTGCCTGGCGGCAAATTAAAACCGATTTTACCGCCTGATTGTCCTGAAGGATTGGCCAAGAACAAGACGCGCGAGAATTAACACAGGAGCAACAATAGCTCGGATCGGCGGCACCGCCTTTTATCGGATCATGCCTATTGCAACTCCATCCATCCTGGCGGCGCGGCGGAAAACACGGCGGATTTACGTGGGCGCCGTGGCGGTGGGCGGCGGCGCGGCGTTGACGGTCCAGACCATGACCAAGACCGACACGCGCGACGCCCGCGCCACAATTGCCCAAATCCGCGAATTGGAGCGCGCGGGCTGCGACATCGTTCGCGTGGCCGTGCCGGACGAAGACGCCGCGCGCGCGCTGGCCGCCATTCGCCGGGCAATCCGCATTCCGCTCGTGGCCGACATCCATTTTAATTACCGCCTGGCCCTCCAGGCCTTGGCCGCGGGCGTGGACGGCCTGCGGATCAATCCCGGCAACATCGGTTCCAGCGCCAATGTGCGCGAAGTGGTCCGCGCCGCGCGCGAGCGCAAAGTCCCCATCCGGATCGGCGTCAATGCCGGCTCGCTGGAAAAAGAAATTCTGGCGAGATACGGCGGCGCCACGGCCAAAGCGCTCGTGGCCAGCGCCATTAAGCACGCGCGCATCCTGGAAAAACTCGACTACCGCGAAATTAAAATCTCGGTGAAGGCCTCGGACGCGGCGCGCACGGTCCAGGCCTACCGCCTCCTGGCGAAAGCCACCGACTACCCCCTGCACCTGGGCGTGACCGAGGCCGGCACACTCCTCACCGGCGCGGTGCGCTCGGCCACAGCCCTGGGCATCCTGCTGGCGGAGGGGATCGGCGATACGCTCCGCGTTTCGCTGACCGAACACCCGTTGCGGGAAATAAAAGCGGGCTTGGAGCTCCTGCGCGCGCTTGGACTGCGGCCGACCGGCCCCGCCGTCATTTCCTGCCCCACCTGCGGCAGAGTTGAGCTTGACGTCATCGCGCTCGCCCACCGGGTCGAAGAAGAATTAGACAAACTGGCGCGCGAATTTCCGGACGCCCGCCGGCCGGCGAAGTGGCCGGCAGTGGCGATCATGGGCTGTATGGTAAACGGCCCCGGGGAAGCCCGCGAGGCGGATATCGCCATCGCCGGCGGCAAGGGCAAGGCGGCGCTTTATGTGGGTGGAACGCACAAGGCCACGGTGAAGGAAGAACAAATTGTGACTGCGGTTGTCCGAGAGGTGCGCGCATTTCTTCGAGCAGAATACAGAAGTCAGTAGTCAGGATTCAGAATGAGGAAAGCCGGCATGGGCATTTCGTTCTGTATTCTGTCTTCTGACTACTGAGTTATAAGGCCCTTATCCCCGCGCAACCGGAGCGGGCGCCACGATAACGTCGCGGGGCTCTTGCCGCCGGCGGGCCTGTTCTTTCAGGGTCCAGGTTTCCAGCGGCGTGGGGACTTTCGGTTGCGGCGCGGCCGGCACATTTCCGGCTTGGACCTGCTCATACACGAACTGCTTGCCTTCATAATTGCGCAGAACCACTTCCTTGTCGGTCATGGTCTCCAAATAGTCGGGCAGAAGCGGCACTTTGCCGCCGCCGCCCGGGGTGTCGATGACAAAGTGCGGCACCGCCAGGCCCGAGGTCCAGCCCCGCAGACCTTTGATGACTTCCAATCCCTTGGCCACGGTCGTGCGCAGGTGCTCCGTGCCGGCGACCTGGTCGGCCTGATAGATGTAATACGGCCGCACGCGGCAGGCCAGCAGTTTCTGCATGAGAGAACGCATCACGACCGGATCGTCGTTGACGCCCTTCAACAAGACCGTCTGGGTCCCCAGCGGGATGCCGGCATCGGCCAGCCGGTTAAGGGCCTTGGCCGACTGCGGCGTAATTTCGTCCGGGTGATTGAAATGCACGTTCATGAAGAGCGGGTGATATTTCTTCAACATCCGCGCCAGCTTGGCGGTCACGCGCTGGGGCAATACGCAAGGCACGCGGGTCCCGATGCGGATGATTTCCACGTGGGGAATCGCGCGCAGTTGTCCGAGAATGCCTTCCAGGCGCTCATCGGAGAGCAGGAGCGGATCGCCGCCCGATACGATCACATCGCGGATTTCCGAATGCCGGCGGATATAGGCCAGCCCGTTCTCGATGAATTGCGGATGCATTTTATGGAAATCGCCGACCATGCGCTTGCGGGTGCAAAAACGGCAATAGGAGGCGCACTCGTGCGAGACCAGGAACAGGACGCGGTCGGGATAGCGATGCACAATCCCCGGCACAGGCGACTCCTGGTCCTCGGCCAGCGGGTCCGCCAAGCCGCAAGTCCCCTCCAACTCGCGGACATCGGGCACCATTTGACGGTACAAGGGGTCCCCCTTGGCCTTGATCAGACTCAGGTAGTAGGGATTGATGCGGATGCGGAAGGCGCCGGCTACCCGGCGGATCTCATCCACATTGAGGCCGAACACTTCGGCCACTTCTTCCGCCGTCGTCAGACTCTTTTGCAACAGCTTTTGCCATCGTTCCATGTTAAGCGTCCTCCGGTTTGAGATACTTGCCGTAGATCACAAGATCGTCGCCGGGGCGGTAGAAATCGCGAATACGCGCGTTTTCCACATAGCCCATGCGCTGATAAAAATGACGCGTCGGCGCGTACTTATCCTTGGATGAAGTCTCGATCAAGATCAATCTTCCTTTTTGTTCCCGAACTGTTTTTTCCAACCATTGCACCAAGGCCTTGCCGTAACCCTGCCGGTGTTTGCCGGGATGGACGGCCAGCCAGTATAAATCCACGACGCCTTCCGTCATGGGTCTGGATCCATAGCACACGTAACCCACGATGGCGCCCTGCTCGTTTTCAACCACCTCGGTGATATAATCGCGCTGGCCGGGCTTATTAAGGTAAATATCGATTATTTCCGTCGCCACCTGTTCTTCTTCCTTCGTGAACACGCCGGTCGAATGAATCAGATCTAAAACCGCCTGGCGATCCTTTGCGCTTATCGGTCGGATTTTCATGATTAGCCTTTATTTTTTTTCAACGCCAGGCGCACCTGGCTCCGCCAGAAATCCTCGTAGGCCACGCCCGCCGCCGCCAAGGAGCGCGCCAGACCCGCCGCGCGCGACGTGTCGGGATTGGGATTAACTTCCAAAATATAGGGGCGCGCGCGCGCATCCAGCCGGAAATCCACGCGCGCATAGCCGCGCAAATTCAATATCCGCCAAGCCTGCCGGGCGTAGCGCGCCAGCCGCTGCGCCAAAACCGGCGCGACCTGCGCCGGACATACCGGCAGCGTGCCCCGATAGGTCGGATGCGCGCAACGCCACTTGGCGTCGTAGCCCACAATGCGCGGCAAGCCGGGGGGATAGTTCCGAAACAAAATCTCCGCAAGCGGCAGGACGCGCGGCGCGGGATCCTCCACCATGGCCACATTGATTTCCCGCCCGTTCACGAAACTTTCGACCAGCGCCGGCTGGTCATAGGCCGCCAGCACGCGCGCCACCTGCTTGCGCAAGGCCGGGCGGGTTCGCACCACGGAATCGGGATAAATCCCGATGCTGGCGTCCTCGCAATTGGGCTTCACGATCAGCGGAAACCGGACGGCGGCGGGCAGTTGGCGCTCATCCTCGACAAGCCAGCTCGGCGGGGTCGGCAATCCGCCGGCTTTTAAAATGGCATTGGTCTTGAATTTATCGTGACACTGAGACAGCGCGAACGAGCTGTTGCCGGTAAAGGGAATGTCCAGCAGTTCCAACAGGCCCGCCACTTGCGCCTCATAGGCCGAACGGCCGCGGAACCCCTCGCACAGGTTGACAACCGCCGCGGGGCGCCGGCGGCGGAGCGGCGCGACAATCTCTTCAATGCGATCGCGAACGGGAATCCACTGGAGCCGATACCCGCGCGCCTGAAGCGCCGCGCCCGCCTGCCGGGCGGCGGTTTCCACGGCGCGCTCGGAAAGCGTCTCCTTCGGCCGGCCCAAACCCGGCTCGAAGGCATTGTATAAAATCCCCACGACTATCGAACGAGTATTCATCAAGTCTGGCGCCGCAAAGCGATCGCGGCCACTTTCAAAATCAGCTCGGCGTAACAATGGCCCGCCGCGCGCGCCGCCGCCGGCAGGGCCGAATTCTCGCCGGGATCCGGCAGGATGCCGGGCAACGGATTCAATTCCAACACATGCGGATTGCCCTCCGCATCCAAGCGCAGGTCAACCCTGGCCCAGTCGCGGACACCCAGGACCGCCAACGTCCGGACGACCAGCGCGCGGATGCGTTTGGCAAGCGCGTCCGGGATTTTGGCGGGACAGACCAGGATCGGCAGGGGCTTGGCCGGATCGTCCCACACCCACTTGGCCTCATACCCATAGACGCGGTTCGCGCCCCTCGGGAGCACGCTATGATCGATCTCCACCAGGGGCAGAATCTCGTAAGCGGGCGCATTGCCCAGGACACCCACGGTAAATTCGCGGCCGGGCAGGAATTCTTCGACCAATGCCGGCTGACGATACACGCGATGAATTGCGCGGACACGCGCGCGCAACTGGGCGCGGGTCCTGACCAGACTGTCGTTGCGGATGCCCATGGAAGATCCTTCCCGCAGAGGCTTGACCAGTGCGGGCAGACGGAAAGAGGCCGGCAGGACGGCGGCTGCGCCCGGCGCCACGACCTCGAACCGCGCCGTGGGGATCCGATGATACGCCAAAATTTCCTTGGCGCGCGCCTTGTCGAGACAGATACCGAGCGTCAAGGCATCGGACCCGGTGTAAGCCAATCCCAGGATTTCACAAAGAATGGGGATGTGGGATTCGCGGTTCGGCCCCGCAAATCCTTCGGAGATATTGAAGACGAGATCGGGATGCAGTTTGCGCAGGCGCTCATAAGCGCGCACATCGCCTTCCACCCGCGAGACGCGATACCGTCGCGAAAGGGCGGACTCCACCGCGGAAATGGTTTCCTCGGTGTCGTATTCCGCCAATAAGTCCGGCGGTTCGTCGTCGTCGCCTGTCACCACCTCGCCGGGACGACGAACAACCGATACCTCATGCGCTTTTTTCTTGGATGTAAAAACCAACGCAACGTGCAATGCTGAGTTCAACCGTCAGACCCCCTCCAGGTCTTTTTTTCGATTATTCTTTTTGCGCCGTTCGGTAACACAAAACACCTCCCGAACCGGTGGACTCACAATCAGAACTTCGAAAAAAACCACAATCTATTGTGGTTGGCAGTAAAATATACAACCACCTGTAGTTGTCAACACCTTTTTAAAAAAATGTGCAAATGGAGCCTCACGGTTTTTCGCCCCGCAACGGCTCGGCGCCAGAACCTTCTTCCGGCGCCGTCAGGACACGGATGAGGTAATACCCGATCGGCACGCCGACCACCATGCCCCAGATGCCGAAAAAACGCTCCCCGACCAGAAGCAGGATCAGGACCAGGATCGGGTGGATGCGCAGAAGCGTCGCCGTGATCCGCGGGTTGAGCACATAGGCCTCGAAAGCGTGGACCATCACGATCAGCGCGATGAGTTTGAAAACCAACGTCAGCCCGCCGACTTGAACGCCAAAGAGCAGAATCGGTATGGAGCTTAGAAACGTCCCCAGAATGGGGATGAACCCGCAAAAGAACACGATGGTCGCAAGCAAGGCCATATTCGGCACCCCGAAAAGCCAGAGTCCTGTCGCGGTCAAGGCCGTATTGCAGACGGCTATGATCGCCTGGGCGCGGAGCGCCTTGCCCAGGATATCGGCGAAGGCAATGAGATGCGGCGCGGCCCCCAGATAGAAGGTGCGGATGCGACTTTGCTCCAAGTCCTTCATTTTTCCGGCGATCCGCTGCCAATCCATGACGATGACAAAGGAAATGACGATGGCCAGGAACAGCGAAATCAGAATATGCCAGCCGAGCTTGAAAAGGAGAAAGATGGCGTCGAGAACGCGCGGCAAGGCGGCCTTGACGGCCTTCGCGATCTCGTCCTTCATGGAATCCATCATGGCCGCGTATTCCCCGGAATCGATGACGGCCTGGGCTTTTTCCTCGCCCATGCTTTTGACCACGATTTTCTCGACGAAACGATCGATCTTTTCCTGCGTTTGTTGTTCGCCTTCGCCGGCAAATTCCAACAACACCTGATTGGACTCGTTAATCAGTCGCGGTCCCACCCAGGCGCCGACCGCCGCCAGCAGGCTCACAAACAGCACGAAAACGGCCGCCGTCGTCAAGCCGTAATTCAGGTTCGCCCGGCGCCCAACCCATTGCACAACACCCTTCGTGATATAGACGATCAGGAACGTTTCGAAGATCAGCAGGAAGAACGGCCTCAAGAGATAAAAGAGCCCGATCAAGATCGTCCAAAGCACCATCTGCTCCCAATGGTTTTCGAAGAATTTCCTGACCCCGGAACTTGCGGGCATGTTCTGCTCCTTTGCGTTTCGCGTTATTACCGCCGGCCGAATATTATGCGCATCTGGATGGCGGACAGGTTAGCGCCAAGCAGCCCAACCGGCCAGCAAAAAAAACGGCAAATAAATAGTTGCATAGTCGGAAAAGATAACATAAAAGAACTGTGCGCCCAATTATTTGCACGGATATACCCAAAGCCGAAGGAGAAAGAAATCATGCCGCACAATCCTGACGATTTAAAATACACGAAAACGCACGAATGGGTCCGGGCACAGGATGGGATGATCGAAGTCGGCATCACGGATTTCGCCCAGCACCAGCTTTCCGACATCACTTATGTCGAACTGCCGGAACTGAACCGGCGCCTGGATGCCGGCGAGGAAGCCGTCGTGGTGGAATCCATCAAGGCCGCTTCCGACGTCTATGCCCCCATCGCCGGAACCATCGTGGAAGTCAACGAAGCCCTGGCAAACGCGCCGGATCTTGTCAATTCGGACCCTTTTGGCGCCGGCTGGCTCTTCCGGATGAACCCGGATCGTGCCGACGATGTGGACGCCCTGTTGTCGGCGGAAGCTTACGAGGCCCGCCTGCCGACCGAGCACTGAGAAACAGACCGTAGGCTGCGGACTGATGGCTGTAGGAAGACGATAGTGTCTGAATATTCCAGTCCACGGCCTACGGACTACAGCCCACAGTCTGCTTCAGTTCCTCAGGCTCTGGATCGGAGCGGGAATGTGCCCGCCATGGCAGACGAAATCGGCGCTGCCGGACGAACTGTCGACCGGGATCACCGTGCCGGAGCCAAAGAGCCCTCCAAAATCGACTTTATCGCCGACTTTCTTGCCGGGCGCCGGAATGAGCCGCACCGCTGTGGTTTTTTGATTATAAATACCGATGGCGGCCTCATCCATGATAATCCCGCTCAGGGAAACACTGCTGATATCGCCCGGCACCAGAATCATGTCCAGGCCGACCGAGCAGACCGCGGTCATGGCCTCCAATTTATCGAGCGTTAAAGTCCCGTCCGCCACAGCCTTGGCCAGGACGCGATCTTCCATCACGGGAATAAAGGCGCCGGACAGCCCGCCCACCGACGATGACGCAAAGGCACCTCCCTTCTTGACCGCATCGTTCAGGAGCGCCACCGCCGCCGTGGTGCCCGGCGCGCCGACCACCTTTACGCCCATGGCCTGATAAATCTCACCGACGCTGTCGCCGACGCGCGGGGTTGGCGCCAAAGATAGATCCAGCACGCCGAACTGCATCCCGAGCATTTCCGCCACTTCGCGCCCAATGAGTTCGCCGGTGCGCGTAACCCGGAAGGCGGTGTGCTTCACCTCCTCCGCGATCTCGTCGAGCGTACAGCGGGGATCCTGTTCGACCAGCCGCTCGATGGCGCGCTTTACGACCCCCGGCCCGCTCACGCCGACATTGATGACACATTCCGGCTCGCCGGCGCCCAGGAACGCGCCCGCCATGAACGGGTTATCCTCCGCGGCATTGGCGAAGACCACAAGCTTGGCGCAGCCGAACCCGTGCGCCTCTTTGGTGGCCCCGGCAATCTTCAGGAGCGTTTCGCTCACCAGCAGGATGGCGTCCACGTTCATGCCGGCCTTGGTCGTGCCGATATTGACCGAGGCGCACAGCCGCTGGGTCCGGCTCAGAACCTGCGGCAGGGACTCGATCAGCAAGCGCTCGCCGGGGGTCATACCCTTATGCACCAGGGCGGTGAACCCGCCGATCAAATCCACGCTCACCTCCGCCGCAGCCTGATCCAGCGCCTGGGCCAGGCCCAGGGCCGTTTTCGGGGTGTGGCCTTCCAGGAGCTGGCTGGCCGGCGAGACCGCAATGCGTTTGTTGATGATCGGCAGGCCATACTTGGTCGTGAGCTGGTCGCAGATCCGCACCAGGGCGCCGGCCTTGCGTTTAATCTTGGCGCGCGCGGCCTTCATGACCGCCGCGCCGTCGCGGCCCGCGCAATCCAAAAGATTGATACCCATCGTCACGGTGCGCAAATCCAGGTTTTCCTGCTGGAGCATGCGCACGGTATGCAAAATGTCTTCGGTCCTGTACATGCCTGGTTTCTTCCACCTGAATCAAGGTCTCAGCAGACGCCGGATGGCGCCAACTTCGTTCGTGGCGCGAAACAGATTTTCGTGCTGGAGGCCGATTGCCAGGGCAAAGGGCGCCATGACGGCGCGCAGTTCGTCCTGGACCTGCTTGAGATCCAATTGCGCGGGCACGGTCACTTCCCCAATGTGAGTGACCTGCTCGCCGACGATCCGAAAGAAAAGATCCTCGACATTGATTTTTTTATCGGCCAGGTAGCCGGTAAGCGCCTTCAGAATACCAGGCCGGTCTTTGCCGGACATGGTGAGAATATAGCGATCGCCCTCGACCGGCCCGCGGCCCCGCGAGATATACGGACGAACGAGCACCGCGGCTTCGCCCTTATGGAAGCGGCTTTGGATGGCGTTACGGATGGCCTCCTCGCCGACGGCCTGCGGAAATGCCACGGTCATGATGACGGTGAAATAGTCCTGCACGACCGTCTGGCTGATCCCCTCGATATTGGCGCCCAAATCCGTCACGCCCGATGTGATCGCGCTCAGAATGCCCACGCGGTCGGCGATCAGGACGGAAAGAACATAACGATGATTCATAGGATCCTCGCGCCGTCAAACCGCGAAGAATGTAACGCAAAGCCGCGCCGGCGCAAAGCAAATATTCGACGCCCCCTTGACAGGCCCAAAACGGCGGTATTTAATGCGCCCATGACCGCCTGGGCCATCACAATCGAAACGCCGCTTCCTTACGCCGACGGGGTGCGCCTGCAGACGGCGCTGGTCGATGCCCGCATCGCCGGGACCATCCCCGACACGATTCTGTTCCTCGAGCATACCTCCGTCATTACGCTCGGCGTGCGCGCCCGGGATAGTCATGTCCTGCTGTCGAGCGCCGATCTGGAACAGCGGCGGATCGATCTTTACCGTTCGTCGCGCGGCGGGGACGTCACCTGGCACGGACCCGGCCAGCTCGTGATGTACCCAATTATCCGGCTGGGCGAGCAGGAGGCCGATGCGCACGGCTACCTGCACAACCTGGAAGAAATCGCCATCCGCACCGCCGGGGATTTTGGCGTCGCGGCCTATCGCCGACCCAAACTCACGGGCGCCTGGACCCGGGCCGGCAAACTGGCGGCCATCGGCATCCGGCTCAAACGCTGGGTGACGTTCCACGGCATGAGTTTCAACGTGAATCCCGACCTCGCCGGGTTCGCCGCCATTGTGCCCTGCGGCCTGGCGGGCGAGGCCGTCGTCTCGCTTGAAAAGTTCCTCGGCGCCGCCTGCCCTGCCCTGGCGCAAGTCCGGCAAAACATGGCCCGCCATTTCAGCGAAGTCTGTCGGCGGGGGGTGCAATGGGCCGGACACGCCGACCGCCTGCCGGTGGAACTGGGGAAGATACTTAAAATGCGCGCGCCATGAATAATAGTCGGGAAACAATCTTCGTTCCCGGCGGGACAAGCCCGCCGGAGAACGCGCCCGG
>Ga0265297_10011237_pt1 | contig 11003 bp, 8 predicted proteins | sample Munlanlwell13791_FD_192502 | JGI IMG/M metagenome (GOLD analysis project Ga0265297, IMG submission 192502) | Leachate microbial communities from a municipal landfill in Southern Ontario, Canada - Leachate well 137-91 | ecosystem: Engineered > Solid waste > Landfill > Unclassified | place...
CACCTCGCACATTACTGTGGGCGGGCGTTACCCGCTACCTTTCTCCGTCAAATTGCGTTAGCTATTGTCGGAAGTGTTCGGACTTTCCTCCCCCTTTCGGGAGCGATCACACATCTTGCCAAGACATTTTTATAATACCAAATTATATCTGTTTGTCAATGGCTAAACATATTCAAAAATGCGCTGGTAATATCGGCTATAAAAAAATTATCGTTTATTTTCTTTGAAGTTTGTATAAATTCAACCGGGTCAACTCTTGACCCTCCAACTCTCATAGAAAAATGCAAATGCGGGGCCGTTGTGTAGCCAGTTTGGCCAGACAACCCAATTGCCTGTCCCCTTTTAATCATTTGCCCTTCTGCAACCTTAAACTTATCTAGGTGTAAATATAAAGAAAATATATCCAGTCCATGGTCAACAATAATTGTTTTTCCGTAATTGGATAAATTAAGCACGGCAACAACTTTCCCATCGTTTACAGCATAAATTTCTGTTCCTTCTGGGGCCCGTAAATCAACACCAAGATGTTGAAGCGCAGAATTTCCAAAACCAATAAACTCTCCAAATGAAAACCCGCTTGTTTTCATTGAGCCTAAAGGAAAAGAAAAAGGCAAGGAAAAATACGGGTCTTGAGTTAGTTTACCTAAAAATTCGCTTAAAACAGGGTTATCATTTTTCCTTATATTTTCAACAGCTTTTTGATTTGTGATTCCGCTTTGATTTGAACTTGGAGCTTTTACCGCCTGCTTTAAAGAAAATTCAGCCAACTCCACATTAATTTTTTTTGATAAATGCTCGGCCAAATCAGTGTCAACAAAAATTTTATATTCTCCGGGTATTTGGTCTGCATCAATTCCCAAAAAAGCCACCCACTCAGACAACTTGCCCTTTTTGCAAAATACCAACTTTTCCTGCCCAAAATTTCCGGTTATTTCTTTTGCCTGACTTTTAACTCTAATAAAAATTGTGTCTCCCTGCTTTGGATTTTCCGGAAAAACATAAATGCTTGCTGGTTCATTTTGCAGAACTAAAAAAAACATACCAGCCAACATTAAAACAACCACAGCAACAACTGCATAAAAATATATAGGAATTTTTTTCTTTTTATGCTTCATTCACCTATTTTAACATTTTTTAAAATAATCGTTTAGACAATTCTCAAACTTATTTAAATACTCATTTTTTACGCGAAACCCTGAAGCGCAAGCGTGCCCTCCATAGGTTATTAAAAAATCTGCGCAGGTTTTCATTGCGTCAACAGAATTTGTTCCCTTTGGATTTCTAACAGAGCCACATGATTCCTTGTCCATTCTCTTAAAAATAAAAGCAGGTTTTCCGTATTTTGAACACATTATTGAGGCAACAGATCCTGCCAAAGTTAAACGCCAGGCAGGATCTCCTTCAAAAATTATTGGCTGGTCTGGTTTTTTTGAAATCCTTCTTTCAACCTCCTCAACAATACTTTTAATTTGCAGCTGTTTGTTAAAATTTTTATTCAAAAGTGTTTCAGCCATTTCCTTGCATCTTTTGTTATCAGAGCTTGTTAGAAGCATATAGGATTCATTTTCAAAATTTACTGACTCGGCGGCGTTTAGCGCAGAAATTATTTTTGGCAAGGAGCCCTCAAAAACCTCACCGCTTCCCAAAACATCTAAAAACGCCCGTAGCGCAGGGCGAAAAGTATTTTTTAAAAACCTTAGTCCATTTTCTATTATTTCCTGATTTTGTTCAACTTGTGGAACCATGTCTGCAATTGTTCCTAAGGCTGCCAATTCATAGAAACTGTTTTTAAGATTTTTGAAATATTGTTTCCCAAAATCTCCATACAAAGATTAAATGTTACTCCCACATTTGCCAGACCCTTAAAAGGATAACCATCATCTGTTTGCTTTGGGTCAACAATTATTGCAGCCTTTGGAACCCCAAATAAAGTTTCGTGGTGGTCAATAATAATAACCTCAAATCCCATTTTGTTGGCAGCTTCAACTTCTTCTATATTTCCAATACCAAGGTCTAAAGTTATAAAAAGCGCAGGCACCCTGTCTTTTAGCATTTCCAAAGCCCTTAAGTTTATTCCATAACCATCATTTTCTCTATCTGGAAAAAACGCAACATCAATTTTTCCACCTAAGCTCTTAATGGCTTCCTCCAAAATAACTACCGAAGAAATGCCATCTAAATCAGAATCTCCATACAAAATAATACGCTCGTTATTGGCGACCGCTTTTCTTATCCTTTCTGCAGCTTTTTCTATGTTTTTTATTTTATGCATAAATTATTCTAATGCTTTTAACCCTGGCAATTCTTCGCCAGACAAATACGCCATCATTGCCCCACCACCGGTTGATACATGGCTGAACTTATCAATCATACCTTGTTTTTGCAAAAATTCAACTGTCTCTCCGCCTCCAACAACAGAATAAGCTTTGCTTTCAATAATTGAGTTGGCAATTGTCAAAGTCCCCTTTGCATACTCTTTGTCTTCAAATTTTCCAAAAGGCCCATTCCATAAAATTGTTTTTGCCTGCATTATCTTTTCAGAAAACATTTTTATTGATTCTTCATTAATATCCAGAGCATCTAATTGTCCTGTTGGGAATATAATTTTTTCTGGATGCAAAAACTTAATGCCTTTTTCTTCCACCTCTTTTGCTATTAACCCGCTAACTATAACAAAATCTGCAACCTCTGATATTTTATCTATAAATTTTGATTTTGTTTCAACCTTTTTCCCGCCAATAATTGCTACCATTGGTTTTATAGGGTTGTTTAAAGCTTTACCTAAATTTTCAATTTCTTTTCCCAGTAGTAATCCTGCGCAGGAAGGTAAAAATTGCGGAACCCCAACAATTGATGCATTATTTCTGTGGCAAACAGAAAAGGCTTCGTTAACATAAATATCTCCCAAATAAGAAAGCTTTTTTGCAAAATCAAGATTATTGTCTGTTTCTTGTTTATAAAACCTTAAATTTTCCAGTAATAAAATTTTTCCAGACTCAAGTTTATTGGATTCGGTTTCTGCGTCAGGACCAATGCAATTATCTTCTTTTTCAATTGAAAAATTAAGATACCCCGCCAAACATTCTGCAACCTTATCCAATGTATATTTTTTATCTGCTAAACCTGTGCTTTCGGGATCCAAATGGCTCATTAAAACTATTTTAGCTTTATTTTGTATCAAATAATTTATAGTGGGCAGGGCTTGCTTAATTCTAAAATCATCCAAAATTTTACCGTCGTCGTCTACGGGCACATTAAAATCGCACCTCACTAAAACCCGCTTGTCTGCCACACTAACATCTTTTAGAGTTTTCATAAATATATTATAACACACAACTTACAACTTTATAAACTTTTAACTCGCCTTTATGCCACTTCTCGCTGGTAGCATTCCAAACAAGCGATTTTTTGGAAACCAAGCTTATCATCATAATAATGATCTATCTCTTTTTTACAAAAACAGCAATTACCTTTTTGCGGAGTTACCATCATACTAAATGGCTTAAAACGTTCTTGCGTGCGCCAATCAAAATGTCTATCGGGCAAAGGAATACCGTGTTCGCGGTAAAACGCCAACTCATCTTTTGTGATATTATAGCTAAGTTTTGTTTGAGGGCACAAAATGCGCTGTTTTGTTATTTCATCTTTTACGTCGTCTATATTATCTGGCAATTCGTTTGCGTTGATGATGTTTTCGTAATGGGGTTCTGCTGGCTCATCCCACTTAAATCCAAATTTTAAAGCTTCTTCTTTTGTCATGGGAAACTGCATTTGGGCCAAAGAAAGATTATAACCAGAGTAAGCTGATGAAAGTGGCCAAAACTTTCCCCATTCTCCCCTGCCCTTCATGTCTGTTTTTATTTTTTCAACTAAACTTTCATATTCTTCTTTTGTGTATTGCTTATTTAAAATACAATACTTTTTCTTTCGCATTCCCACGCACCCAAAACAGTACTCGCATTCTTCGCAACTGTCCAGATAAAAAGAATACCTACACGAAGTTGCCCAAAGGTTACCCATGTTTCCATAACCAAATTGATCCGACGTTCCAACAAAAACATTTTCACTCAAACAGCCAACAGTATCTATTGAATCTTTCGCCTCATATCCGCGAACAGTATGACGCAGATTTTCTGATTTATCAAGAAAAAAACAATTATGACAGTTTTTACACTCATTGAGAAAATTTCCTGTTGAATTTACGGTTTTTACGTTATAATCCTGTCTGTGTATTGCGTTATTCTTTAAACGTTGCCAAAATTCTTTTTTCAGCTCTTCAATCGCTGCTCGCGACTTTAAATTATATTTTCCAATCTCTTTTTCGTATTCTTCTTTAGAATATGGCTGGTTTAAAATACAATACTTTTGGTTGCGCAAATTCCAGCACATAAAACAACTCTGGCAATTCCGGCAATCATACAAAAAGGAACTGTCCATACAATTTCTGGAATTAAAAGAATATTTTAAATTGTAACCTTTAAAACAATACAGGCAGTCATATGATTTATCTAAATCATAACAAAAAGTCGCATCAATCGTATTTTTAATTCCCGATACACGATAAGCATAACTTGCTTTTTCACTGTTAATACCAGAACGGCATAAATAACAGTCTTTTGACTGCCACCAATCATCTGTCCAATCACAATTGACATTTTTTGCACCAACATTATGAGGGTGCGGTACTTTTGACTGCAACTCAACGAGTTGTTCTATAAATGGTTGCGATGAGTCATGCTCTTTCCCGTAGGTAGACGGATCCCAGGCATCAGATACAAATTCTGTGCGGTCATAAATGGGGAAAGGAGCAGATTCGGGGATAACTGTTATAATTGTTTTACCGCTTAAAGCAGACTTAGTAATTCTAAATCTTCCGAACACCCAGAAAGCCAACAAATATTTCCATCTGCAAACAGGGCACATTGTTGGCAATGGCAAATCCATTTTATCGTAAAACGGGATATCGTCTGATAAAATTTCAAAATTTTTATTACACTTCTCGCATGTTTTAGCCTGCCCCGAGCTTGTCGAATGGGTTTTTTGATTCATATATTTTTTAAATTAACGGTTCTTCCCGCCCAGAATCTTTTTCCTCCTCTTTGCCCCCGTCTCGCGGAGACGAGTCGTCGCGAGTTGAAGCGGGTTTGCCTTCAATTATAGACTTTTCGTGGGAGCTTCGCATTATTTTAGATTCTTCTTGCTCCATAAGTTTTTTGGCTGCTTCTGCTGAAATGGTATATTTTTCACGAGACTGCTTAATAATTTCGTTTTTAAAAGACTTGTGAGTTGGAGGCATAACTTTTAAAGTTTCAGCAGAAAAAGGATCATAAGCTTCGCCGTCTATGGTTTCTTTTATATAAAAGTTTTGCACTCCTAAATTTACCATGTCTTTTACTCCAAAAATTGGCGCCATTTCCGGTTCCAATTTTACTGCATCTTCACCACCTACTCTGAAAACAATAATTGTTCCGGTATTTCCCAAGACTGCCTGCTGAACTTTTGGAATAAGCTGGCCCATATACTGGTGAGCCACTGTTAAACAAATTCCATATTTTCTGGCTTCAGACAAAATGTTTTCAAAAGTTTCTGTCATTAAATTATGAAACTCATCAACATAAAGATAATAATCTTTTCTTTCGTCTTCTGGCAGTGCTGCGCGCGCCATACCTGCCTGTTTTATTTTTGTAATAAACATTGAGCCAAAAAAACTAGCATTTTCCTCTCCTAATTTTCCTTTGGATAAATTTATTAAAATTAACTTTCCTTCATTCATCAATTTTTCCAAATCAACTTTATTTTCTTCCTGTCCAAAAATTCCACGCAAAGCAGGGTCGCTCAAAAACTGCGCCAATTTATTTACCAAAGGAATAATAGCTTCTGTGTCGTATTTTTCTGACCAATCGGCAAACTCAATTGCCCAAAAGCGCTTTACCATGTCGTCTTGAATATACTCCACCACCAGCTGGCGATAATTTCTGTCTGTAAGCATGGAAATCATACCGCGCATGGTGCCGTGCGGATAATCTAAAAGCGCCAAACAAGTAAAGCGAAACACGTGCTCCAATCTTGGCGTCCAGTTGGCGCCAAATTGCCTTTCTAATACTTCAATTAAACCCTGTGTTAGTTGGTGTTTAAAGCCTGGGTCAATATTTGCCAATGGGTTAAAAGAAATTGGAAATTTGGAATCTGAAGGGTCAATAAGCACCACATCATTTATGCGTTCTTCTGGAATAAAATGCAAAATTTCTTCAATAACATCTCCGTGCGGGTCAATAAAGCAAAGCCCATGATTGTAACCAATATCCTGGCGAACAAAAAGCTCCAAAAGCTTTGACTTTCCCACTCCGGATTTACCAACAACATACACGTGCCTGCGCCTGTCCACGCGTTTAATTCCAAAAATAAATTTTTGCTCTTGCAAGGCTGCTTCATAATTGGTTTTCCCAATAAAAGAGCAGTCTTCGGGCTCAACTGCACCATAAATAGGCAACTCCGGAGGCGGAGGCGCCAATTTAAATCTACGAATTCTATTTTTCTCTGCCATAAATTTTTATTTTAAGTATTAAAATATAATAACATTTAGATAATCTTTATGCCACTTCTTGGTTGTAGCACTGCTCACAGTAAACCATCTCCGGCCTGTCCGGAGAGTAAGATGTTTTGATAGATTTACCGCACTTGGCGCAATTTCTATTCCAAAGACTAACAGGGTTAATGCGTGAAAGGCGTTCTTTGTACCTGCAATTATGACATTTTCTAGGTAGTGGCAAATTAAATCTCCTAAGTAAAGCAAGTTCTGAAGTAATTATTTTAAACGCATTATGACACTCATCACATTCAATTATTTCCTTTAATATAGAATCTGGAACATCCTTGATATTATCTTCAAGGTCTTTCGCTTGAATAGTGGGTATGTGAGGACTTGGGTCAGCCTCGTGCCAACCTCCGGAAAAAACTACTGCTTCACTTTTAAAAAGGGGAAAATAATCCATTGCATCGCTCTCGTTGTAATATGAGGGACTAAACGACGGCGGAAAAAATTCTCCGTATTTGTATATTCGTCCCTGTACATCGCGATAAGGATTTGTATCCATATCGCGGATGATTTGCGCTTTAAGTTTTTCGTATTCTTCCTTAGTATATTGTTTGTTTAAAATACAATATTGCTTATTTCTTAATTTTGAACAACCAAAACAATCAGAACATACTCCGCATGTAAGCGAGTATTCCACGTTGCGACAATGGCTCCACACATCAACGCAAAATTTTATATTGTCAACAAATTCTCCAACAGCAGTACATTCATAAATTTGTGACGCATTATTTCCCCACTCTGTATAATCGTATGAATCTTTTGTTGGAGGAAGAGTAAGAAATGATACATAACGGCAATCCTCGGCACCCCGCATTTGATATCCGTCACGAACATTTTTTGAATTATAAACATAGTCTCCTGTTACCCTGTTATTCATACGTTCATGCATATATTTATGAGGCTGGGTTAGCCAAAACATGCGAGCTTCTTTTTCTGATTTCTTAAGGCCTGCATAAGTGTTTAATTCAAATTCTTTTATTCTTTTTTCATAATCATCTTTTGAGTAAGGTTCATTAAAAATATAATACTTTTTGTTGCGAAGGTTTATACAGCCAAAACAATTATTGCAACCTATACAATCCTTAACAAAATAGCAATCATAGCAATTGTTTGAATCCTCAGAAAAATGCGTGCTGTAACTTCCGCCAACATTGATGTCTCCGTAACAAAGCTCAGACTCGCCTGTCATTGTGCAGTCAGAAGAATCTTTTACGTGGGCCAAAATATGGGAATACATCGCATTCTCGCAAAAATCCGCAATAGTGATCAAATAACAATTTTTTAAATTCCCGCAGTAAGCAGTGTAATCAGAATTTACAAGAGTCAAATAATCTTGCTGAATGGTATAGTAGGGAGTCTCTGCCGCCAATTCGCGAACCTGCTCCAAAAACGGTCGTGATGGATTATAATCTCTTCCATAATCCATTATGTCCCACTTGTCTGACCACCAGCATTCGGAGCAATATGTGATAATTTTTTTATCTGGAGAAAAATTACTCACACACAACTTGCCACATAGCGCACATGGACGTTTATAAAGCGAACGCTCAAACATAAAAGATAACCTTCTCTGCAACCTACACATTGGGCACCAGGTTGGTGGTGGCACTTTAATTTTTTCGTAGAATGCAAAATCATCGGGCTCTATGGTGAAGTCCTTTTTGCAGTTTTGGCAATTTCTTATTTCTTGCTCCATACTATTTTCGTCATAACTGACTAATTTAGTAAGTTATGCGATTTATTGTTTTATAAATTAATTAATAATCGCTGGCCTATGCTACTTCTTGGTTGTAACATTGTTCGCAGTAAACTATATCCTCTTCTTCAGGATTGTAACCAGTCTTGAAGTTGTTTTCGCAATGATTATTGCCGTGTTCGTGCGAAACTACGTTTTTATACTTACCGGCATCATCCTTGTCTCCTGCGCACATGCATTTATAACTATAAAGTTTCACGCTAAGCCGGTCTCTTAATCTTCTTTCGTGTCTACATTCACTGCATAATGTTGGCAATGGAAGCTTTTCTTTTTTATAAAAAGATAACTCGTCGGTAAGAATACGATATACGCTTTGGCAATTTTCGCATTTTATAATTTCATTTAATATACTGTCTTTTACATCATTTATGGACTTAGGCAAATTTTTATAATCTAATGTTATATTATAGTTTCCCCTTTCAACTTCAATCCATGGGTAACCAAAATTCTCTGCGTCTTTTTTTGTTGTATCAAAATGTTGGACAGCCAAGGAGTTGTTATATCCAAAGGGCGAAAATTCTATCGGAAAAAATTCGCCATATTTATATACGTTACCCTTTTTATCTGTATATGGCATATCGTTCATGTGTTTTTTTATCTTAGAAACAAGTTCGTCATATTCTTCTTTGGTATATTGTTTGTTTAAAATACAGTATTGCCCTTTTTTGACCCCCACACAACCGAAACAATCTGACGAACTAAAAACATTTATGCAATATTCGTTGTTTCTGGAGGCCGGCCAACAATTAAAACAGAACTTAGAATTATACGAACTTTCCCCACAAACACAGGTTTCATAACATAATTCGGAATTTTCTCCCCAAATCATACTGTCATAACAATCTTTATTAACGGGAACTTGCATATATTGACAGTATTTTAAATTCTCGCTTTCCCTTACCAAATAACTTTCTGTTACATTTTTTGAGTTTGTTACATAAGAACCATTACAGTTTAAATTTTTCATACCTTGATGGCTTTTGTTTATCTGCATCTTCCAAAAATTTCTAGCTTTTTGACGAGCCTGATTAAAACCATCAATTGTATCTAAGTGCATATCATCCAAAATTTTTTTATATTCTTCTTTGGTGTATTGTTTATTAAAAACACAGTAAGATGACCTCCTTAAATTTGCACAGCCAAAACAGTCACTACAGCCAAGACAATCTCGACAGAACCACATATTTCGACAGTCAACTGACATTATTGTCCCATAACACTGGTAACAGTTATTAAGCCAAAAACATTCGTAACATTTTTCAGAACGCTTTATATGAGAATTATCAAAGGAATCTTTTGAAAAATCAACCCCATTTCCATAAGAACAATTTTCTGTGTAATTAGAATTAAACAGCAGATAACAATTTTTAAGCCCGGTGGCATTTGCAGAATAAGGACTATTAACCATGAGTTTTACATTCAAGTTATAAATTGGCACCTCTTTCTCGATATCTAAAATTTGTTTTAAAAAAGGACGTCCCCAATCAATATCCTTACCATAATCTAATGGATTCCAAGAATCTCCGTGCCACTGGTCTTCAGTTATCACTTTTATATTAGATTCCATGGGATACAGAGAAAACAAATTTTCTCCTGTAAAAGCATTTTTATTTTTAAAAAGTTTTCGCTCATTACGGAAAGCGGCCCTTCTTTCAAATCGGCAAAGCGGACAAAAGGTTGGTGGTGGCACTTTGATTTTCTCGTAGAATGCAAAATCATCGGGCTCGATTACAAAGTCCTTTTTGCAATTCTGACACTGTTTGGTTTGACTATTCATGTAGTTTTTTACGGCTCAACGGCGTTGAGCCGTTAGATTCTCTTGCTTTATCGTACCGCGTCTCGCCGAAGCTTTCAAGCGGAGGAGGAACAAAAAACCCCGAAAAAAGACAGCTTTTTAAACGGGGTTTTAAAATTACAATTTTATGGTTTCTCCGGGATTTATCTTTTTCTTCTTTGCTGCAACAGAGCCTTGCGCAAGGGCAGGTTTGTTTTTGGGTTCTGCCAAAAGCGCTTGTGCTTTATCATCAGATTTTTCTTGGTCTATACGTTTTTCTAACTCTTGTTTTGGAGTTTCAGGCTTTTTTTCCTCTTTGTCTGGCAAAACTTTATCTAAACCAAATGATTCGGATTTTTTTGAAAGGGAGTCCTCCAACGCTTTTTTTAATTCCGACAAATTAATTTCTCTTCTTTTTACTTGCGCACCAGAATTTTGGTGGGGCTTGCTATGTTGCTCACCCTTTCTCCTATTAAGAGAATGAAAAGATATTGGCTCTATTTTTTCATCCAAATTAGAGCCAGCAGACGGCCTGCTCTTACTTGATAAATTGGGTCCAAATTCTATTCCCAGATCCGCCAAGGCAGAGTCTCCGCCTAAAGACTGCTCGGCAGGCATTATGGCGGGCCCGTCAAATTGTCTCGCTTTAGCAAGACTTTTGTCGGGTTCTCCGGCTTTCATTTTTTTTAAACAACTTTTGCAATAAACAGCTCTTCCGGGCTCTGGCGGAAAAATAACTTTTGTATCTTTTCCGCAGTTTGAGCATTTTACATCAAATAGTTTTGAAGTGGCTGAATCAGACGGCTTGGCATTATGGGGTTTTTGCGACACAGTATTAGCAGAAATGTCCTTATTTCCTGCCCAACGATTAATTTCCT
>Ga0265297_10011238_pt1 | contig 11002 bp, 8 predicted proteins | sample Munlanlwell13791_FD_192502 | JGI IMG/M metagenome (GOLD analysis project Ga0265297, IMG submission 192502) | Leachate microbial communities from a municipal landfill in Southern Ontario, Canada - Leachate well 137-91 | ecosystem: Engineered > Solid waste > Landfill > Unclassified | place...
CCTGACAAAACGACGGGGATCATCTCCTTGTTGGGCAATAGAACAAGCTCAACAGGTTCCTTCCAGCCGGTTCGCTGCACTTTCAGCTTCATTTCCACAGGCTTCTCGGGTGTGAATTCACGGGCTATCTCCGCACGAGTCGCTTCTGCAACGCTCTTCCCGTTGATATCCGTGATTCTGTCCCCGCTCTTGAGCCCGTAATAGAAGCCTGCCGTGCCAAATAGCACCGCGTTGACGACCAGATTTGAGTCTGAGTCGAACCGGGCGAGGACGCCGTATGTGTCTCTGAGCCCTTCTCCGATCATGCCCCCAAGTCGACGTATCTCCTCGATGGTCATGTAGTGGGAATGCGGGTCTCCGATTGCATCGACGAGTCCGATCGCCGCGTAGTCTGCCGCCGTTTGCCAGTCAATATCGTCCTTCACATCCGGATTGATGGCTGCAAGAAGGTCCTTGCAGGTTTCGTACGTGCCATTCAATGTTGCCGAGAACTTGTCCCGGACTTCCTCCGTCTGCTTGGATGCCCATTTCCCGAACCCCTTGAGAGCACCGGTAACCAGCTTGCTTTCGGTCAGCCCCTCGTCAGTCGGATAGCTTTGCAGAACCATCTGCGTCACTTCCGTGAGGAGAGCTTCGAAACCCGCACGGCCGAAAGACTTCGCGGAGGGCGATGAGCTTTCCTCGGATGGGCAGAAGGTCACAATGCTCAGTAGCAGGAAGGCAGCAAGCAAGAGTGTTCTCTTAGTCAACTTCGTCTCCATTTCTTATCCCGATCCCCGCTTGCGAAAGAAAACCTCCGAGCGCGCAAGTGTCAGAAACGTCCACTGCATGCTGAGACCATCGCGCCCTGCCTCCGCTGACCATGCGCTCAACCAGGATATCGCCGAGGCTGGCCATGAAGAATTTCCTCTCAGCTACATCCCCTTGGGGATAACGAAGTTCATGCGATGGGCCTACTCTCGGCAGACCCGTAGTCATGCTCTCAGGAAGTGGACGATGCAAGCCAGCACTTGAGACTCCGAACAAAGCTGCGAGTTCATTGAACGTCTCGGAACCGCGGTTTGCTGTGCCCAATCCCAATTCTTCGGCCTCACCAAAGATCGACGCCCCATCCGGCCCCTCGATTTCGCAGTAATCAGGCACTCTCGCGTCAGGCAACCTGTCAATGACCACAGTAATTCCTCGAGGCAATTTCCACTCCTGCCGCCATCGTTCTTCCGGAAGGCCATCCTGAATTCCTCCCGCAAATTCGATCAATGAAACCGCGGAATCGGAATTGCTGACGAGCGTCTCGTACTCGTCGCGGGCTTTCACGTCTTTGTGTTGGCGGGGTCCCTTGGAAGTGAGAGTCGCAATATGGCCAATCTCGCGGAGGCGAAACAGGCAATCGGCGGGAACTTCGGGGAAGAGAAAATAACGAGTGCTCATGAGGGAGGAGAAGTTGAGTCTGCCCAGGGAATCCAACTTCTTCGCGAGAGAAATCCGGTCAACCGGCCAGAACTTTGCTTCCAGCTCGATCATCTCAGCGGAATGCCAGTGCCGCGCCCCGCTCTGTGACAAAGATGATCATGCCTGACTCAACTATCGGGTCAGCGATAATCCTCTTGCCAGTATCATATTGCCACAGTAGCTCGAATCCAACCTCCCCCTCAACAGTGATTCGATAGCACGATATTGTGCCTGTTGACGATGCGCAGTAGATCTCGTTCTTGAATAGAACCGGAGAAGCGCTAATCCTCCCGCTGAAAGCGACTGACGACACGATCTGCCAGTTCGCAGTGTCGAGTACGACAATCCGCCCGGGCTCGACATCATCGGTTCCAAGGGACGTAGCGGCAAGAACCAGGAACCTGTCGTATGGAATCGGCGCCCCGATCACTTTCATTTGACCGAGTGAAATGCACTGCAGGATCGCCATGCTTGAGGGATTTACCACATAGAAGTCCCCGGCGTCGTTCCCGAAGCAGACATGGCCGCCAAAAATGACTGGAGAGGCGGAAATCGGCGCTGAGGTCCCGGTCTTGCTGACCAGCTTGCCGTTCGAGCGATCCAACTTGTACATGTTTCTGTCGCGGCAAGTTATGTAGAGGTATTGCCCCTCTTGAACAGGCTTGGAGACAATTGGGCCGGAAGCGGGGAAACGCCATACTTCTTTCCCGTCCCTGAGGCTCACGCAATATAGCACACCGCCATCCGAGCCGAACCAGATCACGGGCATGGCGCCCATGACACCGATGAGGGGCTCAGCCTTCAGGAAGTCCTTGGTGGGGAACTGCCAGTTTATCTTTCTGGCCTTTACATCGAATGCGTAGAGGTTCCCATCAAGAGAAGGGATATAGAGGATGCCGTCCGCGAATACGCTATTGGCGACCACGTCGTGTGGATCGGTCGAGTTCTTCGTAAGCGCCTCTATCGACGTGGAAAAGACGCGCTCCGTCTTCTCAGTGCTGAACGCATTTATCTCGCCGCTTCGCGACACGAAAATTACCGAATCTCCTGCAACTGAGGGTCTTGTCACTACTGCGTTGCGCGAGGCTACATCAATGCTCCATGTCGGGGCTCTTTCCAGCATGCATATGATTTCGCTCTTTGTGGAAGGGTCAAAACGCTCAACGTGCGATGCGAAGCCTTGCGCTTTGATCGAGATTTCCACATCGGTGCCATAGTCGGCAAAGACCACTATAGGCGAGTTTCCCGCCGGGGTGCCGTTGCAAGTGACTTGCGCTTCCAAAGGCAACCTGCAGTCAATCTTGATTGGAATTTTCACTCCGGCAGCTTTCTTACTTGCCGGGAAGGACTTATGCAGTTCGATGGCCAAGTCGTGAGCCTTGGCTATTTCGTTCTGCTTGACTGCGGTATCGACATCCGAGATTCGGCCGTCTATGATATCCCGTATCTGCTCCAGTCTGCGAATCTGCTCGTCAATGATCTTGCGGCCATCATCGAACTGAACGGTACTGCGCATCTCATATGCCTTGGCGAGCAGGTCTTCAACGGCAATCTGGGAACTGTCAGCCGGTATGGAGGAGGAAAAGGCTATTGCTCTATCCGTCTCCGCCGTTCTCCGGGCTTTCATTTCCTCGGCTGCGGCATTGTTCTGCTTCGCCCATTCCTCCGTGTAATATTGCACCCTCTCTTGAGCCCTTCTCAGAAACAAAGACGCGAACGGGTATTCTGAGATAAAGGACTGCACCTGATTCAGGGCCTCGCCATATTTGCCTTTGACCGCAAAGCCTTCGGCATCGTTCTCGTACGTCAGGTAGATTGACCGGATCTGGATGATGTACCCCAGCATGAATCCCACAATGCATAGCACAATTACGGCGAAAACAGACAGCCTCGCCATTCGCAGTCTTCTGGCCCGGCGCTTACCCTCAAGGTCGACCAACTGCTCAAGCTTGTGCCGGAAGTCCTCTTTCTCCGGGGCGATCGAGACCATCCTGTGATAGACATCGATGGCCGCTTTGTAGTTGCCCTGCCCCGCGTGAAGAACCGCAAGCGAGCCGAGCATCTCAAGAGCCTTATCCTTGGCCTGCTGCCGCAGCAGAACATCGATCAGTTCCTCTCGGATCCTCACTTCGTCGGGCCAAAGGGCGATCAATTTCTCGGCAGCATCGATATAAAGGGCCGGGGATTCTTTCGTATTGATGCGTCTGATGGCAGTACGAAGTTCTTCGATCGCCTTGTTGCGAAGCTTCGCGAAGGCATAGAGCTCGCCGAGCTTGACCCTCTCGGCGATTGCGTTGGGCAACAGCGAGACGATCTCCTGCTGGAAAGGAATGGACTCGGCAGGATGCTCGCCTTCCGAGAAATGCTGAACAATCTCGCGCAAGCATTCGACGGCTTTCTCGGTGTTCCCAACTTCACGGTAAGCCTTCACGAGATTGGCTGCTACGTCGGCGTCCCAGGCTTCTTTCGACTGGACCAGGCTGAATACCGCAATCGCTTCCTCGAAGAACCCGCTCGCGAGGCAGTCGTTTCCGGTCTGCACCAACTCGTGGGCTTCCTTCAGCCTGATGGCGCCGTTCTTGATCATCTCGGCAAGCACCTGGCTGGTCGCGAACTTGCCAGTCGTGGCAACCGTGCAGATCTTCTTTATCGAGTTCACTCCATTGATCAGCGGACCAAGCTCTACTTCGACGGGGTCGGTCAACGCCGCAGGGTGGACCAGGAGTATCGGCACTTCATTTTCGGTAGGTATGTAGTTGCGTATGCGGCCCCATTCATCCAGCCGACGCATCGCCTCCATGAGAACCGAATTGGTGTTGAATGAGACATTGTAGGCACGAATTTCCTCGTCGAAAACCCCGTCCAACCTCTGGTCGTCGGTGAATTCGAACAGGGCATTGTCCCATGAGAACATCTCGTACAGCATTTCCTCCTGCTGGAAACGCAATGTGTCCTCGATTTGTTCCCTCTTGATGGTCCCCATCTTCTGAAGTATGTCGCCCAGTCTCTCCTGCGTGGTCCGTTGATATGCGAGCGCCTTTTCGAGATCGCTCTGCGCGATTATGCCTTTTCTGAGCAGAAGCTCGCCGAACAGAGTCTTGCGCGACCCTGAAGTAGCAGCTTGCTTGATAAGCCCCTGCTCGAAGTAGATGTAGCCCTCGCAGGCTTCCTTCGAGTTGAAAATCGCCAATGTTCCAGTCTGCCGGCTCATCGCGAGCGTCTGGAAGATGTTGGCGAGATTAAAGGTGTTCAGGTCGCCCTTGAAACCCATTTATCCCCTTTGCCAGCGGGGAGGAAGCCCGTTATTGACCCTTGAAAAGGTCTTCGAGTTTGTTCTTGGCCTCACCCCCGAGATCGGAGGAAAGCTCCGGCTCGGTTGAGGCGTTTCTGTTGAGGACATCCTCGATCTTTCGAGACACTTCGTTCGCGTACAACCTCACCATGCCGATCGTGGTGGAGTCGTCGAACATGATCACAAGCATGGTCCGTTCCGCAATCAGGCTGATGTGTATGGACTCCTGCTTGCCCTGATGGAAAAGAACCGAGAACTCAGGTTCTCCAAGCAGAGTCGCGACTTGCTTCGTCGACGCGAAGCTGCCAGCCACGAGCGCGGCCACCGAGGTTATGTCGATGGATGCGGTCTCCCCTCTCTTCGTAACGAGGTGGCCGTCTATGTCTATGAGCAAGGCAGCTTTGGCCTTTGAGACCTTCAGCAGCCCCTCGAGCGTCGCGTTGATATCCTTGATGTCGTTCTCGTAGAATACAAGGCGGCGCCTGCGGAGTTTTTCGGCATCCTTCATATGATCTCCTTAATTGCTCATCACCGTGATGAGGACGTAAACCAGCGCGGTGATCACCACAACGGAACCAATAATGATCCAGAGCACCCACTTGTTCCGGTCCGCTTTTCCCCGCCCCTTTTGTGCAGCGTGGGGGATAGCTCGTGCCGGGGCAGGTTCGGGGCGCGAAGGAGCCGCAGTTCGCTGGGGAGCTGGCGGCTTAGCCTCAACCGCAATCACGGGTTTGGGAGGTTGAGCCACAACGGGACTCGGCGGGGGACCTCCGGGTTTCGGTTGAGTCGGAACTGCGGCAGCAGGCCTGTGTACCTCAGGAGAAAAAGGTGCTGGCTGAGGTCCCGAAGCAGGAGGTGCAGCCGGTTGAGATGATGTCGGACGTTGAGCCTGAGGTGGCGCGGCCCCCGTTGGTGATGCCTGACCGGGAGCAGTGGTGGCTGGCGGCGCTGGAGCCGGAGTCCCGGGGCGCCCTGGCGCGGCCTGCCTGTCTTTGGCGGCTCCGCCATACTCCTTCATCAGTCTGTCGAGAACAAGCCCTGCAATGGATTTCAGCGTGTCGATTACACCAATGCCCTTGAAAGCGACAGCCTCGCTGGCGGGAAGGCCCTTGGGGTTGAGTACGCGCTGAAGTTCATCGGTGGACAAGATGTCGGGAAGATCCCGCTTGTTCCACTGGAAAGCGACAGGAATCGAATCTGCGTCGTATCCGTTTTCCTTCAGGTTGTCGTAGAGGTTCAGCAGTGACTCGGTGTTCTCTTCCATCATTGAGCGCTGCGAATCCGCGACGAAGATGACCCCATCCACTCCTTGAAGCACCAGCTTGCGAGTGGCGTTATAATACACTTGGCCGGGAACAGTATACAGTTGGAAGCGCACCTGCATACCGGCGACCTTGCCGATATCGAGGGGAAGAAAGTCGAAGAACAAAGTGCGGTCGGTCTCGGTGGCGATTGAGACCATTTCGCCCACGCACGGCTTCGGCGAAGTCGCGTGAATCTGCTCCAGATTCGTTGTCTTTCCGCTACGGCCCGGACCGTAGTAGACGACCTTGCAGTTGATCTCCCTGGCTGCGAAATTTATCTGAACCATCGGTGTCTCCTACAACGCCTCAAAACTTGATGCGACGTTCGACATCGCGCGCGGCAGACCGGAGTTCATCCTCGAAAATCGTCATCTTGACAGTCAGGTCCAGAAAGACAACGAGGATCGCTCTGCCAGTGTTGAAGAACACTATCCGCCCTTCGTCGCCGGTGACGCTGAACATCCTGAACTCACCGATGTTCAACTTCGGCCAGGCACGGTTGATCTCAACGATGATTGCGGAGGCGTACGCCGCGATCGCTTCTACGTCTGTTCTGTCCCTGACGTCGGCAACAATCAGGAACCCGTCCTTGCTCATTACCATCGAGCCACGAATGCCGCGAAACGAATTGATGGAGGTAAGGATTTCTTGCATTGACGGGCCTTCCGTTAGAAAAGTTGCCTGCAGAACTCGAAGATCTCCTCCTGGTCCTGATCAAGACGACGACGCTTGTCGAAGAGCAGTCCAACAACATAGGTCGGTGTCTGGACAATCAGGAACCCGCCGGATTCGCCCTCGAAGGCATTATACAGGTAGCTTCCAAGTGTCATCTGCTTGGCCTGAGTCATTGCGGACAAGTACAAATTGCTCATCGCCTTGCCGACGTCACCTTGGTCAAGGCTGTAGGGCAGGTCAGCAACCTGAACCTGTCCGTCATGATCCGAAATTATGACGCCCTGGATGAACTTCTGGGTTCTTAGACGCGCGACAATGTCGGTCAGTCCCGTGCTTTTTTCCGGAGTCATTGCCTCGTCCATCGGTGCCTTGACGCGCACAGACTCCCGCACTGAGGACGACATGGATTGGGCGTCTGAAGAGCGGGAAGACGGGATTTGGCCCGGGGCGGGAGGAGCGGCTGCGAAAGCTCCCTTCTGCGGGATAAGCAGGCTCTCCAGCAGCTTCCTTGTGCGGTCGAAGTCCTTCACTTCCTGGTAGTACTCGCACAGGTGAACAATCGAGATAGCTGACTGGCTGTCGAGTTTGATCGCCTGATCGAAATTCGTGGCGGCCGCCACTCGATCGTTTCGCAGCACGGCCACTTCTGCCATGATGATGTATGGATACGGATGGGTTGGGTAGAGCTTTTGCGCACCGCGCGCGACTTCCTCGGCCTGATCGAGCTCGCCGCCGTTCAGATGAAGCCGCGCGAGCTTCCCGTAGAGCCACGGGTTGGGGTGGTCGGTCAGTTCAAGCTTGATATCCTGGACTTCCTTGCCAGTGTTGAATCCTGGCCCGGACTCAGGCTTCTCATAGACGATACGGGAGAAATCAACCGCTGGGAACAACTCCTTGCCCTTGGCCTTGAGGCTGTCGGCCTTCCCCGTTTCGCCCATTTCGGCGTAAAGGGGAACCAACCTGATGAAGTCGTTCGGATCGGGCGACTCCTTGATCCGTTCCTCTAATTTTCTGATCTCCCGCTCAAGGTAGAACCTTCGCAGATAGTTCATCGCCTGCTCCCGAAAATGGGTCTGCATGAGACGAATCGGTTGTCGAAACTACAACGTATTTTACTATAGTTGAGAGAAGGCCGTTTGTCAAGTAATTTCTGGCGTCAAACCGCGATTCCGGAGAACAGAATGACAGAGAGAATATCATTCGTGCTGGGGGGGAAACCAGAGTTTCGCCCTCAAACGTTCGAAGTGCGCAACCCAGCCGACTCCACGGTTTGGGCTTCAGTATCAACCCCCACGGCCGATGACATCAATAGGGCTGTCGAGTTGGCACGCGTCGGCGCGGCGACTGTTGCCGCCATGTCTGGAAGGAAAAGAGCGGAGATCCTGCGCGGTACAGCGCGAATCCTCCTCGACAGATGCGAGTTGTTTGCCGAGACCATCCGCCGGGAGTCCGGAAAGCCAATTTCACTTGCGCGTCATGAGGCTCGCAGAGCAGCCAGCCTGTTTGAGCTTGCCTCTGCGCAGATGGACCGCTGGGGGGGGGACTTCATCCCCTTTGACGGAGTCGAAGGCGGTGAGGGAAAATGGGGGGTGATCCTCCGAGTGCCGCGCGGGGTCATTCTCGGGATAACCCCATTCAACTTCCCGCTGAATCTTGTGGCTCACAAACTTGCCCCGGCTTTCGCTTCCGGGAACGCTCTCATTGTCAAGCCCTCACGCTCAACTCCTGTGAGCGCAATCAGGCTGGTTGAAGCAATGGTAGAAGCCGGAGCCCCACCCGAAGCGTTTTCCGTGCTCACCATATCCGGCGAGCAGGCTGAGGAATTGGCAACTCGTCCGGAGGTCAAAATGGTGACCTTCACGGGTGGTGCAAAGGTTGGTTGGCGTTTGAAAAAGGCTGCTTTCGACAAGCCGGTAACGCTGGAACTCGGCGGAAATGCGGCGGCCATCATCGGCAACATCAAGGATTTGGCTGGTGTTGCGCAGCGTGTCGCCCGCGCGGGCGTGGTCAATGCGGGACAAGTCTGCATCTCTGTCCAGAGAGTATATGCGGTCGAGGCAATTTACGATGAATTCAGGGATCTCTTGACTGCGGCGGTGAAGGCTGCAAAATGGGGAGACACTTCGGATCCCGAAGTTATCGTAGGGCCGATGATCAACGAATCGGCGGCCAAGAGAGTCTCGGATTGGGTGAAGGATGCTTCTGACTCCGGCGCGCGCGTTCTCTGCGGCGGCCGAAGACAAGGCAATTACTTCGAGCCCACCCTGATCGAGAACCCTCCCCTGACGTCGAAGGTTCACTGCGAGGAAGTGTTTGCGCCGGTTCTGACGATTACCAAGGTCGCTGATGTCAACGAGGCCGTCAAGCTTACTAACGCATCGGACTACGGCCTTCAAGCGGGAATCTTTACCGAGAGTCTTGACGAAGCATTGTCCGCGGCTCGGGTACTGGAAGTCGGCGGAGTCATCATCAACGACGTGCCCACCTACAGATCCGATCACATGCCCTACGGCGGGGTGAAGAAGTCCGGCAACGGCAAAGAAGGAGTGCTTTACGCGATGGAAGAAATGACCGAACAGAGGATTGTCGTTTTCTCTCCCTCGCAGAAGAAAGGATAGCTATGAGACCGATACTGGTTTTCGCCCTGCTTGGAATCTTCCTTGCCTCGCTCGCATGCTTCCCGTATGCGGAAGAGCCAAATAAGCCGGATCAGGCTTTCGTCACCAAACAGTTCGACCTGTCAATGATCGTTGGCCCAAATGTCGTGAAGTATCCGAAACTGGGATTCGACATCGAACATGAAGCCCCCTTCTCCTACATCGAGGATGATCTGCTGACGGTGGACGACCTGGTGACCCTGATCTACAATCAGACCGGCCCGGAGAACTGGACCGACCCCAAGACAACGTTCATCGCCGCTGGCGGTGGGGGCAGGATAATCGTCAGAAACACACCGGTCATGGTCGACAAGGTCGCCGAGGCCATACACAGGCTCTCGCCCAAAGCACCTTCCTACACCCTTGACGCCCGTCTCTTCGTGGTTCCGCCGGATCGGGCTCGGAACATCGAGGAAGGCGGCTTCGTAAAGATGGAAGACTACGTGAAGGCAATCGGGGCTGCCGAGGGAGTCTGTGTCTTCTCGGCCAACCAGAGAATTGTTCCTGGCAGAACATATGGGGTCTGTGACACAAGGAAACAACCCTACGTCGGCGAGTTATCCGCGAAAATGGCCGCCCTGGCCGTTGGATACGACACGATCACCTTCAAGGTAACCACCGGACGTACTCTGATAATCAAGGCGACCGAGGCGGAAGATGGCATTGACTTGTTCATGGCCTATGATTCATGCGACCTGTTGGCAATGGACTCCTTCGAGGTGCCGGGAGGCAAAATCGAGAAGCCGATCCTTCGTTTCTACTCATTTTCACCATCAGTGAAAATTGCCGAAGGCGGTATCTCATGTCTGGCATTCACCTCGGATGGTGAGCGCTTCATCTTCGTGCTCTCTCTCAAATAAGGGCAGACATGCGAGTTCTCCCGATTGTCGTCATTCTGCTTGGATTGCTCTTTCTGTACTTCCGGTGGACGGAAGTATCGAAGTGGTATGCCAATGCGGCCATAAAGGGCGTTGAGGCGGCTGCAAATGGCGAACTCGAACGGGCAAAGCAGATAGAGGAATACCTGAGAAAGCAGGCGCATGTTCCTGAGGCGGAGCTTGTCGGCAAGGCAGTCAAGGATTTCGAGAAGACGGTGGGCGAGTTCCAGAACCGGATCGAGCCCTACATACAAGACTCTGACTTTGACACCGCTATCCGGATGATCGACTCTGCTGTGGAGCTTTCGGATAACACCAAACGCTTTCTCCGCGGGCGGACCTACGACCGGTGGGGATGGATCGTGGTAAGTTCCAATCTTCCCGGCGGGTTCGAAATGTATGCCGTTCGCCCGGACGCTTCAGAGGCTTTCAGGCTTACGAACAACGACTATGAGGAACTCTGGCCCGATGTTGCTTCTGACGGCTACAGAATCGCATTCTCCCGCCTGCGCAACGATGTCGACCGGTCGATCGCAGTCCTCGATCTCAGAAACAGCTCAGAAAAGTGGTTGCCGCTATCCGGGGAAACCAATCTTGACCCGTGCTTCTCACCCAACGGATATTTCCTTGCCTATGCTGGGCTCGTGGCAAATTACGCGTATGTGTACCAATACAATTTCCACACAGAGGAAGTGCTTCGACTGGCGCGCGGAATGGTCTGCAATCAGCCCAAGTACTCGCCTGACG
>Ga0265297_10011239_pt1 | contig 11002 bp, 7 predicted proteins | sample Munlanlwell13791_FD_192502 | JGI IMG/M metagenome (GOLD analysis project Ga0265297, IMG submission 192502) | Leachate microbial communities from a municipal landfill in Southern Ontario, Canada - Leachate well 137-91 | ecosystem: Engineered > Solid waste > Landfill > Unclassified | place...
GGGACCGGCACGGGCAATGGGGCTGGCGCAGGTACGGGAGCAGGTACTGGCTATGGCCCCGGTACGGGTACTGGGGCCGGGACCGGAACCGCCGGTCTCACGCTCCTTCCCATGACCAATACGTCCGCGTTATCCGATACCGAGATCGCGGGAATCCTCTTTATGGCAGAAGAAGAGCAGATGTCCCATGACCTCTACTCCCGCTGGGCCGGCATGTACACGATCCCGGTCTTTTCCAACATCGCGGATGCCGAGATTACGCACGCCGCGGAAGTCCGGCTGCTCGTGGATCGCTACGGTCTCTCGGCCACTCGGATCGGCAATGCCTCGGCCGGGTATACCAATCCCGAAATCCAGGCGCTCTACGAGACGCTCGCAGTGCAGGGCGATGCCTCGCTCATAGGCGCGTTCGAAGCCGGGGTGGCCATCGAGAACCGTGATATCGCGGACCTTGACACCGCCATGGCAGGCACAACCCGGTCCGACATCCTCCAGGTGTATTCCTTCCTCAAACAGGGATCGGAGAACCACCTGGCTGCCTTCCAGCGCCAGCTCGGGATGTAACCCGGTATCCACATTTTTTAAAATTTTTCAGGGACGCCGGAACAATTCAGGCAGCCGACCCCGATCGTATCGGCCATCCCGCCCGGACCCGCTTGAAGATCTCCATCACCACGAGGACCGAAAGCGCAATGCACAGGAGGAGTCCCCACTGTGCCAGCGTTACCGGGCCGATCTGGAGAACGTCCTGCATCACGGGCGAGTACATGGAAAGAATATGGATTCCCTGGGCAGCAACGATCCCCCCGATGAGGAGCAGGTTGGCGCGGAGCGGTACCTTGAATGCCGACCGGTACTCGGAACGGCAGTTAAATGCGTGCACGTTCTCCAGAAGGACCATGAGCAGGATCACCATGTTCCGGGCCGCTGTCTCGTCCCAGCCGGCACCAAGCAGCCAGTACCAGGTGCCAAACGCCACAAGGCCAATGGTTGCCGCAGAGATCAATGTCTCCTGCATCATCAACCGGTTGATGATCCCCTCATCCGTGGGCCGGGGTCTTCGCTCCATCGCACCCGCCTCTCCTTTCTCGAATGCAAGGGCAACATCCTGGATGCCGTTGGTCACGAGATTCAGCCAGAGCAGCTGGAGTGCCAAAAGTGGCAGAGGCAGGCCAAAAGAGAGCGAGAGCATGAATAGGATCACTTCGGCAAACCCGGTGGAGATGAGGAGATAGGTGACCTTCCGGATATTGGCGTACGCAAACCGGCCCTCCTCGACTCCTTTGACAATGGAGCTGAAATTGTCATCGGTCACAATGAGCGACGAGATATCCTTGGCCACGTCCGAACCGGATCCCATGGCAACCCCGATGTCGGCATGGCGAAGCGCCGGGGCATCGTTCACGCCATCCCCGGTTACGGCCACGAAATGGCCGTTCTTCTGCAGGGCATCGACCACCGTGAACTTCTGGTCGGGACTCATCCGGGCAAAGACCCGGATATCGGCAATGTCGGTGGGAAGTGTCTCTGACCCGGTGGCGGTCCGGGCAGCGAGCTCGGTCCCGGTCATGACCTGCGATTCATCCGATGCAATGGCAAGGGTCCGGGCAATGGTCATGGCGGTTGCCGGGTGATCCCCGGTACATATGATGACATCGATGCCGGCCTGCTGACACTCCCGGATCGCGTCGGGCACATCGGGCCGGACCGGATCGATGAAGCCGATCAGGCCCAGCAGGGTAAGATCGTTGGGCAGGGTCCCGGTTGCGGGATCGAACGTGCCGGAACCCGGCACTGCACCCTCAGCCACCGCGAGCACGCGGTATCCGGACGATGCCAGTTCGGCCACGGCCCGGTTCACCGATTCCGTATCGAGCAGTTCATCGCCCGTTTCGGTCATCATGCTCGAGCAGTGGCGCAGGATCGCTTCGGCCCCGCCTTTTGCGGCCACGCCCGGCACGCCATCCATCCGTGAATACACGGCCGCGTACTGGCGGGCGGAATCGAAGGGCACGCGGTGCTCCCCGATACCGCTGGAGCGGATATCGTCCGGATTGAGGCCCAGTTTATAGGCAAGGGCAAGCGTTGCCACATCCATGGCATCCCCGGAATGCACCCATTCATCCGGGTCTTTAAAGAGCGAGCCCTCGCTTGCCAGCACCGCGGCTTTCGCAAGCCGGACAAGGTGTGCCTGCTCTTCGTCCCCGCAAACGGTATTTGTCCGGGTCAGGACCGACCCGGTACCCTGGTATCCCGAGCCGGTGGTGTGATAGAATTTCCCGGTCGGGAGTACGATCATCCGGGCCGTCTGTTCGTTTAACGTGAGCGTCCCGGTCTTGTCAGTCACAATGGCCGTGCAGCTCCCCAGCCCCTCAACGGCCGCGAGGCGCCGGACAATCACGTTGCGGCGCGACATTCTCGTGGCCGCGATCGAGAGCGCGACCGTGATAGAGACCGGCAGGCCCTCGGGGATTGCGGAGATAGCCAGGGCAACGGCAAAGAAGAAGACATCTACCAGGGGAACTCCCTGGCTTAAGATGATGGCTCCAAGGAACATACAGCAGAGAAGAACTGCAATCCCGATCCGGAACGAGAACCGCTCCATCTGGCGGATTAACGGCGGTTGTACCGTGTCATTCAGGTTCACGGAGCGTGCGATCCGTCCCACTTCCGTACCGGAACCGGTTGCAACAATGACCCCGATGCCGATACCGGTCATCACGGTGGTCCCGGCAAAGGCCATGTTCTTCTGATCGGGAACCAGCGTGTCGTGAGGCAGGATGCCCGTTCCTTTTTCAGCAGCAACCGATTCGCCGGTGAGAATCGCCTCGTCGATCGTCAGGTTTGCCGCATGCAGGATGCGCATATCGGCCGGGACATGGGCGCCGGCGTCGAGGTGCACGATATCTCCCGGGACAATGTTGTCAGACAGGATCGTCTGCTCCTTCCCGTCCCGGACAGCCCGGGCCGAGCCGTGGATCAGGGTCTGGAGGGCAAGGGCTCCCTGTTCTGCACGGTACTCCTGGTATGCCCCGATGATGGCATTGATGAGGAGCACCAGGATGATGAAAACGGCATCCTTGGTATCGCCAATGCCTGCTGAAATGATGGCAGCGATGAGGAGGATGAAGATGAGAGGACTCTTAAACTGCAGCAGAAAGATCCAGACCGCGCCGGGAGGCTTTTTGACCGGCAGGGTATTTTTGCCATACGTGGTGATCCGCCGCTCTGCCTCGTGCCCGGTAAGTCCGGACTCCGTGACTTCCGATTCGTCCAGGATCACCTGCGTGGCAAGGGCGTGCCAGGGCCGGCGTACGAGCGGCTCCGGCTCACTCCCGCTATCGTATCCCAAAAAATTCTTCATGGAACCCGCCCCCGGGGAACATCATATTCCGTTATGGGGGGTTGGACCTGATTAACCCTGCCCGGTACCCGGGTCGGATCCTGCACCGGCCTGCGGGAGCAATTACCGGAAAAGAGGGCGGCCGCGAACAATGCGCGGACGTGTTGGATTCCGCCCGTACCTCCGGAAGCAGGATGCATGGTATATCCGCCGGGTTCCATAGGCACCTCATGACCGCAGGCAAAACGACCGGGAAATTTTCAGGTCTCAACCGGCCTGCGCCATTGCCTCAATAAAATTCGCTCCGTTCTCTGCAAGATCCGCCATGTCATAGCCGCCTTCGAGTACGCCAAGAACCGGGATGCCAAGGTTGCAGAACGTGCTGCCCAGTTCGCCAAAGAACGGCGACGAGACACCGATATCGCTCAGGGGATCGTCTTTGAAGATATCGAGCCCGAGCGAGACGACAATGGCCCAGGGTTTGAATTTTTTGACCCGGTTCAGTGCCGTACCCAGGTAGTTCCGGTATTCGTTGTCGCCGACACCGGCCGGGAGCGGGATGTTCAGGTTGAAGCCCTTCCCCAGTTTATCCCCGCATTCATCGGCAAAGCCGGAGAAGTACGGGTAGGACCGGTCCGGGTTCCCGTGGAGCGATACGTACAGCACATCCGACTGCTCGTAGAAGATATCCTGCGTGCCGTTGCCGTGGTGGAAATCGACATCAACAATTGCCACATTGCCCTCCTTCGCGAGGTGCTGGGCCGCAACCGCAGCATTGTTGAAGATGCAGTAGCCGCCGAAATGCTCGTAGCCCGCATGGTGGCCCGGCGGGCGGCAGAGCGAAAAGACGCGGGACTCTTTCCCATTGCGGATCAGTTCCGCCCCGGTCAGCGCCACGTCAACCGAAGCCTTTGCGGCCGTGAACGTGTCCTTATCGATCTCGATCCCGACATCGAAACAGTAATATCCGGCCTTCTTTAAATTGATCCGGGGGTGGGAGGAGAACTCGGGCGTGAAATCCCGGTAGGGAAAGACATGCGGAAAGACCGACTCCGTTTTGCCTAACTCTTCGCAGGATTTGATATAATCTACCATGGCCGGACTCGTGACCTCCTTGAGATGGGAGAGCGGGAATTGTTTTGGGGTCCGGATCAGGTCTTTCATGCCGCGTTCGATCAGTTCGTTGCGGATGATCTGCGCCCGGATATTCTTCTCTGGATACGGAACCAGCTTACCAAAATTCCACTCGTACTGCGGATGGTGGAGTTTCTCTTTCTCAGAATAGATCACTTTCATTCAAATCACCGGTAAGCGATTCGTCGGGGCCGGGAGTATTAAGTATTTCCGGTAAAAGATCCCCGCAGAAACCAGAAAAGAAAATAACATACGTTGTGCGATACACCGGTTACTGTATGAAATTCTTATGCGGAATCCCGCTTGTCATCGTTCTTCTGGTCATTGCCTGCGGGTGCACGGGCCCGGCGGTTGAGCCTGCGACAACCCTGACCGTCACTGCGGTTGGTACGCCGATACCGGCATCCGCGTCAGAGCCCCTGGCTGAATTGTCGACCACGAACCCGAACGCGAGCCTTACGCTCGATCCCGGGGCAGTCATTATGGCGTTTCACGCCGCAAACCCCGGGAAGATGACGTTGACATCCTCCTGCGGCCCGGACTGGGGCGCATACGATGATATCGATATCACCAGCTCCTATGCCGGAACCCTGGCGTTTGAGATCCCGGCACGTGGGGTGTGTTCCTTCAACCTCACCGGTCCCGCAGGATGGATTGCGCAGGTACAGTTGCCGGATGCGAAAGCGCCCCTGGCAGTTCCCGTAAATCTCTCCGGTGCCGGTACCCTGGTATCCCCTTCATTTACCCTTGAAAAAGGGCAGTACATCTTTGAACGAAAAGAGACCGGTCTCGCGTCACCCGAATATGCGATCCGGTATGCCAATGGAAGTTATCTCATGGATGCGAACAACACTGTTGTCCAACCTGGCTTCGGCATGATATCGGACGAGACATTCCGCATCATCAACGTTCCGGAGTCCGGCACCTATTTCCTGGGGGTAATTGCGCGATCGAATCCCGCTGCATGGAATGCATCCATTCAACTTATGCCCGTGATCCCCGCTATGGGACCGGGACCGGAACTGACCGCGACGGTTCAGGCACTATTTTTTTTTTTAGGCTTGCTCCACCGGTTCAATTCGGTTCTCCGGCAGGTGCGTGTTGCCGCCCGGCCCGGGCGGATGGATTATATTGAATTGCATGAGAATACCTCCCTCATGCCAATCATGGAATGGACAACGGACTTAAGCGTCAGTGTCAGCGAGATCGATGAGCAGCACAAGAAACTCATCGCCCTCATCAACAAGCTTCACGATGCCATGCGGGCCGGCCAGGGAAAGCAGGCGCTTGAGGGGACCCTCCAGGAACTTGCCGCGTACACGGTCTATCACTTCTCGGCCGAAGAGAAGTACATGGAGCAGTTCAAGTACCCGCGCCTCCCTTCGCATAGGGCCGAGCATGCGGCGTTCGTAAAGAAAGTTACAGACTTCCAGAAGGAATTTGCCGAGAACCGGCTCGGGCTCTCGCTTGAGTTGATGAATTTCCTAAAAGACTGGGTCAACAACCACATCAAAGAGACCGACAAGCAGTACTCCGCCACGTTCCGGGCCGGCGGACTCACATAATTTTTTTTTACGGCCCTCATCATCACCGGGCCCGCCCGTTTTGAAAAAAAAGTTCCGGGGAATTATCCGGATGTATCGTTCACGTACCGCTCATACGCCCGGGTGCGGCGTGATCACAAAGATGCACCGGTCATCCCCGGACGAATAACAGTGATCTTCAACCACCGTGACCGGGCATTTTAGATGATCGGAAAAGATCGCGGTGAGCACCCCGATATCGAATACGCAGGCACCGTGGCCGGTGACCGGGAGATCCTCGCACTCGAAGCAGCCGTGCACTTCCAGCGTGAGCGGGTCGGTGCCGGCAAGCACGATCTTCCCAAGACCGTGCGCCTGCCAGAACGCATCCATCTTTGTCACCACGTTTGCAACCGTTGGCCCGGCAACCCGGGGGGCAAGGACCCGGCCAACCTGTTCGCCGGTCCGGCCCAGCACCGGGTCTATGTTGATCCCCATGACCATTGCCTGGGTCCGGAAGGTGAGCACGCAGTAGCGGAAGAACGAGACAATGTCGTCATCGGAAAAAGGCTCGCCCGTACCTGCGCCATGGTGATGAGCCGGGACTTTTACATCCCGGTCGATGTTGGTGAGCCGGCCGATGGCATCGGAAGAGAGCATGATCGTACGCTTCCGGCTGTCGCGGGGATCGGGCTCTGATACGACAAGCCCGGCCTGTTCGAGATCCCGGAGATGGACGGAGATGGTGGACTTGGCCTTCTTGGTCTGTTCCACGATCTGGTCGAACGGGACCGGGCCCTCTGCCGCCAGCTCAAGGATCCGGACCTTGATGGGACTGTCGACCGCCATCACGCCGCCCTTTGTTGAGAAGAGCCGGACATCCTCTGCATGCATGCCCGGTGCCGGCCCCTTGATTTTCTTCACATATTCAATGTGCATCGCAAGGTTCATAAAGATTGTTCGCCAACAATAGAACATTCGTATCATTACGAACAATGTGATTGCCATGAAAGCAGAATCATTTAAGATCGCCGATGGTGTCTACTGGGTCGGGTCGCTCGACTGGGACCTGCGGACCTACCACGGATACACACTCGATGGAACGTCATACAACTGCTACCTTGTCTTTGGCGAGAAGACTGCGCTCATCGACAATGTCTACCCGGGCCACTCCGCCCAGATGTGGGGACGCATTGCCGATGCGTTCAAAAAGGAAGGCAGAAAGGAGCAGATCGACATCATTGTCCAGAACCATGTGGAGAAGGATCACTCAGGCGCACTTGTCGAGATCCACAAGAAATTCCCGGCAGCGCCGATTTACTGTACCGAGATCGCGGAGAACGGACTCCTCCGGCATTTCCCGGATCTCAAAGGCGCGAAATTCCATCACATAACAACGGGTGAGACGCTTGACCTTGGCAAAAAAACGCTCGCGTTCGTCCAGGCCCCGCTCCTGCACTGGCCCGACTCAATGTTCACGCTGTACGCTGAACAGGGGATCCTCTTCCCGAACGATGCTTTCGGCCAGCACCTCTGCTGCGCAAAGAGGCTCGACACCGATATTCCCGAGCACGTGCTGATGGATGCCACGCAGAAGTTTTACGCGAACCTGATCGTTCCGCTGACGCCCCGCTTCCTGAAGAAGGCGGAAGAGCTGACCGGCCTTGGCCTGATTGAGAAAGTGAAGATGATAGCACCAGCCCACGGGCAGATCTGGACCAACCCGATGAAGGTGATCGGTGCGTACGTGGGCTGGGCCTCCGGCTCATCGCGGAAGAACAAGGTGACGATCATCTACGACACCATGCACGGCTCGACAAAGATGCTTGCCCACAGTCTTGCAGAAGGCGCCATCGCGGGCGGCTGCGATGTGAAGATCTTCAACCTGCACGAAGATGAGCGCTCCGAGATTGTTAAGCATATCCTCGACTCAAAGGCGATCATGGTCGGTGTCCCGACCCTCAACGATATGCCCTACCCCAGTGTTGGCGATATCCTGTACTATCTCCGGGGCCTGCACTTCGACCGGACTGGCGAACGGTTTGCCCTCGCGTTTGGCTCCATGGGAGGTAAGGGCGGCGCCGTGAAGATGGTGGCCGATGAACTGAAGACCGCGGGCTTCACGATTGTCGGGGAACAGGAAGTATTGTACGTTCCCGATTCCTCCGAGCTTGATACTGCGTTTGCAGCCGGAAAAGCAATGGCTGAACGCATTACAAAATAATTTTTTTTCTAACGGCCCTCTGCCACGCAGGGCCCGGATTATTTTTCTGAACCGGAATTTTTTGAATTTTTAAAAATCTTTTAGAAATTTTTTTTATTTTTTTCGCAGCACCCGATTTGATACCGATGTCGATCAGCGAGCCAAAACTTTCATCCCTTCACAATCCACATACCATTCGAAGAGCATGATCCCCCTCACGATTTCCAGCACCTGCATAACCGTTACAACTCGCATCTCGCCCGGACGATCCCCGGTCCAGTACAGGAATGATGCGCCATGAGCGGCGAGATGGATCTCAAGCTCGAAGCGCTCTCGAAATATATTGTCACGAGCCCGTCCTGGATCAAATCGTTTGTCCTCATCCTCATTCTCTGCGGCTGCGTTGAATTCATGACCATGCTCGGAACCGGAAGCGGGCTCATGCATCCCAACCTCTTTCCGGTTGCTGCGTATCTCATCCCGGCACTCGCGGCCCTTGCCTTCACTCCCTGGCTGGCCCGGCGGTTCTCAGGAAAACTTGACCTGGGCTGGTCCGGGCTCACCGCGGCTCTCGGCCTCATCATCTCGCTCTTTATCTCCCTCTCCCCCATCCTGCTCTTCCGGTTCTCGTTTCCGCTCTTCTTTGCCATCTCGCTCGCGCTCGTCTTCGCATTCCGGATGCTCCTCCTTGCTGCCGTGATCGATCACCACCTGCGCCGCATTGTGATTCCGGCGCTCCTTCACTCCGGTATTGCCGTGATTGGAGCAACCCCGTTCCTGGGCCTTGCGTTTCTGCAGATCTCCGTTCTCCTCCACATCAGCTTCGCGGTCGGCGTGTATGCCTTCATTGTTGTGATCGAACGCCCGATGAAGGCGAACTTCAAGGTCGGCCCGCTCGAACTCGCGAATGCATTCCTCGCCCACCTCTCGGAAGGCAGCCACAAGCTCGATGACTTCTTCCGGAGCATTGGTGAGAGCGTGGTCGTGCCGCAGGTCTCGCTTGCAATTCAGCGGGACGGAAAGGAGGAGATCTTTGTCACGGTCCCGAACGTCCATCCCGGCCCTCTTGGCGAGATCGGCGGCAGCAACCTGCCCAAAGTCCTCCATGGTATGTTCGGGAAGGGATCGATGGTCTTCCACGGATCGGCGTCGCACGATTTCAACCCGGTCGATGAAGTGGAAGTGCGAAAAGTCGGGGACGCGGTCATTGCGTCCCGCCCGCAATCCTGCTCTAATACCGGCTGTACGCAATCGGCCCGGTACCGGTGCGGGTCGGTGGACGTACTCGCGCAGGCATTTAGCGATACGGTCATTGCAATTGCCACCCGTTCCCCCATCGTGACCGAGGATCTCGAATTTTCTGTCGGGTTTGCCATCATGAAGGCCGGGGAAAAATATTTCCCGCACGTGGCGTTTGTGGATGCCCACAACTGCATGGACGCCCTGGAGGACGGGGTCCACCCGGGTACGGAGCTCGCCATGGAATATACCGGCGCCGCTGAAGCAGCGTTTGCAAAGACTGCGGAGCAGGAGCAGGTTTCATTCTCGGCCGGGTACGCCCACCGTACGCTCCCGTACTCCCGGGCCGAAGGGTTTGGCGATCTCGGCGTCCAGGTCCTGGTCGTGGACGCGGGCGGGCAGAAGACCGCGTATCTCCTCTTCGATGGCAACAACATGCAGACCGGCACCCGCGACGAGATCCGGAAAAGATTGCTTAGTATCGTGGACGAATGCGAAATTACGACAACCGATACTCACGTGGTCAACACCGTCTCCGGCCGGAACCAGGTGGGGCTCCGCATCAGTGTGGATACCTTCTATCCGCTTGTTGAGGAGGCAGTAAAAGAAGCCATTGCCGATGCCGCTCCCGCAAAAAGTGCCGGCACCACCGCATGGTGTCACGGGATCGTGGTCTTTGGCTCACAAAGGATCTCCCAGATCGCATCCACGGTTAACGGCATGATGGGGTTCCTTGTCCCGGTTGCGATAATCATTGTCTTTGGCGCATTCCTGACAACCGCGATGGCATATTTCCTGCTCGTGTACTAGTGAACCGATCCTGAATGAGGGAAGATGGATTCACATCGCGATCCTTTTCTTTTCTTACTTCCCATTAGTGAACTATGCATGAACTCATCCGTGTCCTGACCGAACGAAAAGGGCAGGCATGGATCCTATTCACCGCACTCTTTTACGTACTCCTCTTAGTCCCCTTCAACCAGTACGAGGTGGTGATTGCGGGTATCAGCCTGCGGCCGGCTGCAATCCTGCCGGTGGTCTGCGGGATCTTCTGGGGCCCGGCCGCGGCCTGGGGACTCGCTATCGGAAATATTGCAGGAGACCTGTCCGGTTCATGGTCGCTGATGAGCATTGCAGGCTGCATCAATAATTTCCTGTACCCGTACCTCTCGTACCGGCTCTGGCACCGGCTGATGCGGGGCCGGGAGATCCGGATGGATCCCTATCTCCTGGGAAGCCTGTGGGCAGTGACCTTCATTGTGACTACAGCCTGCATGCTCTTTCTTGCCGGGTGTGGAACGATCTTCTTTGGCCGGCCGTTTGAGAGCAAGTTCTACAGTTACTTCATCAACAGTATCTTCTGGGCCATGATTGGCGGGCCTATCCTCTTCCGGCTGCTCTATGAGCCGGCAGTCCGGAACAAATTCGTGTATGGAGACCAATGGAAAGACCGGAATCCTGAGGCATAAAAAGTGGCATTCCCGGCAGGTTCCGTATTTTTTTTTTGATCCGGATCCTGGATTTTAATTCCGATCTCTTTTAAGACCGTACGGACACGGT
>Ga0265297_10011240_pt1 | contig 11002 bp, 13 predicted proteins | sample Munlanlwell13791_FD_192502 | JGI IMG/M metagenome (GOLD analysis project Ga0265297, IMG submission 192502) | Leachate microbial communities from a municipal landfill in Southern Ontario, Canada - Leachate well 137-91 | ecosystem: Engineered > Solid waste > Landfill > Unclassified | place...
CTGCCCCGGTATTAGCCGGTCTTGTTGCTTGCCTTGTGCAGGCCTTCCCCGATAAAACCAATATGGAAATTATTGATGCCATAAAGAAAAGCGCCAATCAATACACCAATCCCGATCCCAACCTGGGATACGGAATCCCGGATTTTAAAATTGCCTATGAAATACTGTCCCTTCAGGATGCTGAAGGTATTCAGGCTTTAAAGATACTCGAACTTTACCCTGTTCCATTTAAAGACAGGCTTGTTGTCAGCTTTTTCTCCAGAGACGAAGGGAAAATATCCCTCAGCCTCAACAATCTGCTCGGACAATCTGTTTTTTATAAAGAATATAGCCTGAATGAACGCGAAGTGCACAAAGTGGAGCTTAAACCAGACCAAATGCTCCGCCCCGGCATTTATGTGCTTTCCATCAGCACAGGACGTCATACGATTAAAAAGAAGATAGTCAGTTATTAGTTTAAACGATCTGCCATTTTACCGGAGTTCTTCCGATACTTTTTAAAATCTCATTGGTCTTTGAAAAATGCCTGCACCCAAAAAAGCCGTTAAAAGCCGACAAGGGTGACGGATGTGCTGCCTTTAAAACAAAATGCTTGTTTGCATCAATCAACCCGGACTTTGATTCCGCATATTTACCCCAAAGTAAAAAGACAATGCCTTCTTTTTCGAGTGAAATCTTCCTGATCACGGCATCCGTAAAACGCTGCCAACCGATATGCTGGTGCGATCCGGCTTCATTGGCTTTTACAGTCAGCACCGCATTTAAAAGCAAGACACCCTGCTTTGCCCAGGAAATTAATTCACCGCTTGTAGCGGGAGGTATTCCCAAATCTTTTTGAAGTTCCTTGTACATATTTACCAGGCTGGGTGGCAGCTCCACACCTTTCCTCACCGAAAAACACAGACCATGCGCCTGCCCTTTACCATGATAGGGATCCTGTCCGATAATGACGGCCTTGATCTGATCAAAGGGCGTATAATTAAATGCATTGAAAATATCTTCTTCAGGTGGATATATGATCTGCCCTGAATCTTTTGCTTTCCCTAAAGTTTCAATTATTGTAGCAAAATAGGGCGCATGTATTTCCTCTTTCAGGATTTCTTTCCATTGCGGGTCTATATGTAAATCATTCACAGAACGCATTACCTTATTAAACAAGAAGTATTTTATAACAGAGTTCCTTGAGCAATTCTGCATCACCAACATTCCTGCTCCCTATGCCTTTCGATTTCATGTCATATTCCTGAATGAGCATGAGCACCTGGTCAATACGTCCGGAATAATAGCGCAAGGCAGATTCATACTCCCCGGGGAAGCGGATGCCCAGCCTTCCCAGAACCGCCTGAGGTTGCCGTGCATGCTGTTCAAATACCAAAAGTTTTGAAAAAAAACCAAACAAAGCCCCGCTGACCAGCTGTGGAGGATGAGCTTTGCTGTTAAGCGCGATCTGATTAAAAATTTGAGTGACTTTTTCAGTCTGTTTTTGGGCAAGTGCCCGCTGCAACTCAAAAATATTGTAATCTTTACTTATGCCGACATGCTTTTCAATATCATCCATATCAATATAGGGATTCTCCTTTTTGATAATGATGAGTTTGTTAAGTTCGTTGGCAATCTTTCCGAGATCATTTCCCAGGTATTCGGCAAGCAGCAGGGATGCCTTTGAGGTAATTTTAAATCCCTTTTCTTTCATGAAATCTTCCACCCACTTCGAAACCATCCCCTCTTTCATTTTCGGGCTGTCAAGTACGCATACATTCTTTGACTGAGATATCTGCAGCCAAAATTTTGTTCTCTTGTCAATCTTTTTATGTTTATAACAAATAACCAACAGGCTGCTTTCGCTGCAATGCCCGGCATAATTAGACAGCCACTCCATATTGGTCATAGTCTGAGCTTCCTTTACGATGACGATATTTTTTTCAGAAAGCATGGGAAAACGCAGTGAGGTTTCGACAATGATATCAGGAGATACTTCCTTGCCATAATAAATAGTCAGGTTAAAAACCTTTTCATTTTCAATTAAAATGTGATCTTCAATGAAGTCGCTGATAACATCAATATAATAAGGTTCCTCACTGGTTAAAAAATAAATGGGATAAAATTTACCATCTTTCAGTTCTGATAAAATCTGATCGAAATTCTTAATCATTTGCGAAATTTGAATATCTTTTTAAGGGCTGAATATAAGATAAATGCTGAACTTAAACCTCCCGTCATATAATTATTTTATTAAAAAGGAAAGAGAAACGCTTTATATACAAGACATTCTGAAGGGGCACTTTCTTTCACTCAGCCCTGAAGAATGGGTCAGGCAGCATATGGTCAATTACCTGCTGAATTACAAGAATGTACCAAAAACAATGATGAGTATCGAAAGCAGTTTAAAATACGGAAAGCTCGGTAAAAGAACGGATATTATCGTTTATGGTAAAACCCTGCAACCTCTGCTGATCATTGAATGTAAAGCCAGCCATATCCGTTTAAGCGAGAAAGTTCTGCTTCAGATTGCCGTTTACAATTCGGTATTGAAAGCACCCTATGTTGGAGTTACCAATGGATTAAATCATTTATACTGGCATTACAAAGGTCAGGGAGAAGCCCTGTTATTGGATGAACTGCCCGATTATTCCTCTTTATTGCCTGCGTAGGCATGTTCACTTTGGATGTTCCATCTGGACTTACTCTTCTGAGAACAAAGCCGAAATAGCTTCAATGTCAGCATCATTGGTTAATTTGAAACTAGCCTGAATAACGGTGATTGAAGAAAACAGTAATGAAAAATCATGCTTCTTCATTCCCGGGAATTTGGTTTTGATCAATAAGTAATAACCTATATTCCGGTATTTTTTTAAAATGGGGGTGTTCTGTATTTTACTTTCAAGGAGATAGAATTCTGAATCACCATCATAAGCGAAATAGAAATTGAATGCTTCCCTAAATTTAGAATGAAATTGATTGACCTGTGTTTTTATAATTAAATCAGTTTGAATAGTTTTGCTGATAAAATACGCTAAGCGGTAAAATTTGTCGGAACAGGCAATTCCGTACAGTTCCATATCTTCATTCATCTCCTTTTCTTATTTAATTTTCACAAAACACTTTGTTATTTGGAATGTATTATTACTTTTGTGGCGTTATTCGTCTGTAAGTACAGCGAATAAAATTAAGAAAAATTTTGGAAACCCATTAAAATTTTTAACATGTCTGATATCGAAGCAAAAGTAAAACAGATTATTGTAGAAAAATTAGGCGTTGATGAAAGCGAAGTTACTCCAACAGCCAGTTTCACGAACGACTTAGGTGCTGACTCCCTGGATACTGTCGAACTTATCATGGAATTTGAAAAAGAATTTAACGTATCAATTCCTGATGATCAGGCCGAAAAAATCGGAACTGTTGGCCAGGCCATCAAGTTCCTTGAGGAGCAATTAAAATAACAACTTACACGATTTTATGAATCCAAAAAGGGTTGTAATTACTGGTATCGGCCTAATTACACCATTAGGCCATACCATTGAAGAGGTTTGGGGAAATGCAGTAAATGGTTACAGTTCTGCATCACCTATAACCCGGTTTGATGCCACAGAATTTAAAACAAAATTTGCCTGTCAGGTACCCGAATTTGATCTTGAACCATTTGTAGAAAAGAAAGAAGCGCGAAGACTTGATCTTTATGCTCGATATGCTATGGTTGCTTCTACAAAAGCCATTCAGGATTCAAATGTCGTTATTGAAGACCTTGACAGGGAAAATTGCGGAGTAATCTGGGCATCTGGAATCGGTGGTATCGAGACTTTTGAAGATGAAGTTACCTCTTTTGTAAAAGGTGATGGCAAGCCTCGTTTTAGTCCCTTTTTTATACCCAAAATGATCCCTGACATTGCTGCAGGACTAATTTCAATGAAATTTGGATTCCATGGTGTAAATTTCGCTACTGTTTCTGCTTGCGCTTCTTCATCAAATGCTATTGGTACCGCCTTCGATTTTATCCGAATCGGAAGAGAAAAAATAATTATCTGCGGAGGATCTGAAGCACCTATTACCAGGTGCGCCATCGGTGGTTTCAATTCCATGAAAGCCATGTCGGAAAATAATGAGAACTATTTGACTGCCTCAAGACCATTTGACGTTAACAGAGATGGTTTCGTCATGGGCGAAGGTGCTGCTGCCTTAATTCTTGAAGAATATGAACATGCTCTTCGCAGGGGCGCAAAAATCTATGCTGAAATTATTGGTGCCGGATATTCTGCCGATGCCTACCATCTGACTGCACCCCATCCTGATGGATTAGGCGCACGTCTGGTAATGAAAAATTGTCTTAATGATGCCAATATTGTTCCTGAAGACGTTGAATATATCAATGTTCATGGCACTGCCACTCCTTTGGGAGATATAAGCGAAACCAAAGCCATTGTGGATTTATTCGGGGATCATGCATATAAACTGAATATCAGTGCAACAAAATCCATGCACGGCCATCTTCTTGGTGCTGCCGGTGCTTTGGAAGCTGCAATAAGCATATTCGCAATACAGAACAGTGTTGTACCTCCTACGATAAATTTTGAAACTCCCGATCCTGCTATTGATCAGAATCTCAATCTTACTCTTATCAAACCTCAAAAGCGTGATATTAATATCGCCTTGAGTAATACATTTGGTTTTGGAGGGCATAATGTATGTCTTGCATTTAAAAAGTATTGAAACTGAATTTTTTAGAGAAAGATTATTTCTTAAACACTCTGGGAAACAAAGTGTTTAAGAAAAGTATTAGAAAAAAATTCAATCTGTCTCCTAAAAAATTAAAACTTTACCAGCAAGCCTTTTGTCATCGGTCCATATCACCTGATCCTGCTATTAATAATGAAAGACTTGAATTTCTTGGAGATTCCGTCCTTAACCTTATCATAACTGATTACCTGTTTTCAAAGTTCACTAATCTGAAAGAAGGGTCATTGACCATAATCAGAAGTAAGTTGACCAATCGCCATTCACTCAATAAACTTTCTCTGGATTTGGGAGTTTCTGACTTGTTGAGATGCAACAAACGAATTAAAAATGAATCAGAATGCATCTATGGGAATGCCCTTGAAGCTCTGATCGGTGCAGTTTATCTTGACAGAGGATATAATTTCACAAAAAAGGTAATACTGAATTTAATACTTAACAGTAAAAACGATATTGAAAAAACAATAATTAGTGAAAATAACTACAAAGGCAGGTTAATAGAATTAGACCAGAAAAAAGACATGAATGTGCATTTCGATATCGAGGAAATCAGGCAGGATAAAAAAACAGTGTACAAAGTAAATGTATTCATAAATCAGATACTTCAGGGAACTGCAAGCGATAAAAAGAAGAAAAATGCCGAACAAAGGGCATCATTCATTGCATATCAAAACTATATAAGCGAAAAAACTGACGTCAACTAAACGTCAACGATCATGTAGTCGGCACAGGCAAAAACTTCCAGTTTGGAGCCCGGAGATTTTGCTGCAATTCCCTCCTGCAGAATTTTATCAACATCTTTGTCTTCCGACATAGGATCATGGTGCGTAAATCCCACCTTTTTAACATTACATAGTTCAGCAAGTTTAACTGCATAATCAGGTGTTCCATGTCCAAATCCAACTGTATGTGAATTGTATTTATTTCTGGTGTACTGCGAATCAATTATTAAAAGATCGGCATCCTGAACATGTTTTTTCAAATGTCCGGAGAAACCATCCTCATTCTCATTATCGGTAAGAAAAACAAAAACCTTATTGTTTGATTTATTTTCAAAACGATAGGAAATAGTTTTATCCGGATGTTTTGCCCGATGCATTTTTATAACAAGAAACTCATTTAACGGATAATACTCTCCTTCATGCTCCACCTGAACGCCATTGTGTTCGTATCTTTCATAAATATCCAGATCAACGATCAGAAGACCTATTTTTTTATGAATCATCATGACTTGTGCCTGAGGAATTACAAAGTCGGTATACTCAAATTTTGAACGCACTTCTCTGACATCAATCGGGAAATAAGGTGGACGCATCATATCTTCCATCATCTGCTTGGGCCCAATGTTATTGTCACTGGGTCCTAACAATTTCATCTTAACGCTCTTAATGAAGGTGATTGGGCTGAGGAAAAGTCCAAGTGTATGGTCATTGTGCCAATGCGTGAACATGAGAATGGTTTCTTCGATCTGGCCTTTCGTTTCCTGCAGCAATTCGTTTCCCATTGGGATAAAACCACTACCTGCATCAATCACCAATGCATGATTGGCTCTCAAATGCTCGGAATAGACCCGCAAACACGTGGTGTTACCACCATACTTTACCGAATTCGGATTAAAAACGGGGACTGATCCCCTAGTTCCATATAGTTTAATTTTCATAAATCAATATCCCATGTTAATACAACGGAAATAATGCGAATTAATTTAATATTTCAAATGTAGTATTTTTTTTATGAATAGAATTTTTTTTAAAAATTTTTATTTCTTCAGATTACACCTTGTTAATTAATAATATTGTTATCGCAATGATTATTGATTAATTATTAAATGCACTTTGTAAAGTCAGTTCAGTTTTATCCATTATTTAATTATAAAACTGGCATTTCGGCTTTTGTCGTAAAATTGCACATAAATATTTCGTTCGTTTTTAGCAATAATAAAAATAAATCATGAGAACATCAGTTGAAATAAGTTACTATCCTCTGTATGACGAGTTTTTGAATCCTATAAGAGATTTTATAAACCGAATAAATAAGTACCCCAATCTGGTCGTGCAAACCAATGGCATGAGCACTCAAATTTTCGGCAAATACAGTGATATTATGACCGCATTGAGTCATGAAATACAAGAATCATTTGAGTTGCCTCACTCAGTTTTCATTATTAAAATAGTGAATGCCGACCTTCAAAAAAACACTTAATTTTTTACATTTTGAGCTTTGATTTTTTCGCAGCAATTTTTCAATGGCTGACAGGCAATTACCTTGAATTTATTGCTGTAATTGCCGGAATTACCGGAGTCTATCTTACGGCCAGGCTTATTGTATGGTGCTGGCCAATAGCTGTAATTAATGTAGTCCTTTCCACTATTATATTTTATAATGAAAAACTTTATCAGGATGCTATTCTCCAGGTATTTTATCTTCTAATGGCTTTTTACGGTTGGTATAACTGGCTCCATGGAGGTACAAACAAAACAGAACTAGCGGTAAGCAGAATGAAACTCAAATACATTTTGTTCTTTCTTTTTTCCGGAGGTCTTTTTATTTATTTATTTGGGTTTGTCTTCAGTACTTATACAGATGCGGCTCTTCCATACTGGGATGCCACTACAACTGTCTGGGGAATCATTGGTACCTTCTTAATGGCTTCCAAAAAAATTGAGAACTGGATTATTTGGATAATTATTGACTTGCTTTGTACTGGCATTTACTTTTATAAGGAATTATACGGATTTACTGCCTTGTATTTTATTTACAGCATTTTGGCCATTTATGGATTTATAGCATGGTATAAAGAATTTAAACTGACAAAAGTATGATAAGGATTGCTGTTACAGGACCAGAGTCCACAGGAAAATCAACACTCACCAAATCATTAGCCTCATTTTACAAATGCCCTTTTGTTCCTGAATATGCCCGTGAATATCTTCAGAATTTACATCGCCCTTACGTTTATGAGGATGTTGAAATGATCGCACTGCATCAAATGAAAATAGAAGATGAGATTATCAAAACGAATGCAGATTTGCTGGTTTCCGATACTGAACTTATCGTAATTAAAATATGGATGCAACATCGCTTTGACCACCTACCGGAATGGCTGGAGAATCAAATTCAGGAGAGAAAATATGACCTTTATTTGCTATGCAAAACGGATATTGAATGGACATACGACCCTTTGCGCGAGCATCCCCAATTAAGAGACTACTTTTATCAAAAATATCGTAGCGAACTGGATCAATATGGTTTTAATTATATTGAAGTGGAAGGCAATTACGAGGATAGATTTCAGATGGCATCCCATCATGTCAATTTATTTTTACGGGAGTAATCAATTCATAACTTTCCAATTTTATTAAATTGCATTTTAAAATAATGATATATTATGTTTGAAAACAGGGACATTGACCAAATTATTGCTCACGGGCTTGAGGTTAGCCGTATAAAAAAACAACTGGAAGATTTCAAAAATGGTTTTCCTCCTCTTAAACTAATGGGGCCCGCCACTTTAAATGACGGAATTGCTACTTTCTCAAATCTGGAAAAACAGAAATACGTCAGGTTTTATGATCAGAAAATAACGGAACTTAAAATAGTTAAATTCGTTCCGGCTTCAGGGGCAGCCTCAAGAATGTTCAAATCGCTTCAAGCATTTCGTAACTGCAATTTTGCAAAGGATCAGGTTGAACAAGAACTTTCCAAAGATCAGTCCTTTGATTCAGCTTTCCATTTCTTCAAATATATTGAAAAATTCGCCTTCTATGAAGATATTAAAAATATTATGCACCGGGATGGCATTAATATAAAAGAGGCTCTTCAAAACAAAGAATACAACCTGGTATTGGATTATATGTTGACCAGCAAAGGATTAAATTACAACGATAAGCCAAAAGCTTTAATTAAATTTCACCGCTATCCTGACTTTTATCGCACTGCACTGGGAGAACATCTTGCTGAAGGGGCACTTTACGCCTGTTCCGGTGATGGTAAAGTGCGCATTCATGTCACTTTGTCTCCGGAATATATTGAAGAAGTCAAAGATTTGTTAAAAAAAGTACTTCCCTACTATGAAAAAACATTTAAGGTAAAATACGATATCTCTTTAAGTATTCAGGATCCATCAACTGATACCATCGCTGTTGATAAAAACAATAATTTTTTTAGAGAAAAAGAGGGCAGCCTTGTTTTCCGGCCTGGCGGACATGGTGCTTTGCTCAGTAATCTCAATAAAATTAAAGCTGACCTTATTTTTATAAAAAACATTGACAATGTGGTCCCTGACAGTTTAAAAGACATTACAATTGATTACAAAAAGCTGTTAGGGGGTTGTTTAATTGACATTCAGGAGCAACTTTTCGATTACCTTGATACGCTGGATTATGGAGATATTTCCGACCAAATGATGAATGAAATCTCCGACTTTATTGAATTAAAATTAATGATCAAACTTCCTGACAGCCTCAAGTTCTATGACCTGGTTGAAAAAGCCGATTATTTTTTCCAGTTGCTCAACCGTCCAATACGTATTTGCGGCATGGTTAAAAACGAAGGAGAACCAGGAGGAGGGCCTTTTTGGGTTAAAAACGAAGATGATTCCATTTCACTTCAGATTGTTGAATCCTCTCAAATAGATCATCATAATGAGAAACAACGAAATATCTTTCAAGCATCAACTCATTTCAATCCGGTGGATATGCTCTGCAGCACTATTGATTTCAGAGGGAAAAAATTTAATCTTCACGAGTTTTCTGACCCCAAAACTGGATTCATTTCATTAAAGTCAAAAGACGGACAGGAGTTGAAAGCACTTGAATTACCAGGACTTTGGAATGGTGCCATGGCATTCTGGAATACCATTTTCATTGAGGTTCCCCTGATTACCTTTAATCCTGTTAAAATCGTCAATGACCTTCTTCGAAAGGAACATCAATAATATAAAGATATGACCGAACAGATTTTTTTCGATAAAAACAGATTAAAAGCAGAACAGTATGCCCTGTTGCTGCCTCAAATTGAGGCAGTAATCAAGACAGAAAAAAATGCAATAGCTAATATAGCCAACATAATGGCTATTCTGAAATATTGTTTTAATTTTTTCTGGGTAGGTGTTTATTTCGTTGAATCGGAAGATGAACTTGTTTTAGGGCCTTTTCAGGGAACTCTGGCTTGCAGCAGAATCCAAAAAGGGAAAGGTGTTTGCGGAAAAGCTTGGGAAATGGGAAAAACAATCATCGTTCCGGATGTGGATGATTTTCCCGGACACATTGCCTGCAGCAGCCTTTCAAAATCTGAAATTGTCGTTCCCGTTTTTGATCCTTCCGGAAAAGTTACTTTAGTTATTGACATTGACAGCGAATTACCTAACAGTTTTGATGAAAACGATCAAAAAGGACTGGAAAGAATTGCACTCCTTATTCAAAATATAATGAACACTGCCCCATTCCAAACTGCAGACAGATAGACTATCTTTGCATCCTTAGATAAATTATATAAATAAAGACAAACCAGCGATATGAATGAGATTAAAAAAGTAAAAGTATTAGTAATAGGCTCCGGACCTGCCGGTTATACAGCTGCCATTTACGCTGCCCGTGCGGATCTGAAACCAGTTATGTACACCGGTATGGAAATGGGAGGCCAGCTCACTACTACTACCGATGTGGAAAATTTTCCCGGATTTCCTGAAATGGTGACAGGGCCTGAATTAATGGAAAACATGAGAAAACAAGCCGAACGTTTTGGAACAGAAATTAATTTCGGAGTGATCACCAAAGTGGACTTTTCTGCTCATCCTTTTAAAGTTTGGGCAGATGAAAGCCAGGAAATTCATGCTGAAGCAGTGATTGTTGCCACAGGAGCGACAGCCAGATACATGGGCATAGAATCGGAGCAACGCTTACGGGGACATGGTGTTTCTGCATGTGCCACTTGTGATGGGTTTTTCTACAGGGGGAAAGTGGTTGGCGTTGTTGGTGGTGGTGATACGGCTGCCGAAGAGGCAACCTATCTGGCCAATATGTGCAGTAAAGTGTACCTGATCCATCGCAGAGACGAATTGCGCGCTTCCAAAGCCATGCAAAACAGGGTGTTCCACACACCCAATCTCGAAATGGTTTGGAATCATAATGTAAAAGAAGTGCTGGGAACAAGCGAGGTAAATGGTCTGAAACTGGTGAATACCAAAACAGGAGAAGAAAAAGAAATTAAGGTTGACGGATTGTTTTTAGCTATCGGACATACCCCCAATACGCAGATATTTAAAGGAGTACTT
>Ga0265297_10011243_pt1 | contig 11001 bp, 15 predicted proteins | sample Munlanlwell13791_FD_192502 | JGI IMG/M metagenome (GOLD analysis project Ga0265297, IMG submission 192502) | Leachate microbial communities from a municipal landfill in Southern Ontario, Canada - Leachate well 137-91 | ecosystem: Engineered > Solid waste > Landfill > Unclassified | place...
AAAGTTGATTGTCAGCGTTGCGTTGTTGGTGCTGTTGGTATTGTTCACTCCGTTGATGTTGTTGATTGATGAAACGGGTTTGACTGAATCCACCAAAACAGTTCTGGCAGTGGCATTGCCCACATTTCCTGCAAGATCAGTACAATTCACATACCAGCTGTTGCTGCCCTGGCTCAAAGAAGCATTGGCAGTGATGGCAGTATTGGTCCTGTTGATGACTGAACTATTCGCGCCTACTGGCACTCCGGCTGCGAACAAAGTACACGACGCAGTTGAAGATAACGCGTCAGTGTAGTTGAATGTAAATGCAGGAGTAGCACTGGTGCTCCAAGTGCTGGTTGCGGGGCTTACTGAAGTTACTACTGGCGCAACAGTATCAATGATGACTGCTCTCGAAGCAGAGACTCCAGAGTTGCCTGAAAGGTCCGTGCAGTTCACGTTCCAACTATTGCTGCCCTGGCTCAAAGAAGCATTGGCAGTAATTGCAGTGTTTGTGCTGTTGGCAACAAGGGCGTTTGTGCCCCTAGGCACTCCGGCCACGAACAATGTACAAGACGCAGTTGCACTTGCGACATCAGTGTAGTTGAAAGTGAATGCAGGAGTAGCACTGGCAGTCCACACGTTTGTTGCGGGGCTTACGGAAAGTACTGCCGGATTACTCGTATCAACCTTGATAACTCTTGCAGTGGATGCTCCTGAGTTGCCCGCAAGGTCAGAGCAGTTTACATACCAGCTGTTGCTTCCCTGGCTCAAGGAAGCGTTGGCAGTGATGGTGGTGGTTGTGTTGTTGACTGCTGAACTATTAGTACCCATAGGCGCTCCAGCCACGAAAAGAGTACAGGATGAAGTTGAGCTCAACGCATCGGCGTAATTGAAAGTGAATGCAGGAGCAGCAGTTGTAGTCCACACGTTTGTTGCGGGGCTTACAGAACTCACTATCGGCGTGCCCGTATCGATGTTGACTGCTCTTGAAACGGATACTCCAGAGTTGCCTGAAAGGTCCGTGCAGTTCACGTTCCAGCTGTTGCTGCCCTGGCTTAACGAAGAATTGGAAGTTATGATCGTATTGGTCTTGTTGATGACCGAGCTGTTTGTTCCACGAGGCACTCCGGCCACAAACAAAGTGCAGGATGCAGTTGCGCTTGAAGCGTCGGTGTAATTGAATGTGAATGCCGGAGTAACGTTAGTGTTCCATGCGTTTGCAGCAGGGCTAACTGAAGTTACTACTGGCGAGATTATGTCAGTTGATTCAACTGGCACGGACACAGTTGCAGCATCCAACGTGACTTCGCCGTCACTCAATGCCCTTCCGTTTAATGTTGCGCCAGTTTGCAATGCGATGTACGATGTTCCGGTAGTCAAAATATTTCCATTAAAAGTTGAGTAAGTTCCAAGAGTTGTTGCTCCGGTTATTGCCCAGAAAATGTTGGATGCCTGGCAGCTATTGATCAGAACAACCTGCTTGGCAGAGGCAATGGTAAGAGTTCCTGCTATCTGAAAGACAAAAACTGCATCTGCGTCGCTTTGGCAGTCAAGAGTAAGATTAGTTGGAATTGTGACTGCAGTATCCCAAGTATAAACGCCAGGAACAAGAGTCTGGTCGGTAAGGGTACCGGTTCCGACATTCAAGAAAGCGCCAACTCCAGCGGTTTGACCGGAAGCATTGGTGTACGCAGTTCCCATGTCACCAATTGCAGTAGATAACAATGAAGCGTCATTTACACTGCATGGTGCAGGACCGGTTGCATCAACGGCATATACGGTCCCATCCACTTCTGCGCATGTTAAATGGATTGACGCACCGTTGATTGGGCTTGCACCTACATCTCCAGTCACATTGGATGTGGGAATGTCCGTGATTTGCGCTTTTGACAATATTGCAAAATCATCAACAGAGCCCAAGTCCACTTTTATTGCAGTTAAAGCGACGACTGCCTGCGACATGAAAAGAACGAATAAAAATGAACTGAAAATTAGCTTTCGATACTGAACATTATCCATGCTTACCAACCCCTTACCAAAACCCAACATCCGCTAATACGAATGTCTTAACATGTTATAAAAGTAATATGTTACTAATATAATAGTAGGCTATATCATAATTAAGCTATGGTTTGCAGAGTTCCCCCAAGAATCGGCGACCAATGCTACCGGGTTTCCGGGAAATGACAGAGCCAAATTGAGACTAGAAAAAGGTGCGTTTACATGAATTTGCTACACCGGCTTGAGCTTCGTAACTACCTGTTCTGGGCAGTTGTCATCGGGCTCATCTACATTTCCGCGTCCATGGTGCTGCCTTTTGTCGGCGCAATCATTTCCGCGTACATACTGGCATACCTCATCAGGCCATTGTTTCTCAAGCTCGCGCCACGCTTTGGCAACACGCTGGCTGCATGGCTATGCATCATAATCACAACACTGACAATCATAGTGCCAATCGGCCTGATTTCCCTGCAGATACTAAACGACCTTGGCGACACCGCCAACGGCCAGGGCGTCTCCAACATAATCAACGCGTTCGTGACCCAGCCGCTCTTGCAAAGCCTGAACGTAGACACTGTTGGACTCAAAGCATGGATTGGACTGACGTTGGACAACGCAGTCAACTCCACAATCCGCGCCATCCCGAACTTTGTCATTGGCGTAGTCATAACTTTGAACGGCATTTTCTACCTGTTGTGCAATTGGGAGGAACTGAAGGTGCACATGAAAAAATACATTCCCTCCAAGAACAAGGACAAGATGTTTTCCGACCTCGGGCACACTGCGGACGCAATCCTTCTCGGAAATACCCTAATATCCATCCTTGAGGGCATCATAGCATTCGCGGGCTTTTACTTGGCAGGCGTGCAGGCAAGCATTATTTTTGCGGTACTGGTATTCATGCTGGCCTTCGCGCCAAGCGTCGGCCCCGAACTGGTCTGGATACCGCTGGCACTCTATTACTTCTCAATAAACCAGTACGCTACAATGTGGGGCGTTGTGATAACCGGCCTGGTGCTCATGGTAGGAGTGGAATACTTCCTGTATACGCGATTCGTGGGCAAACGGTCGCATATCCACCCATTCATCATGCTCATCGGGATGCTTGGAGGAATCATGGTTTTTGGAATATTCGGATTCGTCATAGGCCCGTTGCTTTTAGCATACACCATCAAAATTATCGAGGGCGCAATAGGGTCGCACAAAATAAGAGCGCCAAAAAGCGATAAAAAATAAGAAGAAAGCAACTGCAAATGCCTTTAGTCCCGACCTAGAGATAGTACTTGAAGTGCTTTTCAAACATCGCAGAATACTTCTTGAAATCAGCAGGGTGCGCCGCAGCCTGCTTCTCGTAAAGCGAGTCCACGATTTTGAACACCTTCTTCTGCTCGACACATAACGTGTCCATAAGCACGGGCTTGCGTCGGTACGCCTCAGTCTTCCAGCCTATTGAAAGCACCGCATCCATGATTTTCCATATTTTCTCCTTGCTTACGGACTTAATCCGCACCAAGGGGTTAATCGGGTTAGCTTCGTTCTTTGCGCAAATGAAGTAGTAGTTGAACTTCGAGCCTACGAGCTTTGAAAACTCCATTGAACTGGTCACATTCCACAGCCCTGCTGAGAACGGAGTCAGAAACGGGTCGTTGACCAGGCAGTGGCGCTCGTCATAGTGGATGAAATAATGGCGCCAAATCTCTTCCAGGTTCTTCTCTGAAAGGTAATACTTGAGTATTGGCGAGCCGTGGAAAAGCTCTCCCGCATCCAGAGCTTCTATTGAAACCAACTTTTTTGCGGCAAGCTTCTCAAAGCGCTCGCGCCAGTGCTTCTGCCCTGCGGACTTGATGCCCAACATGCGGCCAACCTGGCCCTTGGTCATCTTTTTGGGCATAGACCAGATCAATGCAAGCAAAATTTCCTCATCAGTGTAGTTGGTGGCTTTCGGCATTTTGTTCACTTCCAAAAAAAATTCATCACATTATTACTTGCCATTACTTAATATTACTCAACTAATAGGAAATAACACAAGGCAATTTAAATTTGACCTGCTGTTTTGCGAGGGCGGTTGCGGCAGTTTCAAGAGTATTCTTATTCCAAGCACCCCCAATTCAGGACATTCCAAAAAACAATTTTTATACTTTGTCCATCTAAAAAAACAAAGGGGGATTAACATTCACAACGTCATAACGGGATTCTTCTATACAGTCACTTCATCAGTCAGAAAATTCGCCGCATTCCTGATTGTGCTGGTCATCATAGGCATGCTGATTGGCGCCAGGATTGAGCACGTCGCGGCATCGTTTTTGCCAACCGCAATAATGATTCCCGTGCTTCTTGCGATAGTTGCGTACGCCTATACCGATGCTGCAATAGCATTGCTTTTTGGGTTCATGTTCCTTTTTCTATTGCTTTAGGACACGGCAGCAACGCAAACAAACCAAAACAGCGTGCAGCCAATATGATAGCCGGCTATCAGTAGGTTATATACATATATACTTTGGAATGCAATAAGACGACTGTGGATATCCTTAACAACTTTTTTACAGGCGTTTTCAACTCAGCCACATCCTCAGCCAGGCGGTTCACAACACTGATTGCAATTGTCATTATTGGAATGCTGATTGGCTCAAGGATTGACGGCGCTTCCGCGTTCATCCCAGCCGCAATAATAATCTCGATTCTTCTTGCAATAGTGGCGTTTGTGAACACGGACGCCACAATATTGTTCCTAATCGGAATCATGCTATTACTTCTGCTTTAGGCAGGTGGTGACGCTACAATGGCAACTTCACAGCTTGGGGCTATGGACTACGTAATTTACGCAATCGCAGCGGCATTTGTCGCATACTTATTATGGGAAGGGCTGCGAGAGCTGCCTAAAGAAATGCCCGGCGAATAAAAAAAACTGATTTAAAAAAAGCTTGCGAAAAAAGAAAATAAAGGAAATAAAAAAGAAAAAGTGAAGGGCTGGAAGTTCCCAGCCTTCAATGGATGCTTACTGGTCCTTTGCCATGTTCCAGATGGCAAGTACTGCCACAACCGCTGCTGCGGGTGAGACGAACACCATCAGGTAACCAAGCGACTGGACAAGCCCTGCTGCAATTCCTGCGAACGCCGGAATGATTCCAAGCACGTTCGTGATTACAGTTGAAAGCGACCCCAGCGAGACGTTGATTGCAACTGCTGCAACCAAGAATGGTACGGTCTCCTTCTCGGTTATGTTCAGCAACCCAACCAGCAAGCCAAGCACACCAAGCGTGAGCAGGATTACTTCGGGCCCGATTCCAAAGCCGCCAAAAAATCCGGCGACAATTGCCAAAAGCACACCAAACAAGAACGCGTACGCTCCGATAGTTTGCATGCTTATTTCATCTTTCTTTGCCATAGTATTACACCCCAAATATTAAGCGGGAAAAATTCTTAGAATCCCACCAATGCGAAAAAATGCCATCATAAATTTCGCATAACACCTTTTAATATTTAGCAGATTGGGACAAAATGATGGTTGGCCCCAATCGCCCTGCTGGTTTTTGGCTATTGAATGCCTTATTTACTTTTGTAGCCAAAACAAATAGGCGGGTCCGTAGCTCAGCTTGGATAGAGCGACTACCTCCTAAGTAGTAGGTCCAGGGTTCAAATGCGTGCGGCAGGGGACACCCTGATGGGTTTCCCCCTTGCCCGATGACGTGCAGTCATCGGCACGAGGGAACAAAGTTCCCTCTGTGTCCACGCTGGACGCACCCCCTTCCGAGCAATGGTTTTTAGGAGCGCGTCTGGCGTAGTCAGGCATCCTGATGTACGCTGAAAATCCCTGCGGGCCCGTGTTTTTTCTTCAGCGCCCTTTTGTGCGCCTTTTTCCGCCAATTTTACGTTTAGCCACAAGCACGCAGATTTCCTCAAAGAAGAATTTTCTGCTTGACACGGTTTCAACTGCAAATCCCTTTTTCTCCAAGGCTGCAACAGTCTTTCCTGAATTGGAAAGGCTGCTTTGAAGCAGGATTAGGATGCCGTCTTGAGCAAGGAAATTTTCAAAGCTTGCAAGAAAATCGTCTGTCGTTTCCCTTCCGCTCAACCCGCCATCAAAAGCCTTGTTCAGCGCTCCCTTCACAACCTCGTCTTTTTCCGTTGGAAGGTAAGGCGGGTTGAAACCGATTACGTCAAATTTTTCAGCTGTTGCAGAAGAAGCCGAAAAGGCCGAAAAGAGGTCGGTTTGCACAAAAGACATTTTCTTTTCAACGCCATTCAATGCCGCGTTCTTTTTTGCAAGGGCAATTGCAGCGGGGTTGATGTCCGCGCAAACCACGCAAGAGACCTCTTTCTTTGCTGCTGAAGCGATTCCAAAAACGCCTGTTCCGCAGCCCATGTCCAAAACCAAGCCCGCGGAATGCTTTCGCGCAGCCTCAACCATGAGTTCGGAGTCGTCTGACGGCTCGTAAACTTCGGGGTCGAAAAGAAGTGAAAGGCCGAAAAAATGTGTTGGAACAGGTTTCTTCACAGGATATCACAAGAGAAAAAAAACGAATGCAATCCATTCAACAATAAATCAACTAGTCATCACGCAAGTCTTGCGTTTCTTTTTTTGCAAGAGGCAATTTCTTGCTGATGTCATCAAACAAAACGCGGTGTTCCCGTATTTTCGCCTCAACTGCAGCCAACATCGCTTCCTTTTGCTTTGGAGAATCCTTCCACATTTTCCGGACTGCTTGTGCGATATGCTTGCGGGTTTCTGCGTCCCTCTTTTTGTTGCATTCGATTCCCTTCAGCTCGTCCGGAAGATTGCGCATATGCTCCTCAAACACTTCCTGGCCCAATATGAAACTGAGAAACCGCGAGCTTGGAATTCGGTCTTTTGTCTGGATGCGCGAAAGGTGCTCGCCCCAATCATTTATTTGAAGCTGGTGAAAATACTGGTCGGCCAGCAAGCGGTTGTAGCGCTGCTGGCTTTCCGCGATTTTGGATTCGTGTTCCAAACGCTTCTCTGAAGCTTGATTAGCCATAAACATTTCCTCTTAAAGAAACTGCCAAGTCTTGAATAATAAAAGGATGCACAGCAGCATATGCTCTAAGTTAATATTGGTTCCAAGGCAAAGATTTGAAAGGCAAAACTAAAAGCAAAGCAACAGGTCGCGGTTATGGTCAAGCTTGAAGTCACAGTCGCTAAAGTCAAGATGCGCAACCCTTTTGTGCTTGCTTCGGGAGTGCGCGGAAATTACGCAGGTCTTCTAATTCGGGCTGCACAGGAAGGCGCTGGCGCAGTCACTTCAAAATCATGTTCAATCGAGCCACGGCCGGGGCACCCCAATCCGACTGCGCTAATCTTTGGAAACACCGTGATGAACGCGGTGGGGCTTTCAAACCCAGGAGTAGCAGAAGAGGCAGAGCAGCTCAAAAAAGCGGTGAAAGAGGCTGGAGTGCCGGTGATTGCGTCGGTTTTTGGAAAAAGCGCGGATGAGTTCGTCCAGGCTGCAAAGGCGCTTGAAGTTGCCAAGCCCGCAATGCTTGAGCTGAATATCTCATGCCCGAACGTAAGCCGCGAAGGAAGGATGTTTTCTGCAGACCCTGCTGCAACTGAGGAAATCGTGCGTGCGGTAAAAAAGGCAGTCAAGCTTCCGGTTTCTGCAAAGCTCTCTCCTAATGTTACGGATATTGCAGAGATTGCGGTTGCTGCAAAAAAAGGCGGCGCGGATGCAATCACTGCAATAAACACGCTTTCGGGAATGTGGATTGATGCTTTTGCGAAAAAGCCCTACCTTGCAAACCGGCAGGGCGGAGTAAGCGGGCCTGCAATAAAGCCCGTTGCGCTTCGCTGCATCTGGCAAATCCGGCAGGCTGTTGACCTTCCAATCATTGGAGGCGGCGGGATTACAAGCGGCACGGATGCTGCTGAGATGCTGATGGCAGGAGCTACTGCGGTTTCAATTGGGAGCGCAGTATGCTATCGCAAGAATGCGTTTGCGGAAATAAAGGACGAACTCATTGCATTCATGGAATCAGAAGGCTATGCAAAGGTCTCGGATATCAAACTCGAATAATCGGTGCAATAAAGATGCTTCCAATAAAGACGAAAGTGCTGAAAGCTGAAAAGGAGAATGAAAAAGTAGTTCGCCTAGTTCTTGACTTGCAGCTTTCAGGCGCCCAACCGGGGCAATTCGTGATGGTGTGGGTTCCCGGAGTGGATGAAAAGCCGATTAGCATTGCAGAAAACAAGCCAACTCTTGAGATTTGCGTTGCGAACGCCGGTCCGGTAAGCGAAAAAATCTCCCAGCTTAAGGCAGGCGATGAAATATTCATCCGCGGCCCTCTTGGCCATGGCTTTGAGCAGAAGGGAAAGAAATGGCTTATGGTCGGCGGCGGCTATGGCTTTGGACCTCTGAGATTTCTTGCCAGGGTTGGAAAAGAAGATGGAAAGAGCGTCGAGGCAATCCTTGGCGCGAGGACGAAAACACTGCTTATGGGAAAGGCTATTTGCGAGACGTGCTTTGTCACTAATGATGGAAGCGAAGGATTGACAGGAACGAGCGTGGACGAGCTGGAAGCGCGGCTCTCAGCAAAAGGCGCCAAGTACGACATGGTTTTTTCCTGCGGCCCCGAGCGGATGATGCAAGCGGTTGCGCAGGCGTGCGAAAAGCACGGAGTCCAAAGCCAGCTTCTGGTAGAGCGCTACATGAAGTGCGGCTTCGGAATTTGCGGCCACTGCGCGATGGGCAAGTGGCTTGCTTGCGTGGACGGCCCGGCGATTTATGGCAATGAAGCGCTCAAGAATCCCGAGTTTGGAAAAGAGCACCAGGACAGGTGCGGATGCAAAAAGCCGATTTGAATGTGCAATAGTGCAAAAGGCGCGCTAATTGTTTGAAGAGGGCAAAAAGAGTTTTTGGAAAAGCAGGACTTCCTTTTCGTTTATTTTGCGCTCGAGCGTGCCAAAGCAGGCAAAGCCGAATTCAGAGTACAGCTTTTGCGCGATTTCGTTGTCCTTTGCAACGAATAGGAATACGCGCTTGAATCCGAGTTGCTGGATTGCAATCAGAGTCGCATGCACAAGGGATTTTGCAACCCCGCGCTTTCGGAACTCCTCTAAAACTGCCAGGCCTAGGATTTTTGCGTGGTCTTCGTAAAGCTCGTAATCCAAGTACCCTGCCATGCGGCCGTTTATGCGCGCAACCAAGTACACTACTTTTTTCGAGTCAACCCTGCGAAGGATTTCCTCATAGGAAAAATTGGCGTAGGGGAAATACTCGCGCGCAAGGATGAAAATCGAGTAGAGTTCCTTTTTGGTGGCAACGCCTACGGTAATCTCGTTTGATTGCCCTGGCTTTGATGGATGGTTTTTTTGCGGCATGGTATGCAAAGGCTTTCTTTTGCAACATTGAAAAAACGATTGCAAAGCCAAAAAGGGTGCAAAAAGCAAAAAAAGCATCAGGCAATATACGGCTCTGCAGCAGACCAGTCGGATTCGAAAACGCGTTCAAACTCGAAAACAGCCGGGCAACTTGAAACTACTACCGCTGCCTCGCGGTTGAGAAACATTGCATGAAAGGACCAGTTGGTGCTTCCAACAAGGATTCGCTCCGAGTCCACCACGGCGGATTTTGCATGCAGCCGCTCAAACGAAGTTGGCGCAAAGCGCACTAAAACTCCGTTTGCGGAAAGCTCTTTTGCAACTGCATAATTTGTGGTGACTGTACGGTCAAGGATGATGCGGACTCGCACGCCTGCTTTTGCGCGCGTTTCCAAAACGTCAGAAAGGGGGGTGTAGGAGAATTGGTAAATTTCCACGGAAATGGACTTTTGGGCTGAGGAAAAAAGCGCGATTATTTGCGGCTCTGAACCTGGCGAGAATAACGGCTGTACGGTGCAGGATGCCTGTTGGCTGGAAAAAAGGCCAAATACGAGCAATGCAGAAAAGGCAAATGCAGCTGCAAAGAGTATTTCAAAAAAAGGTCGCATATGTCGTATTATCAATGCGGCCAAAAATAATTGCGGCGTTGAACTGGGGGATACTCAAAGTTGAGAAACAGACAGGCCAACACAGGCTAGTTAGCCCGTCTTATAAACCAAATCAGACAAAATTATTGCAAGCGGGCCCGTGGCTTAGCCTGGATAGAGCGACTGGTTCCGAATACCATAAGTTGCGGGGTTCCCTGACAATTATGATGGGAAACACCAGTAGGTCCCGAGTTCAAAGCGTTTGAGCGCATTTATGCGCCAAATGTGAAAGTCTCGGCGGGCCCGTTTTTAGTTAAAAAGGGGTATTGGCAAGTCTTTGGAAAAAATTTCCGCTTCAATAATAGTGCCTGTTTACAACCAACGCGACAAGCTTGAAGGCTGCGTAAGTTCAGTCAAGCAAAGCCTTACAGCGGCCAACATCAGGAATTTTGAGATAATCTTTGCAGAGGACGGAAGCAAGGACGGCTCGTTTGAGGAGGCAAAAAGGCTCTCGCGCAAATTCAAGTTCGTCAAGGTATCGCATGCAGCGAAAAAAACGGGCCGCGGAAGTGCGGTGTTCCGCGGATTTTCTGCTGCAAAAGGCCAGGTAGTTGCATACATAGATGCGGACCAGGCTACTGAAACGTCACACCTTCCTGCCCTGATAAATGCAGCAAAAAAAACAGGGGTTGCTACTGGCTCGCGCTATATGCGTGCAAGCAATGCAAGCCGCGGGGTGAGGCGGCTTATTTTTAGCAGGGGTTTCAATTGGCTGGTCCGGTTTGTCCTAGGCTCGAAGGTTTCCGACCACCAGTGCGGGTTCAAGGCGTTCAAAAAGGATGTTGCAAAAAGCCTGTGCGAACAGGCAATGGAACGGCACTGGTTTTGGGACACTGAAGTGCTGGTATTAGCGCAAAGGCAAGGGATGGTTGTTTCGGAAATCCCAGTGGTGTGGCGTGAGCAGGATAACACTACGGTAAAGTTTCAAAGCGATGTGCTTGAAATGTTTAAGGGAATACTGCGGCTTTATTGGCGGCTGAATTTTAGAAGGTGAACGTGGCCTCTTGAAAAACGCAATGGCCATCAGCATTGAGG
>Ga0265297_10011244_pt1 | contig 10999 bp, 8 predicted proteins | sample Munlanlwell13791_FD_192502 | JGI IMG/M metagenome (GOLD analysis project Ga0265297, IMG submission 192502) | Leachate microbial communities from a municipal landfill in Southern Ontario, Canada - Leachate well 137-91 | ecosystem: Engineered > Solid waste > Landfill > Unclassified | place...
CCGTTCCGTTGGTGGCGTTGACCGTCCTTCCGGCTTGGGGGTAGGGCGCAGAGGAGTTAATTGAAAGGGTGGTTTGCGGGTTTGCCCCTGCGGAAGTCGAGCCGGGGGAAAGAGAGCCGCCAACCGCATTTTGCGACCAGCTAAGCGCCGGGCAGTTTGCAGGCGAGCCGCCCTGCGTGCAGGAGGCGCGCACTGCCGCCGATTCGCCCGGGAGGAACGCGGAATCGCCTGCAGGGAAGGAGAGTGAGCATAGAATTGGCGGGGGCGTTACAACCACGTTGATTATTTGCAGAGAATTGTTGTTGCAGGCTTTCACCTGCCCATCGCAATCCTGTGTGGCAGTTTGGGACTGTATTCTAATATTGAGCGGATATGTCCCCGGAGTGGCAGGGGCAGTTACGTTGCCAGTGATTACAATCGCTCCGTTCATGGGCACGCTGATTGGGAATGAATTGGATATCTGAAGGTTTGTGAATGGGCTTGCCTGTGCCAATGAAATATTTGAAGTGGAAAGGATGCTAAGCGGAAGGTCGCCGCCATTCACAAGCGAAAAGGCGAATGAAAGGTTCCCGCCAGGAGCAGCTGGAACGGGAAGATAGCTCCCTGACTGGGAAGATAGCTGGCAGATGAATGGATTCTTGACCCTGATTGTCACTGGGGCGCTCGTGAATGTATGTGGCCATGCGGATTGATTGCGGTAAAGATAGCCTAAATCGGATGTGCATGTGCCTGAGAGGGGGATTCTGACTGCGGCAGTGCAACCATCGATGCGGATTGATGAGCTCATGGTAAATGTGCCTGGTATGCTAAGGAGTAAGGTCGTAGAAGGATTGGTGCCAAGATAAGGCAAGGGTGTTGTTGTGTAAGCTGGATTTGATGATGTTATCTGCGTGGCTCCCTTGCAAAACAACCCGGAATCCGCCCTGAAGAACTGATTGCCATTGACAACCATTGGTGCGCCCGATGTAAGATTTCTCAATTTTGATTTTTCCTCGGTTAGGGGGCTGGAGGGGGCTGCCCCAAGGGAATCAACAAATGTGGTAATGCTTCCAGGGGTGCTAAAATAATCCGAATGCCCTTCTATTGACGAATACGCATTTGAGCTAACCCAGCCAATCGGCCTGTTTGGATTGGAAATTGTTGACGCCATAGGGCAGGTATTTTCAGTGGCACTGTTGGCAAGCAAGGTATCGTATTCTGAAGCATACCATATGGGGGAAGGCATGGAAAAGGGAGTGATTTGGGAACCGGTGCAATATACCCCTGCCGAATTGAATGACGGCGTTGCATCAATATCTGTATGCCAGTATCGGATTGCCGCTGTGCCATATGTGAAATTCACGCTGAAAGGAGTCGCATATAAGGATATTGATAGCAGCGCCAGAAAAAAGGCGGCTAATGTGTATTTTTCTGAAAAATGCACCTAAGTCACCTAGAACCTTATGCCAAACCCTGCTCTGAAAGTGGGCGGCCTGTAGCCTTGGACATTGACCTTGTATGGAGCCTCGACACCTGCGGTGAGAGAAATCTCCTTGACAAACGTCTGGTCTTTTTCCAAAAGATGCTGGCGCAAGCCAAAGCCAAGAATGTCCAGGTTTGTGTAGATGTTCGCATCGCTGCCCTTCCATAGTGTTGCCCTCAGCCCGGCAACAGCGTCGGGATCGATGGAGGCGCGGCTGTTCTTGTTGAATGTTGCCGCAAGAATGCCCTCAAGGTATGCCCCGAAGTGCTGGTTGAGATCGTATTGTATCCTTGCGCCCGGGGTGATGATTAACGAGTCGGATGCTGGATAGTTGGTTATTGCAATGTTTTGCCCTTCTGAGAGGAAACTGTGCTGGAATGCCGCATCCAACCGCGGTTCCACTCTGAGCCCGCCCGCAAGAGGAATCCTGCAAAGGAGTGTTGCGCCAGCAGTAGCGACATTCACATTGTCTCCAGTTATAAGAAGATAGCCGTTTTCTCGGATATACACGTTCAACGCTCCGGTCAAGGAGGGTATTTCGTAGACTGAAACGTCGCCTTGGCTGTTTTTAACCGCGGCGTAGGACTTGCTACTGCTGGTTGCCCTTATGCTTTTCCTAGGTGTCAACCCAGTCAATTGTTCATTCGTGAAACCGTATGCTGCAAGCTCATCGTAGCCGGAACTATTGACTGTCTTGACCAGCCTGGGGCTGGTGAGATTGAATGTGACATCCGCACGGGTTTCGAAGCTGCGCCTGGTAAGCTGTAGAAGGTCGGCTTTTGAGAGCCGGATGAGCCTGCTGCTGGAATTTGAATCGAAGTTGATGGAGTTGTAAAGCGGAGTGTTGGGGAGCACAAACGCCCTTGCCTGGGCAAAATCGCCTGCACGGAATGCGGCAACAAATTCGTCATAGTTCCCAGGTTGGATTTGGCTTTCCAGTGCAGAGCCATACTGGTTAATCCATGAATTCAGCCGTTCATAATATGACACAAGCGCAGCGCCGTTGGGGTTGTTTTGTATGGATGAGATTATGCCCTCTAGTGCTCTTGCGGCTGGTTCACTCCCGAACGCCTCGATTGTGTCATCTGACACTACGATGCGCCCAGGCAACTTGAATGACGCAAATGCTGCTGTTGGGCTGAAATTCGATATTGTTGGTTGAAGTGGAACGTTGGACATCTTCGTCCGCACTGGCTCCGGAGACGGAGCTATCTCTCTAACCGGCTCCTCAACCTCAATCGTCTGCCAGACCGGGCCGGAGTTGATTCCGCTTGAGACTGACCTGATGTTCGCAAACAGCTTGCCTGCGGTGTTTTGCGGGATAGGAACCACAAATTGCCCGTCTTCAAAGCGAATCTGGCTGCTTGGAATCGGCGTGGGCGCGGTTTCCCCTGTCCTTTGGAATGATGCTTCGATTGCAACGGTTTGTCCGTCCGCGGGCAGCTGCACGCTGCTTGAAGCCAGAGCAGGGCTCACCTTCGCAATCCCCGCTGCGCTGTCAACGTTAGTGATTGTTGCGGTGATTGAGAGGGGGTTTGAGGAAGTGACTGTGAAGCCCCTGCTGACCGATGAGGATGCATCCCCCGAATAAAGTATGGCTTCGGTTATTCCCGCAATCACCTTGCTTTTCGCAAGGTTGGTGCGCTCGCTTCGGTTGACCATGAAATCCATGAATTTGCGGGTGTTTGCTATGGAATAGTTTGTTCCGTCAAACCGGGCAGCCTCCACCATCATGCGATTGTAAGTTGCCGGGTAGTTTGCCTGGAGATACCCCATGAACTCGTTGAGGTGCTGCTGCGAGCTTTCCGCACTGTAGCCAAGCTGGCTTAGGTCGTAGCCTTCGGTTTTCATTTTGGCGACAAGCTGGGGAGATAGCACTTGGTAGAAATACACCTTTCCAATTGCATTGACCGAAAGTTTTGCTTTGCCTTCAGGCACGTTCCTGTTTATCTCGTTTATGAGCGTTGTCATGCGGTTGGCGCGGTCCCTTGCAACCCCCAAATTGGAGGCGAATTGGGATTTCCAATAAGCGCAGTCGCTGACCGAGCCGTGAAAAATCGCCTCCTGGCTTGCCCACCCTGTGACGTCCATGGTTCCGCCTATGGCAGTTATGAACCTCTGCCCCGCCTCGCTTAGGAGGAATTCGCGCAGCTTGTCCTTGCATGAGCGCGCGCTAGCTGCGCCGTTGAGCGAACTTGCGTCAAAGCCCATGCTTGTTGCCCGGTTGTATACTGCCGAGATGAGGAAAAGCGCAGCATTGTCGCTCTCGTTTAGGGGCTCGAAATAAGGCGTGTAGAAAACCTGGCTTCCGGAAAGATAGCTCTGTGTTCCCGTGCCTGTGCTGGTGGTCTTGTCTCCGGTCTTTGGAAGGGAGATGGCGGTAGTGATTTGTGCTGGAACGTCTATCAGGTCAACGGGGATTGTGGTGACTTTCGCAGACATCTCAGTCTGGTTGATGGAGGCAGGTGCCGCAACCGGATTGGTAAAGTGCGTGCTGGCGGGTGGCTGCGCGAAATTGCTGCCCGGAACAAAATTGTGAGCCTTGCTGAAGCAGACGTCAAGCGCGAATGGGGCGCCTTCCGGCCAGCGGGGATTCTGGAGTATTTCGTATGAGAAAAGCTGCATGCCCGGAAATCCGTTGCGCAGCAGCCCGAGGAACGCTTCAGCATCCGCCTGGGTGTTGAAAGCCATGCGCCACTTGTCCGAAATCCCTTTCCGCTGGGACTCGATGGATGCCTCGTTCAGGATGGATGTGAGCGCCCGGACCTGCTCCTGGTTTTTGGACGGCGCGGCTGCGAGGTTTCTTGAGAACAGGCATGCGTTGATGAAATTGTTTGCTGCCATCAGGTCGTCAGGCGATGGGTTTTCAGAAAGTATGGCGCCCTTCATGCGGGTGAATGCCGAATCCGTGTTGAACGAACTGTTGGAATCAAGCATCATCACCAGCATTTTGCAAAGCGCAACGTCCTGCGGCGTTTTGCTGGCTGAATTGTGGGTGGTATTGACGAGAGTCATTATTTCCGCATATTTTGAAAGCGTGTTCTGAGGAGTTATGCTTGATAGCGCACTGTATAATTGCCGCTCAAAAGCCGAGAACTGCCCTGCATCGTGCGTGTCTTGGGTAGCCGGCCTGTTGATGACTGACATGGGAACCACCATGAAAAGATATGGCTTGTTTTGTTTATAAATCTGCTTCGGGCGGACAGGCGTAGTTTGCAAAGGGCGCGAAACGGCCGCCCGGAATCAGCCAAGAATCTTCACGCCGGGCAGTTCCTCGCCTGAAAGGTATTCGATGAGCGCTTTTCCTGCAAGCGAGACATAGCCGAGCTTTTCCTTGTTTATCTTAAACTTGGCAAGCGCGGAAAGCGTATGCCCGCCCCCCAGCACCGAGAACGCGGAGCTTCCCTCGATTGCCGAAAGGAGGGTTTTTGTGCCGTATTCGGATTCCTTTTTCTCATATACCCCGGCAGGCCCGTTAACGAGTATGGTCTTTGCGCCCTTAAGCTCGGAAGAATAGCGCGCGGCTGTCTTCTTGCCGATGTCCACGATTGATTCGCTTGATGGGAGCTTGCCTATCGGAAGCTCTGTGCGCTTGCCGCCGGATATAACTGCAACGTCCTCGGGAAAGAGTATTTTGCCTTCATATTTGGAAAGAAGCGCTTTTGCGGTCGGCAAATACTCGAGTGTTTTTTTCTCCCTTAGGTAATCAAGCGTTTTCCCAAGCTCCTGCCCGGACGCAAGGATGAAAAGCTCGCCTAGCACCCCGCTGGTAAGCACCTTGTCCACTTTCCCTTCTGAAAGCCAGTTTTCCATTATGCCAATCGAGTCCTCGGGCTTGGAGCCGCCCATCAAAAAAACCATCGGGTGCGAAGGGGAGGAAAGCCTGGAAAGCGCGTTTATTTCGCGCTCCATCACCCTGCCTGCGGCAACCGGCTTTTTGCAAAAGCCGACGATGGACGCCTGCGCGCGGTGCGCCGCCGAGAATGCGTCGAGCACGAATATGTCGCAAAGGGGGGAAAGCTCGCGCACGAGCGACGCGTTTGCGTTCTCCCCTATTGTCTTGTACTTTGTTTCGTCATCGAGGAAACGGACGTTTTCAAGAAGGAGTATTTCCCCGTTTCTTAGGGCGGAAATTGCGGACTTCGCCTTCTTGCCGCAGGTGTCATCCACGAACTTTACTGGTTTTTTTACCTCGGAGCCGAGCAGGAGCGCATGCTGCGAGAGCGAAATGCAGTCAAAGTCGCCCTTCCTTCCCTGGTGCGCAAGAACCACCACCTTTGCGCCCAGGCCGGAAAGCTCGGAAACCGTTTTTGCGTGCCCGGCTATCCGCTCGCTCGGCTCCACAAGAAGGGTTTTTTCATCCACCGGGCAGTTCAGGTCAACGCGCACGAATGCCGTTTTGCCGTTGAAATTGTAATTGTCAAGTGTTCGCATGACGCTCACCAAGACCAAAAGCGCAGGGAAAATTTTAAACCTAAGCGGAGAAAACGCTTATGTGGGTGGCGAAAACCGGCTTTACACCGTGCTTTCGGTGGCTGGCGGTTTCTTCTGCTTAGCAATATCGCTCTTTTTCCAGTCCCCTGCGGCAGCGGCCTTTTCGGCGCTCTGCTTCTTTTTGACCATTGTTTTCTGGAAATACGGCTATTTGGTGGTGCCCGCGCTCGTCAACGGCGCGAACGTTGTGGAGATTGGGCGCAACTTCGAAATCCCGAAAACGCAGGATGCGGTAATCGGGATGGACGGCGGGCGTTTTCTTGCGACGGTTTTCCTTTCGGCGCGGCTCTATGAGTCCGCAAGCGAGAGGGACGAGAAGGGGCGGGCTGCGATGTGCCAGATGTTCGAGCGCGCCATATCGAATGCCGGATTCCCGTTCAAGGCATGCCTTCTTGTAAGCCCGCTTGACCTGAAAGGCGAAATTGAGGAGATTCGCGCCAAAAGGAGCATCGCCGAGTCGCGGGCGGAAAAAATGTCGAAGGGGAACAGGGAATCGTCCGAGCTTGCAAGGCTTAAGCGCGAATCTGCGATGTGGGGGCGGATGCTTGAGAGGCTTGGCGGGGGGGAGAAGCCGCTTGAGGTGGTGTTCTACCTTTCGACAACCGCCGATGGAGCCACCAAAGGGGAGGCGGTGGCGCGCGCGAAGGAGCAGGGCAGGGCGCTCTCCGCTGCAGTGGGAAGCTCGCTTTCCTGTGAAGTGGAGGTGCTGAAGGGGGAGGAGATGAAACGCTGCTTCTGGTGGGACTTCTTCGGACCGGCTGACGCCGACGAGATGAGGGATGAGACGTTCTGACCGTTATCAGCCCCTAAACCCGTTTGCGGGCCGCTGGTAGGCGTCCATAGACTCCTTGAAAAGGCGTTGGAGCATCTGCTCGCTTGGCGAACCGTCAGCAAGGCCCTGCTTTCTGGTCTGCTCACGGACGCAGGAAATTATCTGGGATTGTGATAGGCCCATGTTGTCCTTGAAATTCTTCTTGGCGCTTGACAGGATAGCTCTGGCGGCATTGGCTTCCTTCTCTGCGGTTGCCGCGGTTTGTGCCGAATAGTTGGCAAGCTCATTTGTGGAATAGATAAGGGAAGTGAATTTCGCTTCCAGCCGGTCCATGTTAAGATATCCGTACGGCCTGGCTGCCTGGCGCCCGCTTGCAGGGCGGGCAGCCGAATTCACCTGGAACATAAACATATTTTCACCTCTTGCCCTTATTGCACTTCCCCTTGGGAGTATGACCTGCAAATCTCGTAATCCGCCTGGACCTCAAGCTGTTCGCACGATTCCATGTCGCGAGTGGATTTTGCGATTTGGGTTATGCAGCTTTCGCGGAGCGGCTGGCTGACAATCTGCGCGCAGTGCGAGATTGCCTTGCTGCCTATTGCATATGCCGAAAGGCAGCTGTCGCGCTCGCCGCCCTGTTTTTCCATGCACACGGTTTCATCGGCTGCCGGAGGCTGGGTTTGGTCCTGTGTTGCGGGCGGCTGCGTTGCCGCAGGCGGAACCTGGGCTTCGCTTGGGGCGAAAATCGAATCGCGCTGCGACTGCGAGGAGCGCTCAAGCTCGGATTTCATCACTGGGCCGGAGGAATCCCGTATGCAGGTTGCGCGCTGCTCCGGGTCTGGAAGCGAGTAGCAATAGAATGGGTTCTGCTCGAGAACTGCGGATACGTAGGCGCAATTCGGCATTTTCTCGGCTGGCAGGGCGGAACATGCCTGCGGCAGTGATGATTGTGCGCAGCCGAAGGCGAAAAGCAGGATGGAAAGCGCCGCAAGCGCGGTGAAACCCCTCATGGGCTTATTCTTGCCGCAAGAGTTTAAATTGTTTTATTGGTTAAGTGCGCTCATGTTTGCCCCGTTCCATGAATTGTTTTACCCAAGGCAGGCTGCGCTGGTCACCGCGTCCTCGGGTGAGAAGGCGAATGTCACTGCGGTCGAGTGGATTACCCCCGTGGGGGAGAAGCCGCCCATGGTCGCGTTCTCGCTTGGCACAACCTCGCTTACCCTCGATTTGATATGCACCTCGATGGAATTCGTGGTGGCGATACCTTCAGATAAAATCAAGGATGCGGTCGTGCTTTGCGGCTCAACTTCAGGGAAATTCATAGACAAATTCGCCGAGGGGAAGCTCACATCGGTCAGGGCGAAAAGGGTTTCCGCCCCGCTTGTTTTGGAGGCGCTCGCCAATATGGAATGCAAGGTCGCTTCCTGCATAAATGCCGGAGACCATATGGTGGTGGTCGGCGAAGTCGTAGAGGTCCATCTCCCCAAGGACGGCAAGGATTGCGAGCCCCTGCTTTTCAGCTGGGGAGGGAAGCGGCTGGTTGGCTTCCAAAAAGATGAAGCAAAAGACCGGGCGCGCCAGCCGGAAGGCGCCCTGCCTGGCGCCTAATCGTAGCTGTAATAGCCGCATTCGAGATAGTCATAAAGCGTGCTGTACTCGCTGAAAGGCGCGTAAAAACAGCATGGGACCAGCTCGCATTTTGAAGGCATGCCTGTTCCATTTATGAAGCCCTCGGTGCCCTTTTCGCTGGTGCACCCGCTGCCCCAATACTGTTTGTAGTGTATCTGGAAAAGCGTCCCGTTGCCCTCTTTTTTGCAGAAAGCCATAGGAGAATAAGGCCCGGATGAGGTGAACTTCTTGAAACGGATTGGTTGCTGTTCTTGCGGCTCAGCCGGTGCTGGTGCCGGCGCTGGCGGCGCTTCTACCACGCCCGGGCTTTCCGGGAGGACTGGTGAAGGAGGAATAGGAGCTGGGTAGGCGGGCGGGGGCAATGCGAGCGGAGCCTGCTGGAACATCGGGCCGGTGCATTCAGCCGCGCCATAGTCGCCAGATGAAAATGAGCCGGATTTCCAGCGAAGAAGCATGGAATCCAGGTCGGATTGCTCGAAAAGGCAGGTGCCGTCCAGCCCTGCCCCGGATTGCGCCTGGGCTGTTGCCTGCCGTTCGGATGCGCTGATTTGCGCCGCGGTGAGCCCGTTTTGGAGCATCTGCTGGACCGTTTGGTTGGAAAAGCGCACTTCTGTTTTCATGTTTTTTATGTAGAATTGGCACCTTCCGCCGCTCTTGCCTTTTATCTGGAGGTCGCTTGTGGTGGATGTGACTATTCCGAACAGGTCAGCTGCGCTTGAGAACTCGACTTTCGCATGCGAGCAGGACAGGGCATTTTGGATGAAACAGTTGAAATCCGCCCCGCAATCGCCGCCACTTGGCGATTGCTGGCTTGCATCTGAAGGGACTGACTCGTTTTGCAGAGGGGCGGCATCCGGCAAAACGGGCCCCTGGATTGGCGGGGCGGGGCTTGCTGAGGGCGCCCCCCCATTTGCGCCGATTACGAAAATATAATATGCGCCCGCCGCAAGCAGAATAATGGCCGCAGCAGCCGCCAATAGGGCATTTCTTTTTTGAGGCGTTTTTGACAGGCTTGAGATGTTTGAAAAGGCTGGATTTGATTCGTGCGGGGCGGGAGTTTGCGGTGGCTGTGCTTGCTGCCCTTCGGTTTGGGCTTCAGGCGCTTGCTGCCCTGGCTGCGAAGCGGCAGGCTCGAGTGCGGGCGGCTGCTGTGCTTGCGCTGGCTTGGAGGCAATGCTTGCCTCAGGCTGGCCCGCAGGCGGTTGTACTGTGGTTTTCCGGGCAAACAGAGCCTGGAATGGCGGGAATGGCTTTTTTTGGTCTTTGGTTTTTTGCCCTGGAGGCTCGGTTTGCGGCTGGGCCTCCGCTTGCATTGTTGGCTGCGCTGGCGCCTGCAAGGCAGCCTGCGCCTCCGAAGGCGGTTGCTGCCATGGCAGGGCGCTAGGTTTTGGTGAAGCGGCGGTTTGGGAAACCCAAGGGGGGGATTTCACCGCAGGGGGCGAGATTGCCTGCGGGGGTGGCTGCTGCCCGGGCTTTTCAGCCTGGGAAGGAGGCTGAACGGAAATTCCTGCAGGCTTTTCCGTTTGCTGCTGGGCAGGTTGAGATGGCTGCAGGATTTGCGCTGGCTTTGCGGCCGGCTGCTGCTGAACTGCCTGCGATGGCTGGGCGGGTGCTGGTTCCTGCTGCGCATGGGCTTCGACAACGGAAGGCGCTTTCTCCGGCTCGGCGGCCTGCCTCAAGGCAGCATCCACCCTCTCTTTTTTCCAGCCTACCGCAAGGAGGGCGCGGCGTATCTGCTCGTCGCTCCGCCCTTTTGAACGCGAATTCTGTATGAAATCCAACAATTGGTCGCCGCCCATCAAACCACATTGCAGAATCGTGTTTTCCCCTTATAAAACCCATAGGGCAGGGCAAGGGAGAATGCCGGAATCAGAAAACTGCGCATGCCGCAGGTTTCCTTGAAAACGCGTCGAGCGAAAAAAATCCGGGGTACGCGACAATCGGCTTTCCAAGCGCGGTGTTTATCGCCTGCTGCGCTGCCAGGCAGCCGATTGCATTTGCAACCGGGCCTAGCGCATGGTCGCAGGACACCGCCACGGGCCTCTTTGCAAAAAAGCAAGGCAGGCGGCTGCGCCCGGGCGGAACTACGGATAACAGGCCGCGCGCTCCTTTTGCGGATGCGAAAATATATGGCGTGCGCGATTCCCTGCACCCGCCCCATATGCACATGCGGGAATGGGGCGTGTCGGTCGCGTCTATTGTTGCCACGCACCCTTTTGAGAAACGGAGGGTGTTTTCGGCGGTTATCCTGCTGAAAACTGGGATTTTACATCGCGGGTTCACTTCGCGCGCGAACATCTTGGCCACCTGCGTCTTGCTGCGCCCTTCTGTTTTCCGGCTCCACATGGATTGCCTGTTGGCATTTTGTTCCTCAAAAAAGTCGCCGTCGGCAATCCTGATTTCCCTTGCCCCGGCGCGCACCAGAAGCTCGAATGCTGTCCCGCCTACGCCCCCCAGGCCGGCTATTGCGAATGTCGAGGAAGAGAGCTTTTGCTGGCCATTCTTCCCGATTGCAGATATGTTCGCCTGAAGGCATCTTTCCCATGCCATGAGAACCGTCCGCATGAAAGCAATTTAATCCCGCTCCGGCAAAAGCGCAGCCATGGAAAAGCCGTTGGTGGTCATATCAGGCGGGAACGAGG
>Ga0265297_10011245_pt1 | contig 10999 bp, 19 predicted proteins | sample Munlanlwell13791_FD_192502 | JGI IMG/M metagenome (GOLD analysis project Ga0265297, IMG submission 192502) | Leachate microbial communities from a municipal landfill in Southern Ontario, Canada - Leachate well 137-91 | ecosystem: Engineered > Solid waste > Landfill > Unclassified | place...
TTACCAAGGGTTTGTCTAAGAACGAGTACCCTGCCCACCCCCTGTTCAAAGCATCTTTAAAGCAAGAGGGCCATTCAGGACTCGCTAGCGAAACCAATTTTGCGATATTATCCATTTCTCCTCCAAATTCCTTCATCCTTTACTGTCCATCCAACAGGGGTAGTAAGAAGGGGTTTATCTTTGTTCCAAGTCGCCCTCTTATTGGCGATTATGAGGATTTTCTGCAGGGCGATTATTGCTATCTCTTGCAAAGCGAAAGAGAAATTTTCAGGTTGCAAAAATGTTATCGTGGCGACATACCTTAAGTTAAGAAAATTAGCACATTGCACCTAAATCTCCTTTAGCCTCTTCATCCTCTGCACATACTTAGGCGACACCGAGTAAACAGGGGCGATCTTTACCACCTGGACTAAGGGAAACTTTTGAGTAAACTCTTTTAAAACATCTTCTTCTTTTTTCGCTAAAATAATAGTTGACTTGTAGGCGTTGTGGAAGGAAAAGGTGACTTCAAACTGCGAAAGTCGAAAACCAGATTTCATGGCTCCAGGTAACTCACCACCGGAGCCACCTTCTTCTCTTTTCATTCCCCTAATAACATTTTTTATTGTGTTGTAACTAACTCCATACTCATTTGCTAATTGGGTGATCTTTTCTCCTTTCTCATGCCTATCCAAGATAACAACCATCTGATCTATAGTAAGTTTTTTCGGCCTCATAGCACATCAACCTCCTTACATACCACCGTCAACGGCAACATTGGTCCGATCACCATAAACTGTCCTTCAACTAAATCTATTCTACAAAGTTCCTGTTTATAGTAAACAAATGAATCTGAGTAAATAGCCAACCCTGATCTGTCAAAACATTCTGTGAAGATCCCAAACTTTATAACGCCCTTTGGAAATCTTAGGGTGACTAGTTTTTTCAAGGATTCATTATAGACCTGTTTTCCATCCTCACTCATAACTGTCACAATTACGTTCATCACACCCTCACTGTAGCAAATTTATACGGTCCACTTAACGCCCTAATCCTCTCACACACTTCATAACCTTCTCGTTCCCCATCATCATTTGTGTTTCCTTCGATGGTGTAGAAAACATCTTCCATGATCTTAGTAACGATGCCAACGTGTTGTGGCAATCCATTTTTCTTCACCACAAAGAATATACTTCCTACCGAGGGATTGTCAACCATCCATTTGGCGTTTTTACAACTTTCCATCATTAAATAACAACTCTTATGCCATGTAAAGAACTTCTCTTTCCCTATTTTCCTAAGAAACTGCTTCATAATAGTCGAAACAAACCCGGCGCACCAAGGTTCTCCTTCGACTCCCTTCATATAATATCTAACCCAGGGGCCACAGTTCTGTCCACCAACTTCTCTAGGACTATATTGCCAATGAAGGCGGGCTATATCAGATGCTGTTTTCGCGTCCATTGCAATAATATCATTTTCTAACCTGTTTATAGGACTTATAAGATCTTTTATAACTACATCAGTTATTTCTTCCTCTATATAGGAGTCATCTTCCATAAACTGTTCAATGGCTTTTTTTGTTGCTTTCCCGTAAAGTCCATCAATAACAACTTTATATCCCTGTAGATAAAGCCATTCCTGCACTTCTTTCACTTTATCACTTTTTTCTCCTATTTTAAACATTTTGCCTCCTTAAAACCCTCTTTTTAAAGCTTTTTCCACAACTTTTACAAATTAGACGGACTCCGCCATTTGAAACAGTATCGTCACTTCCACAGTAAAAACAGTTTTCATGTTTTCCCTTAACAGAAGGCTTAGTATTTCTTATAATTTTAACAGTTTTTCCACAATTCTTGCATATCAAGTTAATTCCATGACTAACCAAGGTATGTAAGTGACAGAATGGGCATGTTAACTCATTTTTTGGCATCTCCTCAATGGTAAAACTTTTCATAACTCATCCACATCAGGTTTTTGCACTCCTCTGATAATGTGAGGAATGACTTCTACGTGTTCGCCATCAATAATGAGTTCACAGAAACCAAAATCGACTACCCGACTACATAATTTGGATCCAAATTTACTCCCAAGACCCTGCAAGGCAGGCAGGGTGAACATCAAGCAGTTAAGTTTTTGAACTATTGTAAAATTATGCACATGGGCGCGAATGATTACCGTTGGTAGTGGAAAACCGTAATCAAGTGCCCACTTTTGCGCCCATGCATACTCTCGAAGAAGTGGTGTTCCGTCACTCAGTGGACTGTAAGCACTTCCGATGTGATGTTTAGCAGAGATAACTGCTCCCTCACAACTATAGTATCCGTGGTTTTCAATTTTGTCTGCTTTGATGTCTTTTGCTATGATGTCTTCATATTCTTCACAGACTCCAACGTGATAAGGTGTTCCTCTTTGGATGTATTTTTTCGCTCCTTCTTTAAATGGAATGGCTTTTATACAGGTTGTAGCTATTCCACACTGTTCGACTCGATCAGTCGTTATCAACTCACTACCTCCTGATCTAGTTCCACTTCCTTCAATTAAGTCGCCAACAAAAAGGCCTCCATCATAAGGGCCACCTGCTGTAACCTTTTCTAAAAAGAAGTTCCAAAGCTCTCTTTGCGCAATTCCATATTTTCCTCTAATCGCCGTATTCCAAGGTATCTGGTAGTCTGGTGGTGTCAATCCAACCAAGTGTCCACTGTGGAAATCTGATCCAACGAAGAGTCTTTTTGACATACAGCCTCCTTTGGGGTGCCAACGTAGATGCCAAGGGCTTTCATCATAAAAGACCCATTGTTACAGAATGTAAATAACTCATTTTCAAACGTTTTTTGATATTCCTGATATAAAGGATCAATGTTGAAGAATATGTAAACGGCCTTTTTGGCGATTCTAAGCATTTCGTCGGCGCACTTTACCCACTGCTCTTTAGGCTTGTAAAGATTCATCGCACCTATACACGTTACAATGTCAAATTCTTTGTTTTTGTATGGATACATATCCTGAGAGGCGTCAAAATACTTACATTTTATTCCTTGGGAATAGTGGAATGGAACATAAAGGGATCTAGTGGCTTCAGACCCCTCGGCATCGTGCCCCAAATCCTGTAACATTTCCACAAAAAGGCCATTTCCACAGGAGATATCTAAGATCTTATATTTTTCTGTTATTAGAAACGGCATAAACTCATTTACCAGTTTCATTTTGCTGTTGTAACAACGCTGCCGGTCTCGATACTTGTGATCGGAGTTTATAAGGGCCGTTTCCACAAGATCAGGATTGTTCCACTCAAACTTAATCATTTCCAAGTTCCTTCATCATCTTCTTGATGGTCTGCAGAGTTTTTTCGGCTTCTTCCATAGCATAAAGTGGAATTGACATAGTAATAGCTTTCTTTTCTAGGTGTTCAAGCTTTCTTATGTTGGAAAACAAAGCACCAACTTTTTCGTTAAGTTTAACTGGGCATTCTCCAGCTTTTACGTGGGTTGCACTACGGCAGTATTCACATCTCATATCTTTATAACCTCCAATGTCTCTTTTGTCCTTCCAAATACTTTCCTAAAAAAGTACCGATAAGCCATGTTGCTAAGCCCTTTACTATCATCTACTAAACTACCATAAATCTTTAATCCTTCATCAGTGCAACCATTTGCCATAAATCGGAGTTTCTTTTTATCAACAATAGCATAGAAATCATCTTTCTCGAAAATAACGACATATTTACCTGGTTTTATGCTATTTTCAGGTTTTTCTACGATCCAACCTACAACTGTTTCATCCACCATCAGAGCACTAATAGCAAGTTTACGATCTTGCAACTTAATCATCTTAATCATCGCAACTCCTTCATGATTTGTGGCATAATAAGCTCAAACAACTCCTTAGATAATGCATTCAAAATCAGTCTATAGACCTCCTCTGTAGAGTTTTTATTTACCCTAGAAGGAAAGTCCACCCTAAAATCAATATTTTTCCCATTTACTACAAGATGGCATTGATAATATCCTACAATGGAATCAAGGCGTTCAATTTTAGCAACTGTAAAGTCAATAAGATTATTATTAACTTGGACTAACGCAACTACACTCTTAACAGCCTCTTCCATCATTTCTTTGTACAACTTAACACTTTCCATTGTGGGTGCTTTCTGCTCAACAACATTTATGTTAATGTTTTGGTATTCCATTATTGCCCCCTTAGTAAGTTCTCAAACATTTCTATATACTGTGGAATAACTGCTGTCCAAGAATGCATCTTCCACATATCTCTTTGAGTCACCACCCTCATATTTTCGTACCATTCTGGGCTCTTTATAATCCCCCAGAGCGCTTTCTTAAACCCTTCCACAGTCTGTTCACATAGTTGGCCATGAAACTCGTTTAGCCTAATGAACTCAGCAATGGCGGAGCGCTCACAAGAAGTAACTGTTGGTACTCCACAACAGCCTGCTTCAAAAGCAGTTAATGGCCCTCCTTCAGTCGTCGATGCACACACTAAAAGGTCTATGCTGTTGTAAAATTTAGGCATTTCCTCATGGGGTATACGTCCTCTCCGATCAAAGGAGGCAATTTTCCATTCGACTTCAGGCATTTCCTCCATAACTTCTTGAATCAAGGAAAAGTTTTTTATGGCTCTCATGGTGTTGCCGGCGAAACCAATAGTAAATTTTTCGTGTTTTTGTGGAGCCGGATAAAAAAGGTCAGTGTCAATTGCTAAGGGCATGTAAAAGATCTCTTGTTTGCCTGGAATGGCTTTTTTTGCCTTCCGAAGAATGTCATGGGAGCGGCAAATGATATATTTAAACTGAGAACCGTTGTTCTCTTCCTGGAAGTTGAACTGCCCATAGGAAGAAAAAACTGTTACGATTTTGTTGAAGTCGAAGGTGATATTTTTTGCTTGTCTAGGGAAAAGCAAGATAACGTCATAGGCATTTTGCATCTCCTTTGGCATGATATTAAAGCTCATAACTTTATATGTGTCAGCTACAACACCGTTTAACTGAAGATATTTTTGCAGCCCCTTAGCTTCGGCGTGGTAAGCCCACCCATCAATATCATAAAGGATAGCTACTTGCATGTTCTCCACCTTTTTGGGGCAGTTGGTTGTACTGATCCTACTGTAGTAGTTGTAAATTTTGACAAATGCATTATCACCAATTCATTATTCTCAAATATATTTTTTCTAGGAGAGAAACTAGGAAATATTTGAGTAATATCTACTTGGTCAAAATCAAATTTGTGAAATGGGTTGTAGGTTGTGGAAACTTTTGCTGGGAAGGACACGATAATAGTGTGGACTTCGGCTCGTTTAGCTAAATAGTAAAGATCTTGTGGATACTCTAAGTGTTCGATAGTTTCGATGGAAACTAGAATATCGGCTTTAGGAGGATGCAATAGATGTATTTTTGAGCAAACAAAATCTACCTTATCACTTTGGTATTGGTAATGAGCATATTGCACCGCCTCTGGATCAATGTCAACTCCAAGGACGCTGGTAACATCTGGATTTTGTGAAATAATGTGACTTCCATAGCCACAACCGCAAGCAGCGTCGATAACGACTCCATAACAGAATTGGCGGATCATAAAATAGCGGTCTAGGTGGCGGCGGAATCTCATATCAGCTTCAATTTCTTTCAGTTTATCTTTTGTTAAGTAAATTCTTTCGTCAACCACGTTAACCTCCTATAATTGGAGATGTTTTAGCAAGGGCTTGTATAAAGAAGCAAACGCACTCACCATTTAAACTAGTCATTGAAAATGCTACTGATACACCTCCAGCAAGTAACCATCCTTCATTGAGCATCTTCTCAACCTCATTTACTAACTCCTGTAAGGTTTTTCTTTGCACAACTGCATAGTGTTTCATTCCGCCCTCCTACTATTTTTCATTATGATAAAAACAGGTTTACTTCTTTCGACATACCTAAATATTCGACAATTTCTAATGCTCTAGTCTTAAAACTATTCATTGATCTAGTTAACTCACTAATCTTAGCCCTGTTGAACTGCTTTTCTTTCATTTTCTGTATTCCTCTAACATACGAGTTAATATTGTTAGCTTGTACAACAATGCCTCCATTAACTTTTGTCATAACATCTAGGTTCGTTACTCCTATTTCCGAAATGGATGGAAGTCCAGCAGCCATATATTCAAGTAGTTTAGCATTTCCTCCACCCACTCCTTTTCTATGAAGCGAAGGTGCAACATCGACTCCGATGTTAGCATGATGTAGGAAGTTCCAGTGCGCGCCCCAAGGGGCCGGTTCATGTACAACTATATTTTTTTCAGCAAAAAGGGTTTTTAAGTAATCAAGTTGATCTTTTTCCATTGGATTTCTTTTTGGCTCGATCAAGTTTACTGAGAAACTTCCAGGGAATACATGCAAAACATACTCAGGCCCAAGTTTGTGCATTACTTGGTTAAAAAAGTCAAAACGAGAAGGGGTGTGTCGAAGTCTACCCATATAAACTAAATTAATTTTTTCAACTTGGTAAGGGTTTTCACTTATATGTATTTCTTCCGGTACTCCCATAGGCGAAGCCCAGATCTTTCCCTCTAAATCATCAACTGTTGCTATAAATTTCTTACAAATTCCCCAGGTCTGCGGTAAGATAAGATCAGCCTTCCGGTAGAAATCATTTACATCTTTAAAAACTTCTTTGTACCAACCTGGTTTACCAAACCGATAAACTGTGTAAGGTGGGCTACCATCACTTATCTTGTTAATAATTTCCTTTACTTTAGGATACTGATCTGAAAACTTTTTTATATAGTTTTCTCGTGTAAAAATTATCATTTGAAACATGGTTTTTTCAAAGGTTTTCATACTATCTAACTTTATTTCAGGTGTTTTATATGTATCGCATTCTTTTGGCATGTAAACATCATAACCAAGCGATACAAAAGCTTTTGCTAAGTTAATAGTTTTCATGTCACTGTAATGGTAGCCAACTTCGCGCCTGGTTGCTCCGATGATTAATATGTTCATTGCAATCCACCAATGAATGCTTGTGCATACTTTTCAGAAATCCGTTTCCAGGTGAACTCATCCAACATTAACTGCCTTAACTTTAATCCTTCTTCAACTCGTTTATTGTAGTCCATATCCCTCACATAAGAAATTATTTCTTCTAAGTTTGACAGATCTTGATTGACAACGTAACCACCAATTTGACTAATTCTAGGTATGTTACCTACATTTGTGCCTATTATAACTTTACCAGAACTACAAGCTTCCAAAATCGCATTATTACTACCTTCGGTTGTAGATAAGTTAATATAAGCATCTATCTCATTATAGAATTTTGGCATTTCATCATGCGGTATGTAGTTTGTTTTCCAGTTTTTCTCGATTAAGCGAATTTTTAGATCCTTACAAACTTGTCTAATCTCATCTATTCTTTTTACAAAACACCGTGGCTGAGTAGCATTGCCGGCCCACCCTAATGTAAAAGGCTTTCCTTCTCTGTCATTAGGCATAAACATCGAAGTGTCAACACCATTTGTTATGTGGTAGAGTTTTACCTTAGGATATTTCTCCTTGTACTGTTTATACCAAATGCAGTTCGGTATTATTATTCCCTTTGCTGGATTCAATAAAGAAAGAGATTTTTCAAAATTATTAACTACTAAACCAGCAACACTTGCTATCATTGGTAAACCATAGTGTTCATACTTATGTAAAATTTCGTAAGTAGGTAAATAAATTAGATCAACAGTTTTATGTAACTTACCAAAGTCAACCGGCTCAATTATCTTGATGTCAAATAAGTGGGATAAGTTTTGTACAAGAGCACGACAACGATTTTCAAATGCCCATCCATTTAATCTAGTAACAAGGCCAATTCTGGCTAGGTGTGAAAAACTGTTTTGCAGTGGAATTGACCAATCTGAGGATTTTTTCCTAGAAAGTTGATAATGAGTTATTACAGGTGTGGTTGTTATGTATTTGTCGAATATGTGACAGTAACTTTCTGGCAAAAAGTGAGTAGTAAGTTTAGTTGAGGAGAGAAGTTGTTTGAAAACAAACTGGGAGATGTTTCTATTTTTACTGTTTTCTATTGTGTTGGTCCATTTTAGCAAAAGTGATTTAACCTCTTTGGTGTTTTTGAAAAGACTGGTTCCTAAGAGAACTTCGCAGTTATTGCGAAAGTAAAAAGTGATGTCTGCTTTTGTGGTTAATAACTCTTTTGGTGGTTGATTAATAATAGCGTCTGCATCTAGCCAGCAAACATCATCGTTAAACTTTTCCATCACATTGACAATAAACTTACCCCTATAACCACAGATATCTCTCCAGTTACTAGAGAACTGATCAATACCTTCGATGTAGTAAGGAAGATTAAACTTCTCTAAGGAGGCAATAAGTTTATAAACTTGTTCCTCATAAATAGTATTGCGAGTAAAAAACGATGTGAAGATCATCGTTTGTCACCGTTACCATGAAGTTTTCTACGTTCTTTACGATCGAGTAATTTTTGTCTATTGGCTTCAATAACAGTTTGTGGGTCAAATCCAAGAATATGGCAAAGACGACAAAGATACCAAAAGACATCCCCACATTCACTTGCTATGTCATCTCTAGACACGAAAGAGCGTCCATCTCTATAAAGCTTTTTTACTTTTCCTGCGACTTCTCCTGCCTCATTGGCAAGTCCACAAGCTAAGTAAAATAATTCTAAGTTATCGCCAGAACCGGCATTTGGATAAACTGCGGTTGTGTCAGTAAAGTTAGCATAATCTTCTAAGGATAAGGTTATATTAGTGAATTTTTTCTGACAAATATCGCAACGTTCATAGGCCTGAATTTCAGTATCAGAACAAGGACTTTCACAAAAAGGACAAATAGCCATTTGTAACTCCTTACTAAATTAGTTAAATAGTTAAATTTGGATATGGGGCATTTGTTCATGGTAATGGATGTTTATAATATGGCGCAGATTCGCGTAAAATGCATAATTTTGGGTTTGGTTGGTAGGGCGTGTACGGTACATCGAACGGACGATTTTGTCCGTAGGTTGGGCGTTTAAAACGCAAAAATGAAAAACCTTTTTAAGGGGTTTCATCAGTTTAATGCTCTTCTATTTCTATGTTAATGGCGTTTCATGTTCTTGTTTTCTTTTTAGGAGAACTTTCAATAAAATGAGATAACCAATTAGGTCATTAAGAGTATCTTCCTGAAAGTTCATTTCTCTTTTTGCTTGAATTTGCTGTAACCGCTTTAACTTATCGTCAATACGGGAGCGAACTCGCTCTTCAGCATCAACCGAAGAAAAAACTTTTAATGGATCTGAAAAAGAACTACCATAATCAGCTGTTTTATCCAAGAGAAGTTGTTTGATCTGATCGCAGGTCTCGATTATATCTTGTCTGTTTCCACCACTCGCATCCATTTTTTGCCCTCCATCCCTGCCAATCATAGGCAGCACAGTATTCTAAACATGCTTCACAAATTCCTTTAAAGTAGCCTTCACAACGACCAGGAGATTCCTCGATTTCGCAAAGAAAAGGCTTTGCTGTTCTTTTTATTGTAGAGCACTCAGGACAAATACTTTCATTGACAAATGGTGTAAAAATTGATTTACACAGTTGACAAACTCTTAATCGCATAATTCTAGCCTTTTTATGTTTTTATATTAGATACGTTCTATGTTCATTTTTTATGGTTGGTAGAAAAATTTTATTCTGAGATTTTTTCAGTCTGAAAATTAGGAATCATTTGTTCATATGTGTTGACTAGAATTTCTAACTGTTCTGCATAGATAAGTAGTTCATTTGTATTGTTCAGAAGGATTTTAGCATTTACATCTGAACAAAAACTTTCGTTTTTATGAAGTGGTTGAAGAGTTGGGCGGTCCGGTCTGGGAAGTTGAATTGCTGTTTGATGACTGCACCCAAGGATTAATAAGCTCATTATAAGCGGAAATATACTTTTCATTGTTATCTCCATTTGAAGTCTCAGTTATTTTTGGCAGTTCTGCGATAACTTTTGTAAAAACCTCCTTTTTAATAGTTTGTTTTTTAATTTTTGTGGAAACTTTAGTAATTGTTACCATATTGTCATTTAGGGTTTTTACTTCCTTTTTGTAGGTAGCTAAAAGAGTATTGGTTTTTTCAATGGTAGTTTTTAATGAGTCAACTCTTTTTGATAAATAGTAGTTATAACCTGTTAATGATATGACAGATAGAGTCAATAGAGAGATTAAAATGTTTTTGGGGTTAGTAAATAACTTCATGAAAAAAGATAGTATAAAAGGTGGCATTATTGTTGACCTTTTTCAACTATTTTTTGGGCAATTTTGCCTACTACTGAAATACCATTGACTGCTAAGTAGATAGTTGTTACTCCAGTTGGGAAGTCCAATACGTTTTTTGAAGTTATACATAAGTAAGCCCAAATTGGTAGAATAATTAGGTTGGATATGAAGCAAGTGAAAAGCATTTGAAGACGGATTGATGATTGACTATCTACAGATGGGCTAAGCAATTCTTTCCACATAAAAACTCCTTATAAATATGTGATAATTTAATTATAAACTAGCAAAATTTTGTTGACAATGGGTAATAAATATGATAAAATATAATTTTATGAGTTCTATGGCCGGTATGATCTTGATCGGATCAGGGAGATCCAGAACCGAACGGCAAATGTGGTGCCGCTGAAGGAGAAGGGCGATGATAACTAGTATCGCAATTGCAATAACATCATTCATTGTTGGCTGGCTTATAGGGTGGTTTAATGGAGCCTGGGCCATGAGAGGGGATACCGATGACTGACGCGGAGAAGCTTATGAATGCCTATGACAGGGCGCAGACAAGGCTTCATGTCGCTATTCTACATCCAGCGGCTAGCAAGTACTCCGTCAGGGCCGCCATTAAAATGCTAAATAAGGCACGCGCCAAGGTGCTGAAGGCGATGGAAGGAGAAGGGAGTGGACAAGAAAAGCGCTGATAATTTTATGAGATGCTACGACATGGCGCATAAAGAGCATGTTAAGTTTCAGAACAATGCTGA
>Ga0265297_10011246_pt1 | contig 10999 bp, 14 predicted proteins | sample Munlanlwell13791_FD_192502 | JGI IMG/M metagenome (GOLD analysis project Ga0265297, IMG submission 192502) | Leachate microbial communities from a municipal landfill in Southern Ontario, Canada - Leachate well 137-91 | ecosystem: Engineered > Solid waste > Landfill > Unclassified | place...
TGTGTTTCAAATTTAAATTATGTTGGAGTTGCTGCTGGCTTGCGCCCTGAACCCATTGTTTTTCTTACATTGCCTCTGACGGTTCTGTTGTTAGTTTTTGTTCTTTGTCCTCTGACGGGCAAACCCTTTGAATGCCTATGGCCCCTCCATGCACCAATGTCTTTCAACCTTTTTATATTTATCATAATCTGCCTTCTCAAGTCTCCTTCTATTTTATATTTCTTTTCTATATATTCTTTAAGCATATTTATTTCTTCAGAAGACAAATCAGAAGATTTTTTGTCTGCGCTTATTTTTACGTCTTCTAAAATTTTTTTACTCAAAGACCTGCCTATCCCATATATATAAGTCAAAGCTATTTCTATTCTTTTGTTTTCGGGTATATTGACCCCCGCTATTCTTGGCATACTTTACATAATATAAAACATAAAACATGGAACAAACGACAATGTCTTGTTATGTGTTCCATGTTATACGCTTCATAAGATTATCCCTGTCGCTGTTTGTGCTTGGGATTTTTTTTACAGATAACATAAATGCGACCCTCCCTTTTAACAATTTTACACTGGTCGCACATTTTTTTAATTGACGATCTGGTTTTCATTATTTTTTACGGGTTATAAATTATATGAGAACCCCGCCTTTTAAGCTAACTTTTAATTAGCGCAAAAGGCGGGGTAAAAATAGCCAACAGCCGTTTTTATTTTAAGCGATAAACTATTCTTCCTTTTTTGTCATCATATGGGGTCATCTCAACAGAAACCCTGTCTCCTGGCAAAATTGTAATTCTGTTCATTCTCATTTTTCCTGAAAGAAATCCCAATATTTCATTTCCATCTTCCAATAATACCCTAAAAAAAGCATTTGGTAAAGCCTCTGTAACCCTTCCTTCTTTTTTGATATTTTTTGAATTTTTTCCGTTTTGCTCCATTATTAGCCAATTTCTAATACTTTTTTATAATAACAAATTAGAAAATAAAAATCAAGCCCCCTCCCTATTATTTAAAGATTTTTTAGTGACCTAAATTTTTTATTGAAAATTAAGCTCAATTTCAATTGACTTCTGATTTTTCGGAGATTTTGTCACCCAGAAAGGGAAAAAATCTATTTCAACTTTTGACACAGAATCCTTTAAATTATTATTTATGGTTTCGTTTATTTGATTTTTATTTTTTCCGGTTAACAATAGAGATAAAAAGTTTTTGTTTATATTCTTATAAACATCTGCTGAAAATTTTATTTCAAGAACAGCCTCTGATTCTTCAATATTTATTGATTTTAAAGCATATTCCGATTTAATGCTTGTTTCTAAAACGGCATAGTCTTCTGACATCTCGGAAATAATATAATTTTTTGCAAATTTATCAAGATCTGCCTTTTTAAATGCCAAGGCTTTTGCTTTAATGGTTGCCTGACAATTAAATTGATTTTTTACTTCTCCTGATTTTGCATCGGCTCCCGAGTTTAATGTTTCATAAAAAACAGCATCGTCTAATAGGATATAATCCTCATCTAATTGATTTTTTATGTCGTCAAAAGCTTCTGCAGATATACTTTTTATAATTTCTGACTTAGCTTCCGATATATCGCTTTCTGTAACCTTTTTAACGCTTCCCGCATATCCACCGGACATTGCATTTTTTGATATTCCATAAACGCTATAATAATAAGGGCTTCCAGATAATTTTGGAATTGAAAAATTAGCCGGTCCTATATTATATCCATCTCCCCCTTCTGCGGCTTCAACTTTTGCCTCAATTGAACCCGGTGTAACCTTCCCTCCGCTTGTTGTTGCCGCTGAAATTACAATTCTTTCCAGTGTTTTAAAATATTTTCCGGAATCAGATAAAAAATGAGTTCCCTGTTTTAATGTTATTGATGTTGCCGGAGTATATTTATTGTAAACTGTTATTGTTCCTGTTGCTTTTCCTTCATCTGAAGCATTGCCCGTTGCATTAAAATCTTTGTTTCCTGTTTTTTCAATTTCAATATATTTAGCAGGAATCAAATTTTCAGACAAATCCACAATTTCAAATGATTGGTTGGCGGTAATAGTCTGTTCATAGCTTAAATTTTCTAATTTTGGCCAAATTTTTATGTTTGCTTTTTGCAATTTAAAATATAAATACCCTGCTCCGATAAACATAACAAAAATAACAACCATTATCCATATTTTGCGCGAAAATTTTCTTTCTTTTTTCTTGGGAGTGTTTCTTTTTATTGGCTTTGCATCATGATTTAAAAATTCCTTTATTTCTTTTTCCGTTTTGCTGGACGTTTTGGGTGATTTTATATCGTAAATTTTTCTTGGCATATAAATAAATTTAAAATTAAAAATTTTCTAATATAGCTTTTATTCTTCTTACTCCAAAAGAAGAACTTTCTTCTTTTTGTATTTTAAAATGGCCCAAAGTTCCGGTGCGTTCAATATGAGGTCCTCCACAAATCTCTCTACTGATAATAATATTTTCTCCGTCTTTTATTGTGTAAACTTTTACCGTTTGACCGTATTTTGATTCAAAAACGCCCATTGCCCCGATTTCTTTTGCTTTTTCTATTGGCATTTCTTCAAAAGAAATTGGCAGGTCTTTTTTTATTATATCATTTACAAAATTTTCTACATCATTTATTTCCTGTGGAGAAAGTTTTTCTTTATGCGAGAAATCGAATCTTAATCTTTCGGCTGTAATATTGCTTCCCTTTTGATAAACGCCATCACCCAAAACTTTTCTAAGACCGGCCAGCATCAAATGGGCGGCTGTATGCAACTTTGTGGTTGCCTCGCTATTATCAGCCAACCCGCCTTTAAACGTTCCAGCTGATGCAGTGCGCGAAAACTCTTGGTGTTTTGCAGATTCTTCAAAAAATTCTTTCCATACCTTTTTCTCATCTATATCAATTCTTTTTCTTTTTATTTCTTCAAACGATAATTCTGGCGGAAAACCATATGTTTGGTATAAATCAAAAATATTTTTCCCAGATATGCTTTTGTTTTTTTCAAACTCCTTTAAACCATTTTTTAAGGTTGAAACAAACTTATCATATTCTTTTTGCAATTCAACGATAATAAAATCTTTTTTATTTTTAATTTCAGGGTAAGCATCCCCGTATATTTTTTCTATTTCCCCTACTAATTTTTTATAATCATTATCCATTGTTATTGCGTAACCGGAACGAACTTGTCTTCTTATCAATCTCCTTAAAACATAGCCTTGCCCTAAATTTGAAGGAATAATATTTTCAGCTAACAAAAAAACACTGGCCTTCAAATGGTCTGCAATTATTCTATATAATCTTTCGTTTCCTTCATATTTAAGAGAAGACAACTCGCTAATTTTTTCTATAATCGACAAAAACAAATCTGTTTCATAAACATTCTCTTTTCCATTTAAAACAGCCAACATTCTTTCCAAGCCCATTCCAGTATCAACGTTTTTTTGTAAAGCAGGATTAAAATTTCCATCTTTATCTTTTATGTACTGCATAAAAACATTGTTCCAAATCTCAACCCATCTTTTATCTTTTGTATCAAAAATCTCAGGGGCTTTTTCATTGTTATCTTTCCAGTAAAACATTTCTGTATCCGGTCCGCATGGCCCTGTCTGTCCTGCCGGCCCCCACCAATTGTCTTCTTTTGGCAAAAAAGCAATCCTTTCTTTTTTTATCCCAAGGCTTTGCCAAATTTTTGCCGATTCTTCATCTTTAGGGGCATTATTATCACCAGCAAAACAAGTAAATGCCAATCTTTCTAAAGGAATTTCTAATTCTTTAATTAAAAACTCAAAAGACCATTCTATTGCTTCTTTCTTCCAATAATCCCCCAAACTCCAATTTCCCAGCATTTCAAAAAATGTAAGATGCGTATCATCTCCCACTTCATCAATATCTACTGTTCTTATGCATTTTTGGACATCAGCCAGCCTTGTTCCTTCCGGATGTTTTTGACCCAATAAGTAAGGCACCAAAGGGTGCATCCCGGCTGTTGTAAATAAAACCGTTGGGTCATTTTCAGGGACCAAAGAAGCAGAAGGAATTATTTTATGTCCTTTAGATTTAAAAAATTCAAGATATTTTTTTCTTAATTCAAATGATTTCATATTTTATTATTTTACAATAAAAAAACATTCCCAACAAGGATGTTTTTTTAAAGCTATTTATTCGGCTGATTTAATAATTTTAATAAATTCTTCCGGATTTAAAGACGCTCCGCCAACCAACAAGCCGTTAGAACCCGCTTTTTTGATATAATCTCCAGAATTTTCGCTTTTTACACTGCCTCCGTAAAGCACCCTTGTATCGTTGCCAACAAGGTCTCTTATAAATTCAATAGAATCTTTTGTTTCTTCAATAGAACAATTATTTCCAGTGCCAATTGCCCAAACCGGCTCATAGGCAATATTTATGTCATCTAAACTTTCTATTCCCTGCAAACCGATTTTTATTTGTTTTTCCAAAATCTCATTTTTTTTGCCATTGTCCCTTTCTTCTGACGTTTCGCCAATGCAAAAAATAACTTTTAATCCCGAATCCAGCGATTTTTTTATTTTTTTGTTTACAAGTTCGTCTGTTTCTCCAAAATATTTTCTTCTTTCTGAATGTCCCACAATAACATATTCTATATCCAAATCTTTTAACATTAAAGGAGAAATTTCTCCTGTGTATGCTCCCTTTTCTTCAAAATTAACGTTCTGTGACCCAAGACTTAAACCTTTCAACAAAGGCAAATATACAAAAGGAGGACAAATAACAGCCTCGCTGTTTGAATCCCCTGTCCCTTTCCGTATTTTTTCAAATATTTCTTCTGCTTCTTTTTTTGCAGAAGGATTCATTTTCCAGTTTGCAACAATTAAATTTTTCATATTTTGATTCTCAATTTAAGATTATTAATTTAATTATTTTATAACAATGCCAAAAGAAAAACAATATAATACTCTTTTTGCCATACGGCAAAAAGTATTAAGCATCTAATTTAAATCTTTTAATTAAAAAATCTTGATTATCCACTGAATCCAACAAGCCGAATAAAATATATTTTTCTATACTAAACAAACTCGCCAATGCCCTTATTTCTCTTTCACAATTATACGGATACACAAACAAACTCTTCTGTAATTCATAAAAACTTCCAGATTTTAATCTGTAAACTAACGCTTTTCTTCCTTTTGTGCAACGAATAGGAATATCAAATGATATCATTCTCCATCTGCCATCCCATTTCTCTTTTTTGCCGTCAAAATTTCTAAAAATTGTATTCAACGCTTTTAATTTTCCTTTTTCCGATAAAGAAATAAGCACAGAACCTTTATAGTTTTCTTTTTGTTTTATAAATTCTTTTCGTTTTAAATCTTTTATGGCAATTTTAATATTTTCACTTTCTTCTTTTTTAAAAAAATCAAAAATATCATCAATACTAATAATTGATTCGCCAAAATTTTTTCCAAAATACAATTCCAACATTATTTTGGTGGTATATGCATTCATAAATTTACTATATCATATTTTTGCCATATGGCAAAAAGAGCAAGTAATAAAAAACCCCGAAAATGGATAGACTTCGAAAGTCTAACCACACCAGGGACACACAGGTTATTTTTGCGGAATAATAACCTCTACTAGCCCTTCCACTCGCGGCGATAAGCGATTAGCGCATTCTCGCGAGTGGAATTCTTTAAAAGCTGGTCAAATCCAGACTCGACGATTTGAGCATAAAACTCATCGTCAACCTTCTTTTGTTCGAGGTGTTGTTGTGCCTCATCCATAAGGTTTTTTCCCAAATTTCCCTTGTTCATTTTTTCTCTCCGTGGCAAAAAACGAAAAACTAACCTATATATTTATTATATCACCTTTTTATGGTAGTGTCAATACCAACGGCCCTTTTTGAGTTATAGCAATTGTGTGTTCAAAGTGAGCTGAAAGAGACCCGTCTTTTGTAGCATAGCCATAGCCGTCCTTGGAACGTTTTAGCCTCCAATCACCCATTGAAAGCATTGGTTCAATGCAAATAACCATTCCTTCAACAAGTTTTTCGCCTTCTCCTTTTTTGCCATAATTTGGAATTTGGGGGTCTTCGTGCAAATCTTTGCCTATTCCGTGTCCGCATAAATCCCTTATAATTCCATATCCTTTAGGCTCCGCATATTCCTGAATTGCGTTTCCAATATCTCCTATTGTGTTTCCAATTTTTACTTTTTTAATACCAACCATTAAGGCTTTTTTAGTGTCTGCAATCAGTTTTTTTGCCTTAAAAGAAACTTTTCCAACAGCAATTGTTGTTGCCATATCAGAATAATAACCCCTGCAAACAACCCCAAGGTCCAAACCAATTATATCCCCGTCTTTTAAAATATATCCGGAAGGATAACCGTGCACAATAATTTCGTTTACAGAAGCGCATAACGAATAAGGAAATTTATTATAATTTTTAAAAGCGGGCTTTGCCCCAAAAGACAAAATCAGGGCCTCTGCGGCCCTGTCTAATTCAATTGTTGTAATTCCCGGCTTTGTCATTTTCTCCAAGTGTTGCAAAACATTTGCCAAAATCTTTCCCGATTCACGCATTATTTTTATTTCTCCTGGAGTTTTTATAGTAATCATTTAGTTGCTTTTAAAATATCATCATACACATCAGAAACATCCTGTTCTCCATTTATTTTTTTAATATTAAATCCCTTTTTTTCAAAAAAATCAAATATTGGGAAAGTTCTTTCTTTATATTGCTGCAACCTTACTTTTATTGATTCCGGGTCATCTAATCCTTCCCTTTTAACAAGCTCTGAACCATCTAAGGGACAGGCGGTTAAAGATTCTGTTTCTTTTGTAAATAAAATTGAATGTCTTACCAGCTTACAAATTCTCCTGTGGGTGTTTCGCCATGTTGTAACTTCCGGGCTGATATTAATTAAAAGCGTTTTGATATTTTCTTTTCCGTACAGCTCTTCTATTAAAGGCATTATTTTTTCTCCTTCATAAAGAGTTCTTGGGGAACCGGCTAAAATCAAACTTTTTCCTTCTTCAAAAAGTTTTTTAATTTCTTCAATTACCAAATATGTTACAAAAGGAGGGTCGCACAACATTCCCTGCTTCCAAATTTTATATTCATGCAAAATGTCAAATTTTTGTCCGTCAAATTCAATGTATCTTTCTTTTGAGTCTTCTGGCAAATTTTCCGCTTTTTCAAATTCTCTTTCCAAAATTCTGCTTGTTTCAAACAAATAGGCCCCTGTTTTTGAAGATAAAAGCTCTGACTGGGTTCCTTTTCCGGCCCCAGGAGGGCCAAATATTATTATAACGTGTTTATCCATTTTTTTTTAAAAGGCATCATATTCCCGCATTTGAAGCTGGGAATTTATCTGCCTTACTGTTTCTAAAACAACGCTGACAACGATTAACAAAGATGTTCCTCCAACCAAAAATGAAAACCCCGAAATTCCCGTAATCCCTGAAACAATTGAGGGGAAAACGGCTATAAGCCCCAAAAAAATAGCTCCTGTGAACAAAACTCTGTTTAAAATATGGCTCATAAAAGAAGAAGTTGAATTTCCAGGCCTTACACCAGGAATAAATCCTCCCATTTTTTGCAAATTTTCAGCAATTGCTTTTGGGTCAAATGTAACTGCTGTATAAAAATATGTAAAAAGAATTACTAACAAAAAATACAAAATTCCATAAACCCATGCATTATTAAAAAATAATCCTATGTTGGTTGAAACCATTCCTATAACACCCGGATATGTCCCCAAATAGGTGGCTATCATTGAAGGAAATAAAAGTATAGACATTGCAAAAATAATAGGGATAACTCCTGCCGGATTTACGCTTAACGGCAAATATGTTGAAACTCCTCCGTACATTTTAGCTCCTCTTACCCTTTTTGCATAAGAAACAGGTATGTTTCTTCGGGCTTCTGTGATTATAACAACGCTTGCTATGATTGCAACGGACAAAACAGCAAACAATATATAAGAGGGAATTTTTGATACATCCCATACCACAAAAGTTTGAAATATATTTATTGGCAAAGTGGCTACTATTCCAGCAAAAATTAAAAGAGATATTCCGTTACCCATTCCTTGTTCTGAAATAATTTCTCCAATCCACATTAAAAATATTGAGCCAGCGGTAATTGTTATAATGGAATTTATTAAAATAGGAAGCGACAATCCTGTAATCATGCCCTGATTTTGAAAAACGGCCAGCATTCCATATGCTTCAAAAGCCGCAAGAGGAATTGCAAATAACCTTGAATACTGGTTAAATTTTTGCCGTCCCGCTTCTCCTTCTTCTTTATATATTCTTTCTAATGCAGGAAAAATCATTGTAAGCAACTGCAAAATAATAGTTGCTGTAATATAAGGACCAAGCCCCAAAAGGGCAATTGAAAAATTGCTCATCGCTCCGCCTGTAAATATATTCATCAGTCCAAATGCCTGGTTTTGGTCAAACATTCTTTTTAAATTTTCCGTGCCAATTCCCGGAATCGGAATATTTGCGGCTAATCTGAAAACAACAAACAAAAAAATTACAAAAAGAAATTTTTTTCTGATGTCTTTATCTTTAAAAAGAAATATTATTTTCTCGTACCACATGATTTATGAGTTTAGTGAATAAATCGTCTTAAGCTTTATATTAATATATAAATATTCATTATATAAAGCGAAGGATATTCCGCTTATTTAATTTCTCCGCCTATTTTTTCAATTGCTTTCTGAGCGGATTTTGAAATCTTGCAGTTTTTAACTATAATTTTTTTTGAGATTTTTCCATTTCCCAATATTTTAACTTCTGGAATCCTCCCTTTCATCAGGCTTATAGCTCCCTTTTCAATAAGGACTTTTGGATTTACTTCTTCTCCATCATTAAAAATCTTTTCTATTGTATCTAAATTAATTATAGCTGTTTTATTTTCAAAAACAAATCTTCTGTATCCTTTAAGTTTGGGATACTTTTTTATTATTTCTCTTATTATCGGAACCATTTTCCTGCCAGCTCTTGAAGCTTGGCCCTTTAACCCCTTGCCAGAATATGTTCCTTTTTTACCCCCTCTTCCCACTCTTTTTTTAGATTTATTTTTATGTGTTGGCTGTAATTCGTGTTGCTGCATATTTTTAAAATAATATAAAAACTTAAAAAGACGTTTAAATTTTTATTTTTTAATATTTTTAAGTTTTTTTAAGGCTTCCATCGTTGCTCTGGCGTTGTTTAATTTGTTTTTTGAACCTGAAAGAATTTTAGATGATATATTTTTAATTCCAGATAATTCGCAAATTGTCCTTACAACTCCTCCGGCAACCAAACCCCTGCCTGTCTTTTGAGGCTTTAACATAACAACAGCTGGCCCGGCTTTTGCCATTACTTCGTGAGATATTGTCCCATCTGAAATCATAATTTCTATTAAATTCTTTTTTGCCTTTCTTGTTGCCTTTTCAACAGCCTGAGAAACATCTCTTCCCTTATCAATTCCAATTCCAATCTTTCCTTTCTTATTTCCAGCAATTATAACTGCCCTAAACCTCAATCTTTTTCCTCCGCCTGTAACCCTGGTAACCCTTGCCAAATCTAAAAGTTTTGATTCAAATTCATCTTTGACAACAGCTCTTCCAAAACCAGCTCGTCCAAAACCAGGCCTTCTTATTTGTTTGAAAGTCGCATCTTTTTTATTATCGGCTTTATTTTCAACTGGACTATTATTTGGTTGTTTTGTCTCTTCTGTCATGCCTTTTAAAATTTAAATCGAATATTATTTTATATTTTATTAAAAATTATTTTTAAAATTTAAGTCCGGACTCCCTTGCGCCTTCAGCTAAAGATTTTACTCTTCCAAAAAAAACTAATCCGCCCCTGTCAAAAACAACTTCTGTTATTTTGCTGTCAATTGCCTTTTTAGCCAAAATTTTTCCTACTTCCTTGGAAGATTCTATTTTTGTCATTTTCTTTTTTCCTGAGATGTCTTTATCTGAGGCAGAAATTAAAACTTTTCCATTTTCATCATTTATCAGCTGGGCATAAATATGATTTATAGACCTAAAAACGCAAAGCCTTGGCCTTGTTCCTGTTCCGCTTATCTTTGCCCTGATTTTCAGGTGCCTCCTTTCTCTTTTAATTTTTTTGACTGACATTTTATAATTATGAGCGAGGTCAAAATTATTATTTTGACTGGATAATTAATTATATAAAATTTTTATTTTGAAGAAACAACTTTCTTGCCTTCTTTTCTTCTTATTTTTTCTCCCTGATATTTAATTCCTTTTCCTTTATATGGTTCTGATTTCTTTTGCTTCCTGATAATTGCCGCTGTTTCGCCTACAAGCTGCTTATCAATACCCGAAACCGTTATTAAATTTTTCTCAACCGCAAAAGAAATTCCATCGGGTTTTTTAATCTCAACCGGATTGACAAAACCAAGATTTAATACCAATTTATCTCCTGCAACAGCCGCTTTAAATCCAACTCCTTCAATTTCAAGTTTTTTTTCAAAACCTTTGCTTACCCCTTCAATCATATTTGATATCAAAACTCTGTAAAGCCCCCATAATCCTCTACCTTTTTTTGAAAGTTTTGATTTTGGAGAAACCAAAACCTTGCCGTCTGAAAGTTCAACTTTTATTTCAGGGTGTATTGTTTGCTTTAATTCTCCTTTAGGTCCTGAAACTTTAATTTCTTTTTCAGAGATATCAATCTTAATCCCTTCTGTTATTATAATTGGTTTTTTTCCTATTCGTGACATAATTTTATAATCTTTAAATTTTGGTTAAAATAAAATACATTACCAAATTTGGCAGATAATTTCTCCTCCCAATTTTTGCTTTTTTGCGTCTTTATTTGTCATCAATCCTTTTGATGTTGAAATTATTGATATGCCATATCCACCATGCACTTTTTTAATTTCAGATGATTTCTCATAAATTCTTTGACCCTGCTTTGAAACTCTTTTAACTCCAGAGATTACAGGCTCGCCGTTTTCGTATTTTAAAATAATTTTTAACGCTTTCTGCCCCGATTT
>Ga0265297_10011249_pt1 | contig 10997 bp, 13 predicted proteins | sample Munlanlwell13791_FD_192502 | JGI IMG/M metagenome (GOLD analysis project Ga0265297, IMG submission 192502) | Leachate microbial communities from a municipal landfill in Southern Ontario, Canada - Leachate well 137-91 | ecosystem: Engineered > Solid waste > Landfill > Unclassified | place...
AGTCGTGTCATTTATGACACCACTAGCCACCCAGATATCTCGGGTCAAGTTGCGCCAAACTTTGGTTATGCCGCTTCAACTCAAGAAGCTGATCTTAACAAAGTTACCAGTCACTCGGTTAATATTACGGGCTTGAATCCAGGCACCAAATATTATTTCCGCGTTTTGTCTCAAGGCTAAACAATGCTTTTAAGAAAGACCCGTTCGGGCTATCGCCCGAACGGGTCTTTCTGGTATTATGGGAAAATGAAATTAGAAACCAATTTTTTACTTTCTAAAATTACCACTTTTCAATTAGGTGGGCCGGCCCGCTTTTATTTAAAAGTGAGAACGCCTGAAGAAGTGGTGGCGGCGGTTTTAATTGCTCAAAATAAAAAAATAAAATATCGCCTCGTTGGTGGGGGGAGTAATTTGGTTTTTGCCGACCAAGGTTTTGCCGGGCTAGTGATTCATTGGTCCTTACCTAAACCTAAATTGGCAGATCTTAAAATAACCGGTTCTGAGATGATCGTTTCGGCTGGGGTTAGGCTTGGTGATTTAATTAAGCGGGCGAACAAAAATGGTTTAGCCGGTTTCGAAAAAATGGCCGGGATTCCCGGTAATGTGGGCGGGGCGGTGGCGGGCAATGCTGGTGCTTATGGCCAAACCATCAGTGATCGCTTGCGCTGGGTTGAAGTTTTTGACGGCGAAAAAATTTTACGTTTAACCAAAAAGGTTTGCGCTTTTGATTATCGCGACAGTATTTTTAAGAAAAAAGATTGGACGGTTTTGCGTGTCGCTTTTAAATTGAAACAGGGGGTAAAAGAGGATTTAATAAAAACCAGTCGAGAGATTGAAAAAATTCGTTGGAGCAAATTTGGCAAACATCCAATTTGTGCCGGTAGTTTTTTTAAAAATGTAATAATGGAAGGAGACTCGCCTTCGCCCAAGGCTTCGGCGGAGCAAAGACGTATTCCTACGGCTACTTTAATCGAGCAAGCCGGTCTCGATAATTTAAAACAGGGAGGTATTAGCGTGGCGCCATGGCACCATAATTTTTTAATCAATGACGGTACCGGCACCACTAAAGATTTAATAAAGTTAAAAAATAAAATAAAAAAAGTAATCCACCAAAAACTAGGGATTGCGCTAGAAGAAGAAGTGCGCTTCATAGTATAATAGAGATTAGTAATTACTAATCTAAAAATTTTTATGAAAAAACATGTTTTATTTACGGTCGGTTTATTTGTTGCTATTTTTGTTGTTGCTCTCGGGCTGTCTCTTTGGCAATTTTTTTCTCCTAATCCAATTACGCCATTAACCTCAAGTGGTTTTGGCCTGGGCAATGGGGTAGCCAGTCGAGCCGTTTCGGGTTTTAAAATTGCGGCGATGGATCAAACAATTGCTCCTGAAGCCGCTTCTCCGGCCACAGCGAGTGATGGGCCTCGCAAAATTACTAAATCTGGCAATCTCAGTATCTTGGTTGAAACCGCCGAAACGGCGGCGCAAAACATTCAAGCAATTGCCGGTAGCATGGCTGGTTATGTGAGCGACTCTAATCTCCACGAGGTAACGCCGGGAGTTAAGGCTGGTTCAATTACCATCCGAGTGCCGGCCGATAAATTTGACGATACTATTAGTCGAATTAAAGAGTTGGCCATCAAGGTAGAAAATGAAAATATAAATGCCAACGACGTGACCGATCAATTTATTGATCTTGATGCCCGCTTAAAAAATCTCAAAGCGCAAGAAACTCAATATCTTGATATTTTAAAGAAGGCGACGAAGGTTGAAGATGTTTTAAGTGTTACCAATCAATTAAATCAAGTTCGCCAACAAATTGACAGTTTCGAGGGGCAACTTAAATATCTTAATAGTCAGGTCGACCTCTCGACGATCACTGTTAATCTCACGGCCGAAAAGGAGGTGCAAATTTGGGGGATCAATTGGCGACCGATTACGGTAATTAAACAAGCTGTTCGCTCTCTCCTAAATGGTTTGGTTAATTACGCCAATGCCATAATTGCGATCATCATCTTTTTACCGGTAATTGCCCTGTGGGTCATTACCCTCCTCATTGTCATCTGGATTATTTGGCGAATTGTTAAACGGGTTAAAAACGGTCCCGCGCCTAAAAAACTAATCGAAAAAACTAGTAAAAAAACTAAAAAATCTCTCACGAGTTAAGCTTTGATTTTTGGGGCAAATCTAGTAACATACTCTTTATGTCCGACTATAAGCCGACAATTGGGTTGGAGATTCACGTGGAATTAAAAACGGCCACCAAGATGTTTTGTCGGTGCCAAAATAACCCCGATGAGGCCAAACCAAACGTTAATATCTGCCCCGTTTGCACCGCTCAGCCCGGAGCCTTGCCGGTGATCAATAAAGAGGCGGTCAGGCACGTTTTGCGCGTTGGTTCGGCCATGGGCGGGAGGATCGCAAACTTTACCGAATTTGATCGCAAAAATTATTTTTACCCCGATATCCCCAAAGGCTATCAGATCAGTCAATACAAATACCCGCTAATTTCGGGCGGGAATTTAAATGGTGTCGAATTAACGAGAATTCATCTTGAAGAAGACACGGCTAAATCCACCCATAGTAATAGTGCCGACGAAAGCCTAATTGATTTTAATCGCTCGTCATTACCGCTGATGGAATTGGTGACCGAGCCGGTGATCCATGATGGCAAAACGGCGAGCGCTTTTGCCAAAGAACTCCAGACCTTAATGCGTTATCTTGGCGCATCGGAGGCCAATATGGAGAAGGGGCAAATGCGGATTGAGGCTAATATTTCAGTTTCGACTTCGGAACAACTGGGGACCAAAGTTGAAGTGAAGAACTTAAATTCTTTTAAATCAGTCGAAAAGGCAATTGATTTTGAAATTGCCCGTCAGATTAAAGTTTTAGAAGAAGGGGAGAAGGTGGTGCAAGAAACACGGGGTTGGGACGAAAATAAACAAATCACTTTTAGTCAGCGCTTGAAGGAGTCGTCGCACGATTATCGCTATTTCCCTGATCCGGATTTACCCAAACTTTTTTTGAGTGAGATTCCTGAATTTACACCCGAGGCGATTAAAAAATCTTTACCGCAATTGCCGTGGGAGCGGCGTGAGCACTTCACCAAGAATTTTGGTTTGAAGTCGGAGGATGTCGAAATCTTTGTCCAAGACCATCAACTCGCCAATTTCTTTACCGAGGTGGCCGAGGGTTTTGATTTGGCCCTTGAAACAACCAAGGCCTATCTCCAAACGGCCGCGAATTATATCACCTCTGATATTCTTGGCTTAGCGACGGCCACTGGCGAATTAAAATTACCCGAGCCGAAAGATTATGCCGAGCTTATCAAAATGGTTGGCGCCAAAGAAATTTCTTCACGCGGAGCCAAAGATATTTTAGACATTATGATTAAAGAGGGGGGTGACCCCAAACAAATTGCTGAAGCTCGCGGTTTACTACAGGTCCATGATGAGGGGGCGATCTCGGCGATTGTTGATCAAGTGATTGCCAATAATGAGGCTGTTTTTGTTGAATATAGAGGGGGTAAAGAAAAATCGCTCATGTTCTTAATCGGCCAAGCGATGAAAGAAAGCAAGGGCTCGGCCAATCCCGAACTATTGAAGAAGCTATTTGTTGAAAAAGCGCAAAAGAGTTAAACTTAATTCATTATTATTTTTTTAATTTTTAACATTGTATGAAAAAAGTACGGGTGGGGATTAATGGTCTGGGGAGAATTGGGCGCGCGTTTCTTAAATTAGCAATCAAAAATCCAGACATTCAGATTGTTGGCGCCAACGATTTAGGCGATCTCGAAAATATTGCCTATCTTTTAAAATACGACAGCGCTTACGGCAAATTTGCCGGCACCATTGAGGTTAAAAATGACAATCTAGTTGTTAACGGTCAAGAAATTAAATTTACCCAAGAAAAAGATCCCGCTCAATTACCCTGGGGTACCTTAAGTGTTGATGTGGTGGTAGAGTCAACCGGCGTGTTTGAAACTTATGCTAAAGCTAAGGCTCACTTGGACGCCGGCGCGCGCAAGGTGGTAATTTCGGCGCCGGTTAAGGATGAACCATTACCCGGCATTCCCGGAGGCACTTTTCTTTTAGGAATCAATGATGAGAAATTAAGTGATCAAGTCATGACCTCTAATGGTTCGTGCACGACCAATTGTGCCGCGCCGGTGATAAAAATTTTAGATGAGGCGATTGGCGTGGAGAAGGCTTTGCTTAATACTATCCATGGTTATACCGCCACGCAAAAACTTGTGGATGTGGCCGATGCCAAAGATTGGCGACGGGGTCGGGCGGGGGCGATTAACCTTATTCCCTCAACGACGGGCGCGGCAGTGGCGGTCGGGCAAGTGATCCCGCAAGTGCAAGGCAAATTTGATGGCATTGCCATTCGCGTGCCAGTCATTACCGGCTCAATGATTGATGTGACTTTTATTTCGAAACGCCCGACTTCGGTTGAAGAGGTTAATGTGATTCTTGAAAAGGCGGCTAGCCTCCCCCAATGGCAAAAAACTTTTACCGTTACCAAAGAGGCGCTCGTGTCATCCGATATTCTCGGCAGTCCTTTTGCCTCAATTGCCGACCTTTCTTATACCAAGGTGGTGGGTGGCAATTTGGTCAAAATCATGGCCTGGTACGACAACGAAGCCGGCTATACCAATGCCCTAGTTGAGCACGTGATAAAATTGGGGCAGTAGGGCCATAAAGGAGAGCAAAAGCAATCTTGACAGCGTATATAAAAAGTATATACTGGTAATATTATGACTGAACAAGTAATTATCAAAATGGATAGCAAGCTCAAGCGGGGAGTGCAAAAGCGGGCCAAGGCCGAAGGCACCACCTTGAGTTCGGTTTTGCGTCAGGCCGCGATGGATTATTATGCCGGTCAAACTCGAATGGGTTTGATTGATTTGTCTTGGGCGCCAGTAGAGAAAGAAGAGGTTAATGCTAAAACCAAAAGAGACCTAGCTAAAGCTCATAATGATTACAAAATGGGGAAAAATATGTCGCCGGTTTTTCACAGCGCAGAATCAATGATTGAATATCTTAATCATCTTGACGAAAGGAAATCTCGACGTTAAAAAATGAATTTCATTTTGCATCCAAAATTTGAAAGACAGTTCTTAAAACTTCCCACCTCAGTAAAAGACTCTTTTAAAGAGAGATCATTGGTTTTTGGGCGGGATATTCATAATCCAATTCTTAATACTCACGCCTTGAAGGGTGACAAAATTGGGATGTTTAGCATAAATGTCACTGGCGATTATCGGGCGATCTTTTATATCGAGAACAATATTGCGGTCTTTTATAAAATTGGCCGGCATAGCGAGCTATACAATAAATAGTCCGTTTTTGTTATAATCTGACCATGACTATTTACTTGGGCACTGATCATGCGGGGTTTGAGTTGAAGGAGAAGATTAAGACCTATTTGAAAGGAAAAGGGTTGAATGTGCAAGATCAGGGCGCCTTTGCCATTGATCCCGAGGATGATTATACCGATTACGTGAAGATTGTGGCCAGGATGGTGCAAGGTGATCCTGAGAGCAAGGGGATTATTTTGGGTGGATCCGGCCAGGGTGAAGCGATTTGCGCTAATCGGTTTAAGGGTGTTAGGGCGGCGGTATTCTACGGAGGACCACTCGAAATTATTAAACTCTCGCGCCAGCACAATAATGCCAATATTTTGTCGTTGGGTGCGCGCTTTGTAAATTTTGATCAAGCTAAAGAGGCAATCGATTTGTGGCTTGCCACTCCCTTTTCTGAAGATCCGCGTCACGCTCGTCGAATTTACGAAATTGATGATAGGTCAATGGGCCGAGTAATTTAATATGGATCCCGTTAGAAGTCGCGATCGCTAAGATTTAATAAGATGTATAAAATATTATTAGTAGACGAAATTAATTATAGAAAGCGATTTAAGATCGCGATCTACTTCTAACGGGATGGAAATCATGCCATCAATAATCGCCGAGAATGCCGAAGAAGTCCGCACCAAAATTGCGCGAGTGGAGGGTCTTGTTAATTGGGTTGAAATTGATGTGGCCGATGGCGTTTTTGTGCCGAGCTTTACTTGGCCAATGCTCTTGGGCCAAGCACCAGAGGATCTTAAAGAGGTGGACGGCAAAACCAAAATTAGCTCCCACCTAATGGTTGAGCATCCCGAAACTTTGCTTGATGATTGGCAGGATTTTGTTGACCGCCTTATTTTTCATTATGAGTCGACCGATGAGATTGAAAAAATAATTGAGAGTGCCGGTGCGCATATGAGCTTGGGTATTGCTTTGGAACTCGCCACGCCGGTGGAAAAAATTTACCCGTATTTAGATAAAATAAAACTTGTTCAATTAATGAGCATTGAGCGGGTCGGTTATTCGGGCGAAAAATTTGACGAACGCGTGCTGAGCAAAGTCGAAGCACTCAAAACCAATTGGCCCGATGTTAAAATCATGATTGATGGCGGAATCGATTTAGAAATTGCCAAACGCCTCAAAGACGCCGGCGCCGACGGGCTCATTGTCGGCTCGCATATCTGGAATGCCAAAAATATTGAAGAAGCGATACACGATTTCCAATCGCTTTAATTTCCCTACATACTACATACAATATACAACATACACCCCATGATTTTAACTGACGATAAATTAAAATATTTAGAAGAGAAAGCGAAAAATATTCGGCGGGCGATTATTGAGATGCTGGTGGAGGCGCGATCCGGGCATACCGCTGGGGCGTTGGGGATGGCTGATATTTTTACCGCCCTTTATTTTGGCATTTTGAATCAGGATGTTAAAAAACCGGATTGGGAGGGGAGAGACCGGGTGATTTTATCAAACGGCCATATTTGCCCGGTGCTTTACGCCACTTTGGCCGAAGTGGGGTATATCGAAAAGAAAGAATTATCAACTCTCCGCAAATACGGCTCGCGCTTGCAGGGTCATCCGCATCGCGAATTTTTACCACTCGTCGAAACAAGCTCGGGTCCCTTAGGTGAGGGCTTGGGCCAAGCCGTGGGGATGGCTTTAGCGGATAGGCTCGATGCTTCTCAAACCCGCCTCGCCGGCGGGCAGGCTTCGCACAGATTTTTCTATTGCCTAATGAGCGATGGCGAGCTTGAAGAGGGCTCAACTTGGGAAGCCGCGATGTTGGCCGGCAAAGAAAAACCGCATAACCTCATTGCCATTGTTGATCGCAATAATATCCAAATTGATGGTAATACCGAAACTGTTATGCCTCTCGAACCACTGGCCGATAAATGGAAGGCTTTTGGCTGGCAAGTGATCGAAATCGACGGACACAGCTTCCAAGAAATTTATGATGCCATCGGCATGGCCAAATCGGTTTTTAATCGCCCGTCCGTGATCATTGCCCACACCACCCCCGGCAAAGGCGTGCCCGAATTCGAAAATAAATTCGAATGGCATGGCAAACCACCAACAAAAGAAGAGGGTGATAAAGCAATAAAAGAAATATGAGTAATTTAAATCCAAAACTTTACGATCTTAATGTTGAGCAAAAGGCGATTCGCGATGGGTTTGGCGAGGGGGTAATTGAAGCGGGGAAGAAGGATAAAAATGTAGTGGTGTTATGCGCGGATTTGAAGGAGTCAACCCGGGTTGAAGAATTTTCGCAAAAATGGCCAGACCGGTTTTTTGAGTTGGGCGTGGCCGAACAAAATTTGGCGACGGTAGCGGCAGGGATGGCCACGATGGGCAAGGTCCCTTTTATTGCCTCATACGCGATTTTTTCACCCGGGCGAAATTGGGAAATGATTCGCACGACCATTTGTTATAACAATACCAATGTTAAGGTTGTTGGCGCGCATGCGGGCCTCAATGTCGGCCCCGATGGCGGGTCGCATCAAATGCTCGAAGATATCGCCTTGGTTCGAGTTTTACCCAAAATGACGGTAGTGGTGCCCTGCGATGCCCTTGAGACCAAAAAGGCGACTTTGGCCTTAGCCGAGATGGTGGGCCCAGCCTACCTTCGCCTGGCCCGCGAAAAAACACCAATTGTTACCACCGCCGAATCAAATTTTAAAATTGGCCAAGCCGAAGTTTTGGTTGAGGCCGATGATCCCGCTGTTGCGATCATTGCTTGCGGGCCGATGGTTCACCGCGCGCTCATGGCGGCCAAAAAATTAGAGAAGGAGGGGGTCAAAGCTTTGGTGATTAATAATCACACGATCAAGCCTCTCGATGAAAAAACTTTGGTCGAAGTCGCTGGGCGAGCCGGGGCCGTGGTTACTTGCGAAGAGCATCAACAAATTGGCGGCTTGGGGAGCGCCATTGCCGAATTTTTCGCCACTACCAATCCGGTGCCGATTGAATTTGTCGGCGTTGCTGACCGCTTTGGTCAATCTGGCTCCGCCCTCGAATTAATGGAGCATTATGGCCTCGGCGTGGATGATATCATCGAAGCGGTAAAAAGAGTAATAAGTAGAAAGTAGTAAGTAATAAGTAAGATGCAAATTAAACCAGGGATTTATGAACATTATAAAGGCCATCAGTATCGGGTGATGGGAGTGGCTAAGCATAGCGAGACGCTAGAGGATTTGGTAATTTACGAAGCGCTTTATGATAATGAAGCCTCGAAACTCTGGGTTCGTCCAGCCGAGATGTTCACTGACGAAGTCGAAATCAACGGCCAAAAAATTCCCCGTTTTAAATTTATTTCGGAGTAATGGTCTTAGGACAAAGACTTTAGTACTATAATGCACGGTCGTACAAGTATGTGCTAAAATAGAATCATGATGATAGCAAAGAAAATTAACATAAAAAATATTATTTTGGAATCAATTGCTACGGCGGGCCTCCTTTCCCTTTCAATTTTAGTCCCAGGCGTTTTATCGGCAATTAGTAAAGCCGAGAAGCATAAACGTAAATATCAACAGAGATATTATATAAACAAAGTAGTGAGGGAAATGATCATTGCCGGTTTGGTTGAATATAAAAAGAACGATAAGGGAATAAATTGTTTAAGATTAACCACCAGGGGAAAAGAAAAATTGAATAATTATGCCCTAAAAAATTTAATTATAAAAAAGCCGTGGCGTTGGGATAAAAAATATCGAGTGATAATTTTTGATATCAAAGAATTCAAGCGAAAAACTCGCGACAAGTTGCGACGCTGGTTGGAGCATTTGGGTTTTGTTCGGTTGCAAAACAGTGTTTGGGTTTATCCCTACGAATGCCGAGAGGTGATAGTCCTCTTAAAATCACATTTCCATATTGGGAAAGAAGTTTTGTATATGACGGTGGATTCTATCGAGAATGATAAATGGTTAAAAGAGGAGTTCGAATTGAATTAGCACTATATTAAACGGTCGTACAAATATATGCTAATTTGTTTTTACATTAACCAGTCCTTATTTTAATTTCTCTTCAATTTGGGGGCGGGTGAGCAGGCCCTCGTGGGGGCCGATTTTGGTCACGACCGAAGCGGAGTTAATGGCGCCCCAAGTGAGGGCCTCTTCGGTCCCCTTACCACTAGCGGTGGCGGCGAGATAAGCGGAGGCAAAAGCATCGCCAGCGCCAGTGCGCTCAAGGGCCTCGCCGAGGCCAAGAAAGGCGGGGGCTTGGTAAAATTTATTGGCGCTGTCGAGGGCGCTCGCGCCTTGCTCACCGTCGGTGATGACAACGGTCTTTGGACCAAGAGACTTGATACTCTCGGCTAATGTTTGGAGCTCGGTTGTGCGAGAAACGACTTGGCTACGCGAAGTCGCATCTCTCACAATTCGCTCTGCTTCCTGTTTATTGCAAAAAAGAATTTCAGTGCGAGCGTAAAGTTCTTTTAATTTTTCAGCACCTAATTTCATTTGCCAAGTGCCCGGGCTAAAAGCCAATTTGGTTTCAGGGTGAGCCGTGAGCCAATCAATAATTTGTTGATGAACCGAAAAATCACTATCGCTAACTGATGACAAATAAAGCCAATTGGCCTCGGGATTTTCGGGATTACTTTGGGCGGAGTCGAAGGGCCAATAATTAGGATAATTTTCGTGCTTAACTAAAATTGTGCGATCATCGGCATACCACAAAACATAATTATAATTAGTGGCGATGCCGGCATTTTTCTTAATCCATGTCGTATCCACTCCCGCTTTAATTAATTTATCTAAAGTTTTAGCGCCATGAGCGTCGTCGCCGATGTTTGAGACATAGGCAACTGAGAGACCCAGCTTGGTCGCGCCGAGGGCAACATTCGAACTATTACCGCCAGCCGGTACCTCGGTGACGGATTCGTAAGGAATTTTTGAAGCAAATTTCATGCAGATTTTGCATTCGGGTTTATCAATCTCGCAATTAAGTTCGGCCTCGGATAGGCGAATAAAAGCATCAGTGGCGTTATCCCCCACGGTGATTAAATCAAATTTTGTCATATGCTATGATTATAATATGAAAACTCTAAAAGAGGTAATTAACGAGGCGGATAAAAATAAGGTTGCCATTGGCCATTTTAATATCTCTAATATTGAGGGTTTATGGGGCATCTTTCGGGCGGCGAAGGATCTTGAGGTGCCTGTAATCATCGGCGTATCTGAAGGGGAGAGGGACTTTGTTGGTGTACCGCAAGTGGCGGCTCTCGTCGCCAGTTTGAAAAAAGAATTTGATTACCCCATTTATTTGTCGGCTGATCATACCTCCTCTTTTGATCGAGCGAAGGAGGCGATCGACGCCGGCTTTGACATGATTGTTTTTGACCGGAGCGAATTGTCGCTTGAAGAAAATATTGCCGAAACAAAAAAATGTGTCGAGTACGCGCGAAGTGTTAACCCCGATATTTTAATCGAGGGCGAACTTGGCTATATCGGCAAATCATCCAAAATGCTCGACGAGATTCCTGAAGGCGCGGCGATTGGCGAAGAGACCATTACTAAGCCAGAGGAAGCTAAAAAATTGGTGGACGAAGCGGGGGTAGACGTTTTTTCCCCGGCCGTAGGCAATTTGCATGGGATGCTAAAACATTCGCCTAACCCCAAATTAAATACTCAAAGAATCA
>Ga0265297_10011250_pt1 | contig 10997 bp, 16 predicted proteins | sample Munlanlwell13791_FD_192502 | JGI IMG/M metagenome (GOLD analysis project Ga0265297, IMG submission 192502) | Leachate microbial communities from a municipal landfill in Southern Ontario, Canada - Leachate well 137-91 | ecosystem: Engineered > Solid waste > Landfill > Unclassified | place...
GCCGGGTTCGTCGTCGACGACGGCGACGAATACCTTGCGCCAGGTCAGGACGAGGCGGAACGCGGGCTCGACGGCGAGCGGGGATTTTTCGAGGAAGTGGCCGACGACGGCGGACACGGCGCCGACGACGTCCTTGGGGTCGTCGAGGCGGAACGTCTCCCCGGCGGCGGTCCCGCACGCCGATTGGAACCCGACCTGGGCCAGGGGGTTTCCCGGCTCGCCGCGGAGCGAGAACGTGACGAACGGCCGGACGACGATCTCGAGCCGGTCGGAATGCCACAGGAGGTCGCCGCGGGTGTGGACGTTGGCCCACGGGAACGTCTCGAGCAGCGTCTCGGCGGCGGGGGCGAGCGCGTTGGGCGTCGCGTGGCGGACCCACGCCTGTGGGGAGACGCGGGTCATCCGATCCTCCCCTCGAGCGCGTCGACGACGGACCATCGGTTCCGGGTCGCCGGGGCGCCGTCGAGGCCGGTCGGGAACGGGGCCGCGAGGGGAATCCATTCGGGTTCCCGGCCCGGACGCGACGACGGCATGACGGACCGTCGGGACGGGGACAGGACGGCGTGGGTCCCGATTGGGAACATGAGGGGGAACCCGTTCCGCGACCGGAACTCCATCGTGCGGAGGAACGCGACTTGGGTGAATTGGTTCTTGGTCTCCGACGCCCAAGGCCGGGTCTTGACGATCTGGACGGCCTCGCCGATGGCGAACACGATCTCGGCGGGGTCGGTCGGCAGGTCGGCGGACCAGCCGGGGGCGATGACGATCGATGGGGACCCGTCCTGGAGCCACATGTAGGAGAAGACGACGGCGATGTATCCGCGGATGCCCTTGACGAACTTGATCTCGACGTAGGACACGGAACCGCTGTCGAGGACGCGGGCCGCGATCTCGTCGGGGTTGACCCACGGGAAGGCGAGGAGGAGGGCGTCGACGGTCGTCCGCTGGACGGCGTTCTGGGGCAGCAGGATGGTTTGGGAGAACGCGAGGGGCATCAAATCCCTCCCGACGGGTCGCTTGACGTCCGGTCCCCGGCGACGATGAGGTCCCCGCGGCGGAAAGCGTCGGCGAGGAGCATGGGGTCGTCGGGAAAGCGCCATTCGCCGGCGACGAGGAGGGCGGTCCCGCACGGGTTGGCCCACGTCCCGGTTCCGGCGGCGAGGGCGTGTCCGCCGACGTCGAAGGGGGTTCCCGTCTTGACGGGGATGAACTTGTCGGAGTCGTCGAGGTCCATCCGGCCCCATTCCCCGGCTATGGCCGAGAGGCAACCGATCAGGTCCTTCCGGCCGGCGGAGACGTCCTCGTGGCGGGTCTCGCGCGTCCGGCGGTCGATCAGCTTGACGTGGACGGCGGAGCCGACGCCGTGGTGGGCGGCGATCCGGAGGGCGACGTTCGGGGACACGCGGACCTTGGCGGAGACGGCGACGGAATCGACCTCCACGGAGGCGTCGAAGGTCGGGTGCGTCCACGGGAAGGCGGCGCGGGCGAGCGTCAGGGCGTCGGCCATGGCGGCGAAGGCGGCGGCCCCGCCGTCGGGGGCCCCGCGGAGCGGGCCTTCGGCGAGGATTTTTTGGACGGCGGCGGCGTTGCGGCCCGTCGGGCCGGAGAGCCTCAGAAAAAGATTGGAGAAAAATCCTTCGGACATCGGCGGTTTCCTTTCATTCGGCGAACAAAACTTCGTCTCGTTCATACCCTTTCCACAAGGCGACGGCGCGGGCGTCGCGGAGGCGGTGCCATCCTTCCGGAGATGACGTCCCGTCGGACGGGACTTTCACGGCGGCGGCGGTGCGGCGCGGGTTGGCGACGACGCGGTCGACCGGGCGGAGCCGGAAATCCCCGACGATGTCCTCGATGTCGACGGGCGCCACGGCGCGGAGGCGCGGGAACTCGTCGGGCGAGGCGACGGCTTTGACGTGGGCGGCGAGGTGCGAGACGAGCCCGAGCTCGTCCTGCGACCCATGGACGCGCCCGCCGGAGTCGAACGTCGGGTCGTCGGACGCGACCTCGAGCCCGCCCGCGGGGAACGCCCGGATCCACACGGCGGGGGCGGCGCGGAGGCCGAGCAGGACGGTCGCCTGGACGAACTCTGCGGACATGACGAGCGACGCGTCGAGCCGTGGGTTGACCCACGGGATGGCTTCGAGGAATGGGACGAGGGCGTGGCCGAGCCGGAGGGCGGCGTCGGACCGGCACGCGTCGGCGAGGCCGGAGGGATCGGCGTCGAGGGCTATCTTGAGGAGGTCGTCGACGTTGGCGGCGAACGGTTTCCCGCGGACGGCGGCGCGGTCCCCGCCGGCGAGGGACCACTTACCGAACGCGGCGGCGGTCTCTTCGGAACGGAAGGCCATGGGCCCGCATTCGAGGGCGGCCCAGAGCCCGTCCTCCGTCCTGATCGGGTCGCCCCGTTTCGGCGGGGGGATGATTGGGACATCCTCGAACTGTTTGAGGTCGACGGCGACGATGAGGTCGTGGCGGTCCTTCCAAAAGGCGGCGGCCTCCTTGCCGTCGGCGAAGGTTCGGCCCGAGTTCGGGTCGGCGAGCCGTCCGTCGGCGAGGAGGCGCAGGGCTTTGATCGGTTTGAGGCGTTTTTCGTGACTGGACATGTCGTCCTCCTTCGGGGGGACGACCGGAATCGAGGCGTCCCCAAGCCGGGGCGGCGTCAGCCGGCGACGAGCCTGCCGACGTCAAGGCCGAGGTCGAACGCGTCCTCGGCCTTGACGCCGGGGTCGAGGGCCAGGACGTGCTTTTCATGATAGTGGACGGAAAATCGGGTCCATGCGATCTCGATGCGGAGGACACTCGGGACGAACGGGCCGCGGAACAGGAACGTCGCCTCCACGGTCGCGCGCGGGGCGCCGGCGCGTCGGGCTTCCTCGTCGAAGATTTCGTCGGTGGAGAACGTCTTGTGAAATTTTCCCATCGCGAGGTCCTTTCAAAAAGGAGGCCGGTGTCGGAACTTCATGGAGGTCCCCGGACCGGCGGCGGGACCTTGAAAGGTTTTTGCCGACTTAACGGCGTCGTCCCTGGGGCTTCGTCGGTCGGGGAATTCCGCGCCCCTTCCGGCCTTCGGGTTCGACCATGAAACTCGAACCAACACCCGCGAACCAGCACCGGCGAACCAACACCCAAACATTCCCACCACCGGGATCAAGGCCGGACCAAGCCGGGAATGTTGTCGACGGCCCGCCACGGGGACAAGGGGCGCAGCCACCCGGTCTTGACGGCGGACCCAATGAGCGATTGCGACAAGGGAATCCAATCCGGGCCGGAGAACGAGAGCGCCGTCCCGAGGGGATTGCAGATCACGGTGGCGCCGATGGGGATGTCACGCCCGACGGAGCCGAGGTGGACGCGCGTCAACGCCTTGTATCGGGAGAACAGCTCCTCCCGCGCCTATTGGGCCTTCCACAATTCGGCAGCGGCCGCCGCCACGGCGCCGTGGATTCCGTTGTCGTCGAAGCCCCCGCGGAAATCCGGACTTGATGAACCCGGCCAAAATGCACGGGTGGAAAAGTCCGGCCAATTCGCCGACACGGAGAGCGCCACGTCCGGGGCGATTTTGATGTCGATGTCGGCTCGGCCGGGCAGGTCGAACGCGACTTTCAAGTCGTGCTTGGCCCAAGGGAAGGCCGCGACGACGAGTCCGGCCCCTTGTTCGGCAAATTCCATTCAACTTTTGGCGAGAGTGCTCATGGCGGGCAAGGCCCCCCGTCGCGGAGGGCGTCGGCGACCGTCACGGACGGGTCGTTCGGGACGAGGACGCACTCGACGACCTTCAAACGGAAAAAGTCGAAATCCGGCGCGAGGAGGATCTGGTCGTTCCTGACCACCGCCGCGTTACGGGTCGGGGACAAGAACAGGTCGGTCCATTCGGGGACCATGCCGAAGGGGAGCTTCCCGTCCTTCTCGAGGAAGAAGGTTCGGCGGGCTTGGAAGCGGTCGAACCCTTTCGCCGGGTCGTTGGCCCAGTCGAGCCGGCGGACTTCGGCGACGAACGCCCCGAGGGCGACGGCGAGGTCGTCCGGGGCGGCGACGATGGGGTCGAGCCCGTTGAGCCCGTCCGTCCGGACGGAGACCTTTACGAGGCCGGGCGACTTGGCGACGACGGAGATTCCCTCGTCGGGTTGGAGGCCGAGCCGGATGAAGGAGTGCCACGGCGATCCGTCGGCGAGTCCCCTGAACTCCACGTCGAGGAGGGGGGTGGATCCACGGGAACGCTAAGGCGACGATCTCGCCCGCCTTCCTGACGGCGTCGGACGCCGCTGACACGTCACGCCGCCTTTTCGCAAGGTGCCTTGAACGCTTCCGCCAAGGCCCGCGTCTTGAACCGCCCGAACCCGATGGTCCAGCCGCACGACGGACAGGGGCCGTCGGCGATCACGATCCAAGGTTCTCCCTTGGAGTGGTCGGCGGGCATCTCCTGCGGGGACATGGCGAGCGTCGCCTTGCGGCAGAAGGGGCATTCGCAGGTCATGGCGTCCTCCCGTCGAGGGTGTCCCGCACTTCTAGGAGGCACCGGCGAAGGGCGTCGTCGCCCAACGAACCGGACGAGTCGACACGGTGTCCGGCGCCAGCCCAACGGATGGGGAACACGTTCGTTTGGGTCGCAATTAGAAGCCTGGCGGCTTCTTCCGTCAAATTGCGGGAAACGACCCGTTTGATCCGGACGGCCATGTCGGCCTCCACGAAAACGTGGGCGTCGAACAGGAACTTGAAGTCGGCGAGGGATGGGTGTCGGTCGATCAGCGTTGGATCCCCGAACAAGGCCGATTCGCAAAGCATGAACCGGACGCCCTTGCGTTGGAGCCGTGTCCGTTCGGACCAGACCCGCTCGGCGACGGCGGGGAAGATTTTCCCCTCGAGCCAGGTGCGTCGTTCCGGGTTAGGTAGGACTTCGGCCAGAATTCGGGCACGCCCTTCTGGGGCCGACGGATCGACGGATAATTTCCGAAAAATCTCGTCGTGGAGCTCCGTGCCGGGCCTGACGACATCCTTGGCGATGAAGTCGGTGTCGACGACGACGGCCGGCAGGAAACCGGCCAGTATTTTGGCGACGTGGCTCTTGCCGGAGCCGACGCCGCCGGCGATGGCGACGACTTTCATGGTCATGCGTCTTCCCCTTCCGGCGGGCCGGGGTTGATGACGGCCATTCCCGTCGTCTCGTGGGCTTCCCACGGGGTCGGGGCGGTCTCCCCGGCCTCTTTGGCGGCGACAGGCTTTGGCTTGGCGGGGGCCGGGCAGCTGAAGTTCCCGTCGATGCGGAACGCCCCGGCGGATACCCGTCGGGAGATCCGGGCGGACCCGCAGTTCGGGCACGGCCCCGGGGGGGAATCGTGCCGGGACAAAAGGACCTCGAAGGTTTGCCGGCATTCGGCGCAGTCGTATTCGTACAAAGGCATCTCGAATTCCTCCAAGCATCGCACATTCAGTGTCGCGGGGCCCTTCCCCGCGGTTTTCATCCTCAACTTCGACCGGCGTCGGGCCGGTTCCAAGCCGGGTCACGTCCGTGTCGATTGGCCTTCTTTTCCAGGGGGCGGGACGAGCGTCCGCTTGACCCACTTCCAGTCGGCGAGCCGCCGCACGTCGGACGGGTCGGCCAGGGGGCGCCAGGCGTCCTCCCCGTCCACGAGGACGGACGTTTCCGTCGGGTTGAACCATACGACGTCGTCGGGGGCGACGAGCAGGGACTTCCCTTCGAGCGTGGGGAGTGACGTCTCCTTGCCGGGGGAACGGGCGAAGAACGGGTAGCCGGAGAGGCTCGGACATCTGCCGACTACTTCCGAAAGGGCGCCGATGATCCCGGCGTCGTCGAGGCCGGCTTCGACGGACGTCACGTTGTCCCCGGCCCCCCTCAAGCGGTGGAGAACCGGCCTGACCCGCAGGACCTTTCCGTCGACCGACGCCTCGACGGACAAATCAGGGAACAGTTTGATCTCGATGAACGGCCCGCGGGCGCACGCCCCGGCCCGCACGTCCCACGCGACGTTCAACCAGGGGATTCCTCCGGCAACGGCCTTCACGGCCTTCTTGAGGGCGTTCGCGGCCTTCGGGAGGGCATTTCCCAAGCCCTTTTCCCACTCGAGCCCGAACGTCATGACGATTTCCGGTTCCGGCCCGTACTTCTCCAACTCTTCGACGGTGAGGTCCATGAGATCCAAGGCGAGGTCCTCGACGGCCCGGGTGTCGGCGTCGGGGCCGAGGCGCCGCAGGGCCGCCTGGAGGGCGGTCCCCGCTTTTTGGACAATGGTGTCTGAGAACTTCACGGTCTCGCCTCCGGGGGTCGGAATGAACCTGGCCCGACCTCGGGCCAGTTGGTGAAGTTGTCCGGGTCGTCGCGGGCCGTCTCGCGCCAGATGGCGTCCGGGCCGAACATGGTCGACCGCCGGGGATTCAACCACACGACGTCGCCGGCCTTCGCCCAGGGGAGGTCCCTGGCGAGGCGGCGGGGAACGAACAGGGCCTCGGCGTCGTCGGACTCCTCGGCGTCGTAGAAGATCGACGACACAACCGTCGAGAGGGCCCCGACGATGTCGGCGAAATTGTCCGACGCGGCCACGGGGTTCGTCTCGTCCCTCCACCCGTCCACGAGCGGGACGGTGTTCCCCACGGCCCAGAACCGGACGGCCCCGTCCGGGCCGACGGCGACCTTGACCGACCTGCGCGGGGCGTGCCGGATCTCCGCCCCGACCGTCTCGCGGTCGACGAACAAGGACAGATCGGTTTTCACGTTCACCCACGGGACGCAAGGGAGGGCTTTAGCGAGTAACGCCCCGAGGCGGGCGACCGTTTCGGGGCACCAGGCGGTCGTCGGCAGGTTCGCGTCTAGGAGATCGTCCAGGGCGGATCCCCGCGTGTCCTCGCGATGGCGCGTGGTCGCCGAGCCGTCCGAGATGTGGGAGACGGCGTAGCCGTCCGAGATGTGGGAGACGGCGTGGTGGCTGGTGAAGTCCCCGGCGTGCTCGTTCCAGGCGGCGACCCGCCCGTTTCCGGTTCCGATCGTGTGGTGGAAGGCGGACGACGCGTCGATGTCGGCTTGCGTGAACAATTCCCCGAGAAAGACGTCGGGCGCGACGGGCGCCACCTTGTCCCCTGGTTTCGGCGTCCCGATGTGAAGGTATTGGCCTTTCAATTCAAACTCCGTGACCCCCGGGCGGTCGAGGGATTGCGTGACGTTCGCCGCCGTGACGACCGGATTTCCCGCGGCGTTCGGGCCGGTCGGAATCAATCGTTTGAGCCAGTCGGGAAGCCCGTCCATCCTTCCAAATTCCTTTCTTCCAATACGATCAACCCTTTCGCCAAGGCCCCGGCGACCGACCGCACGAGCGTCGGTTGGTCCGACTCGGGAAGCCCTTCGAAATGGAACCCTTGGTGCTCCTTATCGTCGAGGGGGAACACCCACGGTCCCTTCGGGGGGACGAACACCCCGTCCTGCCTCCAGTTCACGAGCACCGGCTTGTCCTTGCCGACGAACCACGGATGCGCCGTCCTGGAGTCAAGGAACACGATCCGGGCCGCGGCCTTCCCCTTCGTCCAACCCCGCCCCAAGATCCCCCACAGGGAGACCGTCCCGGCAACCCACGCCGGAAGGTCGTTGACGGGCCAGAGGGCGCACTCGTCGACGACATGGCCGCCGTCGATCAACAGCCCCAGCTCGTTCCGGTCGGGGGATATTTGGACGACGACCGAGGCGGAGTCGTCGAGCCTGCCGGACACGGCGACGGACCTCGGGTCCCAAAGACGTTCGATCTGCCAGTCCCGGTCGGGGACGTGGGGAAAGGCGTCGACGAGCTGGGCGACCACGCCGGCGGCGTGCGACGGCGGGACGATGTCGCGGATCTCCGGCTTCGACAAGGCGGCCCACACGTGGTCGGGGACGTGCAGCGTCGGCATGGCGTCACTCCGGGAGTTCCGGGGAGGCCGTCCTGGACGGGTCGGCCACGAAAAGCCCGAAATGGCGCTTGTCCGACCCCCAGGCGGGCCAACTGAGGTGGAACCATCCCGACGTCGGGGCGCCGTCCAATCCCGTCGGGCCAGATTCGGCGTGGAACGACGGGGAGCCGAGCGGAGGGCCTTCGAAGCCGACGGGCCCCATGATGCGGAGGACGTGCGTCCCGGCGAGGACGTTGATTTGCTCGCCGCGCCGGGCGTCGACGAACGTCAGGTTCCGACCGAGCGTCTGCGGTTGGGGCCACAACGTGGGGTTATCCCGCACGACATCCTTGGCGGCGTCGAGAAGCGACCACACGACGCCCATGGCGTCGGCGTCCGTGTTCTTGCCTTGTTCCACATGCGCGGAACGCCGGCCTCCTGTGTTTTCATGAAACACGAGCTCCCCGGAAATCCAATCGTTGTCCAAGGACGAGTGCAGCTCGACGGAATGGCCCGGAAAGACGGGAATTTGGACGAACAGTTTGGAATCGTTGTGGGCGATTTTCCAGTCCTTGGGATGCGCCCAAGGAAAGGCGGAAACGGACATCCCGACGACGGACGCCCAGACGGGCTTGTGCGTCCGTCCCCAGACGACGAACGCGTCGGGGCCGAGCTTCCAAGGGGCGAACGGGTTCGCCGCCCGTTTGTTCGGATCCTGCAGTTCCGTTCCGAGGTACAGGTCCGTCTCGTCGGGATTCGTCTCCCACACGTCGGTCTTCGCCTTCGTCGCCGAAAAACCCGTCTTGACGACGACGGCCTCTTGGCCGTTGACTTGAACGACGTCCCCCACTTCGGGGCGCCTTGTTGTCATTTCGAACCTCCTTCCGAAGGATTTTACCCGCCGGACGGGCGTCACCTCTCCGGGGGGGCCCAGTCGGCTTCAGACGCCGGGGCCCCAAGGCCGTCGGTGAAGGCGTCCTTGAATCGGGATTGGAAATCCCCAATCCCGTCCGGCCTTGGAAAAAACCATGTTTTCGACAGGACCGGGTAAATCCCGCTTTTCATCGGGTTGGTCCAGACCAATTCCGAATCGCCGATCCGGACCAGGCCGTTTTTCCGGTCTTGGAATGAAAAGTCTTTGTCCCATCGCGGGGACGAAAGCCAGACCCGGAATTTCTCGGGGTGCCAGGCGATCGCCTGCCGGACGGCATCTCCGGCGACGGACAACAGGCCGACGAACCCGGCCTCGTCCGTCGACGCCCGGTCGGCGAAAAGCTCTTTCGTCCCGAGCCACACCTTGACCAGGACGGACATCGGGTCGGGGACGGCGACGCCCACCCGGATTTCGGTATGGACGAACACCTCGAACCACGGGCCCGTCATGCCCCGGCGGGGGTCGTTGGCGTGGAACCGCCATTCGGTGTCGGGGTGCGCCCACGGGAATACCGCCGTGCCGTGCGTCGCGGCCATGGACAGAGCGTCGAAAAACGCCGCGTCGACGGCGGGGCGGAACCGTTCGATTTGTCTTGACGCGTCGCCCATCACAGAATCCTTTTCGTTTCGCAGGTCGTCATGCGGTCCTTTCGTCCGGCGGTAGGGGAAGGGCCATGCCGTCGGGGACGAGCGTCCCGTCCGTCTTGGCCGGGCCGAGGGCGTCGGCCTGGAAATTGAGCCAGAACTCGTGCAGGACCAGTTTCTGGAACCCCTTGGGGCCGACGGCGACGAGCCCCGCCGCCTGCGCGGGGACGAACGCCGTCTTTCCGGTCGGGCTTTCCCAAAGCCGCGCCCCTTCCCGCAGCTCCACCTCGTCGTCGACGAGGCAGCAACGGAACGTCGCGGCCCGGGCCGCCCGCCACGGGACGAAGAAGGCGCCGTCCTCCCAGGCCGTCTCGCGGTGCGCCCCGACGGTGACCGACAAGGCGCCGAGCAGGTCGGTCTCGTTCGCCATGACCGTCTCCGTCGCCAACGGGGCGAGGAGGTCGACGACCACTTTCCCGTCGGCCTTCTTCTCGGATCGGAACAGGGAGACGGTGAACGCGTCGAACGGGGCCGGGCACGTCAGCATGAGGTGCCGGTTCGGCGAAAGGACGCCGTGGAGGTGGAGGTCGTTTCCCGACGCCACGATCTCCCATTCGAGGTCGCGGTGGGGCCACGGGACGAGCGTCATGACGGCGTCGACCGCCTTGATGAAGGAGGTGACGTTCGGCAAGGCGGGCCCGGAGACGGACGTGCGCCGTTTGAACTCGGCGACGGCGAACGACGTTCCCATCACGTCCCTCCCAACCAAATGTCCTCGTCGGACTTGGCCGGAGGCGCCGGAGGGGCCGGAAGGGACCCCTCGTCGCCCGTCCAGGAAACCCCGTCGGGCTTGTTGGGGACCACGACCGTCGTCGGGCCGACGGGAAAAAGGATTTTTTTGCGGAGCGCCGCGACGGCGAACCACGTCGGGACGACGATGTGTTTGTCGTTGTCGAAACGCACGTCTCCCGCTTGGCGTTCCAAGACGCCAAGGGCCGTCATGTTGGGGTTCGTCCAGACGAGGCATCCCGGATCCAACGTCAACGGCGTCTTCGACCAGCATTCGAAGGTCGTCGGGGCGTCGACGCGCCATTTCTTGAACAGGGCATCGGCCCGGCCTTCCGCCCGTCGTTCGGCCCACGTCCTGACGGTCGCCGAGAGCGTTCCGATCAAGTCGATGTTGCCGGACACGCCTTGGCGTTCGTCGTGGACGGCGTCGGCTTCGACGACGACCCGCCACGATTCCGACACGGGGCTCGCCCCGCCGATGTCCTCGACGAGGGCGAACTTGACGGCGTTCCTGTCGGGGCCCTTTTTCCACGACGCCCCGAGCTTCCATTTCGGGGAAAGGGCGCACGTCAGGACGAAGTCGGCTTTCTTGCCGCCCTTGACCGTGATGTCGTGGATGGTGCTGAGCCACGGGATGCCCAGCGTGAGGCTGGACGCAAAATGGAAAAATCCCGGGCATTCGGCGCGCACGGCGCTTTCGTTCGGTTTGTGGATGTTCTGAAACAGGTTCAAGGACACGGGTTCCGCGTTCGTCATGGCCGTTCCTCCTCTTCACCCGACGACCCGGATTCGGGACCGTGCAAGCCGGACAGCCTCCGCAG
>Ga0265297_10011251_pt1 | contig 10997 bp, 10 predicted proteins | sample Munlanlwell13791_FD_192502 | JGI IMG/M metagenome (GOLD analysis project Ga0265297, IMG submission 192502) | Leachate microbial communities from a municipal landfill in Southern Ontario, Canada - Leachate well 137-91 | ecosystem: Engineered > Solid waste > Landfill > Unclassified | place...
AAGCCCGCTCTCCCTGCTTAATGCGATAACGTTCAATGAACCCATATCCAAGGGTATAATAATAGATATCGGCGCTAAGGCCACAAACCTTATAGTCGTTGAGGACAAAGGGTTTTGGGTTCGTTCCGTGCTTATAGCCGGTGACGAGATGACACATGCTATCGCTACCAAACTTAACATGCCTTTCGATAAGGCGGAGGAACTTAAAAGGAAAGAAGGCATGGTCGTCCCATCGGATGGCCTTATGCCCTCCAATGTAAGTTCAACCGGTAAAGATCTCTCCGGTATCCTCAATGCCGTCGTTTCCGATATGGTCTCCTCTATAGTACAGTCGCTTGAATTTTACAAAACGAAGCACGGTAAGAATACGGTTTTCGGTGAAGTGATACTATCCGGAGGCGGTTCGAAGCTAAAAGGTATTGAGGATTTCCTGTCGAAGAGCTTGGGCATGCAGATCAGGCGCGCTAACCTCGGCCAGAAGATAAAGTGTCCTTCCAACCTCAGGGTGGATATAGATTTCCAGTCAAGGTTCGGGGCGGCTATCGGCCTTGGTCTGCGGGTACTTCAGAGATGCCCGACAAATATAGACCTGCTGCCGATAGAGAGGAAAGAGGAGAGGGACTTCAAGAAAGAGAGAATATGGATAATATCGGCGGGGATCATGCTCGCCCTTACACCTTTTACCATAGCGATGAACATATGGTTCCAGTCGGGAGCCTTAAGGAAACAGATATCCTTCCTGGATGAAATGTTATCTCAGTATGAGGGGGTTAAGGCCAAGATCGCATCCCTTAAGGATAACATAAAGAAAGGCGAGCTAAGCATAAAGCCGCTTGAGAATATAGCGGCCAGAAGATCGCTTTTACTGGAGTCTTTCCTTGAGGTTGAAAAACTCCTTCCAAAAGAGACATGGCTTACTTCGTTTGGCATGGAGAAAGATTGGGTAACTATAGAAGGCAGGACTTCCGAGAACCTGACCGCCATCACGGATTTCAAGAACAAACTGGCGGAATCCCCTTTCTTTGAAAGTGTCGATATAATTTACGCGAGTCTCCCGAAAGACGACGAAGAGGGCATGGGGCAGATAAGGGATTTTTCCATAAAGTTCAAGCTTAAAGCGCGGGGAATGTTATCGGAACCGCTGGATTCGGATAAGGACAAAAAATAAGAATGGCTAACGGGATAAAGTCCCATATAATGACAAAGGTTGCGCTGGGGGTGCTTTTCTTGGTTTCTCTCGGCATAGCCGTTTTAGTTGGACTGGACAGGATTTCCTTGAAGAGGTCCATAGAAGGCAAGACCGGAGAACTGGATAACTTCAGGAGCGAAGGGCTCGGCAACCTCAACAGGGAAAGGCTTAGACTGGAAAGGCAGATGGATTCCCTTAACAGCGTGAACGAGCGCATGAGCAAGGGCCTCTTCTCCAAGCCTGTTGCGCAGATGCCAAAGGATGTCGGCGATGCCTTGAAATTCAAGGAAGAGCTTTACAGGGTCCAAAAGAATATAAAGGATGAAGGCGCCCCTATTGATTTCCAATTCCCGTTCTGGCTGGGGTTTGAGAGGTATGAGCATGATATCCCCGCACCCGGAGACCTTCCGGTAAGGGTCAAGCAGCTGGATATTATCGCCGAGATCATTGACCTTATGTTGCAGTCCAAGATACCCGAAGTCTCGTCCGTAGAGTTCCTGGAATCCAAAGTGGTCGTTCTTGAAGGCGAGAAAGACCCGTTGTTCAGGAATTTCCCGGTCAGGATTTCATTCGAATGCAAGAACGATAACCTCGTGAATTTTATGTATAAATTGTATTCTGCGGGGATACCGTTCAGAATAGAAATGATAAAAGCAAAGACAGTAAACGAAGATATGGGCGAAAAGGGCGCGCTTAAGGTTGAAATGATAATAGTGGCTGCCGTACGGCAACAGGAGAATAAATGAAGGACGTGTATAAAATAGCAACTATGATCCTGTTTGCGATATGGCTCATCTTTCTTTGGAGGGGGTCATCCCTCTTTGCGCCTGAAGGATCCGGTGTTTTAATGGAGGAGAATGCCGGAACGCAGAAAGCCCAGGACAGCGAAGTCGCGGATACAACCGACAAATATGCCGCGCTTATCGACGGTATTAATTCACCGTTTGCGATATCGAGATATAAGCCTTTGTTCGACAGGAATATTTTTATCAAACCGGAAGCGCCCCCCGAGCAGTTCAGCCCGGAAAAACTTAAGGTTGTTTCCATAGGAGCGAACAATCTGCCTTTTATGTATAACGGCTTCATCCAGAAGCAGGATGGGACCATGATAGGGCAGATCAACTGGTCGGGTAAGACATATTTTGCTAAGAAGGGGGAAAAGTTTAAGGATTACAAAATTTTGGAGATAAACTCCAAACTTATCAAGGCCGAAAACAGGGACGGCCAGCTCATCCTTGAGTACAAGAAACCCGTTAAAAGTAAAGAGCTTATAGCTAAATTATACGACTCAATGAACGACAAGACATTCGAAGTCAAGAAGGGCGAGGAGTACAACGGTTATAAAGTTCTTGACATAAAGCCGGGTAGTGTGGTATTATACGGCCAAAATCAAGAGTGGGTTATTAACAAGGGGAGATGATATAAATGGATATTACCAATGGGGTTAAAAGAACGGTACTGCCGTTTTTTTGTATTTGCCTGACTTTTAATTTGTTCTTTATTATCTCATTGTTTTATTTCTCTGGAAGCGAAGCCCGCGCAGCAAGTACTTCAGCGTATTCCGATGATTCCGTTGAGGCCAAGATAATAGCCCAGGACCTCGCAAAGCAAAAGAAGAGCGAACGGAAAACCGTTATTTCAGACCTCTTCAACCAAGCTAAAAAAGAATACGAAGCCAAAAATTACGAGACTGCCCAGCAGATGTTCGAGAAGATCGTACAGATGGATCCCAAGAACAAGTCTGCGGCCCATTATGTTGAGTTATGCAAGGAAGGGATAGTTAAGGACGTACCTGGAACGGTAACGGGTTCCATGGTAAAGAGAGGTAAGGCTAATTATGTCAATAAACAGTATTCCGCGGCAGTAAGCGATTTTGAGACTGCTCTTGCGGCAAATCCGAATGATTCGGAAGCCCGCCTTTGGCTTGAGAAGGCCCAGAAAGCCGAAAACTATTATCTCAGGGAAAAATCCACGCTTGCGGAGCGCAAGGATATAATAAAAGATAGGCAGGTCATAAGCGAGGAAAAGGAAACCGCGGAACAGGCTTCGTTGCGGGACGTAGACAGGAGTTGGTTGCCTCCTACGCCTCCGGCTAAAGAAGAGGTTCAGATAGAAGAAGTTATATCTGAGGCCGAAAGAGCTGAACAGGAAGCGAAAAAGGCCCTGGTTGACAAGATGCGCAGCGTAATGGTTCCGGCGATTTCAGTAACCGATGCGGATATACAGGACTTGATCCGGCAGTTGATGGAGATGACGGGCGTTACAATTGTTGTCGACGAAAGGGAGCTTGCAAACCTTACGAAAGACAGCCCCATAAAGATTTCCTTGAGCACGGCTACTCCCATGCCCCTTCTTGATGTATTGGACATAGCTTTCAAGACAACGCAATTGGCATATAAAGTAGAACCGAATTATGTCTACGTATCAAGCAAATCCGTAATACAGAGAGAAGACTTGGTTACCAGGACCTACAAGCTCAAATATCCGGAACGCAAGACCAGGGAAGTTAAACTGAAGGAATTCGAGACCAAACAGGAATAGACATGAGAAAAAATCTCCTTATTCTAGCGGTCGTTTCCCTCCTGGGGCTTCCCTTTATCGCGTTTTCGGAAGATCTTACCATTGCTGAGTATCTACAGAACAGCCTGCCGCCGCAGGACGGCAGGAAAATAACATACAACCAGGCCACGAAGCTCCTTACAGTGACCGACACGAAGACAAACCAATCTCTCATAAAGGACCTTATTAAGCAGTACGAGGTCGGGCCTAAACAGGTCATGATAGAGACAAGGTTTGTCGAAGTCGATGTCACCGATCTCTGGGAACTTGGCGTAGAATATTATGAGATGCACGAAGGCCATCCCAGCAATAAGGGTCTCAGGGGTAGTAGGGTCGGGCCGGGACAGGTTGTCTGGGATACCGCTACGGGAGGTACGTTCCCGCTTTCCGGCAGTTATGCCAGCCAGTTGATGCTCTTTAAGATCCTGGAGGGCGGCGATTATTTTGTTGCCAATCTTAGAGCGTTGGCCGAACAGGGCAAAGCCAACCTTTTGTCTTCACCCAAGATCACCACGATCGCGGGACAGATGGCCAATATCCAGGTTGTAAGGACACAGCCCTATGTGTCGGATTTTACCCTTGAGAATATAGGTACGGCAGAAGATCCTATATGGAGCTATAAACTTACATTGGCCGAGAAACCCATAGGGATATTCCTTGAGGCTACTCCCTATGTGACCGAAGGCTCCAATACCATAACCCTAGACCTGCATCCCGAGGTAAGTATCCTTAAGGACCAGGTAAGCATATCCACGTTGACCACGAGCGGTGAGACCGGGCAGCTTGGAAACGTCACCGCAACAGATGCTGTGCCGCTGATCCCTGATTCGTTAGGTTGGCCGGTTGTGGATGTAAGGACCGCCCAGACGAGTGTTGTTGTTGACAGCGGACAAACGATAGTATTAGGCGGCATGATAAAGGACGAAGAGACTATAACTAAGATGAAGGTACCCGTACTGGGAGATATTCCTGTCCTGGGCAAGGCGTTCCAATATGATTATAAGAACCAGCGCAAGAAGAACCTCCTTATTTTCATCACGGCGAGCATCATCAATGCCAGAGGGGAGGCAGTAAGATGAAGATGACCGGACGGGTTTTGATATTTGCAACGATTTTAACAGCCTTCGCCTTTTTTGTTTCATCGAACGTGTTTGCCCAGGCGGAAAGCGAGAGGCCGACAATATTCAAGACTATCTTCAGCAGGCCCTGCCGGAGAATCCGGAAAGGAAGATAGTCATGGATGATATCACCGGTGTTTTGACAATAACTGATACCCCGACCAACCAGACATTGGCCAGGGATCTTATTGAGCTTTGGGACACCGGCCCCAGCCAGGTGAAGATCCAGGCCAGGTTCGTGGAGATAGATGTTACCGACATCGAGGAACTTGGAGTGGAATGGGAATGGTACAGACCCAACCGCTCCGCGGAGAAGAATAACCGTTTTAGCAATACCGGCGTGAGTATGTTTTCTAATTCAATGTTGGACAGAAGCGATGCCAATAACGACCTCGCAGGTGTATTTGGGCTTACGAACGAAGCTGGCGGTTTGGATTTACAACTCGGTACTTTCACGGCCGCAGGTAACCAGATACGAATGCATATAAAGGCCCTCGAGGAGCAAGGCAAGTTAAACCTGCTCTCGTCGCCTACGGTAACTACGCTTTCCGGGCAGATGGCCAACATACAGCTTGCCAATATAGTACCCTATGCTTCCGATTTCACGAGGACGAATATTGGTACTACCGGCAGGCCTATCATGGTCGAGGTATATAAGGTCGCCGAAAAGGTTACAGGGATAATGCTTGAGGTAACTCCTACCGTTTCAGGCGACAACAAGATAATCACCATGGATATACATCCGGAAGTGAGCGTTCTGGTCGACCAGGTGCCCATCTCTGCCGCGGCTGAGTTCCCCGACGGGCTGGGCTATCCTGTAATAGATACCAGGACCACACAGACATCTGTCGTACTTAAGAGCGGAGAGACCGTCGTTATCGGCGGCCTTATCAGGGAGACTGAGGATGTCACGAAGAGAAAGGTGCCCGTGCTGGGAGATATCCCGCTTGTAGGGGACCTTTTTAAGACCCATCACAGCACCAGTGCGAAGAAGAACCTTTTGATATTCCTCACGGCTACGGTACTTGATTCCAGAGGAGAACCGGTACTATGAAACGTAATATATTTATAGTTGCGACCGTTCTGGCTGCGTTGGTATTGGTTTCGACTATTGATGCCCAGGTGATGCCCAAGAATAAGGGTTCCAACGGCAAACAGAAAGAGATAATCCTTACCACTGGGGACCTGAGGGAATCATACAAAGTAATAGGGATAATCTCGGCTCGCGGAGGAGAGGTGAATCTCGACGGCCTTAACGGCAAGTTAAAGGACACTGCGAGGGACCTTGGAGCCGATTACGTAATAGGTATCAATTACTTCAATTACAGCGGTTATGTATATGCTTATGGAACGGCTGTAAAGCTCAAAGAATAGACAAACCAGTATTTTTGGGGTTCACGCCTTATTGTATTCCCGCATATCACCTACACCGGAAAAGTACCCAATAATAAGAAGAATATCTATATTGAGCAATGTCCGATAAAAGAAGGTTGTTTCTCGTAGATGGCAATTCGTTCTGTTACAGGGCATTTTATGCCATACGCGCCCTGACAAACTCGAAAGGCCAGCCTACGAATGCGATATACGGGTTTATCACGATGATCAACAAGATCGTCAAGGAAGAGAAGCCCGGATATATGGCGATAGCTTTCGACTTGAAAGGGCCGACTTTCAGGCATAAGAAGTTCGAGAAATACAAGATACACCGGAAACCGATGCCGGAAGAACTTGTAGACCAGATGCCCATAATAAAAGAAGTGGTAAGGGCGTATAATATACCGATCTTTGAAATGCAGGGTTACGAGGCGGATGATATCCTGGCGACCGTCGCCGGCAGGGCTTCCGGGGAAGGTTTCGAGGTCTATATAGTGACGGGGGATAAGGACATGCTTCAGCTTGTCGGGCCGCATACCAGCGTATACAATGTCCACAAAGAAGGGCTCATATATGATGCCGAAGCGGTAAAAGAGCGATACGGAGTCCTCCCGGGGAAGATAACGGATCTCATAGCGCTTATGGGGGATGCTTCCGACAATATTCCCGGTATAACCGGAGTCGGGGAAGTGACTGCAAGGAAACTCATGGAGGATTTTGGCAGCCTCGAAAAGGTCTTGGATGGCGTTAATTCCATAAAGTCCGAGGGCCTGCGTAAAAAAATATCGGAAGGCAGAGAACAGGCGATCATGAGCAAGGAACTGGCTACAGTCGACGGCAATGTGCCTATAGAGATCGACCTTGAATCCCTCCGCCTGGAAGCGCCGGACGGGCAAAGATTGTATGAGCTATTCAACGAACTTGAATTCAAGAGACTGCTGAAGGATCTCTCTTCGCCGGGCAAGAAGATATCCGGTGATTACAGGCTTGTATCTGGCAGGGACGGTTTTGAGAGCCTGGTAAAGGATTTGTCGGCGCAAAATGAGTTTGCCCTTGACTTCGAGACAACCGGGCCGGATCCAATGTCCTGCGAGCCAGTGGGTGTATCTTTTTGCTGGAAGGAGGGTCTCGCCTTTTACGTTCCTGTGGGCGACGTGGAGGGAGGATTACCTAAGCAGGAAGTTTTCGGCCGGCTTAAAAAGGTATTGGAGGACAAGGCCATAACGAAGATAGGCCAGAACATAAAATATGAGAAGCTGCTTTTGGAAGTAAACGGAGTAAAGATAAAAGGACGGATCTTTGATACTATGGTAGCCTCGTATATCCTAAACCCTTCAAAATTCAACCATAACCTTGAGGATATATCGCTGGAATACCTGGGGTTGAAGAAGACCCCTATAACCGAGCTTATAGGCGAGGGCAAGAAGAAGATAACTATGAAGGAGGTCGATGTTGCCCGCGTAAAAGACTATTGCTGCCAGGATTCCGACGCGACCTTTAGACTTAAAAAAGTGCTGGATGCCCAGATTGAAGAAAAGGATATGGGAAAACTTTTTCATGAGGTCGAGATGCCGCTGGTTGATTGCCTGGAGGACATGGAGTTTACCGGTGTGGCTATCGATACCGGTTACTTGGGCAAAATGTCGGATGATATGGAGAAGCATCTTGACAAATTGACGACGGAAATATACGAAACGGCAGGGACGGAGTTCAATATCAATTCTCCTAAGCAGCTTTCCGAAGTGCTCTTTGTTAAACTCGGGCTCCCGACGGTAAAGAAGACAAAGACGGGCCATTCAACGGATGTTGACGTCCTGGATACCTTGTCGGCGGTCCACCCTTTACCCGCGTTATTGTTGAAATACAGGGAAATCCAGAAGCTCAAATCTACTTATGTCGATGCGTTGCCGGAACTGGTGAACGGTAAGACCGGGCGGGTGCATACTTCATTTAACCAGACGGTAACCGCTACCGGCAGGCTGAGTTCCTCGGACCCAAATTTTCAGAATATCCCGGTAAAGACAGAGATGGGCAGGAAGATACGCAAGGCTTTTGTATCCGGGAACAAGGGGTGGTCTATACTGGCCGCGGATTATTCGCAGATAGAGCTGAGGATACTCGCGCATTTTTCTTCGGATAGTGAGCTTCTGAAGGCTTTCGAGAATGACCGCGACATACATGCCCACACCGCTTCACTTATATTCGGGGTCGGGGAAAAAGATGTCACCGGCGAGATGCGCTCTATAGCCAAGACGGTCAACTTCGGGATAGTATACGGTATGAGCCCTTTCGGTCTTTCAAAGGAACTCGGCATAGAGATATCAAAGGCCAGGGAGTTTATAGACGCATATTTTGATAAATACGTCAAGGTTAAGGTATTCCTCGAGGGTCTCGTGGAGGAAGCCAGGCGGGACGGTTACGTAACTACGATACTGAACAGGCGCAGGTACCTGCCGGAGATCAACAGTACTAACAATTCCGTCAGGCAGTTTGCCGAAAGGGCTGCGATAAACGCCCCTATCCAGGGTTCAGCTGCGGACCTGATAAAGATCGCGATGATCAATATCCACCGCTTGATTGACGAGAAGAAATTGAGGTCCAAGATGATCCTGCAGGTGCACGATGAAGAACTGGAAACCATGAAAGGTCTTGTAAAGACAAGGATGGAAGAAGTGGTTAAGCTCAAAGTTCCTGTAAAGGTCCAGATAAAAGCGGGAAAGAACTGGCTGGAGGCCGCCTGATATGGCTGTGCGCAGTAAACTGAAAGTGCTGTTTGCCTCAAGCGAAGTAGAGCCATATTCCAAGACTGGCGGACTGGCCGATGTTGCCGGGAGCCTGCCCGTTGCGCTCAATAAATCCGGGGTCGACATAAGGGTGGTGACCCCGAAATACAAATGCGTGAAAGTCAAAGGCAATGAGGCTTCCCTGGGCGGCAAGGTACCGGTATATTTCATCGAGAATGACGGTTATTTCATGCGGGACGGCCTGTATGCCGAGAACGGCGAAGATTACGGAGATAACCTCGACAGGTTTGTGTTCTTTTCAAAACAGGTCCTCGAGATCATAAGAAAAAAGAAATTCAAACCCGATATCATACATTGCAATGATTGGCAGACGGCCCTTGTTCCATTATATCTTAAAGAGATATTTTGGCCTAAGTATAAGTTTTACAAAGGGATAAAGACGCTGATAACGGTCCATAACCTTGGTTACCAGGGTATTTTCCCCAAGCTCGATTTTCCGAGGATACAACTGGGATGGGAATATTTTACCATGCACAGGCTGGAGTTCTACGATATGGTGAATCTCCTGAAAGGAGGTTTGGTCTTTTCGGATTTCATTAGTACCGTATCACCTGCGTATGCCGAGGAGATCCAGACTGGAGAGTTCGGCTGCGGGCTCGATCCGTTGCTCAGGGAAAGAAGGGACCGCCTTTTTGGGATACTCAATGGGATCGATTACGGCGAATGGAACCCGTCAAAAGATACCGAACTGAAATATCATTTTTCAGCCTCAAGGCCCGGGGGCAAGGCAATGGACAAGGCCTTACTCCAAAAAGAATGCGGGCTTGATGTAAAGACCGATATACCCCTTATAGGGGTGATATCCAGATTAGCGGACCAAAAGGGATTGGACCTCATATCCGGGATGATCAGTCGGCTCTTGGATGATATGGATGTCCAATTCGTGCTCCTGGGGACCGGCGAGGAGAAATACCACCGGCTGTTCGGGGAGATTAGCAGGAGGATGCCCCGCAAAGCATCGATAAACCTAAGGTTTGACGAAGTTTTGGCAAAGAAGATTTATGCCGGCTCTGACATGTTCCTTATGCCGTCAAGATATGAGCCCTGCGGACTGGGGCAGATGATATCGCTCAGGTACGGGACTATACCAATAGCCCGCAATACCGGAGGGCTGGCCGATACGATATCAGAGTTTGACATAAAGACCGGCGAGGGCAACGGATTCCTTTTCGGTCGATATGATACCTGGGAACTTTTTGACGCCGTAAGGCGCGCCCTGATGGTCTATAAGCAGAAGAGGTTGTGGACGAAGTTGGTGTCGAACGCCATGGCGTGCGATTTTTCGTGGCAGCGTTCGGCGAAGAAATACCTGGAATTATACAAGAAACTGGTTTGAAGATGCCTGTTATAGGAGTTACCGGAAGTATCGGTACGGGCAAGAGCACCGTCTCCGCGATGTTCAGGAGGATGGGCGCGGCTGTCATAGATGCGGATGAAATATCCCACCGTATCATGGAACCCGGAAAGCCTGCTTGGAAGAAAGTAGTCTCGGTTTTTGGCAATAAGGTCTTGAGGCACGACGGGTATATAGACAGGAAAGCCCTTGGAAAGGTTGTCTTTTCCGATACTAAGGAATTGGACAGGCTTTGCGCTATATTGCATCCCGAGATATACAGGCATATGCGCGCGGCCGCAGCCGGTATACGCAGGGCCGATAAGTCCGCTATCATAGTACTTGATGTGCCGCTGCTTCTGGAGTCCGGCGGTAGGCGATATATAGATAAACTGGTGGTAGTTGCAGCCCCGAGGCGCGTCCAGATAGAAAGGGCGTGCAGCAAGCTCGGTATAAGCCGTTGCGAAGCGCTTAAAAGGATATCCGCGCAGATGCCGCTTAAGGAGAAAGTGGCAGTTGCCGATTATGTGGTGGATAACGGAGGCTCTCCTATAGCCACGGAGAAACAGGTCAGACAGATATGGAAGAAGCTGGTGGGAGCATAGGTTGCCCTAATAAAA
>Ga0265297_10011252_pt1 | contig 10996 bp, 15 predicted proteins | sample Munlanlwell13791_FD_192502 | JGI IMG/M metagenome (GOLD analysis project Ga0265297, IMG submission 192502) | Leachate microbial communities from a municipal landfill in Southern Ontario, Canada - Leachate well 137-91 | ecosystem: Engineered > Solid waste > Landfill > Unclassified | place...
GGGACTGCTCAACCGATATTCCCTTTCCGGCCTGAATATCCTTCGCTTTTTCCTCGTAATCTTCGGCCAGCTTATCCTGCTGTTCCATCAGCCCGATAAGTTTTTCGCGGTGGGCTTCTTCCTGTTTAAATATCTTTTCGTTTTCTGCCGCCTGCTGTTTTCTTTTTTCTGCCGCAAATTCTTCCAAAGCTGTTTTGCGAAGTAATTCTTTCAGGACAGGGTCTTCTTTTGCTTTCGGCTTTTCTTCCCAAATTCCAGGGATCTCGCCGGCTTTTCCTTTGACGGTTTGCGCCAAATCTTTCGCAAATTCACCGGCCAACATCTGCCGCCCTGTCTCCTTAAATCCGACCGCCGAAACGCTGGCAATCACTCTGCCGATTATGCCCATTGGCGATAATTCATAAGCGATTTTCAGAACCTTATCCAGAGTTTCGGCAACTTTCATCAGCGGTGTAACCACCTGCGCTGCCCATAAAGTGATTTTATTGCCGGCCTTCTCCATTGAGTCGCTGGCCGCCGCCAGTTTTGCCATACCCTCCGCTGACTTCGCCGCTTCCTTTTGAAATTTCTCCATCCCTTCTTTGTTGATCCGCTGGAATACTTCCACCAGTTCAACCAACCTTGTCCCTAAAAGCTTCGACGTTCCCTCTAGAAATTTATTTTTATCCGCCGCTTCTCCATATGCTTTTGCTAATAACAATAAAACATCCGGGGCATTTAAGCCGATCATATCCTCTTGCGTGAGGTTCATCTTTTCCAACTCGCGCGTATAGGTCGCAAGGCCCGCCCCGACATCGGCCTGCATAGTTTTAATCCGTCCAAAAATCTTGTTGAATCTTTCCGCGCCAATTCCCGTTTCCGCCATTACGCTCTTAAACGCAATCATTGTCTCAATCGTCGTGCCATAAACACTCGCGGCGGTCTGTAAGTCATCGGCGGTCTGTAATAATTTCCGGCCGAACATAACCAATGCCCCAACCGAAAACGCGCCGGCAATGGCAGACTTCAGCCCGGCCAGTTGGTTGCTCCCCAACTGCTTGACCTTGTTGCCGATATTGTCCACCGCCTTCTCGGCCTGCGCGGTGTCAATTCCGAGGAGGGCCTTCAGTTGTGCCACGGCCGCCATTATTTATTTCCCTTTGCTTTTTTTTCTTCTGCCGGCAATTTTGCCCGCGCCTGGATTTCTTCGGCACTCATCAAATCCTTACTGCCTTCATTCTCCGCCCAGCACGCTTGAAAACACGCCAGCTTTGCCACCGGATAATCCCACGCATCGGCTTCGCTTAAATGCAGTTTGGACATTCCGAAAAAGGCCAGATGCCACCAGTAAGGCGCGCGGATGGATGAGGATTCGCCGGACTTCCAATATTCCGGCTGGGTGAATGCGGCGTCAATGTATTCGCGGAATTTTATTCCGGCGGCTTCCAGGTCGCGGTCTTTGAGTCTCCGTCCCCATTTCTGCGCCGCCTTAATATCGGCAACGCCGCGATAACCGTCGGCGAATTTATGCGAGCAGACCCATACCCCGAAAATAATATCGTCTAAATCAGACCTACCACCGCATATGAAAAAGGAGCCCGCCGATTCCAGAATCAAGCCGTGGAAGGAGGATAAAGGATACAACGGCCTATCCAGAATACTCGGCGGGCAAAATGTAATCGCCTGAATAAACGCGCCCTGCATAAATTTCCCCTTTTCCGCCAGAGGCGGATCTGCCTTTGGCATGACATGTCAAAGCGGTTTATGAGTAGGTCATGGAATCTTCTTTGATTATTGTCATTGACACCCGCGTCGCGCCGGCAACATAGGCAGATTCGTAACGGTCGCATCGAAAACTCGTAGCCGCGCCGCCCGGGGGCGTGAATTGGACCGTTGCCCCTTTCGCTAAAGTAGTCGGGGCCGCGGAGCATACGCCTTCAATGTCATATTGCGTGAACGGGTCCATATAAATGATGGCATTCGTGGCTCCACTGGCATCCGGGATGACTTCTTCGTTGTTATCTCCTTTTGTTTCCCGGACGCTGGTCAAGGTTACATTAGCTAACGCCGCGTTATTGAAACTCACCACATAAGTCGTGCCTTTAATTACAGCTGCCATAATATTTTCCTTTCTGTTTTCCGCGCATTATCGCGCCTTACAATTTGCTTTTGACATTGATATATTTGAACGGATAGGTGAACATTGTCGCGCTGCTGGTCAGCCGCAACTGAATAAATGTCTTTGCCCCCTCGTTTGAACGTAGCGTCACCGAAGCGTTCCACACGCCAGACGTGGCCGTGGTAACCGCGCCGGTTACGGTCGCGCTGGTAACCACCGAATCACCCACTGTCAATAATATCGCCAATCCGGTCAAATCCTGAGGTGTGCTGGATGTTGTCGTCCCAGATAACGCTATGCAATTCGTAAAATGGATGGTCTCGCTCCGATAAAAATCCGCGTCTGAAGCCGATGACACTTCCTCCGCCCGCATGTTCGTCATCGTGATCGTGGCCGGGTCAAGTCCGAAAGCCAGGAGCGGGATTAGAATAAAAATAGAAAACAAAAGCCTGGTCATATTAAATCCTCCGATGAAGCGATGCAAACAAGCTGAATTTCACTTACAAAAACCCGTTTGTCCGATTCCACCGACCGCGTAATTTCCCCGACATACGCCAGCGAAAACGCAACGCCGTCCGGCGAAAGCGCGTTGATGTCATCATGCAAAGCGTCCTGCGCCAACGCCGTCAAGACGGAATCCCGGGCCGACCGGTTGCGTTCTCGGGCGGTTTTGTCGGCCGAGGCCGCCGCCTCGGTCATCACCGCAATCGTTATATCCACTTCACGCGGACCGCAGAAGTTCGTGCCTTCCACGTTTGAGCTTTTGCCGCAATGCACCACCGCGCACGGATATTTTATTTCGGCATCCGTCCATGCCGTATAAATATTTATATCCCCTGAATCAATCTCGTCATTCAGGAACTTAACTACCGCATCCTCGCAATATTCTTCTAAAGCAAAGGACATATTTTATACCTTCAAAAAGTATTTTGATAATCCGGCACCAACCGCCATTCCCGTCCTGCGTGTTTTTCGCATCTCGGCCATGAAATTACGCTCAATTTTAATCACTGCCTGCTTCATAATTTTGTTCGCCGCCTTCTGCTGGACAACCTGCTCCCATCCAGCCGGCAGAATTTTGAGCAAATAACTCAAGGCGTTATTCAGGATATAACCGCCGACGTTTTTTGTCGCCAGCGTGGTTATCCATGCCACACCGGGAATCGGTTTGGCAGATGGCTTCCCCAACCCGCGCAAACCCCACATCCAGCTTTTTTTCGCAAGACCGCGATTGGCAATCAGCTTTACTTTGCGCCATTTTTCTTCATCCATCGACAACCGATAAAATTTTGTTTCCCCTCCAGTTTTTTTGAATACGCGCGCAAATTGTCCCCCCTTGCCCTTGATTCGTGGGTCTTGTTCAACCTTTCTGTTTTTCGGCGCTTGCTTCGTCATCGCCACCGCCGATTGTGCCATGAGGATGATGGCGTGCTTGCACGCTTCCGCGCCCGTCCTGCCGCAAATCTCCACCGATGCCCGTAACGCATCCTTGAGCGGATTTTTAATCTGCGTCGGCCAGTCGCCTATCGGTTTGATTCCATTGGTCATATCGGTTTTTGCTCGCTGTAATTTATCGTTGCTATGGCCCCGCACGGATCAACCTTATACGCCAGCGCGAAAACTGACACACCGGCCACCGTGATTGTCTGCCCTTTCGTTATCACGCCAATATCATCAGCATTACACCGCACCGTTCCCGTTGTTATTCCGGTCTCGCCTTCATCGGTCAAATTTGGCTCGCTGGTCTTGCTGTCCCGCACCGCGTTGACTGTGTTGCCGTTTGCCACGACCTCCACCACCGCGTTCGGTTGGCGCGTTATAATTGTTGCCAGCGCATTCTGCGCCAATGTTTTCAGGTCAACAGTCATGGCTCACCGCAAGCCGGGGACGGGATCACCGCCCCCGGCCATACGAATTTTTACGCAACCAAATCGGTCAACACATAGGCGGCTTCGGGGTTCAATTCTTCAATCGAATACCAAGTTTCTGCGTCGTAGATGTTTTCCTTCAGGTGGTCGTAATACCAGGATTCGATGATGTAGGGCTGTTTGCCGTCGGGTAGATATTGCACCAGCTTGCCCAGAACCGGATCAACCTTATGGCTGAACTCATCCGTGCCGGGCAGTTTGACGAATACGCCATTGCAACCAATACCGGAAGACCCGATATCAACCCCCCAGTGGTCATCATCGCCGACGATGACTTCGTCAACGGAAAGCAGTCCAGCCAGAATCATTTTTAATGCATTCGGCGAACCGGCGATCACGTCTTTCGCTTCTCCACCACCGAGCATAAGCGCGGCCAGCGAAAACTGGTTAAGTATTTCTGTGAAACGCATGATCGCGTTAAACACCGTGAAGGCGCAAACAAAGGCGGTTTTGCCGGGATAACGCCGGATTGCTTCACGGGCAACATTGGCCTCCGCCAAAAACTGACCGGACGAATGTGCGGCAGTCTGATGCGATCCAACGGTTTGCAGCTGCGCCGCCAATGCGGTTTCCTGAGCCCGCATAACGCTCCTTTTGGATGCCATGCCACCAAGCAGGTCGGCCTTCTCTATCCCGCCCATTTGTTTCACCTCGTCCCTGCTCACCGCATACCGTTTTTCAACGCTGGCGCACGAGAATGTGGCGACAGATTCGGTCAATCGCACAGTGTTTAACGCTGTGCCTCGCGCAACACCTTCCTGTGCCGCGCTATCGGCGGTCAAGGTCGTGTAATATATCGACCCAGTTTTTTCCGTTACAGGCAGCACTGGATAAAACCGCGTGCCGATGTAACTCAATACCGGATTGACTTCAATGGCCTCAAGGTCTTCCCTGCGGCCAGGGTCTGTTTTATAACTTTCCATAATTTCCCTTTCTACCGCGAAAAAAAGACTGATTGAGTAATTACTTCAATCTGTATTTTCGCGTTTTAATTTTTTATTTTCAGGTAAATCCTGAATTCCTGGTTCGTTTTGCTCGCGTTTGATATAACCGCCCTGATTTTTTCGCCATGCGAGTTGAACCTGTCAGCCGTCACGGTATTCGTAACCGTAAGGCTGGTGGCTCCCCCCACCGCCGGCGCTTCTATCCGAGGCCGCCATATCATTCTCCCTGATACCGCCGCGTTCGCCGCAAGGACAAGCGCGCTACTGTCATACGGATTAATCGCCGCAATGGAGACCGCACCCGTAACTCCAGAAGGTGTATAAACTGAAATTTCGTCAATCTCGCCCGTGAACGGATCGGCATATTTTGTTACCGCCACGGATGATGTCTGCGCGTGAGTTGTAACCGTGAATGTCCGATAATCATCGGCAAATAACCAGCCCGTTTGAAAAAAGAAAACAGATAAAAGCACAATTAAAATTCTCATAAACTCCTCCAGCATAGGCCGGGGCGGGTTGATTCCTGCCCCGGCTTTTGCTTTTTAATCTTTCATTTACGGCCCAGCCACTTCAACCAACGCAATGGAACTGATAGACGAGCCATCAGCCACCATCAGGTAGTTTGTGCCAGCCGCCGTAGCCGTAACAGTCGCCACCGCCGTGCCGCCCACCGCCGAGCAATACCAGTAATCTGCATTCGCCGTAACAGTCGCTACCGCCGTGCCGGTTGACAACACCAACGTTTCGATGTTGTTGGTCGTGGCCGCGCCTTTGTCAGTCTCGCTCACCCAAACATGGAACAGCCGGTATCCGGCCAGTGTCGCACCGGCCGTGTCTTTGGCTGTCGCCGTCACGGTGTTTTCCAAAAAGTTTGTCACCGTAGCCAGACCCGGATAACCCCAGACCGTGTTCGGAGCAAGGTAGTCCGTGCCAGCAGAAGCCGCCGAAACAAGCCCCGCGCCATTTGCTTTCAGGATTCCACTTGCATTCCCTGCGCCACCATTTGCAATAGGCACAACTCCGGCAAGCGCAGTTGATGCGGGAATGTTCTGCAGACTGGCGCCATTGGTCATCGCCAAGCCCTTGTTCACCGTAACAACACCGGCGGCAGTAATAGTTGCGTCCTGGCTCATCGTAGCAAACGCTGGTTCGTCTCCGGTATTGCCAAGAAAAACCTGGCCGTCAGTTCCGGCGGCAGTAACCCCAAAAGCAGAATCTGCTTTACCAAGAAATACGCCGTTACTTGTCCACGACCCACCATCGCCAGTTCCGCCCTGGTCAATACCAAGCGTCCCGGTAGACGACAGGTTTTTGCTACCATCCGTGAACACGCACTTGCTGGCCGTCAATGACGCTATGTTTGCATTCGTTCCGATAGAGATACCATCTTTGCAAACAGGCGTAGCTGTAAACGTGCTAACCCCGGCAACGTCGAGCTCTCCCTTCAGTGTTGATTTGCCGTCAACCGTGAGCGTAGTATGTTCTGGATTCGCCAGCGCCGTATTGATTTCAGATACCAGATTCGGCGCGGCATAAGACGACACCGTTGAGGGCGCTCCATAAACAACCATGCCAACCGAAGCAATCGCGGCGATTAAACTTATCAGAATTTTTTTCATCTCTTTCTTACCTTTCATTTTATGTTTTTATTATTTCCGGTTTGCTTTAGCCCGTTCCCGTTCCGTCCGGTAGAGGTCGGGAAATTGTTTCCTGGCTTTTACATAATCCGGACCGCACGCCTTTAGCGCATCTTCCCATGTATCAATCGCCGGTGAAAACTTCATGCCGCCAGCTAGCATTTGTTCAAGTTTCGCTGTGGATTCTCTCAACGCTGCTTCAAGTTTCTCAACCTGCGCCCGGGCGCTGTCGCGCTCGCCCTGGAATTTACGCTGTTGAGTATCCAAAGCCTCGTTTTTCGCAGTTAAATCCTTGACTTTGTCCGCGATAATTCTGAGTTGCCCCGAATGGTTTGTTTCCGCTTCGGTTTTGCCGTCTTTAAGTCCGCGCGCATATTCCGCTTTAAGCGCATCTGCGGGCTGTCCGGCATCTGCAGCCTTTGCCGTGCCATTGCTTTCGGCCCCAGTGGTATCGACATCATTGGCTTTGCCCTCCTCTTGTTTCGGTTTGTCGGTTTTCGTTTGCATACTTTTTCCTTTGTTATCTTCTCCCGGGCCGGGGCGTTCCTTGCGCCGCATCTGCCCGCCGCATTTTTCGCATTTTAAGTCCTTGCAATGCTTCTCGCTCGTGATGGTATGACCGCATTTAATACATTCGCATTCAAATTTCTCGGCCTCTTTTTCGTCCTCATCGGATATTTCCGCAAGAGCTTTCGGCCACTTGCCGGCGGCTTCAATTTCCGCGCGTAATTCCGCGTATGCAGATTTATCAAACGGATCGTTTATCTTCTGCACAAACCCGAATTCAAGCGCCTCTTTCGGCGTCAACCAGCGTTCCTCGCCCATGAGCGCCAGCATATCTTCGGGTTTTTTGCCGGTCCGGACCGCATAAAATCCAGCGGCTTCAAGCTCGCAATCCCGTAATTCTTTCGCGCGTTTCTCCATCGCTTCCGCGTCGCCCTGCAATGCCGCCCACGGATTATGCACCAGCCACCTCCCGTTCTTGGCAATTTCACGCTCATGACACGCCACCGCGATCAGCGTCGCCATACTCGCGGCCATCTGCACCCGGGCCACGGTCTTTTGTTTCAACGCGCCGATTTCTTGGATGATCGCGTTCCCTTCCCAAATATCACCGCCCGGCGAATATATATCAAAGATCACACGTTCCGCAGTTTCCGGTATCTGACGCAAAATATCACGCATGGCCGAATACCAGACGTGCCAGCCGATCACACCGACGACATCAATGGTTACGTCTTTTGATTCGGCGCTGTAATTGCGCATAAAAATTCCCTGTTTCATCTTATTTTCCCTTTCTTCTGTTTCAGTTGCCGGCTCAAATTTTATTGGCTTATAATCGTGATCTTTAAGCCATTTTTTCGCCTCGGCCACCGTGAATTTATCCGCATCAAAACGAATTGATTGCAATGTTGCCGTGTCTTCGCCTTTTAACCGTCCGAAAATCGCGTGAATGCCTGCGCCGAATTTATTATTGGTTCGCCCGAAAGAGCCTTCTTCAAATTTTGATGGCTCAACCAATCTAGCCGCATGTTCGGAAGGATATGGCATTATTTTTTTTCTTTTTGTTTTTTAGGATTTTCTTCGTCCGAATCCATACTCTTTGCTTCGCTAGGGGCCACCCCGCCTGACTTTTGTTCAAATACTGAAAGCGGTAACTGTAATTCACGCGCCACATTGAGCTGTTCCGCCAAAGCCTCCATGTGCCTGCGCCAGTCAGGACCCCACAACTGACCGTAATCCGTCGTGGCGTTTTTGAGCGCTTCGGATTTACCCTTCTCCTCCTCCAGCTCGTTGACGGCCGGCATGGCCGGCCACAACCACGACAAGGTGCGCTCCCAGCCGACGGCCAGCGGCTTAATGACCTTCTTTTTCTGCGCCCAATTCAAAACCTTGACCGCCACCCAATCGGCATACGTGCGTTCAAGCCATTTCTGCATTGTTCTGAATGTTACCCAGGACAAAATCATATCCCCACGAAAAGCCGTATAAGAAGATTCCGCGCGCAGGATGGTGTAGGCCCGCGCAAGCCCAACCGACGCGCCGGCATGACCCAATACCGCCTCGCAAAAATCAAGCAGATGGATGTTCGGACGCTTAATGTCGGGTATTTCCACATCGTCGCCTTCGTCCAGATAGTCCACATAACCCCCGGTGAACGATTCCAGTTTGTCATAGTTCGGCGCGGTTGCGCCGGTGACACTGCTCGCAGTCTCGTCAGCTGTTTCGTCGGCCGTCTTGCCCGTGTTTTCTGGCAGCAGTTCAGGATGTAATGCTGGACTATCCCAATCGGTGACCGCGTTCTTGCGTTTTACGGTCGCGTATTGCCCGGCCGCAACCTTCGCGGACTGCAATTCTTTGGATAAAATTTCGTAAAGGTCTTGAAAATTGTTTGCCGACGTGATTATTGACGGCACCCCGCGCCCCTGATTTAACCGCCAGGGATTCTTGACCAGCCGCGCCTGCTCCCGGGGCCAGATGGTCGCGTCTTTAATTTCATCCAGCACGGTCAATCCGCGCTTGCCTGTGCAGATATAAGCCAGCACCTCGCCGTATTTGCCGCGCAGAACTCCGTTCTCCTGCATCGCCGAGGAATATCCGGTTTGTTTCAACGCGGTTTCGGAAAGCGGAACGATCTGGTCTGCTTCCCAATGCAACAGCTTTCCAGAGTCCGCCACCGGCCCGTCATCAACCACCGCCAGCAGGTCGCCTTCGCGCATCACGCTGGCAACCACGTTCTGCAAAACCGTTGAGAAATGAAGGTTATCCCGGTAATCACAATCCTTCGCCCAGACTCCGTTAAACCAGTCCGTCGCCTCTTTCCCGTCTTTAATGTTCACCTGCAACTTGCCGAGTGAGCCCACGACGTTCTCCCGGAACTGGTGCAGGATTCCTTTGGCCGGTGAGTAGTTGCGTTCCAGATCGCGCCCGAGGTTCGCGCCCTTTTGCCGCTTCTGCATGTTGTAAATCTGATCTTCGCTTTTGCGCTCCGCCACCGGCTGACGGCGCTTTGTATTGGTCTTGACCGCATCATACTCGGCCAGGATTTTCAGCTTGCGCGTCAGGACAGCGGTATCCAGATTGAGCTTTGCAATCTCATTCTTTTCGCGGACGGTGGTTATTTCTTTTTTCATCAGGAGAAATCAGGCACGGTTCGTTTGCGGACGTTGCGCTGTGAAAGCCGTTTAGCCAGTTCCTTCTCGCGGTCCTGAAGCCAGGCGGCCTGCGCGGAATGGTAGGTAATGGACATGTCGCCCAAAGAAAATGAATAAACGGACTCCCCTGTGGCAAACGCCTGGATTGCCCCGCGGACAGCTTCGTATTCTTGTGCGGTCGTTAATGGATTCGCCATTCGTTACCTATACATTTCCTCACATATAGGTAAGAATTGTTCAGATTCGGCAGGTCAAACAGAAGGAATATCTTTTATTATCAGTCGTTTGATACGTTGAATTCTGTATTGAAGACATCCAAGACTGATTTTTAATTCTTTAGCAATCGCGCGCATGGACGGTATCGGACTGCAATCGCGCGCCGCAATGATTTTCAGGTCGGTTGCGTCAATTTTTCCCAACACGCCGAGATGATATATGGCCTTTAGCACATCCTCGGCCTTGTATTTCTGCATTTCGTCTTCCTTTTCTTTGTAGGGATACACCGCCCCCGGATACTTTACGGCATCGTGATATTCAACCACGTGCCGGAATATCTTGTCGTTTTTCAATATAATACATTTATGGTTTTCTTTCATGGATCATCGCGATAAGCGTTATTATATTTTTCGCGTTCTCCACAATCACCATTGCTCATTATTTCAAGCGCTTGTTGGACACTTATCCCTTCAAATCTAAATTCATGAAGTTTAGACATGTCATCTACCATGTCTTTCGCGCGGCGTTCTTGATATTCAAAAAAAGACTTTTCTGTTGCATTTCGGACACCTATCCTTATCAGACGGCGTTCCACACCATCTGCAGAAAAGGTAGTCCGCCGCTTTAAATTCCGCTTTATATTCTTTATCTCGTTCTCGCTCTGATTTGTAAAACATTTCCTCGTTTTTATTCATTCTTCCACCTCCACCTTTGACATTCTACGTTTTTGTTTCGGGCGTTTCTTGACTGCGTAAATCCCCTGCGTGTTCAACCCCGCGCTGGCCGCGCCCACATATGCCATACTCATCGCATCAGCAAAATCCCATTGTGTTCCCGGCGCGTGAACCCACTCCCAGCGCAATCCGGCATCGGTCTGGTATTTCTGCCGGAGTTTCTCGGCGCAGATGTGATCCGCAAACGTGCTGTGCATACGCGGGTCGTCCTTGTAAAGCGTGGCACCGCCCGGGGCCCCAGCCTCGCCCAGCCATGCCCTCTGCATGATTTCGCGCACGGCGTC
>Ga0265297_10011253_pt1 | contig 10995 bp, 16 predicted proteins | sample Munlanlwell13791_FD_192502 | JGI IMG/M metagenome (GOLD analysis project Ga0265297, IMG submission 192502) | Leachate microbial communities from a municipal landfill in Southern Ontario, Canada - Leachate well 137-91 | ecosystem: Engineered > Solid waste > Landfill > Unclassified | place...
CACCAGGTAGAACAGGTCACATGGCAATTATGCTTTTTGCGAAATTCCTCAATATAAGGAATCCATGCTAATGTATCACCCAAAGCTTTACTTCCCATGCAAATCATAACTCGTTGGTTTGCCAGATTCATTTTATGCTGGAACTTTAATTCACCATCAAGAAATGCTCTAATTGTCCAATCCTGATAAAATTTGTTCTTAGGCTGACTCCACATGCCTACTTTTTGCTTTAATACATAGTAATTATCTCCATCAACGGGGTTGCCATATGTTACATCGTATTCACGGTTGGATATGCCAGAAATGTGCAGATACGGTCCATTAACAAAATGAAAACTCATCATATCGTCCGGCCATGCTTCACGATCAACTTGATCGAAACGGTTGCCAAGCTCCATTTTGATAAATTCTACGTTTTCTAGGCCAATCCTATCCTTGACCAGCTTAAGCATGTGGCGTTCACCACAAAACCTATCATCTCCAAATTCCTTGGCATATTCCTCCCACGTATCCATACGAAGAATAATTTTATCTAAATATTCGGTTTTGGATGCTAAAATCTGGCCGCCAAAAGTGTCGGAACTATCTTCCCATCTGACAGCAACCATGGGTTTGTTTGAGGCGTATACTTTATCAAACCACTCATTAAGATCAATTTCAGTGTCACTACTCATCTGGTAAATCCAATCAAACTTACCCAGACAGAAATCAAGAGCGTTGCGAAGATTATGTGTAATGGCAACTGCATGATAAGGAACTTTGGATTTAACAGTTTCAGTCGTACCATCAGGTTTTCGTCTCCAGTAGGTAGGCATGTCGGATTCCGGAGAAAGGATATCGCGTTTGTCATAGATATAAAAGTCTGATAACTCAATAACAGGAGCCGGTAAAGGAAGATGGGAAGTCAATAACACAGGGTAGCCATACTTTCTTACCTGGCTGATGGTTTCTACAAGAGTATCTAGCCTGTCTTGAGAATTGGCAAAACTGTCAATAACAAAAATGGCTTTACGTTTACGCAGGATATCTATTTCGTAGCCTTTAGATCGAGCAAATGAACGAATTGATTCTTCCGGATCTTGGTTGGTACTTTGGTTGATGCTTTGACTAATATTTTGGCTGATACCTTGACTAATATTCTGGTTAGGTATCTGCTCAATTATTTCTAATGCCTTTTTAGCAGCCGATTCCCAACTGAATTTATTCCGGATTATTTCAGATTCTCGCAACGCTTCACTTTTATATTGACTGTAGTCTATGTAAACATTCTGCATTTTAATAACTAAATCATCATAATCCGGTTCTGCCCAGAAACCAGGGACATCCCAGTTTCCGTATATTCCAGTTGGCTTTCTTAATTCCTTGATCCTGACATTGATAGCATTGCCAGCATATTCTGTTGATCCGCCCCAGTCTGCCACGATAGTTGGTATTCCACATGCCATAGATTCTTGGATAGGCAATCCCCATCCCTCAGAACGAGAACAGGACACAAAACAATGGGCTGATTGTAACCGCCTGAGATAAGCCTCTCGTTCTTCAAAATGGATAACGCTGATTCGTGAGTCGATGATGCCATTTGCGGCTAACCTTTCTTCGGTAGATTTGTAATTATCGGAGGGGAATAGAGTGTCGGCTGATAATTCCAACCTTACAGGTTCATTATTACAGAATGCTTTTTGGAATGACTGAATAATCTCCAAGGTGGATTTACGCGGTTGCCATTGGCCAACGTGAATAAATCTAAAAATACCATCTAAAGGGATAGAATTTTGAATTATTGGTTTGAATACCTTCGGGTCAACTCCTTCAGGAACCACAAATACCTTTTCTTCTGGGATTCCTTGTGCAATAGAACATGATCTCTGCCATTCAGATGGTACCCATAGGTAATCGAAGTATTTGTTAAACTGGTCTATAAACCACTGCGGCTGTTCTGTTGATTCCCAAACGTTATAGCAAATTGATGGATACGGTAGGCGCTCTTTTATGTTCTGGATGCTGACTGAATCAATCAGGGTTAAATTTATATCTCCACCTGGTTGATTCCGAAATACTGTAGTTACCTTTTCCAATGCTTCGGCAAATCTTGACCCATGTATTCCGTAACCAGTGCGTTCATTAAAGGCGGCATAAAAAGATATTGATTTAGACATTAGCAACCTCCTTTAATTTGTGAGATCTAGGAGCTGTGCAATTTTTGCATATATCCAATTCCTGCTTTCTGCCAGCAACAAAATATTCCCTGTATTTAGTAAATATGGGATTATTGTAAATTTCTATCGGATCTTGATTTAACACATTTCCCATCTTAATTGTTTCTGAACCATCTCCACAGCATAAATTAACATTGCCTTCTGAAGTTACAATCATACGCTGGAATAACTCCTTGCAGGTATAGTTCATAGTTTCAACGCCATCAAGAGCATCAATGGAACTGTAGTCTTTGATATTACCGTTGCATTCTACAACTGGGAATGGTTCAACTGCGTCTCCGTATAATGGATTTAAAACAGAATTCCAAGCTTGGGTAAAATCATATTCTTCATGAATATTTGACTTTTGCCGAAGAAAACGGATAATTACTTTAGTTGGATATTTACATATGTTTCTAATAGATATAAAACCCAACACATTATCCACGACTACATCAAAATTAGTACCGATTCTTATTGCCTCGTGGGTTTCTTTGTGGATACCGTCAACGCAGCAGATTATAGTGTCCAGACCAGCCTCCATTAACTCTCTTGGCCTATCTATGCTAAGTTCTGTACAATTAGTTGAAAAACCTACCGAACGGAAACCCATAGACTTGGCTATCTTAATTTTGGCAACTAATTCTTTGTCTAACAGTGGTTCTCCTCTCCAAAATAACGAAAGGTAATCTATGTCTTTTTGGTACGGTATAAACTTTTGTAAAATGTCTGTGAATAATTCTGCTGACTGTATGTGTGGATTTTTGGCCCATGTTTTGATATCGCACATAACACATCTGGCTGTGCAAACACCTTTAATTGTCTCCAGTAATAAATGATTTGGTACAATATAATCCATCTGATCTCTGTTTGTTTTCATGCTCTCCCCCCTTAAAAGAGTTTAATTGTCCCCTTAGGTTGATTGCGGGAAAGATAGTAAGGGGTCTATCGTTCATTCCTGGCGGAACTATTCCCGCAATTTTCTTTTATGTATCCTTCTTTGGCATATTCGGTGTACTGTTATAAATCATATCTGTTTTCTTTTCGCTACTTTTATTTGTTCCGTAGAAGTATTGCAAAATAAGCATAAATCCGGCACCTAAAGTTCCAAGCAAAGCGAATAACACATTAGTCTGATCTTCCGGAATGTCAACAAAAAGCATCACCACGATAACCATTAAGAAACCAATAACTATTACCCACGATAAAATGTATAAATTTACATCTGATTTGCCTGTGACCTTCTCATGTTCAATTTGTCTTAATCTGGCATTTTGAATATCAGCAAGTTCAATCCTTAATTCTTCGATGTCTTTGTCTCTTAATGCTACTTGAAATGTTTGTTCAGCCTGCACAAACTTGAGTTTTAATTCACTGTCTGGCATAGACTGAATAGTTGCCAACACTTCTTCTGGGTTGGCCTGTGTGCCTAACCCTAATGTTTTCCCGAGTGCAGCAACTGCACCTAACGCAGCAGCGGGGACAGTGCCAATTCCTGGAACTAATGCCAAGATTCCGGCAATACCAGGCGCATAATCAGTTACCGCATCACCTATTTTTTGAAATATATTTCGTTCTTCTGCCATAATATCTCCTACTAATCTTATATGTAGCATTCGTAAATAATCTTTTCCAGCTTGTCTACTCTTTCTTTTTGAATGTTTAAATCTTTCTGGACACTCGCAATATCAAAGATTATTTCCATCCAATACTGATACCACATGTAGTAAAAGTCAAACATTGTTTACCTTCTTCCTTGCCATTCTAAACTGTAGTGGTTTAAGTCTTTTGCAATTCTTTTCGCTCCGCCTAATCTATCCCATTCATCATGTAGAAGGTTATGCCCCTTTTCTGCTTCAACTCCGGCAGCAAGATAATTGCCATCTTTGAATAAGTTTAGATCTTGTCCCAGTTTAACATAATGAACTGAACCTTTCATGTGGCCTATACCGGCAGCATTGTAACCTTCACCTAATGTAATCTCATAACCTTTTTCGTATGTAAAAATTATTAACTTTGCTAACATCAAAGGCATTTTTCTCTGTAATACACCAAGTTCACTCATACTTACCTCCACCATAATTTAAGAATAAGTTGTGCCAATAAAAAGAAAAGTGCTAAAGCCGCCGTCCATGTAATAATTCTTGTTTCCAGAACAGTAAGCCGCTTCTCAATCTTTTTAATTTCCTCTACCCTGGCATCAAATGTTTCTTGCCGAACATACATCTGTCTATCATGTGTTCTGTCATTGGTGTACTCAGCCCTAAGTTCATTTAAACCAATAAGTCTTCTTTCAATTTCAGTATCATTTTTTACTAAAGCTTCCTTCAGTAAAGTAAAATGCAAATTAAGTTGTTCCTTGCGTTCATCCCAAAGAGCATCAAAATGTTCTTTAAGATTAACATACCCTACGATTAGTTCTTTTTTAATTGGCTCTTCCTGCATCATATTCCTCTTATAATTGCTGTTACTATTTGTCTTCCATAATAAATTAATGACCAGATTGCACCCCCTGCAACTCCAAACATAATGGCATACTTAAACATATGATTACGAAGATCATTAACCCAATCTCGGAACCAGTTGAACTCATCCAATTTAGCAAAATGCTTATTATTTTGCTCACATATTGCCGAAACATGAAGGCATAATTCACTTAAACTATCCGATGTTTTTTTTGTTGTTGCCTGTAAACCATTGCTAATGATACCTTTAATTTTTATTATTTCATAGTAATTATCTTGTTGTCGTTCAATGATTTTATCTAATTTGTCATTAAACTCTTTTTTATCCTCCTTCCGAGAATCACGTTCTTCTTTAATCCACTCAACCATTCCTTCATGCAAGGGACATTCCCCATTCACCGCTCTCCGATCAAAACCACTCAACGTATCAAGCATATCAGGACCTCCGTATTAGTATTTTTATGTAAACCGCGCCGTTATCTCCGCCCTTTTAGCAATCCATTCTTGATGCCGGGCTTCCACATCAGTAACCCATTAACTTCAATTTCAATTTCAAAGCAAATTCAAACTGGCGTCTCGTTCTTTTCTGTTTTTATACCCCGGCAAATCTTTTTGCGCCAGATATTCCGGTTTCCAGCGTTCTATCTTCGCTATTACCGCTGCTTCTCCTACTGTTGCCAGCGCGTGAGCAACCCACACATCGGGGTCAACCACTACATGAGCCAAAACCGCTCTATCTTCTGTTGATAATTCCATAATTCCCCTCCTTTAACAAACTAGATTACCTGAAAAGAACGTCCGTGGATAAGAATCCCCAATTACATCGGCTGTTTTAGTGCTGCCGGCAATTGTTATCCTAATTAAAGCAGTGTCTCCGGCATCCATATCCGCTAAAACGCTTCCATGAAAAGTTCTGTTTGTGGCATTATTTGTTCCGGCTCCAATAAGAAGTTCTTCTAATATATAATCACGATTGCTTGTAACAGCCCGAAAATAGTATGAAGCATGATTAGCTCCCAAATCTGCTAGCACGGCTGTCGCCTCGAGACGGTATCTTCCAGTAACGGGTGCAGTGAAAATGCCAGTTTCAGCATTATAGTCTGCGTTCTGATCGAATATTTCCGTATCGCAGATAATATCATAAACAGTTAAGTCTCCTGTGACGTTCGCATCCGTAGCCGAATTATAGGCAAGAAAAGCTGGCTGGCTTGCGTTTGTAACTTCGTTGTTAGCGCTTACTGTAATTGTGGTGTCTGCTAATCCCACGGCATCAGACACGTGTTTAGGAACCTTAAGGTCTGTTAACCCAGATAGTTTTGCAGTAACAAACACCGGACTATCTGTTGTTTTAATGCCAACAATATTTTCTTGTGTCATTGCATCATAAACAGCGTTCTGACTAGGAGCAATTGAAGTAACTCCGTCCCATGCAACTCCGTATGCTGCATCTGATACATTCGCACCAGATACAATTCCACCTGCCGTATCAATCATCATTATTCGCTGGCCGTCATAAACCAACTGGTATCCTGCCTGGATTGATAATGCTTTGGGAATTATCCGGCGCGGAGTCCCTGCGTTGGTATGATCAATATATAAGTCCACCGTAACTGCTGATGTATGAGTATTTACAAGTGTAATGCCAACAATGGCAATTGCTGTTGCTGCTGTATAAATAATTGAAGGATTGGTTGAGCTTAACTGGCCAGATGCTATTTTTGTAAATACGCCTGAAACCAAACCATGCACTGTGTAGTCAACTTTAGCATCTACGCTTGCTCCGCCTTCAAGGGTATCAGTATTATTTAGGCACAACATAACTTATTCTCCCTTATTCTCTTTAATATATTGCCGCAAAACATCTTGTGGTTGGTATCCCTAAAGTAAAGCCTCTTCGGGCCGCTGATATGTCCTGGTTTGCGCCAGTTGAATTTTGAACACATTTAAAATAACGGCCAATATTCTTATCCATTGTGTATTTATAGATTGCAGTTGTTGCCCCGTTTATGTCTGAATAACTACCATCAGAATCACCAGCACTAACCCGCCATTGGTAAGTAACTGAATCAGCAAGCCCGTACCCAGTCGCGCTGTTGCTAGCAACACTTTGGACTCCGCTAATTTCTGCTTTAACTGTATATGTTACGGAGACACCGTTAGAAATACTATTGCCTGTTAAAGATAAATTAGTATAATTGGAACTCTCCCCTTGGCTTGCCACGGTTGTTCCAGGCGTTATGCTTGGCTTGCTTCTATTATCATGGTAATGATCAACATCACCTAGCAATCCGGATATGTTCACTACTCCATCGTAAACCCTATATCCTGTTGCACCCGCTGATTTTGTCCATGATACTATTACATCTGCGATTTGGTCTGTTGATGCAGTTACGTTTGTCGGTGCATCTGGCGGAGTTACTGCGTATGTAACTGTGATATAAAACTGACGGGCTCTGCCGCCTGTTGATAAAGCAGGAACATACAAAGCATACGCTGCAACTAAAGAATCCAACTCGCTAACAGTCCACGCATTACCAGTAGCTGGATTTGTCGCAAATGTTTCCGTAGCGCTGGTTTGAAATTGACTGATTGTTTTAGCTGATCCGAGATACCATTCGCCACCTAGATACATACAATTATATTGCGTTATCCCAGATGTAGAAGAAAGAGATGTCCCGTTAAAATAAAAAACAATTTGGTTGATAGTTTCAGTTGTTAGTCCTGTACTATTAAAACCAAATGTATCAGAAGCACTGTCAGTGACTCCACAATAATTGTAATCACTTGTTTCCAAGGTAACTTCATTTACATTTTCGTAATTATTCGCATGACCATAAGGAGTTAATTGGCACGTTCCCTGCGAAGTTGGTCTTAATACTACAGTTCCCATTATAAAGTCCCCAGCACTGCGGCTATTTCAAAAGATACAGTGTTACCAGCTGATGTTGCATAGCAAGCTGTCCCAGATTGCCCAGAAGAAGTTGCATAATATGCTGTACCCGAATAATTAGACGTTCCAGCAATTGCCGATGTACTGGAATAGCCTGATGTACCAGAATTGGCCGAAGTAGATGCCAAATAAGACGTTCCGGAATTTCCGGCACTTGTGGCCAATATAGCAAGTTCGGCTGTCCCTGAATAACCAGCAGATGTTGCTTTAACAGATGTGCCTGATTGGCCTGCACTGGTGGCATAGCTGGATGTCCCTGCATTACCTGCTGAGGTGGTATAGTAGGAAGTGCCTGAATAGTTAGATGTCCCTGAGATTGCTGTTGTAGAAGCATACCCTGCTGTGCCTGCATTACCAGCTGAAGTTGCATAATATGACGTTCCTGATTGACCGGTTGATGTAGCATAATTTGCAGTGCCGGATGTCAGTGAATATAAAGATGTGCCACTGGAACCATCCCATGTCGTACCACTAGAACCAGATGTCCCTGATGTGCCGTTTGAACCATCCAAACCGTTGCTGCCTGAACTTCCACTTGACCCACTCGTTCCACTGGTACCGTGAGTACCCGCTGAACCAGTTATACCCTGTGAACCTTGCTCACCCTGCGAACCAGTAGAACCAGAGCTACCCGATGTACCTGATGTTCCATGCGTCCCATCTGTACCGGATGTTCCGCTACTGCCAGAGCTACCAGATGTACCACTGGAACCATGCGATCCTGCACTCCCGCTTGAACCTGAAGTTCCGTGACTTCCATCAGTGCCGCTAGTTCCATGAGAACCGTCTATACCAGAGGTTCCACTCGTTCCTGATGTACCTGATGTACCAGAAGTTCCATTAGTCCCATTGCTGCCGTCATTACCTGCCGTTCCACTACTCCCGGATGTACCACTTGTGCCACTTGTACCATCACTAGACGTTCCGCTGGTCCCCGATGAGCCACTGCCTCCACTTGTTCCAGATGTACCATTACTCCCATTTGTCCCACTGCTTCCTGATGTCCCTGACGTTCCATGACTTCCTGAGCTGCCACTCGATCCACTAGTGCCTGAACTTCCGCTGCTACCATCACTGCCATTGTTCCCTGAACTTCCTGATGAGCCTGATGTCCCGCTATATCCGCTAGTACCCGAAGACCCACTAGTGCCTGAGGTTCCAGAACTACCTGAAGTACCACTGAAGCCAGATGACCCACTTGACCCAGAAGACCCAGTACTACCGCTGGTTCCACTTGAACCACTAGCCCCTGCTGTACCACTTGTTCCTGAACTCCCGCTTGAACCTGATGTGCCACTAGTTCCACTTGTACCATGTTGAGCTGGTGCAATATCAGGAAATTCTACAACGATATTTTGTGCTGATTCAATAGTGGCGGTTATTTCTTGATCACTGAAAATATTAGTTGAAATTGTCTGATCGGAGCTGATAGTCGTAGCAATAGATTCACCTGTAGAAATAGATGTAGAAATTTCCTGGTCAGAGCTGATAGTCGCTATTATATCGTCGCTACTCATTATGCTGCCGTCCCTGCTGTCCCAATAGATTTGGTAACATTATACTCAAGATCAAATTTACCTTTAACAACTGAATAAGTTTCTGAGCTGGAAGTGCATACTGAAACATCATAATCATATTCGCCAACACTTAAATCTTTGGTATCGGACGGGGTCAAAGTTATGTTGGCTGAGCCAGATGTACCACTAGTGGAGTCTGAAAACGATGTAACTATTTTTTGTAAAGATGCTTGAGAATCAGGGAGGTCATAATTGGTTTTGAGGGTAAAGAATATTACCCAGTTTTTAATGCAATATGGGGTTCCGGAACTATTCTTAAATATTACCGGAAAAGTTTTTGTAGTACCACGAGTCAGCGATAACCTTTTAAAAGCCACAATTTATTCCTCCTGATTTTATCTAACATGTAATTCAGCCGATATTTTAGAGTTAGCCCCTGCTGTGCCTGCTCCTGTCTGGGTTGCAACAATCTTTATGAAGGGAGCGAGAACAGGAGAAATGGAGGCAAAGTAAGCACCGATTGTAGCGCCGCTTGTTCCTAATGCAGCAACTCCGGCTGGTGCGACAAAAGTACCATCAAAATATGGAGATGCTACGTATGTGAATACTGTAGTGCCTGCTGTAGTAGAAGTGCCAGCAGCAACTCCGGATGATATGGAAAATGTACCCGTCTGCGCAATTTCCCGCAAATCTATAATTCCGGAAGTCCCTGTATCACCAGCAGACAAGGATAAGTTTTTAAATAATGGTATGGTAACAATTTTTGCTGTGCGTTCAGCCATATTTAATCCTCCAATGAAACTAAAGGGAGGTTGCCAGCCTCCCCTGCAAAATTATTGTAAAATTGTACCGGCAGTTCCATAAGCACGATATGCTGTGCCAGAATAAGGAGCTGTACCGGCAATAGCAGAAGTCGAGGCATATGAAGAAGAACCTGCATTGCCGGCTGAAGTAGCTAAGTAAGCGGTTCCACCATAGCCAGCTGAAGTTGCCTTTGCTACAGAACTAGATAGCACTTGAGTTGTGCTATTTTCCAAATCCTCAATTAACCTTTTAATCTTTAAAATCGCCATATTAAACTTCCTCCTTTAGAGGGATAAAATGTGAAGCTCAACTGTGTTTAACTTCCGAACTGCCGTGACCTCATTCTCCCTTGCTGCGACAGAATCTTAACCATGCGTTCTGTTTTAGCATCAGGTAGTGGTCCGAACTGAGCAGTAAATATTGACTCATAATATTTCGCTTTTTCAGGGTTGAATGTTTCAGAATCGTTCTTTAAGTAGGCCAGACGAGCGGCCCAATTCATTAACCCTTCATGGTAACTTTCTTGGATCTCAGGAGAAGTTTGCAGGGTAAAACTGATTAATGGCAACCTCGATATTGTTAAATAAGCAGTGCCGGAAGCCGATGGTGCTAACAAAAAGGTAATGGTATTCCCCGGTTCATTCAGAAAGCCAGACGGATAACCGCCTGACCCTGATGTCCCCACTGTTCCTGACGTTCCCATCCAGCCGGACATTTGTTCATCTGCTTCGTAGTAACTTAACGGACCACGTAAAGGATAACTCATACCGGACAACTGGCAACGCTTTATTTGGAGAATCTTCGGGCTTAAATTGTAAACTGCTTGTCCGGCAACCAAGGTTAGCTGGCATAGAGGTTTCTGTCCTAGTGTGCCTGCTGTTGCCGCAGTGCCTGAATCATTTGCAGTTTGGCTGTCAATTAGTAAATGAGATCGTCTGCAAGCCTGAACTTCTGCATAATTCAAATAACGCAGCAACTCCGGATCTGACCAAAGATAGGGTATTGCAACATCATCAAGAATATCCGACCTTAAGTTGTTTACAAGTTCCTGGCCTATCATTTAA
>Ga0265297_10011254_pt1 | contig 10995 bp, 6 predicted proteins | sample Munlanlwell13791_FD_192502 | JGI IMG/M metagenome (GOLD analysis project Ga0265297, IMG submission 192502) | Leachate microbial communities from a municipal landfill in Southern Ontario, Canada - Leachate well 137-91 | ecosystem: Engineered > Solid waste > Landfill > Unclassified | place...
AACGAGAAATGCCTTTTGTATTTTATACCAATGGTCACGATATTTATTTTTGGGATACGGAAAAGTATCCGCCTCGTAAGGTTTACGGCTTTCCGACAAAGAAGGATTTGGAGAGAATGCGTTTTTTGAGACAGTCAGAAAAGCCACTTTCGCAGGAGCTAATCAGTCGTGAGATTTCCGGCCGTCCATACCAAATTGAAGCGATCCGCACGGTTTTGGAAGGTGTTGAAAAGGCCAAACGCAAATTTTTGCTGGTTATGGCTACCGGTACCGGGAAAACCAGAACACTAATTTCACTTGTGGACGTTTTGATGAGAACCAACAGAGTGCAGAGAGTTCTTTTTCTCGTTGATCGCATTGCACTTCGCAATCAGGCATTGGATGCATTTAAAGAATTTTTGCCGAATGCGCCTATTTGGCCGAAGGAATGTGAAAAGAAAATTACCACTGATCGTCGAGTGTATGCAGTTACTTACCAGACCATGCTGGGTATTATCGAGGACAAAGATTGTCCACTCAGTCCACACTTTTTTGATTTAATTGTGGCCGATGAAAGCCATCGCTCGGTTTATAACGTTTATCGTAATATTTTGGATTATTTTGATGCGGTGCAGGTTGGCTTAACGGCTACTCCAAAGGATGTTGTTGAGCACAATACTTTTGGTCTTTTTAATTGTGATGACGGAATGCCGGATTATGCTTATTCCTACGAAGAAGCCATTAATCATAAACCACCTTTCCTTTGCGATTTTGAAGTTTTACTACTCCGAACAAAATTCCAAAAAGAAGGAATTCATAAACAAAATATCTCCTTTGAAGAACAAAAGAAGCTTTTAGCCGATGGCAAAGAGCCGGAAGAAATAAAATATGAGGGTACCGATATTGAAAAGAAAGTTACCAATAAGGGCACGAACGCACTGATTGTGCAGGAGTTTATGGAGGAATGTATCAAGGATGCAAGCGGAACTTTGCCAGGTAAAACAATATTTTTTGCCATGACTATGAAGCATGCGCGAAGATTAGAGGAAGTGTTTAACGATTTTTACCCTGAGCATAAAGGCCAGCTCGCTAAAGTGATTGTTTCTGATGATTCTCGCGTGTATGGAAAAGGCGGCCTCCTAGACCAGTTTACGAACAGTGATATGCCACGCATTGCCATAAGTGTGGACATGCTGGATACAGGCATCGATGTGAGGGAAATTACAAATCTGGTTTTCGCAAAGCCGATATTTTCTTATACCAAGTTTTGGCAAATGATTGGTCGTGGTACTCGTTTGCTCGATGCTATAAAGAAAAAACCATGGTGTACCAATAAAGATAAGTTCTTAATTATCGATTGTTGGAATAATTTTGAATATTTTCAGATGAATCCAAAGGGCAAGGAAGACAGGCCGACCAAGCCGATGCCTGTAAGGTTGTTCGAAACCAAGTTATTAAAATATGAGCTGGTTAAAGGCATGAATGAGGAGAGTTTGATGAATAAAATGATTTTTCAGATAAAACGGGATATCGTAAAATTGCCTGAAAACAATGTAGTAGTCTTAGATTCAAAAAATAAATTGGAGCAGTTGGATGAACATTTTTGGAGGGATATCGATGAGGATAAAATGGAAATTTTAAAGAAAGAAATTGCTCCGTTAATGAGAACACGCACAGGCGAAGACTTTGAGGCGATGAGTTTTGAAATCAATGTTTTGAATTTTTCCATAGCAAATTTGCAGGAATTTCCAAAGAAGGAAAAGAAGCTTGAAATGCTTGCGAATGTTATTGTCGAAAAGGTTTCGGATTTGCCTCTTGAGGTAAACACTGTTGCTAAAGAAAAAGAACTGATTGAGGCGGTTTTGAATAATGGTTATGTGCAAAAAGCAGACGAAGAAGATCTTGAAGTTTTAATAATACGTCTTGCTCCTTTAATGCGATTCCGTGATGAAGGAATAAAGCCGGATCAGGATTCACTCAATCTAAAAGATGTGACCGTAGAAAAGCAGTATATCGAATTTGGGCCGCATAATGAGCGGTTAACTATCCAGAAGTATCGCGAAAAAGTTGAAGAGTTGATAAAAAAATTGGCTGAAGAAAATGAGATTTTAAAGAAGATAAAAGAGGGTGAAAAACTTGATTCCGATGACGTTGAGGAGCTGGGTAATACATTGATGCAATACGAGCCATATCCAACGGAAAAGAACTTGCAAAAGGCTTACGATGCAAGACAGGTGCGCTTTATAGACCTGATTAAATACATTATGGGCATTGGTGGACTGGTGACTTTTTCCGACAAAGTTTCCGAGGCTTTCGCTGAATACATTGCCACTCATAACATTTTAACAGCCAAGCAGATACAGTTTCTGCAAACATTGCAGACCTTTATAATCGAAAATGGACGATTAGAGAAAAAAGATTTGGTAAACGAACCCTTTACACGCATTCATAAGCTCGGGATTAGAGGTCTTTTTAATCCTCATGAACAAGAGGAAATTCTGGAATTTACTAACCAATTATTAACGAATGCTTAACGCAACACTTAAATCCGAGATTCAAAGACTTTGGGATAAATTTTGGAGCGGCGGCATAAGTAACCCGCTTACCGCTATCGAGCAGATTTCATACTTGCTCTTTATAAAACGTATTGATGAATTAGATCTAAAGAAACAGCAGGATGCGGAATGGACCGGCGAATCTTATATTTCAATGTTTGATGGGGATTTCACTTCTCCTGTGGATCATCAAACTGTGCCAAAACAGGAGCTCCGTTGGAGCCATTTTAAGCATTTGGAGGGTGGCGAAATGTTGATGCATATTCAGACCAAAGTGTTTCCGTTTTTAAAGACTTTGGGCGCGCATGAAAGTCCTTTTGCCAAACACATGGCAAATGCTGTTTTTATAATCGCAAAGCCATCTTTGCTCGTTGAGGCAATTAACATTATTGATAATATTTTTGAGGAAATTACCAAGCAACAATCGGAAGGACAGGGCTTTCAGGACACGCAGGGAGATTTGTACGAATATTTGCTTTCGGAAATTACCAGTGCGGGCAAACTCGGGCAGTTTAGAACTCCGCGCCATATTATTCAGCTGATTAGCGAACTGGTGAATCCAAAACTCGGAGACACAATTTGTGATCCTGCTTGTGGTACTGGCGGATTTTTGCTTGGAGCTTACCAGCATATTCTCACACAGCACACGAGTGATAAGCACAGACAGACGGATCAAAACGGTATTGTACGCGGACTTATCGGCGACAAACTTACGGATGAGAGACAATGGAAACATCTTAAAGAAAAGACCTTCTTCGGTTTTGATATGGATGAAACCATGGTACGTATTGGCCTCATGAATCTTATGATGCACGGTATTTCGCACCCAAACATTCAGCAAAGGGATACACTTTCCAAGAAGTATGAGGAGGATGGAGTCTATGATGTAATAATGGCTAATCCCCCCTTTAAAGGCAGTATTGATCAGGGGGATATCAACGAATCTTTCAAACTCCCAACTACAAAGACGGAGCTACTTTTTATAAACCGAATTATCAACTCTTTGCGCATAGGTGGGCGCGCAGGCGTAATTGTGCCGGATGGCGTTCTGTTTGGCTCAAGCAAGGCGCATAAAATGGCGAGGCAAATGCTTTTAAACGATTGCGAACTGCAAGGCGTGATTTCTATGCCGAGTGGTGTGTTTAAGCCTTATGCGGGAGTAAGCACGGCGATTTTGATTTTTGTAAAAGGTGGTACAACGGAAAAAGTTTGGTTTTACGACATGGAAGCGGACGGCTACAGTTTAGATGACAAGCGTGACAAGATTGAGGTCAATGACATTCCGGATATTGTGGCCAAATGGAAGCATCGCAAAGAGATAACAGAGAATGACCGTAAGAGTAAGTTCTTCTGGGTGGATAAAAGTGAGATTGAAAAGAATGATTTTGATCTTAGTATAAATCGCTACAAGGTGGTTGAATATGAGAAAGTGGAGTATGAAAAACCGGAAATAATTTTGGAGAAGATTGAGAAGCTGGAAGAGGAGATTGTGGCTGGGATTAAGGATCTTAAGAACATAAAGATATGAAAATTATTAAAAACATTGGCTATTATTTAGGGATTCCGACTGTAGTAATCGTTGGCTTGATTTTTGCGTTAAATTTTCACTTTAACGATTTCGAAAAATCAGTCGGGGTTGCTTCCACTATTATTCAATCTTTAGCGATTTTTATTGGTGGATTATGGGCATATCACAAGTTTGATTGGGGGAAAAGAGCCGAAAGTGCCATTAAAATCAAAGCAATGCTCATGGATTATGAACAAATGTTTAATGATGCGGCAATGCTATACAGAAACGATCAGCGCGAAAAAAAAGATCCAATGGATTGTTGGACAAATTATGCAATGCGGATGATCCCTCCAAGAAATACATTTGCTTCACAGATACATCTTTCATGCTATTTGCCAAAGAAATTGCGACAAAGAATTTTTGATGTTGTGTTTTTGTCGCTCAATAAAGGTAGGGGTCCGCAAAATGAAAATATTGATGAAAACTGGAAAAAATTTAATAAAGAGATGGATCGACTTAAGAATGATTTAGATAATCTTGTTTCAAAATGAAAACAGTTAATATTACTGATGTTTGTGATATTCAAGTTGGTAAGACCCCTTCAAGAAATAATCCCTTATTTTGGGGCAAGGGGGCTTTGTGGTTGTCTATAGCAGATATGAATCAAGGTTTGGATCTTAAAACAACTAAAGAAACAATTACTGAGAAAGCTGTTAATGAAACCAAAATTAAGATGGTTCCAGAAAATACAGTTTTGTTTAGTTTTAAATTATCGATAGGCAAAGTAGGCATTACGAGGGGGCCTATGTACACAAATGAAGCAATTGCTGCTTTTATAATTAAGGATTTTTCAAAACTGGATACAAAATTTCTTTATTATGTTTTAAAAGGAACTGACCACTCTATTGGATCAAAAAGAGCCGTGATGGGAAAAACTCTTAATAAGGAAATGTTGAAGCAATTTGATATTCCTCTACCATCTCTTGAAGAACAAAAACGCATTGTGCGCGAGCTTGATGCGGCAGATGCCCTCAGGCAAAAACGCAAGCAGGCAATCGCTTTGCTGGATGATTATTTGAAAGCAGTATTTTTGGAGATGTTTGGGGATCCGGTGACGAACTCGAAAGGGTGGGAAATTCGAAGTTTAGGTGAAATGATTGATTTTATGACGAGTGGTTCTCGAGGCTGGGCGAGGTATTATGCCGATTCTGGAGATGTATTTTTGAGGATACAAAATGTGGAGAGGAATCATCTTAAAATTGATGACCTTTGTTTTGTGACTCCCCCCGACACAGCAGAATCAAAAAGAACAAAAGTTCGACAAGGGGACGTATTGTTATCTATTACGGCTGATTTAGGACGTACTGCCGTAATCCCTGAAAACTTCGGGAATGCATATATAAGCCAACATTTGGCACTCCTTAGGTTTAAAACACATTACCTTCCTGAATATATTTCTGAATTTCTTGCATCGCAGGGTGGTGCTGTACAAATGTCAAAATTAAACAAAGGAGGAACGAAAGCTGGTTTGAACTTTAACGATATAAAATCAATTCAGATTCCGATTCCAGATATAAATACTCAACAAACATATATTGCTAAAAAGAAATACATTCAGGATGTTAGGCAATTTATGCTATCTCAGGATGGGGAGTTGGAAACAAATTTTAATGCCCTCATGCAAAAGGCTTTTAGTAATGAAAATATATGACGGATACAAAAATAATGACATTTATCTCTTATAAAAACCTTTTTTCTCATATTGAAAGAAGCGGCATTTTAGTCCCAATTGGATCATTAAAAAACGATGCTGATCTTGAATCATTAATCGACAATATCATAAAGAATTTTGATAACCATGAGGCTGTATCATACAGTTCATTTTTAAATGCGATTGTTCAAACCCATGATGCTGAAGAGACAGAAAAAATGGGACTGGGTGAGATAAAGAAAGCTCAATTAGTTAAAAATCCACCAGACAGCGGCATAATATTTCACAGAGATAATTTACTTTTTATTATCGCCAAATTATTCTCAAAAGAGCGAGGAGATCAGAAAATTACAGGTCAAAAAACTTTTAAAAATGCTCAGGATTATTATAAAGCTTTGCTGCTTACTAGTCAGTTAATTCACGATAGTTGTTTAGAGAAGGATCACTTCATAAGAGCTTATCCTTATTATTACATACCCCAAACGGCTGCGAATATCTATGAAATCAGGCTGCAGCGTTATTGGTATATTTACAGTAACTTGCTTGCAAAGATCGAGGTATCAAAAAAGACACATCTGCAAAAGGGAATTCAGGAGATAGAGACAAAAGCGAATCTTTCTTTGAAGGATTACTTTAATGTCGTGACCATGATTTTTTATTGGTTTTTGAAAATTCCAAATTTTAAAAAGGCGAGCAATGATGAAAGCTTTAAACAACTTGGGTTTGAACCAAAAAATCTTGGTACTTTTTATATTAGGAAAAATAACTTTGGTGAAGATCATGATTTGCTCAAGCTCATAAGTTATTTGGCCCTTGATTTAGATGGATTCAAAATGAAGCTGGCAAATAATCATGGCAGGAAATATCAGATACAAGGATTTTATAAGGATTTTCAAACAATTTTTGATCACCCTATATTTAAAATTAACGACGAAGATTTCTGTATCATTGATCTCAAATTTTTATTCGAAGGACTATGTTCCGGTTTTATGTGGCATATTAAGAGTTTTTCTGGCAGCAATATGCAATCCATTAAGGAGCAGTATGGATATCTTTTGGAGCTCTATTTCGTTGAGCTTTTAAAGAAAATTTTTGGTGAAACTCATGTCCACAAGCCGATTGAAGACGGAAGTCCTGATATTGTTTTAGAGACAGAAAAGTATGTAATTATTCTCGAATTTACAACCGAATATTACCTTTTCGCATCTTTATACGCTGAACAAACAGATTCGTTAAAAGATGATTTACATAGATTGCTTTTTAATCAGGGAAAGCAAGACCCAAAGGCTAGAGATAAAGATGAGACAGGAAAGTTCTTTAAACTGAATGGATATTTGGAAAAATATAAGGATAGTAAGAAAACAATCCTTCCAATTTTAGTTACAGAGAATTATTTGGGCGATTTCGACCTGCTTAATCGATTTGATGGCTTGATGGCAGCCGGTATTGAAACAAATCAATTAGAGCATTTAAAAAAGCATAAGCCAACAATTTTAAACTTGGATGATTTTGAGTTTTTCTGGCAAATCGCAGATTCGGCCAATCCAATAGACCAGTTTGGTGATAGTATAAAAAAATGGGAAGAAAGCACTGCTTATAAAGGGAAGGACCACTTCCTATTTTTATCTTTTTTAAGCGGAAATAATAAAGCGGTAAAAGTTAATTCAGAATTCAGTAAATTTTTTAATTTCAAGTCTTTTATGGAAGGATTGTCGCCTGAATCATAATTTTTAATATGCCCAATAGCGAAGTAGACATTTCGAGCATAATCAAGGATCTTCAAGAAGTATATGAGGGGAAAAGGCTGTGTGAGTATTATTTCTCTTATTTTGGAAATCGGTATCAAACTGAGAATGAATCCGCCGATTTAAACCTAATAAAAGCCGTTATTTCGTATTACATGAAGCCAAATGATACTTGGAAGCCATTTTATCCATTCTTCATCCTTGACGCTCGTAGGTCAGCCATCCCCGATGACTTAAAAGATGAAGAAATTGCAAAACTTGAGGTGACTTATCCTGAGATTCAGGACAGTGAGTTAAAATCAAGGATTGCGGATGTACTATGGCTTAAAAAAAGAGATGTCCAGTATGCACATGATGCGGTCGATTCATATATTCAATCAGCAAAAAATATACGGGAAGAATCATGGACATATTCGCAGACCCGTATTGAAAGAGCTTTAAGATTATCTCTCTCTTTAGGCAAAGGTGGAACGGCTGACCTTGAAAAAGTTATTAAGTGCATTAAGGAGGTTTTGGATAAATTTGATCTAGAAAAAGAAGCATATTTCCCCTTGAAGTTAGCGGAGTTACTTTTAGAAGTTAATTACTCTGAGATTGATTATTGCATCTCTATTTTGGAGAAATGCGTCACATTTTTTGAAGGTAAAAAAGATTTTTACAGACTAAATGATTATCTGGAAATTTTGGCTAAGTGGCTTGATAAAAAAGGTGAAAAGGATAAAACAAAAGAAAAAAGAATTTTAATTGCTGAAAACTACGTTAAATCACAAGAAAATGAGACTTCTTCCATTGGCAAAGTTCATGTTTTACAAAAGGCGATTGAAGTTTATCGACAAATTGGAGGTCAACGAGAGCGTATTGACCAGTTAAATAAGAACTTATTGGAAATACAGGAAAAAATTCCAGAGGAAATGAAAACTTTTGAAAGTCCATCAATTGATATTTCTCAAAGTGTGGAGGCTTCAATTGCACATGTTAGCAATCATTCAAAAAAAGATGCCCTTTTTCGTTTTTGCTTTATTACTCGACCAGTAAACTCCAAAGAAGCATTTGATCATGTAGAACAGCAGACTCAAAAGTTTATTCACACATCTTTGTTTGGAAAAACTACCGTTAATAACAAAGGAAGGACAATTGCATATACAGCTGGCTTAATTGATAGTACTTCTTCAAGAGAAGATCGTCTTTATCCACATTTAGTTGATCATATGGGTATCAGTTGGGGCTTGTCCGTTAAGGGGGCAATTTTGCCAGCTCTTCAGCAAATAATGATCGAGCACGATGTTACTGACCAAGATTTAGGGGAGTTTGTTAAGAATAACCCCTTGATTCGACCTGGCCATGAAGAACTATTTTTACAAGGAATTTCATATGGATTTCAAGGAAAATTTGATTTGGCTGGGAATATACTTGTTATTCAATTTGAAGATTCTCTTCGTTTCCTATTGGAGAAAAAAGGCATTTTAACATCAAATATTCAGAGTGATTTCACACAAGAAGAAAGAGGTACAGCTTTCTTCTTTCAAAATAATATCAAGGAATTAAACGAAATATTTGGAGACGATATATTTTATGAGCTTAAGGCTCTTTTAGTAAAAGATGAGAGTGGAAACGGCTTCAATTTAAGGAATTTAATTGCCCATGGACTGATGACATCTGACGAATTTTATTCAACTGGCGTTATATATTTTTGGTGGCTACTTTTTAGATTCCTATGCACTCCGGTTATAAGGGCGAATGGCGAGAAGAAATCCTAGACCTTGTCCACCTGTTCCATTTCGGTATAATTAGCTAGTAAGATTCAGTCTATAAGACACACTTTCCCAATTGGCGGAATTGTGCTTTTTTTTGATGAAACTTCTCATGCGGAGCGCATGCCGTCTTGATTTAATAAAATGCAAACCTTATAATTCGAATCACTATGGCAAAATATATAGTTCAAGGTGGTAGAAAATTACAGGGATCGGTGATTGTTAGTGGGTCAAAAAACGCTGCATTACCTATTTTATGCGCTACTGTTCTTACAAAAGAACCGGTTGTTTTAAAAAATGTTCCGGACATTGCGGATATTCACGCAATGATTTCAATATTAAAAACAATAGGAGCAAAAGTTGAATTTGAAAAAAATACAATTCGCGTAGACGCAAAAAACGTTAAAGATATTTATGTTTCAAACGACGGGAAGCACTGTATGAGGGCTTCAATCCTTTTGCTTGGGCCACTTCTTGCAAGATTTAAAAAAGCAAAAATGGCATTTCCGGGTGGATGTATACTTGGAAAACGCCCTGTGGATACACATCTTTCAGCTTTGGAAGGGCTCGGTGCAAAAGTGGTTGATTCTCAAAATGATATAGAAATTAGGACTTCAAGGCTTAAAGGAGCCGATATTGTGATGTCCGAATTAAGCGTTACGGCGACTGAAAATGTTATTATGGCAGCAGTGCTTGCGGAAGGAACAAGCGTAATAAGGCTTGCGGCCGCGGAGCCGCACGTCCAGGACCTGTGCAGCTTTTTAAACAGCCTCGGCGCAAAAATTTCCGGCGTAGGTACACACGAACTTACTATTAAAGGCGTAAAGTCATTAAAAGGCGGAGAGTACGTAGTTACAGGTGATTACCTGGAAGCCGGTACGTTCGCGATCGCGGCCGCCCTCACAAACGGTGAAGTTGAAATAAAAGGTATTAATCCTCACCACCTTGATAGTTTCTGGCAGAAATTTTCCGAACTTGGTATTCCTTATGAACTTAAAAAAAGTTCGGCAATCGTAAAACCTCACGGTAAATTAAAAGCTATTTCTCAACTTAGAACAGCGGTCCATCCAAGTTTCCCAACCGACCTTCAAGCTCCGTTTGTAGTTTTGCTCACTCAGGCCGACGGAAAAAGCAAAGTGTTCGAAACGTTATTTGACGGCCGTCTTAATTACCTTTTTGAGCTTGAGAAAATGGGCGCGAAGTTCGAAATTCTAAATCCTCATCAGGCGATTATTTCGGGCAAAACAAACCTCAAGGGCGTTCATATTTCCAGCTGGGATATTCGCGCCGGAGCCGCCATGGTTCTTGCGGCATTAGTGGCAGAAGGTGAAACCGAAATAAACAACATTGGTTTTATAGACCGCGGCTATGATAACCTTGAGCAGAAGCTTCAAAAACTTGGCGCGGTAATAACTAGGGCCTAATTCTCCCGCTAAGGCCCACCTTCTTCGCCAATTTTCACCCTCCCCTCCAAATCATTTCTTCTCACTTGCAGGGCGCGCTTTAGCAATCTTTCCAAAACTTCCACGTGCGGATGTCCAAAACTGTTTCCCGCGCCGCTTTGTATTACAACGGTGTGCGGATCAATGGCATCCAAAAATTCATCGGAACTTGCTGTTTTACTCCCATGATGACCAGCCTTAAAAATATCAGTGGACAAGTCAAAACCCGACTCCAATATTTTCCCCTCCTGCTCTTCTTCCGCGTCGCCGGTTAGCATAAAAACCTTGTTTGGCGTAAATAA
>Ga0265297_10011255_pt1 | contig 10994 bp, 8 predicted proteins | sample Munlanlwell13791_FD_192502 | JGI IMG/M metagenome (GOLD analysis project Ga0265297, IMG submission 192502) | Leachate microbial communities from a municipal landfill in Southern Ontario, Canada - Leachate well 137-91 | ecosystem: Engineered > Solid waste > Landfill > Unclassified | place...
CATTGAGCGTGTACCGCTCAGCCTGCGTGGGCGCAGGCTTCGCTGGGCGCCTGCCTTGGTCGGCAGGCTTCTTGCTAATGCAATGCGGGTTCGGCTTTGCTTACGGCTTGCGCTGGGCGGGGGCAGCGCAAGCCGTAAGCGTCCAATTCAATAGTTAAGAAAGAGCGGTTGTCCGCTTGGCTCGCCTGATATACACTTAAAGACCGCCTCCAGACGGCGAGCCGCAAAGCCTCTTGGAAACATGTACACGCCTGGAGATCTGTTGACACTTCCACATTGGCAGGAGTGTCAATTTTATCATAAGTTAACCTTTTTGGACAAGTTGATTTATCCAGTAATACTTCAATCGGCCGTTTGCCGTTTAATCTATAACCTAAATGCGGCCTCTGGAAGTTATAGTGCCACATATACGTGTCTAAATCAGTCTGTAACTCTTCTAAACTGTAATACCACTTCTTCCTAAAGGCAACGCAGAAGAATTCTTCCAGTACCGTCCGGTTAAACCGCTCCACAAAACCATTGGTCTGCGGCATGCCTACGCGTATACGGCTATGCTCTATGCCGAATATCTGAAGCATTAATTCATAATCATGCTTAAACCCTTTACCGCAGAATTCACCGCCGTTATCAGTAAGCATCCTGCGCATCGGTATGTCAAATGCCCTGTAAAAGGGGATTACTTTGTCTATCAAGATATCCGCAGCAGTTGTAGGCAGCTTTGACGTATAGAGCTTGGCAAAGCCAAATGAGCCGTAGGTATCCACTACTGCCTGCATGTATATTTTGCCCACGCCCTTGATACAGCCGACTTCAAAGGTATCCTGGCATACCAGATACCCCGGATACTTGCTGAATACATGTTCTGAAGGAACAACTTGTACATTCTCTAAGAGCGCCTGGATCTGTTCTTCCGATAATACAATTCCTTGTTCCCGATGCATTTGTTCCAACCTAAGTAAGCGTTTAAATCGGGTCTGAAGATTATTGCGTTTCCAGATACGCTCAATTGTTGAAGTGCTGGTAATAATGCCTTCCAGCCTAATCTGTATTACTACCCTATCCTTGCCATATGTAGGATGCTTCAAAGAATAATCAAGGATACGGTCCTCGGTATCCTGCGGCGTCTGGTTAGGCATCCTAGGCGCTTGACGCTCTTTTTCATGCAGGCCAATAACTCCTGCTTGCTCAAACCGCTCTCTGATGTCATAATAGTGCTGACGCGATACACCCATCATCTTGCAGGCAGTCCTGATATTTTGCAGTTGCTCTGCTAGCTGCAGCAATGACAGCTTGTGCTTCAACAGCATCTCTTGCGAGGTCATGTTAGGTACTCCTTTCTGGTTGTTGGTTTTCCCAAACTAATTATACCAAAAAGGTTAACATGATCCCGTTTTACTTCCCTATTGTCAACACATCTCCGAGCGAGCTCAGGAAACAATGCTTCAAGACACCGGCAAAAAGGCAAATTTTGGGTGGGGGCAAAATTTGCCTTTTTCCTCAAAGAAAACGCAGAAAAATCAAAGATGTCAGGGGGCGGAAATTAGTTTGAAAAGAACAATTTTAGTGCTAAAATACGTAGAAAGTATCCTTAAACTAAGTAGCATTATGATAATACTATTATATTCCATAGTCAAGTGGAAAATATGCTAGGTAAACGAGTAAAAGAGTATAGAAGGCAGAAGGGTTTGACCCAGCAGAAATTAGCTGAGAAAACCGGGCTTTCTTTTAATACGATTACTAAGATTGAACAAGGGATTGGAGATTCTCCTACCTTGAAAACTTTGCTCAAATTATCTGAAGCTCTTGAAATCGGTTTAGATGAATTAGTCGGTATAAAAAGGAGTAAATAAATGTCTATTTTAAATTTTAAGGGTAAGACTTTCGTGCAGAATTTTCATTTGGCCGTTCCGTATTGCCAACTTGTGCCTAAGAAAGATAAAAGCATTACGGGCAAGGTTAGCCTTAGTGATAATCTTATTATCCATGGGGATAATCTTAAGGCATTAAAGGCGCTGTTACCGAATTATGGCGGAAGGGTAAAATGCATCTATATTGATCCGCCGTATAACACAGGTAATGAAAAATGGGTTTATAACGATAACGTGAATAGCCCAATGATGCAGGAATGGCTGGGTAAGGTCGTTGATAAGGAAGATTTAACGCGGCATGACAAATGGCTTTGTATGATGATACCTCGATTAAAGTTGTTAAGAGAATTGCTAAGTGAGGATGGGGTGATTTGCATTAGCATTGATGATATAGAATTGGCTAGGTTGGTTAATTTAATGGATGAGATTTTTGGAGAAGAAAATAAGGAAGAAATTGTTTGTTGGAGGCGCCGACATAACCAACCAAATGATAAAAGCAAAGCAATCTCAAAAGTTGCCGAATTTATTGTAATATATGCAAAAAATCTAGAGTATCTGAAGAAAAAGAAAACATTTTACGGACTCCCCTTGACAGGTGATTTTTCTAATCCTGATAAAGATCAAAAAGGAGAGTGGGCATCCAAGCCGTGGAAAGCGGGTAGTAACCAAACAGGGTGCAAATATAGGATAATTACTCCTACTGGTAAAGTACTTGAAGAGGAATGGCTAGGAGAGGAAAAAACGTACAAGCAATATTTGGCTGAAGGAAGGATTTATTTTCCCAGGAAAGGCGCTGGATACCCAAGAAAAAAATACTATAAATTTGAACGAGAAGCAGAAGGACAATGTGCTCATAATTTCTGGGGGCACGAAGATTTTGGATCTAATCAAGAGGCAACCGAAGAGTTAAAAAGCCTCCACCTTGAAGAATTCGATAACCCTAAACCCGTAAAGCTTATTCATGCTTTAATATCAATATTTACGAGCGAAGATTCAATAATCCTGGATTCTTTCGCTGGTTCTGGCACTACCGCCCATGCCGTTCTAGGTATTAATAATGAAGAGAAAGGTAGTAATCGCAAGTTTATTTTGGTTGAGTGCGAGGATTATGCCGATAAGATTACAGCAGAGAGGGTTAGGAGGGTTATAAATGGCGTCAAAGACGCAAAAAGCGAGAACTTGAGAAAAGGACTAAGTGGAACTTTTAGCTACTTTGAACTTGGCGATCCTATTGAGATGGAAACTATCTTAGAAGGACGTAAATTGCCAAACTATATTGATCTTGCTAGGTATGTTTTTTATACTGCAACGGGGGAAGAGTTTGATTCAAAGAAGGTCAATGAAAAGAAAAGCTTTATTGGTGAATCAAGAGAATATGAAGTTTACCTATTTTATCAGCCCGATATAGAGTATCTCAAAAATACGGCTTTAACACTTGAAAGAGCAAAGGCATTAGGTCCATTCAAGAAGAAAAAAAGAATGGTTTTCGCTCCAAGTAAGTATTTAGATACAGAATATCTCTTGGAATACCACATTGAGTATTGCCAATTGCCTTTTGAGATTTACAAACTAAAAGAATAAGCTATGGAATTAAAAGATTACCAAAAGAAAACGCTGCTGGAGATTAAATCATATTTAGAGTGGTTGCTTAAGGCAAAGGAAGAAGCAGCGCGTAGATCTGTGACGTTGTCATCTGAGTTTGCTGAGGAGACATTTGATTATCCAAGAGTAGCTTGGAGAAAAGTGTCTAACAGATCATATTATTCCAAAAAGAATGGCTTAGGTGAAGACCTACCTAATTTTTATCTTAAAATACCAACAGGCGGGGGCAAAACGCTGCTTGCATGCCATGCTATTGATTTAATTAATAGAGTTTATTTAAAAAAACAGACAGGCATTGTCCTTTGGATAGTACCAACAACGCAGATTTACCGGCAAACGCTAGAGCATTTACGGAATAGAGAAGACCCTTATAGACAAGTGTTGGATATAGCAAGCGGCGGCAGGACTATTGTTTTAGAGAAAACGGAGCGGTTTACTAAGTTAGACGTAAAGGAAAATCTTGTCGTTATGTTGCTTATGTTGCCGTCAGCAAGCAGGCAGAACAAAGAGGTATTGAGAATATTTAAGGACGCTGGAGGATTTAGCGATTTTTTTCCCCAAGAAGATGACAGGCGAGGCAATGATAAACTTTTAAAAGATTTTCCTAACTTAGATTATTTTGGCAGTGAATTTGAATTTTTTGGAAAGATAGCAAAAACCTCATTGGGTAATACGTTACGGACACTAAAACCGATTGTAATCATTGATGAGGGGCACAAGGCATACAGCGAGATAGCCCAGAAAACAATTAGAGATTTCAATCCATCAATATTGGTAGAACTTTCTGCTACACCTCCGGTAAATGGTAATATTCTTGTTAACATTAGCGGGCAGGAGCTTAATAAAGAGGAAATGATAAAGCTCGATCTGCATATTACCAACAAACCAACTCTTGATTGGCGTGATGCAATGCGTGCGGCAATGGACAAGAGGAACTTGTTAGAGCAAAAAGCAAAAGAATACGAGTCAAATACTGGAGAACACATCCGTCCTATATGCCTTATTCAGGTTGAGAGGACAGGCGAAGATCAGAAGGGCGGTAAATTTATTCATGTAGAAGATGTTAGGGAGTACCTTATAAAGCAATGCGGTATCTCCGAAAAAGAGATAGCGGTCAAGAGCAGCGAGAAAGACGACATAGAGGGCATAGACCTACAAAGTAGGGAATGTAACATCAGCTACATTATAACTAAGCAGGCCCTACAGGAGGGATGGGACTGCGCTTTTGCCTATATTCTTACCGTGCTTTCAAATCCCAGCTCTCAGTTGAGTATTACCCAGTTAGTTGGCAGGATTTTACGTCAGCCGAAAGCAAGAAAAACCAAGGTCAAGGAATTAGATGAAAGTTATGTGTTTTGTTTTAGACAAAAAGCGAGAGAACTTCTTGAGAATGTTAAGGCAGGGTTTGAAGAAGAAGGTTTGGGGGATTTATTAACCAGGGTATCAATAGATGAAGGAAGCCGCGATAACGGAAAGATTACAAAAGAGAAAACTGTTAAATATCGGGAAAAATTTAAAAGATTTACAGGCAAGATATATCTGCCGAAGTTTGTTATTCAGGAGAATAAACGCTGGCGGGATATTATTTACGAGATGGATATATTAAGAAGGGTTGATTTTAACAAGATTGACCTAGAGCCATTAGCCGGAATAACGCTCTTAGAAGAGCATCCGGAAGAGCAGGAGCTTGTGGTAGGGTTAAGCGATGATATAAAGGAATTACTCACAGAGAGGCAAAGGATACTCAAGGAAGGTGGCTTGGAAATAGACCCCGTATTTATGACCCGGCAGATTTTAGATATCGTTCCTAACGCCTGGGTTGCTTTTGAGATAAGCAAAAAGGCGATAAGCCTATTTTTGAAAAAATATGATAAAGAGAGGGTAAAAAATAATTTTGTTTTTATTATTGAAGAATTGAGAAAACACCTTGAGCGGGAGCGTGATATTCTATCTGAAAAGGTATTCAGAGATTTAATAGAGAAGAAGGCACTGTGTTTCTTCCTATTGACTGATAAGGGGAATTTTAAGTTGCCTAGCAGCCGGATAGTAAAAAGTACATCAAAATCACTCATACGCGATGACAATACTGCTCTAGAAAGAAGTTTATTTGAATTTACGCCGTTAGAAGATTTTAACGAAACTGAGAAGTCGGTAGCGCTCTATCTTGATGAACAAGAAAAGCTTTTATGGTGGTACAGGAATCTATCAAGACAGGATTATTGCATACAGGGATGGAAGAAAGGTAAACTGTACCCGGATTTTGTTTTTGCCGATGTCAGTCACAAAAGGCGTAATGACTATAACAAAGTTTTTGTGGTTGAAACTAAGGGGCTTCATCTTAAAAATGAGGATACAAACTACAAAAGTAATATCTTTGATTTATGCAATAAATTGGGTGAGCAACGGGAATGGAGAGAGCTATATGAGGAATTTGAGCACAATAGATTTGAGTTTAAGGTAATTTATGAAGATGAATGGAAGGTAAAAATAAATGAGATATTTAGCAGAAAATATACCAATTAAATAGAAAATGCTATTTTCGACATACAATTATAGGTTTGCAGAAGAAGTATTAAATTCTAAATTAAATATTAAGCGAGAAATTGAAGAAATTATTGAGAATCTTCAGTTCAGGGTAGGAGAAAAGGGAAACCATGACATTGTACAACTTGAGTTTCATAAGAAGGGTTGGCATATAGAGCCGTCGATTATCTCTTCTCAAAGTGATAAAAGAACAAAGATGAAATTAGATTGTCTTAAAGAAAGAGTTGGTGTTGAAATAGAGTTTGCGCATCATATACATGTTTATCATGAATGGTTAAAATTTCTTGTGGCTTCTGAGCAAAACTTAATTGATGTAGGGATCCATATATTATTAGACCATTCTTTTACAAAAAAATGGAAACCTGCCGCCCCATCTTTACAAAAAGCAAGTAAAGAGTTGGAAATGTTTTTTAAATCTGTTATTTCCGTTCCTATTTATATTATCGGAATAAAGTAAAAAGGAGAAGTTCCCATGGCTCAAGATAAAACTAAAGATAAAAAGGTTTCTATTGAAATTTCTGCCATAAGAGTCAAACAAAGGCCGCCGTCCAATACAGAAAATGATTTCCAGAAAGAGAACGACTTCTTTCTATTCTCTCTTGATTCTAATATGTTGTTGAAGATTACTAAGTTTTTATCTAGAGATGAATCGAAATTGGGAATTCAAAGAAAACATAAAGAAGAAAGAGATAAGGAGATTGGTTCTTTCATTGTTTCAGAATACCCCTTTTTCCCAAATACTATAATCATTAATATTCCTCTAGGATTTAAAGAGAGTTTCTACTCTAATGGTATTTTGAAGTTTGAGGTTGGGGAAAAAACTGCATATGTAATTGATGGGCAGCACCGCTTGAAAGCTTTTGATTCAAAATATAGTAAAGGGGTTCAACTCAATATGGTTGTAGCTGCCTATTTCGGCCTTGAGTTACCAACGATAGCAGAGATATTCACAAGGATTAATTTTTTCCAGCGTCCTGTTAGCAAATCATTGGTTTATGATTTGCTTAATTTTAATAAAGATCCAGAGTTCTCTCGTTATAGGGAGGCACATGAGATTGCTACATTATTAAATGAGAAGATAGATTCTCCTTTCTATAGTTTAATTAAAATATTGGGTACAGGGGAGGGATTGATTAGCCAGGCAGCCTTTGTTGAAGCATTTTCTACAAGGTATAAAGTTATGGAGTCATTAAAGTCGTTCAAATTTGAAGAAAAGACAGATATTATAGACGCATATTTTAAAGCCGTTAAACAATCCTTTCCGAATAAATGGGCTAATTCAAGCTCAATCTTATCTAGAACAATTGGTTTTAATGCGTTAGTAAAACTATTAGCCTTTATTTTAGCAAAAAATAAAATTTCCGATTACAAAAAATTAGATTTTAGCTCATATATAAAATGTATTAAAAAGATTAATGTTGATTCCGAAGAAATTAAGACTTATGGTGGGTTTAAAGGCGTTAATAAGCTGGCAGATATGTTTGTTAAATCTCTTGGAAAGGAATGAGTATTATGAACGGCTTATCTGATTTAAAGCATGAGCGCCAGCGCCAATCTGCCTTATGGGAATTTCTTAAGAAAGAATTACCAAGAATTAGGAAGACATTGTCTGCTAGGAAGAAAATTGATTTTTTTGAAGTCATAGAAAAACAGGAAAATAAGCAAAATTCGTTTATCTTAGACTATAGAAAAATACCTCTCGGATGTGAAAGTTTCTTTGTTGTACTAAGGAAATGGAATTCATATACGCCCAGTTTACCTGGTGCAGATAGGGCAATATCAAGAGTTAGCCAATTTAGTGTAGGCGGGGGATATTTTCTTTTTGTACAAGGTGCTGAAAATACATTGGACCCCGGATATGGATTAGTAATTGACCCAGGATATAATTTTATTCATAATTTTGGCTTGGCAGGTTTCTGTTTAGATGATATTGATGGAATACTTATAACCCACGCTCATAATGACCATACCAATGATTTTGAATCCATATTAAGCTTACTTTTTCAGCGCAATACAAAATTCTTAGGGAAAAGAAAACCACGGAAAATAGATTTGTTCTTAAACGTGGGGTCTTTTAAAAAATTCTCTAATTACCTTGATTTAGCCAGGAAAGATGAAAAGAATTATATTGGCAAGGTAACGGTAATGAGCCCTGGGCAGGTATATAAAATTCCTAAACAAGTTGGGCTAGATTCAGAAATTGACCTAGAAATATGTGCGCTTTACACTAACCATCATGAAATAATAACTGCTGACTATGCTTTAGGTATTTGTTTTAAACTGGGAGATAGAATATTATTATTGACAGGTGATACGGGCTGGAAAGATGAAACCCTACTTAGGAATCATTCCTTTCTCAGGGAGCATTTAGGTGATGTTATTGATAAGCCTATAGATATCTTAGTCCCACATTTAGGTTCGATAAAGAGAGCAGAGTTTGATATTGATAAAGGGATCAATTACTATGATACACATTTAGGCGTACTAGGAATAATAAATTCTATCGAACGCTGGAAACCAGAATTATGCGTAGTTTCAGAATTCGGTGAAGAATTGGCCGGATTGAGGGGGGCACTTGTAGATGAATTAAATAAAACCTGTCAAGAATTATCAAAAAAGACTAAGTGTATTCCTGGAGACATAGGTCTATTTTTGTTCTTAGATAGAAAGGCAACAATTTGTTATTTAACAAATAAGTTGTTAGATTGGAAGAAGATTGGGTATAAAGATATTGAAACGGATGACGAGCATTCAATAAAATACATAGATTCAAAGAAGCTAAAGACTACAGCATTAAGGACATTAAAAAGGATTAACCTTGGGGATGGTCTTAAGAAATTTAAGGCTGCTTATTGTGATGAACTCTTTAAGCAATTTAGGATAAGGAAAAAATTAGATCTCCAACTAGGATTATTGCAGGATATAGTTGATTTCAAGGCGGATGGGGATGTGGACCCGAGTGAAGTAGAAGAGAATGAATTGGCGATCAAGGGAAGAATTATGGCTTTTTCCTGTCTCAGTGGGAATCCCGAAAAGTTATTTGATGCTTTAGCAAACTCTTGGGCATGCTTTAACGTAAAGAGTGTATTTGATAGTTATCACTTATATGTTCCTTCTGATCTCTTAGGATTTGTTGAAAAAGTCGCCATTTTAGGATATGGAGTATACTTACAGCCAGAAGATTTAACTTTACAGGGAAACGCAAAGCCCTTTGTGGATGAGTTCATCAACAAATATAAACAAGTCTTAGGCTACTATGAAAAGAAGCAGACTAAAGAACTTGAGCAAGCAGAAGAAGAATTAGGTAAAATTTTTATAGAAGTTTTAAAAAGTAATACAAAAAGAGATGTCTAAGCGGATTCTTTTAATCGAGCCAGATTACAAAAATAAATATCCACCATTGGGGTTAATGAAAATTTCTTCATTTCACAAAGAAATGGGGGATGAGGTTATTTTTTTTAAGGGTTATTCAAAAGATTTAAGAAAAGAAAGATGGGATAGAATTTATATCTCTACGCTGTTTACTTTTTATTGGCGGAAGACAATAGATACGATTAAGTATTACAGTAAAAGCGTTGAGAAAACTGCTGATATCTTTGTGGGTGGAGTTATGGCTACATTATTAAATGGAGAAATATCTAAAGAAACTCAAACCACAATTATCCCAGGATTGTTGAATAAGAAAGGATTGTTAGGGATTTCAGGTGATGAATCTGTAGATGAATTAGTACCTGATTACTCTATAATAGAACCAAGAAATAATCCGTATCTAGATTATGAATATCCAACAAGAGATTGTTATTTTGCTTATGCGACAAGAGGTTGTATAAGGAAGTGTAAGTTTTGTGCTGTACATCAAATTGAACCAAAATTTACGAATAGTTTATCTGTAAAAGAGCAGGTGAAGGCCATCAAGAGCAATTTCGGAGAAAAAAAGGATTTACTCCTTCTAGATAATAACATTTTAGCATCCTCGCATTTCGAGGGGATCATCGAAGAGCTTAAAGAAATTGGGTTTGCTACAGGGGCAAAGTTTGAGCAAGAAGTCAATGGAAGGAAGATAAAGAAGAATAGATTTGTTGATTTTAATCAAGGGGTAGATGCACGATTACTCACAAAAGAAAAAATGCGGGCATTAAGTGAGCTAGCTATTAACCCTTTGAGAATAGCTTTTGACAAAATAAGCTATAAAGATATCTATATTGAAAAAGTTAGATGGGCAGCTGAGTTTGGGATAAAAATGCTATCTAATTATATCTTATTTAATCATGATGATACTCCGGAAGATTTTTATGAGAGGTTGAAAATAAATATCGAATTGAATGAAGGGTTTGAGAAGAAAGGGTTATTTAGTAAAATCTGGTCATTCCCTATGCGTTTTTCTCCTATTGCCGGTGAGGATTGCAAAAATAGAAAATATGTTGGAGAACATTGGAATAAAAAATATTTAAGAGGTATCCAATGTATTTTGTTGGCTACCCATGGAGTCGTAGGACCTAAGAGAAAATTCTTTGAAAAGGCTTTTGGTAAAAATTGCAAAGAATTTAAAAAAATACTACTCATGCCAGAGAAATATATAATTTATCGCAAAAAATTCGAGAAAAATGCAAAGGTCAGCGAATTAGAGAGGCAGATAAAGAATCTATCTAGTAAAGAAAAAAAGATATTTATGCAACATTTATTGAATAATAATACCGAAAATAAAGAGATAGGGAAGTGGAATAAAGTTAAATCAGTTTTAAAGTATTATGCTTAGCTGGGGTGCAGTTTTCTATTTCTCCCCCTGACATCTTTGATTTTTCTGCGTTTTCTTTGAGGAAAAAGGCAAATTTTTCCCCCACCCAAAATTTGCCTTTTTGCCGGTGTCTTGAAGCATTGTTTCCAAGAGGCTTTGCGGCTCGCCGTCTGGAGGCGGTCTTTAAGTGTATATCAGGCGAGCCAAGCGGACAACCGCTCTTTCTTAACTATTGAATTGGACGC